>JAABUN010000825.1_pt1 | contig 76400 bp, 72 predicted proteins | sample 5559311 | NCBI WGS metagenome assembly JAABUN01 (sample SAMN10711877, study PRJNA513370) | rock metagenome | isolation source: Antarctica rocks | place: Antarctica: Victoria Land, Siegfried Peak sud | reverse complement strand
CGTGGCCGCCCTGCACCGCCACGCTCACCCCGACACGACGGCCCAGACCCCCGAAAATGTCGGAGCCGCCGCATAGAGTTCACCCCGGATCGCCACCGAAGTTCCACGAGATTCGGGACATCCTCGCGACACATGTCTCAAGACATAGGCGACACCTGTCTCAGGTCATCGGCGACAAGCCGGCCGGGCCGGATGCTCGGCCATGCCGCAGCCAACCTCGAAGGCCCGCCTGGTCATCACTGCCCTCTTTGTCGACCACCAGACCCCCGCCGAGGTCGCGGCCCGCTACGGCGTGCACCGCGCCTGGGTCTACAAGCTCAAGGCCCGCTACCAGGCCGAAGGTGACTCGACTCTCGAGCCCCGGTCCCGACGTCCCAAGACCTCACCGACCGCGCTAGCGCCGGTCCTGGTCGAACTGATCACCCGGGTCCGCAAGGAGCTGGCCGACAAGGGCCTGGACGCCGGGCCGGACACCATCGCCTGGCACCTGAGGCACCATCACCGGCACGAGGTGTCCCGCGCGACGATCAGCCGGACCCTGACCCGCCAGGGACTGGTCACCGCGGAGCCGAGGAAGCGGCCGAGGTCCTCCTACATCCGGTTCGAAGCCGCGATGCCCAACCAGACCTGGCAGTCCGACTTCACCTACTACCGGCTGACCACAGGCGTCGATGTCGAGGTGATTAGCTGGCTCGACGACTGCACCCGCTACGCCCTGCACTGCAGAGCCCATGCCCGGGTCACCACCGAGATCGTCAAGGCCACCTTCCGCGAAACCGCAGGTCGGCACGGGGTTCCAGCGTCCACCCTGACCGACAACGGCATGGTCTACACCGTCCGGTTCGCCGGCGGCCGCGGCGGCCGCAACAGCTTCGAGCAAGAGCTCCACGACCGGCACGTGGTGCAGAAGAACTCCCGACCCGGGCACCCCACCACCTGCGGGAAGGTCGAGAGGTTCCAGCAGACCCTCAAAAAATGGCTCACCGCCCAGCCAGACCAACCGAGCTGCATCGCCGAGCTACAGAGCCTCCTCGAGGCCTTCCGCGAGGAGTACAACCAGCGGCGCCCGCACCGGTCGCTGCCGCACCGGGCGACCCCAGCGACCCTCTACGACACGATGCCCAAAGCCGTCCCCGACGAGGTCACCGACCCGGTCACTCACGACCGGATCCGGCACGACATCGTCGACAAAGCCGGGTCTGTCACGCTGCGGTATCGCAGCCGACTCCACCACATCGGCATTGGCCGAACCCACGCAGGAACCTGCGTCATCCTCCTGGTCCAAGACCTCCAGATCCGCGTCGTCAACGCCGCCACCGGCGAGCTGCTCCGCGACCTCATGCTCGACCCCAGCCGCGACTACCAGCCCACCGGAGCACCCAAAGGACCCACCCGACACACCCCGAAATGAACAACAGCCAGACCTGCAACCGCAGGTCCAGCTGTCGCCCATGTCTTGAGACATCACATCGGTCGGGCTGACAGGATTTGAACCTGCGACCCCTTGACCCCCAGTCAAGTGCGCTACCAAGCTGCGCCACAGCCCGAACGCCCGGCACGGGTCCCCGGGCGAGCGGGCTCGACCCTAGCGCAGCGCTCGCGGCACGCGATCATGAGGCATCTCCGTCGCCCCGGCCACCCAACAGCCTCGAGATCAGTGGCGAGAGGTCCGTCCTCAGCGCCGCTTGGCGCGTGGCCGCTGTTGTACGTGGACGGGCGTGCCGACGAAGCCGAACTGCTCGCGCAGCCGCCGCTCGACGAAGCGCAGGTACGACGCCTCCAGCACCCCGGAGGTGAACAGCACGAACGTGGGCGGGGCAGCCGAGGCCTGCGTTCCGAACAGGATCTTCGCCTGCTTGCCGCCCCGAACCGGGTGCGGGTGCTCGGCGACCAGCCGGCCGAGGAACGTGTTCAGCGCCCCGGTGGTGACCCGGGTCTGCCAGCCCTCCAGCGCCTGGTCGAGGGCTGGCACCAGCCGGTCCACGTGCCAGCCGGTGCGCGCAGTGATGTTGACCGTCGGAGCCCACGCGACCCGGACGAGGTCACGCTGAATCTCGCGGTCGAGGTAGTAGCGGCGTTCCTCGTCGACGGTGTCCCACTTGTTGAAGGCGACCACGAGCGCGCGCCCGGCCTCGGCGACCGAGGTGATGATCCGCTGGTCCTGCTCGCTCAGCGGGTTGCCGGCGTCGACCACGACGACGCACACCTCGGCCCGCTCGATGGCGGTGTTGGTGCGCAGCGAGGCGTAGTACTCGTGCCCCGACGCCTCCTTGACCCGGCGGCGGATCCCTGCGGTGTCGATGAACCGCCACGTACGGCCGCCGAGCTGCACCAGCTCGTCGACGGGATCCACAGTGGTGCCGGCCACGTCGTCGACGACGACCCTGTCCTCGCGGGCCAGCTGGTTGAGCAGGCTGGACTTACCCACGTTCGGCTTGCCGACGATCGCGACCCGGCGCGGGCCGCTGACCGGCTCGAAGGACTCCCGCGGCGCCTCCGGGAGCGCCTCGAGGACGGCGTCGAGCAGGTCGCCGCTGCCTCGGCCGTGGAGCGCGGAGACGGCCAGCGGCTCGCCGAGCCCGAGGTTCCACAGCGCGCTCGCCTCGGCCTCGCCCCGCAGGTCGTCGACCTTGTTGGCTGCGAGGACCACCGGCTTGCCCGACCGGCGCAGGATCCGGACGACCGTCTCGTCGGTGTCGGTGATGCCCACGGTGGCGTCGACGACGAACAAGACGGCGTCGGCCAGCCCGACCGCGATCTCGGCCTGTGCGGCGATGCGCTCGGCGAGGCCCCGGGCGTCGGGGTCCCAGCCGCCGGTGTCGACGACGGTGAATGTCCGACCGTTCCAGGTGGCGTCGTAGGTGACGCGGTCCCGGGTCACGCCCGGCACGTCCTCCACGACCGCCTCGCGGCGGCCGAGGATGCGGTTGACCAGCGTGGACTTGCCGACGTTGGGCCGACCCACCACCGCCAGCACCGGCAGCGGGCCGATCGGGCCGTCGGCCGCGGTGTCCAGCTCGGTCACGATGCCTCCTCCACGGCCGGTTCGCCGCGGCTCACGGTGTCACGGTCAGGCCGCCTCTGGTCGGGGGCCGGCCCCGGCAGCGACTGGCCCGTGCGTACGACGGCGGTTCGTACGTGAGCGGCGAGGTGCTCCTGGAGCATCCGCGTCGTGGCGACGACCTCACTGCGACGGCGGGGCCAGTCCTGCGTCGGCACCTGTACGGGTTCGCCGAACACGACGTCGAGCCGGCGCCCTCGCGGCGGCCGCGCCTCGATCGACTCCGTCCCGGTGCGGGTACCGAGCACAGCCACCGGCACGACCGGGGCACCGGTCGCCATCGCGAGGTAGGCCAGCCCCCGCTTGGCGTGGCGTACGTCGCCGAGTCCTCGCTCCCCCTCGGGGAAGATCACGACCACTCCCCCGGCCCGCAGCACCGCGAGGCTGGTCCGCACCGCCCGCGGGTCGACGTGCCTGCGCGCGAGCGGCACCTGACCGGTGGCCCGCAGCAACGCGCCCGTACGCCCGCGGAACAACTCGTCCTTGCTCAGCGCGTGCGCGGGCCGGGGTGTGACGGCCAGCAGCGGGCCGTCCAGCCAGCCGAGGTGGTTGCAGGCCAGCAGCACCGGTCCACGCCGAGGAACCTTGTCCGGCTCGTGCACATGGACGTCGTAACGGCGCCGAAGCCAGGCCCGCATCAGCATGCTCACCACCCGCAGGACCCGTTCGCCGGGAAGCGTCACGTCGTCGGTCGACGGCAAGCCGGCGTACGAGGTCGTCATGCGTGCCTCGCGCCGAACGCGAGCGAGCAGACGCGCTCGACGACGTCGTCCAGGCTGGCGCTGGTGCCATCCACGACGACCGCGTCCGGAGCCCGCCGCAGCGGCGAGGCGGCGCGGGTCGAGTCGAGCCGGTCCCGCCGGGCCAGCTCGGCCTCGGTCAGCGTGGCGTCCGCGACGTCCCCGCCCTGCTCGGCGGCGCGCCGCACGGCCCGGGCGGCGGCGTCGGCGACCAGGTACACCTTGAGGTCGGCCTCGGGAGCGACGACCGACCCGATGTCGCGGCCCTCGACCACGATGCCCCCGGCCCCGATGACATCGCGCTGGCGGTCGACCAGCAGAGCACGTACGGCCGGCACGGCGCTCACCGAGCTGACCGCGGCCGTCACCTCTGGCCCGCGGATCGGGGCAGCGACGTCTACGCCGTCGACCGCGATCGTTGGTGCGGTGGGGTCGGTGCCCACCTCGAGGCGGACTCTCGGCGCCGCCGCGGCCACGGCCGCCGGGTCGTCCACGTCGACGCCGTGCTCGAGCATCCACCAGGTCAGCGCGCGGTACATCGCACCGGTGTCGAGATAGCGCAGCCCCAGCCGGACCGCCACGCCGCGTGCGGTGCTCGACTTGCCGGACCCGGAGGGACCGTCCACGGCGACGACCAGATCCCCGACGTCACCGGCCGGGTCGACGTGGGTCACGGTGCTCCTGTCTGGCCGGTCGAGGGGTACGGGTGGTACGGGCAGCGGTTCAGGGGTGCACGACCCAGCCCCGAGCCTCGAGCGCGTCGGTCAACCGGGCGGCGGAGTCGCGGCGGACGACGAGCTGTATCAGGCCGACGGGTCGGGCCGGGTCGTGATCGATGTGCAGGTCCTCGACGTTGACACCCGATTGTCCCGCATCGGCGAAGAGCCGGGCGAGCTCCCCCGGCCGGTCGGGCACCTGGACGTACACGGTGGCCTCGTCGGCGGCCGGGGCGCCGTGCTTGCCGGGGATCAGCTGCCGGCCGGAGTTGCCTCGAATCAGCGTGGCGAACAGCGCTTCAGAGGCTGGCGGCGGCGATGTGCCGTCCGGCTCCAACGCCCCCAGCAGGCGGTCCAGGTCGGCGCGCACCGCGGTCAGCAGGGCGGCGATCTCGGTGGCGTTCGCGAGGACGATCTGCCGCCACATGGCGGGGTCACCCGCGGCCACCCGGGTGACGTCCCGCAGCCCCTGGCCCGAGAGGGCCAGGTAGCGCGACGGACTCCCGGCCAGCTGGGCGGCGGTGAGCACCGACATCAGGTGCGGTAGGTGCGAGACCCGCGCGACCGCGGCGTCGTGCTCGCTGGTGCTGAGCTCCACCACCCCGGCACCGCAGGTCCGCGCCAGGGCCGCCACCTGGGCCACGGCATGGGGTGCGGCGCTCGGGTGCGGTGTCACCGCCCAGGCCCGCCCGTCGAAGAGGTCGGCGGTGGCCGTCGCCGGTCCCGAGCGCTCGCTGCCGGCCATCGGGTGACTCCCGACGTAGCGGGACACCTCGACGCCCTGGGCCAGCAGCCGCGTCAACGGGGGGCCTTTGACGCTGCCGATGTCGGTGACGACCGCGTCAGTCCAGCGCGCCAGCGCCTGCGCCGCGGCCGCGGCGAGCGCCTCGGGCGGCACGGCCACGACAACGAGGGCGACGTCGGCCGGCTCCTCGTCGGTGCCGGCGCCGAGCTCCACTGCCGTACGCAAGTGCGCCGGGGACCGGTCGGACAGGTGCACGCGGTGCCCAGCCCGGCGCAGCGCCAAGCCGACCGAGGTGCCCATGAACCCGGCACCCACGACGAGTACCGGGCCCGCCAGCTCCGCGGCGCTCACGAAGGGCAGTCGTCGCTGGAGTGCGAGGACACCCTGGCCAGGTCGCGGCGCAGGTTCGCAGCTCCGTGCAGGTACACGTGCGTGACGTCCGCGCGGGCCAGGTCGGTCTCCACGTGCGCCATCAGCCGGATGACCCGCGGCATGCTGTCGTCGATCTCCAACTCGCGGGTGCACAGCAGCGGTACGTCGACGAGCCCGAGCTGGCGTGCGGCGTAGGCCGGGAACTCGGCGTGCAGGTCCGAGGTGGCCGTGAACAAGATGCTGATGACGTCGTCAGAGCTCAGTGCGTTGTCGACCAGCACGGTACGGACCAGCTCGGTCGTCCGGTCGAGCAGGTGCTCGCGCTCGTCGGTCTCGAGCTGGGTCGCCCCCCGGATGGCCCGGACCGCCACGGCGCCGCCTCGTCCCCGGCGGACCGGGGCGGTCCGCGTGCGCGCGACAGCCTAGCGACGGGCGGCGCGTGCGAGTCGTTGACGCCGGGCAGCGAGAAACGGGTGCACCTGGGCGGTGAGCTCACCCCCGCGTGCGGGTCCTACGCGTCCGCCGAACGGGGGGCCGCGACCGGGGTCACCACCTGGGCGGCTGCCCGGTTCCTGGCCGACTCGATAGACCTGGCCGTGCGGGTGCCCGGCCTCCGGGCCGCGATGCGGGCCGGGATCTGCGACCTGCCCACCGCCCGGCTGGTCGCCGCCCGCACCCGCGACCTGACCGCCCAGTCGGCCGCAGCAGTGGAGGACGCGGTACTGCGGCTGCTGCCCGGGTTGAGCAGGACCCAGCTGGAACGCATCATCGACACCGTCACCGCCCAGGTGCAAGCCCAGGTGCTCGCCGACCGGGCCGAGCAGGTGCGGGCCCAAGCGGGAGGTCTGGATCGACCACACCACCGACGACCACGCCGAGATCGCCGGCACCTTGGACACCATCGACGCCCACCGCCTCGACACCCGGCTGGACGAGCTGGCCCAGCTACTCGGGGTGCTGCAGCGCGCCGGGGTGCCGTCACCCTGCGCAACCCCACCTGCGTGTTCCCCCACTGCCGGCGACCATCCCGAGACTGCCAGACCGACCACACCGTCCCCTGGCCCCACGGACCCACCTGCACCTGCAACCTCGGCCCCCTGTGCCAACACCACCACCACATCAAAACCCACGGCACCTGGACCCTCACCAAGACCGCACCCGGAGTGTTCCAGTGGCGATCACCCACCGGCCACACCTACCTCGTCGAACCCGAAACCACCCGGCGGTCATGACCAGCGCGGGTTCACGCGCTGGCGGCGCGTGCACCTACGGTCAGCTCTATGGGCACCCGAGCGGTTCGACTGGCCGACGGAGTGACTATCAGCTGTCACGTGTCGGGTGACCCGGACGCGCCCGCGCTCGTCCTCCTGCACGCCCTCGGCGAGCAGGCAGCCAGTTGGGACCAAGTGGTGCCGTCGTTCACGTCGCGGTTCCGCGTCGTGAACGTGGACTTGCGCGGCCACGGAGCGAGCGACTGGCCCGGGACGTACTCCTTCGAACTCATGCGAGACGACGTCATCGCGGTGCTTGACGACCTCGGGCTACGTGATGTCATCCTGGTCGGCCACTCGATGGGCGGCACCGTCGCCTACCTGATTGCCCAGGCTCAGCCCAGTCGGATCGCTCGTCTGGTGGTGGAAGACGCGCCACCACCGTTCCCTCGTACCCGTCCGGTCCCTGCGCGTCCTGCCGGACCGCTCTCGTTCGACTGGGCGGTCGTGCCCGCCATCGTCGAAGAGGTCAACGATCCGTCCCTGCGATGGTGGACGCACCTGCCGGACATCACGGCACCGACGCTGCTCATCGGCGGGGGGCCTACCAGCCACATCGCCCAGGACAAGCTGGTCGAGGTTGCGAGGGCCATACCGCAGTGCACTGTGGTCACGATCCCCGCAGGCCACGAAGTCCACGAGTCCGAACCAGACGCGTTCTGCGAGGCCCTTCTGAGCTGGCTCGGCACGGACACGGACCGATGAGCTGGCGGAAGGCTTTCGCGCCGCTGCAAGAACGCAACTTCGCTTGGTACTTCGCCTCTCGGTTCAGCAACACCCTCGGCTCCATGATGGCCGGGGTCGCGCTGACTTTCGCCGTGTTGGACCTGACCGACTCCGCGAGCGCCCTGGGGCAGGTACTCGCGGCGAGAACGATCCCGATGGTGCTGCTCTTGTTGTTCGGTGGCGTGATCGCGGACCGGTTCCCGCGCACCGTGGTGCTGCAGCTGTCGAATCTGCTGTCCGCGCTCACCCAGGGGATGGTCGCCTGGCTCGTCATCAGCGGCTCCGCTGAGCTGTGGATGATCATCGCGCTCGAGGTGGTCAACGGCACCGTCTCAGCAGTGAGTTTCCCCGCCATGGCCAGCATGGTTCCGCAACTGGTCCGGCGAGAGCAGTTGCAACCAGCCAACGCCCTGCTGTCCTTGTCCCGAGGGGGGCTGACGATCGTGGGCCCGACACTCTCGGCCCTCCTCGTCGTCACGGTCGGGGCTGGCTGGGCGCTCGCCGCGGATGCCCTGACCTGGCTGCTCGCCGCGATCTTGCTCACCCCGGTTCGGGTGCCGCCGCGTCCGTCGAAGCAGGAGCAGCCCGGAACGCTGCGGGAGCTGCGCGAGGGCTGGACGTTCTTCGCGGGGACCACCTGGCTCTGGGTGGTGGTCCTCGCCTTCGGCGTGCTCAACGCCATCCACACCGGCGCATGGTTCACCCTCGGGCCGGCGGTGGCCAAGGAGACCATCGGCGAGCAGGGCTGGGGGTTCGTCCTGTCTGCCGAGTCGGCGGGTCTGCTGTTGATGACGGTGCTGCTGCTACGGATCCAGGTCCGGCGCCCACTCCTGGTCGGGATGCTGGGGTGCTCGCTGATGGGGGTACCGATGGTGGTGCTCGGCGTGGAGCCGCATCTGGTGGCGCTGATGCTCACCACGTTGGTGGCGGGAGCAGGCATCGAACTGTTCAGCATGGGGTGGAACCTCGCCATGCAGGAAAACATCGAGGACCGCATGCTCTCCCGCGCCTACTCCTACGACGCGGTGGGATCGTTCGTGGCCATGCCCGTGGGCCAGCTCATCTACGGCCCGCTCGGGGAGGCGTTCGGCTACCGCGACGTGCTGGTCGTCAGTGGCGTGGTGTACCTGGTCGTGGCCCTGCTCGTCTTGTCGTCGCGGTCGGTGCGTGAACTCCCACGAAGGGGAGCCATCGAAGAGCAACTGACGGCATAGTTGGTCGCGGTCACAGGCCGGCAGCGTCGAGGAGTGGGCCGAGCTCTGTCCGAGTGAGCTCACGCACCTGCCCCGAGCGCAGGCCGGCGAGCCGCACCGGTCCGACGCTGGTGCGTGTCAGCCGGCGTACGGGGTGGCCGACGTCGGCCAGCATCCGGCGGACGATGCGGTTGCGCCCCTCGTGCAGCACGAGGGTGACCTGGGACCGGTCAGCCTGCGCCTGGTCGATGGTCACGGCGTCGGCCCGGACGGGGCCGTCGTCGAGCTCGACGCCCGCGCGCAGCCGTTGCGCCGTCGCCGGCCGCACCCGCCCGGCGACCTCGGCGACGTAGGTCTTGGGCACGGCGTGGGACGGGTGAGCCAGCCGGTGCGCCAGTTCGCCGTCGTTGGTGAGCAGGAGCAGCCCGTCGGTCTCGGTGTCGAGCCGCCCGACGTGGAAGAGCCGTTCGGGGCGGTGAGCGACCAGGTCGGCCAGGCAGCGGCGGCCCTCCGGGTCGCTCATCGTGCTGACGATGCCCCGCGGCTTGTGCAGAGCGAGGTACACGTGTCCGGTAGCCGGAGGCAGGCGCTCGCCGTCGACGCGCACCACCGCGGTACGGGGGTCGACCTTGGTACCGAGCCGGGTGACCACCTCGCCGTCGACTTCCACCCGCCCGGTGAGCATCAGCTCCTCGCAGCGCCGTCGGCTCGCCACCCCCGACTGGGCCAGCAGCTTCTGTAGCCGGACGAGCCCGTCGCCCTCCTCGTCCGGTGTCACGACTCGTCGCTGGCCAGGTCGGTGGCCTCCGTGCCCTCCGGCAGCAGCGGCGCGATGTCGGGCAGGTCGTCGAGACCAGCCAGGCCCATCCGTTCGCAGAAGTACGCCGTGGTCCGGTAGAGCACGGCCCCCGAGCCCTCCTCGCTGCCGGCCTCCTCGACGAGTCCGCGCGTGAGCAGCGTGCGCACCACGCCGTCGACGTTGACACCGCGGATCGCCGAGATCCGCCCCCGGCTGACCGGCTGCCGATAAGCGATCACCGCCAGCGTCTCCAGGGCGGCCTGGGTGAGTCGCGCCTGCTGGCCCTCGAGCACGAACAGCTCGACGGCCGGCGCGAACTCCTCGCGGGTGTAGTAGCGCCACCCACCGGCCACCACCCGCAGCTCGAAGCCCCGGCCCTCCTCGTCGTACGAGGCTGCCAACCGTTCCAGGGCCTCGTCCACGGCGGCGGGAGGGTGCCCGACGGCCGACGCGAGCGTGATCGAGTCAAGCGGTTGGTCGGCGACCATCAGCACCGCCTCCAGGGCGGGCCGCAGGTCGAGCGGGCGGACCTCCTCGGACGCCTCGTCACTCATGGGTGGTCCTCCTGGGTCGGGGCCTCGTCCGCATCGAACTCCGCGCCAACGCGCAAATCGGCGAGCTCGTCACTGCCGGTCCATCGCACGTGCAGCTCTCCGAGGGCGGCAGCCTGCTCGAAGACGACGACGCCCTCCCCGAACAGCTCGAGCAGGGCGAGGAAGCGGGCCACGGTGGTGAGCCGGTCGGGTGCGTCGGCGCTCAGCGCACGAAACGTGGTGGTCTGCAGACGCCGCAGCCGGTCGACGACGAGTACGGCTTGCTCACGCACGCTCACCGCAGGCGCGTGCAGGTGCCCCAGGCCGAGCACCGGCTCCGGTCGCGGCGTGAGTGCCTGCGCCGCCAACGCGGCGAGCTGCTCGGGGCCCAGCTCGATGAGCACCTCGGGGAGCAGTGCGGCGAAGTGGGGCTCCAGCCCGACCGCGCGTGGGTGGCGGTGCGCCTCCCTGGACATCCGTTCGCTGAAGGCCTGGGCGACCTGTCGAAAGGCGCGGTACTGCAGCAGGCGCGCGAACAGGAGGTCTCGGGCCTCGAGCAGCGCGAGGTCCTCCTCGTCCTCGACCTCGGCGGTCGGCAGCAGCCGGGCAGCCTTGAGGTCGAGCAGCGTGGCGGCGACCACGAGGAACGTCGTGATCTGCTCCAGGTCGGCCTGCGATCCGAGCGACCTGACGTGGGTGATGAACTCGTCGGTGACCTGACCCAGCGCCACCTCGGTGACGTCGAGCCGATGCTTGGAGATCAGACCGAGCAGCAGGTCGAACGGCCCCTCGAACACGTCGAGGTGTACGGCGAAGCCGCCGTCGGCCGTCGGCTCCTCCTCCGGCGCGGCAACCGTCACCCGAGCTTCCCGCGGGGCTGGCTCACGCGGCCCTGCACCGGGCGAGCACCTCTTTGGCCAGCTGACGGTACGCCTGCGCTCCGGCGGAGTCCGAGGCGTACGACAGGATCGGCTCCCCGGCCACCGTGGAGTCGGAGAACTTCACCGTGCGGCGGATCACGGTGTGGAAAACGGCATCGCCCCACCCGTCGACGAGCGTCTGCAGCACCTCGCGCGAGTGCAGCGTGCGGCCGTCGTACATCGTGCCGAGCAGGCCGTCGATGCGCAGCCGCGGGTTCAGCCGCTCGCCCACCTTGTCGATGGTGTCCTTGAGCAGGGCGACCCCCCGCAGGGCGAAGTACTCGCACTCCAGCGGCACCACGACCCCGTCGGCCGCGGTGAGCGCGTTGATCGTGAGCAGGCCCAACGAGGGCTGACAGTCGATGAGGACGAGGTCGTACTCGGCCAGGGCCGGTCGCAGCACCCGAGCCAACGTCTGCTCGCGGGCGACCTCGTTGACCAGCTGCACCTCCGCGGCACTGAGATCGATGTTGGAGGGCACCAGGTCGAGGCCGGGTACGTCGGTCGGCACCACCACGTCGGTGAGTTCGACGTCTCGCTCCATCAGCAGGTTGTAGACGCTGAGCTCCATCTCCTGCGGCGGCACACCGAGCCCGACCGACAAGGAGCCCTGGGGGTCGAAGTCGACGAGCAGGACACGACGACCGAGCTCGGCCAGCGCCGCCCCGAGGTTGATGGTGGTGGTGGTCTTGCCCACGCCGCCCTTCTGGTTGCACATCGCGATGACGCGCGCCGGTCCGTGGCTGGTGAGGGGTTCGGGCTCGGGCAGGTCCGGCAGGGGGCGGCCGGTGACGCCGAGCACCGGCTGGGGCAGGTCGGGGGTGCCGAACAGCTGGTTCACCGGGGAGCCGCTGGACGTCGGCTGAGGGGTGCTGGTCACGTCGTCGGACCCTAGCTCAGCGCACCACCACGGTGGGACCTGCCGCGGAGGCAAGTTCTCCCACCACGGGATGGCCGGGCAGCTCGCCGGCCACCAGCAGGCCTCCCGAGGTCTGGGCGTCGGCGAGCAGCAGCAGCTCGGACTCGTCCACCCGGGTGTCCAGGAAAGGTCGTACCCAGTCCAGGTTGCGCCGACTCCCGCCGGGCACGTGACCGGCCGCCAGCGCAGCGCGGGCCCCGTCGAGGTACGGGACCGCGGCGGCGTCCAGCACGGCGGTCACCCCGCTCGCCCGGGCCAGCTTGTGCAGGTGGCCGAGCAACCCGAAGCCGGTCACGTCCGTCGCGCAGACCGCGCCGGCGGCCAGGGCCGCACGGGACGCGTCCCGGTTGAGCGTCGCCATCGTCTCCACGGCGTGCGCGAACACCTCACCGGTTGCCTTGTGGCGGTTGTTGAGCACGCCGAGGCCCAGCGGCTTGGTGAGCGTCAGCGGCGTCCCGGGGCGCCCGGCGTCGTTGCGCAACAGCCGCGCGGGGTCCGCGAGGCCGGTGACTGCCAGGCCGTACTTGGGCTCGGGGTCCTCGACGCTGTGCCCGCCGGCGAGGTGGCACCCGGCCTCGGCGCAGACGTCGGCGCCGCCGCGCAGCACCTCGCGGACGAGGTCGAACGGCAGCCGGTCGCGCGGCCACGCCAGCAGGTTGACCGCGACCAGCGGCTCACCGCCCATGGCGTACACGTCGGACAGGGCGTTGGCCGCCGCGATCCGACCCCAGTCGTACGGATCGTCGACGACAGGGGTGAAGAAGTCGGCGGTCGCCACCACGGCGCGGTTGCCGTCGATGCGCACGACAGCGGCGTCGTCGCCGTCATCGAGGCCGACGAGCAGGTCCCCGCCGGAGGGGCCGAGAGCCAGTCCGTCGAGCAGCCGCTCGAGCTCGCCGGGGGGCACCTTGCACGCGCACCCGCCGCCGTTCGCGTACGTGGTGAGCCGCCCGACCTGGGGGGTCGTCGCGGCCGCGGTCTCAGAAGTCGTCGCCGTCACCTGCCCCACCCTAGATCCCCGCCCGGGTGGCCGGCTTCTGCGCGTCTACGATGCCGCGGGGAGGCGTACCTCGTCTGGTGACGGGCACGGTCTTCAACACCGATGTGGCCGAGCAGCTCGGTCAGGCGGGTTCGATTCCCGTCCGCCTCCGCCACAGCTCCCGCCCGTGCCCGACCACCAGCGCCGCCCCGGAGGTGTCATGGACGCCCGTCGGGCCGTCCCGCGCACCGACACCGTGCTCGGCGACCCGCGGCTGCGCGCGGCAACCGAGTGGCTGGGCCCGGTGCTGGTCAAACAGGCGGTACGCGCCGCGCAGGACCGGTGCCGCGCGGGCACCCTGCGACCGGAGGAGGTCCCCGACGCCGCCGTCGACGCCCTGCCCGCCGGCGCCTCGTCACTGCGACCGGTGCTCAACGCCACCGGGGTGATCGTCCACACCAACCTCGGTCGCGCGCCGCTCTCGCCCGCCGCGGTGGCATCCGTGGCTGCGGCGGCGGGTGCCACCGACGTCGAGATCGACCTCCAGACCGGCCGCCGCGCCCTGCGCGGCCGTGGTGCGCTCGCCGCGTTGGCCGCCGCGGTGCCCGACGCCGAGGCCGTCCACGTGGTCAACAACGGCGCTGCCGCGCTGGCCCTGGTGGCGCACGGGCTCCGCAGCGCTGAGGGCGGGCGCGAGGTGGTGGTCTCACGCGGTGAGCTGGTCGAGATCGGTGACGGGTTCCGCGTCCCCGACCTGGTGGCGGCATGTGGCGTGCGCCTGCGCGAGGTTGGCACCACCAACCGGGTGCACCGCGCGGACTACGAGCGCGCGATCGGCCCCCAGACGGCGTTCGTGCTCAAGGTGCACCCGTCGAACTTCCGGGTCGACGGGTTCACGTCATCGGTGCCCGTCCGCGCGCTGGCCGGGCTCGGGGTCCCTGTCGTCGCCGACATCGGCTCCGGACTGTTCGCGCCGCACGACCGCCTGCCCGACGAACCCGACGCGGCCACCACCTTGCGGGCCGGTGCCGCGCTGGTCACGGCCTCCGGCGACAAGCTGCTCGGGGGGCCGCAGTGCGGACTGCTGCTGGGCCGCGCCGACCTCGTCGAGTCGCTGCGCCGGCACCCGGTGGCCCGCGCGCTGCGGGTGGACAAGCTGACCCTCGCCGCCCTCGAGGCGACGCTGACGGGTCCTCCGCCTCCGGTCACGCTCTCGCTCGGTGCCGACGCCGCCGACCTGCTGACGCGGGCCCGCGCGATCGCGGTGGCGCTGGCCGACGCCGGGGTCGACGCGCGGCCGGTGCCCAGCGAGGCGGCCATCGGTGGCGGCGGCGCCCCCGGCGTCGCACTCGACAGCGCCGCGGTCTCCCTGCCCGCGACGCTCGCCGCACCCCTGCGGCTGAGCCGGCACCCAGTCGTGGGCCGCGTCGAGCACGGGCGCCTGCTGCTCGACCTCGTGGCGGTAGGCCCCGACGAGGACGCAGCGTTGACGCGGGCGGTGCTGCGCGCCGACGGTCGCGGCGACCGAGCGGTCTGAGGAGGCGTCGCATGCACGTCGTCGCCACCGCCGGTCACGTCGACCACGGCAAGTCGACGCTCGTGCGGGCGTTGACCGGTCAGGAGCCGGACCGCCTCGCCGAGGAGCGGCGTCGCGGTCTCACCATCGAGCTCGGCTACTGCTGGACGACACTGCCCACTCCCCGTGGCGACGTCGACGTGGCGTTCGTCGACGTACCCGGGCACGAGCGCTTCGTGCCCACGATGCTGGCCGGAGTGGGCCCGGTGCCAGCGGTGCTGTTCGTGGTGGCCGCGGACGACGGCTGGATGCCCCAGGCTGCCGAGCACCTGGCCGTCCTCGATGCCCTCGACGTACGCCACGGCCTCCTGGTGGTGACGCGCAGCGACCTCACCGACCCCGCCCCGGCGGTGCGCGAGGCGCGGTCGCGGTTGGCTGGGACCTCGCTGGAGGGGGCACCGGCGATGGCGGTGAGCGCGCGAACGGGCGCGGGGATGGACCGGCTGCGCACGGCGCTGGTCGCGCTCGTCACCGCCTTGCCGGCGCCTGACCCTTGTGCCGACGTGCGCCTGTGGGTCGACCGAGCGTTCCCGGTCGCGGGCGCCGGCACGGTCGTCACCGCGACCCTGACGGCCGGCACCGTCTCCGTGGGCGACCGGCTGGCACTAGACGGCGCAGACGAGGTACGCGTGCGGGGGGTGCAGGTGCTGGAGCGACCGGTACGACGGGCCACCGGCGCGGCGCGGGTCGCCCTGGCCCTGGGGGGTGACGCCCCGCCGACGCTGCGCCGCGGCAGCGTCCTCACCGCAACGGGCGCGTTCGTGTGGTCGGACGAGGTCGACGTGCTGGTCGACACGACGGGGCTGCCGGCCGCGCCGGTGCTGCACGTCGGCGCGACCTCCGAACCGGTCCTGCTGCGGGCTCTGGACGACGGTTCGGCGCGGCTGCGGCTCGAGCGTGGCCTGCCGTTGCGGGTCGGGGATCGGGTGCTCCTGCGCGACCCGGGCAGCCGACAGGTGGCCGGAGCGAGGGTGGCCGACCCCCTCCCTCCCCGGCTGTCACGCCGTGGCGCCGCGGCCCGCCGCGGCGCCGAGCTGCGCCGCGACGGCGCCCAGCCGGACCTGGCGGTCGAGCTGCACCGACGCCGCGTCGTGTCGAGGTCGGTGCTGCGTCAGCTCGGCGTACCCGTCACAGGTGCCGACCGGTTGGCGTTGAGCAGCGGCGACTGGTTGCTCGACGCCGACCGCGCGCCCGACCTGTCGAACCGGCTGGCCAGCCTGGTCGAGGAGCACGACCGGGCCGACCCGCTGGACCCGGGCGTACCGGTCGCCGCGGCCGCGCGGGCGCTTGCCCTGCCGACCCCCGGTCTGCTCGAGGCGCTGTTGCCGGCGAGTCTGCACCTGCGCGACGGCCGGGTCCGCTCGACCGCGAGCGGCACGTTGCCCGCCGAGCTCGAGCGCGCCGTCGCCCAGGTCGCCCGCGACCTGGCCGGGGCCCCGTTCGCCGCTCCGGACGCGGCTCGGCTGGTCGAGCTCGGGCTGCACCCGCGTGCCGTCGCCGCCGCCGCGCGCACGGGCCGGCTGCTGCGGGTGGGCGAGGCGGTGGTGCTGCTTCCCGGCGCCGACGCCGAGGCGGTCCGACGGTTGCAGAAGCTGCCGCAGCCCTTCACCACCAGCGAGGCGCGCACCGCTCTCGGCACCAGCCGCCGGGTGGCCCTGCCGTTGCTGGGGCTGCTCGACGAGCGACGACTGACCCGGCGGTTGCCCGACGACCGGCGTGAGGTCGTGCCGCGCTGACGATCGGCGCTGAGCCTGGTTCGGCACCCACAGAACTACTCCCCCGTCCCGACGTTGCCGCTACCCCAGCGGCTCGCGGTGTACCTCTGCTGCTCGTCGGGGTCGGCAACTTCGCGCGTGCCGTTGCCGATCCTGATATAGAACGCAGTCTTCTTGACCACCTGGCCGCCCTTGTCGAGCGTCACGTTGGCGTCGACCGGGAAGGTGCTGGGCGGCACGTGCACCCGGCAAAGGTCCTCACCGTCGACCGTGTGGAGCTGCGTGGTCACCGTGCTCGCGGCCGTCGCACCCAAAGCGTCGAGCAGCAGCTGGTTGAGGTGCAGCAGGAACCGGTCCCGGTCGTCCTTGCCCGGTTTACGCAGGGAGGCGTAGTCGCCGGCGAGGCCGTGGACGGATGCGTCGTCGGCGACGCCGATCAGCAAGGTGCCGCCGTACCGGCTGTTTGCAAACGCCGCAACGGTCTTGACGACCGCGGTCTCGAGCGGCTTGATCACCGCACCGGTGTCGGTGCCGGTCCGCAGGGTGGACTTGTACTCCAGGTGGGCGCCCTCGCCGTCTGCGGCCAAGAGCTCGCCGATCGGGCAGTGCTCCTGGTACGCGACCTTGGCGCGTGCCTGAGCCAGGGTCGCGTAGACCTTCACGACGTCGGCGGCCAGGTCGGAGTCGTCGAGGTACTTGAAGACGACCTTCTCGTTGCGGTCCATCCGGCCGAGCAGCGCCCGCTGGAACATCTCGGGGAACACCACCCCGAAGTTCTCGGCCGTGTTGTTGGCGGCGGTGACCTGGACGTTCTCGTCGCCGACCAAGTCCTCAAGGGCAGCATCGAACACGAGCCGGTCGGCGTCGGTCCAGTCGGTGCCGTGCAGAGCGTTGAGCCGGTCGATGATCACCGACAGCGGTTCGGGCTCGGGCTCGATCCGCCGGCCGGTGCCGGAATAGATCGTGACCGCCTCACCCTCCTCGGCATCCAGCGCGACCGACCCGGAGAACTGGTGCTCGTGCCGCAGGTGGGTCAGCTCGAGCGCACCGGACAGGTCGACGGTCTCACCCGGGTCGGCCCTGGTGAACGCCTGCAGCGCCTTGCAGAACAGGTAGTCCCGTTCGAGGCCGGTGTCGCCGAAGGACACGATCTGAGACAGGAACGAGTAGATCCGCACGAACCGGCCCAGGACGTCGCGGAACCGGTCCTGCTCGTCGTGCTCGAGGTTGCCGAACCGGTCGATCGCCGGGCCCAGTGCGGCGTGCAAGCGGCCGTGATCGACCTGCTCGGCGAGCAGCAGCTGGGCGAAGGTACGGGCCTCCGCGGCGTCGAGCACGCCGAACTCGTCCAGCGCGTGCCGGGTGTCGTAGAGCAGGTTCGGGTCCGAAGGCGGCGCGACGGTCCGGCCGTAGTACTGCTCGAACTCCTCCGCGATCTGCTCGGCGTCGTTGACGAAGTCCAGCACGAACGTGCCGTCCTTGTCCGGGGAGGTGCGGTTGAGCCGCGAGAGCGTCTGAACCGCCGCCAGCCCGGTGAGGGTCTTGTCGACGTACATCGCGTACAGCTTGGGCTGGTCGAAGCCGGTCTGGAACTTCTCCGCCACCACCATGATCTGGTAGGCGTCGGTGTCGAACTGCTCCGCCGTCTGCGACTCGCCGAAGCCGTTGCACTAGGCCTCGGTGACCGGGGCGTCGCCGTTGACGGTGACGGCGTCGGAGAACGCGACCAGCACACCGAGGTCGTAGCCGTGGTCGGCCACGTGCTTGCGCAGCGCCTGGAAGCACCGCAGGGCGTGCGGGCGCGAGGAGCACACCACCATCGCCTTGGCCTGCCCGGCGACCTTGGAGGCGACGTGCTGGCGGAAGTGTTCGACGACGATCTCGGCCTTCTGGGCCAGGTTGTGCTCGTGCAGGGTGACGAACCGGGCGATGGCCTGGCGTGCCTTCACCGTCTGGTAGCGCGGGTCGTCCTCAAGCGCCTTCTCCAGGCGGTAGTAGGAGTCGTACGTCGTGTAGCTGGCCAGGACGTCGTGGATGAATCCTTCCCCGATCGCCTGCCGCATCGAGTACAGGTGGAACGGCTCGTGCCGCTGGGTGGCCGAATTGTAGCGGCCGAACAGCTCCAGGGTCTTGCCCTTGGGGGTCGCGGTGAAGGCGAAGAAGCTCAGGTTGTCCTGCTGACCGCGGGCCGCCACCGCCTCGGCCAGCGCCTGGTCCACCGCCTCCGCGGGCAGGTCACCGTCCGGCGCACTGGCCGACGCGTTCGCGGTGCCGCCGCCGAGCACCCGCCGCAGCTCCTTGGCCGACTCACCGGTCTGCGAGGAGTGCGCCTCGTCCACGATGACCGCGTACCGGCGGCCCGGGAGCCCCTCGACCAAGTCCTGCACGAACGGGAACTTCTGCAGCGTGGTGATGATGATGCGCGCCCGCTCGCCGGTCAGCGCGGCCGCGAGCTGCGTGGAGTCGCGCTCGATGCGCTCCACCACGCCGTGGGTGTGCTCGAACTGGTAGATGGTGTCCTGCAGCTGCCTGTCCAGCACCACCCGGTCGGTGATCACGACGACCTTGTCGAACACCTTGGTGTCAGCCTCGTGCAAGGTGGAGAGCCGGTGCGCCAGCCAGGCGATGGTGTTGGACTTGCCCGAGCCGGCGGAGTGCTGCACGAGGTACGAGTGCCCGGCACCCTCGTCGCGGGCCGCTGTCTCCAGCCGGCGTACGGCGTCCCACTGGTGGAACCGCGGGAAGATCACCGTCGCCGGCTTCTTCGAGCCCTTCCCGGGCTTGTCCACATGGACGAAACGGCCCAGCAGGTCCAGCCACGCTTCGCGTTCCCACACCCGCTGCCACAGGTACGCCGTGGCGTGCCCGCTGTCTGACTGCGGATTGCCGGGGCCGAGGTTGTGTCCCCGGTTGAACGGCAGGAACCGGGTGTCCTCCCCGGCCAGCCGGGTCGTCATCGCCACCCGCTGCGGGTCGACGGCGAAGTGCACCACCGCCCGAGCCAGTGTGCGGTTCTTGGGGTCACGGTCGGTGCGGTACTGCGTCATGGCCTGCTCGACGCCCTGGCCGGTGATCGGGTTCTTCAACTCCCCCGTCGCCACCGGGATGCCGTTGACGGACAGCGCCACGTCCAGGGAGTTCCCGGAGCCCTCCTGGTAGCGCAGCTGCCGGGTGACGGTCAGCCGGTTCGCCTCGTACTTCGCGACCAGGTCGGGCGACAGGTCGTGTGCGGGCTTGAAGTACGCCAGCCGGAACCGCACCCCTTGGTCGATCAGGCCGTGCCTCAGCACGTCGACCACGCCGCGCTTGTCCAGCTCGGCAGCCAGCCGCTCGCGGAACTTCACCTGCGCCAGGTCGGGGTCGCCGGAGTAGCGCTTCACCAGCTCGTCCCACGCGTCGGCCTGCGTCGCGCCCAGGAACGTCAGCAGCTCGACCCGGTCCAGCCCGGTGGCCCGGTCGAAGTCCGAGTCGGCACCCTGTGCCTTGTCGTCCTTGACCTCGATGTAACCGCCATGAGCGGTCAGCCAGTCGCAGATCGCTGACTCGAACGCCTGCTCGTTGGGGCTGCTCATCGGATGCTCCCCCGGGGCACGACCCACTCCATCGGCTGTCCCGTGACTTCGGCGATCACGTCGAAGTCGGCGTCGTAGTGCAGCACGGTCAGCCCCTCGATCTCGGCCGTGGCCGCGATGAGGAGGTCGGCGACGCCTGCGGAACGGTGCTGCGCGCGCTCGACCAGGGCCGCCTGCACCTCGCGGGCACGGCTCTCCGTCCTGGCTGGCATTGCCACGGACAGCAACTGGTCCACGAGCACGCTACGCGTCTCGCGATAGTCGGCCGTGGATTGCGCCGAGTACCCCATTTCGAGCTCGGTCACGATGCTCACCGCCACAACGCCGGAGGTGATCGGCTCCCAGAGCACGTCGGCGACAGCCGGAACGGGGAGGCGCGTCAAGGCGGACTTGTCGACGAGGTAGCGGGCGGTCCTCACTCCCAGGCCTTCGCCATCACCTCAGGCTCACCGAGGTCCTGGAGGAGTTTGCCCACCCGCATCAGGTCCTCCTTGGTGAGGGCATTGGATCGAGCCAGTCGGGTCGCTTCCACCAGGGCGGCATTGACGGTGTCCTTGAGTGTGCTGGTGCCCAGTGCCCGACGGGCCTGTTCCAGCATGTCGTCATCGATGTCTACGAGCCGCTTGGTCACCGTCGCCTCCGGTATATCTCGCGAGGGGACGAAGATATACGGCCTTGTCGCCGGGGACAAGCCCGCACATGCCCGAACCGCCCGGCGTGTCGTCGGGGTAGTTCAGGCGGCGTGGATCGGGTCGGCGAGGATGGTCTCCACCCGGTTCGGCGGCGTCCCGCGGGGTAAGGCTGGGGGTTTGCTCCGGAAGCGGTGCCCGGTGGGTGTGGTGATCTCGATCTCTTCACCGGCTCCGTCCCCGCTCGCTCGGGCATGCCAACCTGGAGCTTGTTTGGAGTAGTTGCATGCTTCGCAGAGCCCTTGGCCGTTGGCTTCGGAGGTCACGCCGCCTTCTTCGACGGCGGTGACGTGGTCCTTGTGTCTGATCGGCGCCCCGCACCACGGGGTCCGGCAGGTCTGATCGCGGACGATCAGGACGTCAGCGAGGCCGTCGTCGAAGTGTCGGCGACGGGACTCCATGGCGACAAGTGCGCCGGTCTCGGGGCTGGTGAAGAGCCGCCGTAGCCACAAGTCTGCTTTCTTGGCGCCGGTGCCGGCGACCCGCCGCGCGACCTCGGCGGGCACCGGCCCGTAGCCTTCGATGTTCGCTGGCTCGTCCGGAGTTGGGCCGTAGTTCATCAGCGTCTGGTCGGTCATCACCAGCCGTACCTCGACGGGCACGGCGTCGGCAGTCGCCTGGCCGGTCACCCGCTCCACGAGCGTGTCGGCCATGATCTGGCCCCGGCTGCACTGGTCGCCCTGGGACCGCCGTGAGTTGGCGTGCTCGGTCAGCGACGCCAGCACCGACACCCCTTGGGCGACCGGCAGGACCCCGCTGAGCACCGACATGGTGTCCGGGGCGGGGCGCAAGGTGACCCGGCGCTCGCTCTCGGCCGTGCTGATCCGGCCCAGGTATCCGTGTGGGTTCAGCCGGTACGCAAGCTTCTTGGTCTCCGCCTCGACCGCCCGATCCCCCAAAGACTCCAGGCGGGAACCGAGCTCCGCGTCGACCTCGGCGCGGTGACCGGCGGACAGCCACGCGGTCTCCTTGGCCACGATCTGCGCCCGCCACTCGGTGATCCGACCCTGCCGCAACATCGCGAAGGTCTGCGGCAGCTCTCTGGTCAGAATGCCGACCCAGCCGACGAATCTGCAGGCGCGTGCCGGTGCCTCCCGCTTGGCGAGTGCCACCTGCGACGCGATGCCCGTGCCGACGTTCTTGGCCAGGACACCGGCGTCGATCTGCACGGCGCGTTGCGACGCGACGAACTCCGTCGTCACCTTCGCCTGTGCCGCCGCCGCTGCCGCCTTGATCTCCTCGAGCAGCCGGATCTGGTCGATGCGCTCGGCGTCATCCACGCGCGTGCTGAGTCGGCTCAACGCGCCGAGGAAACCCCGTAGGTCACCGGTTGAGGTGAGCGTCTTGTCATTGTCGAACATGTGCTCGACTCTACCGGAGGACGCCGACAGTCACCAGCGCCCGTGCCTACTTGTGGAAGAACTCATCGGCTCAATCAAGCCGGCCGTGACACGTCCGATTCTCCCGTTACGGCCGCCGTGATCAGCGCCTGACGATGCTCTTGGAGCAGTTCAACTTGCTGCCCCAAGCGCTCCAACACCACTTGATTGCGGCGCCGACTGTCCACGATGTCTTCCGCGATCCGTGACTGCTCAGCCACGTCGGGAACAGCAATACTCAATGACCGAAGGATGTCTTGGCTGATATTAGGCTGACCCGCCCCCACACAGCGTTCAAGCAGAGCGGACCGGTTCGCAAGCAGATAGAAGAAGACGAAGCGCAAGTCGACTTCGTCTCGCATCCGAATCACGCAGCAGGCCTGGTTGACGGCGGCCGGAAAGGTCGTCAAACCGAGTCGTCCAACTGTTGCGCCATACATCGCCACCACGAGAGATCCAGGGGGGTGAACCTTGAGAGCGGAGAACTCGGCCAACGCGGCCTCAGTCACGGAGCGGCCAACATGTGTTAGTTCGCGATCCCGCAGGTCTGCCGTCACGATCCATGGCACCCCGGGACCGTAAAACCTGGGATCACCCGACGTCGGGGTCGTTCCCGACCCAAAGGCGAGATGCCGGCCCAGCCTCAGGGAGCGCCAACCCGCTGCCAATTCCTCCTGCTTTACATCCAGCGGATCGACCATCTCAAGGCCGCCTCTGACGAGCGACCTGGTCTTCCCGAGCAAGCGCTCGTCCATGCGTGCAGCCAGCGCGCTCTTCTTGGCGATGAGGGCGTCGATGCGGGCGGTCTCGGTGTCGAGGTAGTCGGCGATCAACCGCTGCTGATCCAGCGGTGGCACCGTCACACGGAACGTCCCCAGCCTTTCCCAACTGGTCCTGGGCATCTTCGTTCCCTCGGATGTCGCGACAGCCCACTCCACAGTGGGACCAGACATCATGCGATAGAAGAACCAGCGCGAGTCGATGCCCTTACGGGGTCGCAGGCACATGAGCTCCGTGGACGCGTAGGCGCGGCGAGGCGCGTGGAAGACCTTTGCCAGATAGGGTCGCAGCTTGCCGAAAAGCACATCGCCCTGCCTGACATCGGCGACACCGGCAGCGGGCGGCTCCGCAGAGGCCTCCCACGGATCGGTCAGGAGCCGACCCGTTCCGGCCTCAATGAGGTCAAGCGTCAAGATGGCGTCGACATCGTCACGATGGCGGTCGACGCGAAGCTCTGCGATTCGCTCCAGAGGCACCGTGCTCACTCCGTCACCTCGCGAAGCAGATCCTGGATCTCCGCCTCCAACTTCTTGATCTCGGCGTCGATCTCTGCAAGCGGCCGGGGCGGAACGTACCTGTAGAAGTGCCGCGTCAGCGGAATCTCGTAGCCGATCCTGGTCTTGGTGTGGTCGATCCACGCGTCGGGCACGTAGGGGTGGACCTCGGCCTTGAGATGGTGCTCTGCGAGTTCGACGTACTCCGGGCTGGCGAGCCGTCCGGAAGTGTCCGGCTCGTAACGGACATGCAGCCCAACCGGGAGGGCGACGTTCTCCTGGTCGCGCAGGTCCGGGTCGGGCTCGGGGTCGCCGTTGCGCTTGGTGATGACCGGAGCATCGGGGTCCGGCACCGCCGCCAGCTTGGCCAGTTCCTTGAGCGCCGCCGGAGGCAGGCCGCCTGCCGGCCCACGACTGCCGAGGCCGGCCAGACATTTCCGCTCGGTCGCGTACTCGTTGTCCACCGCCCAACCGAGCACCTCGCGTGGGTCCGCGAGGACGCCGGTCTTCGCCCACACCTTGCTTGCACCGAGCGCGGTGAGCGCGTCCTCGCTGATCACCCAGCGGCGCCTCAGCGGCCGTTCCACGGTGACGCGCAGGAACCCGAACGCCTCGTTGGGCAGGATCTTGACGCGGTCCCCGTCCTCGAACCCGCCGTACAGCTTGGTGATCTCGGCGATGTGGTCGGCGGAGAGCTCCTTGCGCTTTTCCCCCAGGCTCTTGCGCATCTTGCGCCACAGTCCGCGGGCGTCGACGAGCTGGACCTTGCCGCGGCGTTCGGGGCTCTTGCGGTTGGTGACCAACCAGAAGTACGTCGAGATGCCGGTGTTGTAGAACAGCTGGTCCGGGAGCGCGACCACGGCCTCGAGCCAGTCGTTCTCGATGATCCAGCGGCGGATCTCCGACTCCCCCGACCCGGCGGCGCCAGTAAACAGCGGGGAGCCGTTGAACACGATCGCGGCCCGAGAGCCGCCGTGCCTGACCGGCTTCATCTTGGCGATCATGTGCTGCAGGAACAGGAACGACCCGTCGTTGATGCGCGGCAGGCCGGCGCCGAACCGGCCAGCGAACCCCGTGGTGGCGGCCTCGTCCCTGACGACCTTCTCGACCTTCTTCCACTCCACCCCGAACGGCGGATTGGCGAGCAGGTAGTCGAAGGCGTCGCCCGCGAGGCCGTCGTCTGAGAACGAGTTGCCGTGCACGATGCGGGAGGCGTCCTCGCCCTTGAGCATCATGTCGGAGCGGCAGATGGCGTACGTCTCGGGATTGAGCTCCTGGCCGTAGGCCTCCAGGCGCGCCCTCGGGTTCAGCGAGCGCAGGTGGTCCTGGGCGATGCTGAGCATCCCGCCGGTGCCGCACGCGGGGTCGGCGAGGGTCTTGACGATGCCCGGCTTGGTGAGCAGGTCGTCGTCCTCGATGAACAACAGGTTCACCATCAGCCGGATCACCTCACGCGGCGTGAAGTGCTCACCGGCGGTCTCGTTGGACAGCTCGGAGAAACGCCGGACCAGCTCCTCGTAGAGGTAGCCCATCTCCAGGTTCGACACCGCGTCGGGATGCAGGTCGATCTCGCAGAACTTCGACACCACGAGGTAGAGCAGGCTGGCTCGCTCGAGGCGGTCGACCTGGGTGTGCAGGTCGAACTTCTCCAGCACGTCGGCCGCACCGGGCGAGAAGGCGCGCAGGTACTCGTGCAGGTTGTCGGCGATGTTGGGCGGGTCGTCGAGCAGCTTGGTCATGGTCAGCGCGGACATGTTGTAGAACTGCTCGCCGCCGGTCGCCTGGCGCAGGAACGGGTCCACGTTGCCGACCCTGCCGGCCAGCTGGATCGCCTTCGCCAGGACCTTGTCCTTGGTCGGCTCCAACACACAGTCGAGCCGACGGAGCACCACCATCGGCAAGATGACGCGGCCGTACTCGGACTGCTTGTAGTCACCGCGGAGCAGGTCTGCCACCGACCAGATGAACGCGGCGTGGTTGCGGATCGTCTCCCGGTCCTGGATCGTCACGCACTCACCCTCGTGGTTGGGCACCAAGCGTCACACACCGACCCCCACGATGTGCCTCAGCCCAGGGCGCGCGGGTGCGCGGTGGCATAGACCTCGCGCAGCCGTTCGACGGTGACGAGCGTGTAGACCTGGGTGGTGGTCACCGACGCGTGCCCGAGCAGCTCCTGCACCACCCGTACGTCGGCGCCGCCGTCGAGCAGATGCGTGGCGAACGAGTGCCGCAGCGTGTGCGGCGACACCGTCGCGGTCACCCCGGCCCGCTCGACCGCCTTGCGCAGCGCCGTCCAGGCGCTCTGTCGCGACAGCCGTCCGCCGCGGGAGTTGAGGAAGAGCGCCGGTGTGCCCCGACGACCGACCGCCACCAGCGCCGGGCGGGCCCGGACGAGGTACGCCTGCACCGCCTCCACCGCGAACCGCCCGGCGGGCACCACCCGCTCCTTGCCGCCTTTGCCGCGCAGATGGACCGCGGCCGCCTCGGCGTCGGCCAGGTCGAGGTCATCCAGGTCGAGCCCGACCGCCTCGGAGATCCGGGCTCCCGTGCCGTACAACACCTCCAGCAGCGCCCGGTCCCGCATCGCCAGCGCCGTCCCCGGCGCACCCGCGGCCGCCAGCACCGCTTCCACGTCGACCAGCGGCAACGCCTTGGGCAACCGCTGCGGCGGGGTCGGTGGCCGCACCGCCGCCGCCACGTCCGCCGCGACGAGCCCCTCACGCAGGGCGAAGCGGTGGAACCCCCGCACGGCGACCACCGTGCGGGCAGCGCTGCTGGCCGACAGCGCGGGGTGCTCCGCGTCGCCCTCGCGCAGGGCCGCGAGGAAGCCGGCAACGTCCGCCTCGCCCACGTCACCGACGCGGGTGCGCCCGGCCGCGAGCAGGTAAGTGACGTATCTGCGCAGGTCGCGCCGATACGAGCTGAGCGTGTTGACGGCGAGCCCGCGCTCGATGCCGAGGTGGTCCAGGTAACCGGCGACGGCACGTCCCAGGTCCTCGGGGTCCCGCGCGGTGCTCAGGCGAGGACCTCCTCCATCGAGACCAGCTCGCGACCGTGGGCGTGCGCCACCGGTTGGTTGGTCAGCGCGCCGTCGTAGGTGTTCAGGCCCATCGCCAGGCTGGCGTCCTCACGCATGGCCTGCTGCCAGCCCTTGTCGGCCAGCGCGAGCGCGTACGGCAACGTGACGTTGGTGAGTGCGTACGTCGAGGTGTGCGGCACCGCGCCGGGCATGTTGGCCACGCAGTAGAAGATCGTGTCGTGCACGTGGTACGTCGGGTCGGCGTGGGTGGTCGGCCGGGAGTCCTCGAAGCAGCCACCCTGGTCGATCGAGATGTCGACCAGCACTGCACCTGGTTTCATCCGCGACACCAGTTCGTTGGAGACCAACGTGGGGGCTTTCGCCCCAGGCACGAGCACCGCGCCGATGACCAGGTCGGCATCGACCACGGCCCGCTCGATCTCGTAGGAGTTCGACGCCACCGTCTGCAGGTGCCCCTGGTAGATCTTGTCGGCCTGGCGCAGCCGGTCGACGTCCAGGTCGAGTAGCAGGACCTCAGCCTGCATCCCCAGGGCGATGGCGGCGGCGTTCATGCCCGAGACACCGGCGCCGATGACCACGACCTTCGCCGCGTAGACGCCCGAGACACCGCCCATCAGCACCCCTCGCCCCCCGCCCTGGCGCATCAGGTGGTAGGCACCGGCCTGGGGAGCGAGCCGGCCGGCGACCTCGCTCATCGGCGCCAGCAGCGGCAGGGCGCGGTCAGCGGTCTGCACGGTCTCGTAGGCGATCCCGGTGACCTTGCGCTCGACGAGCGCATCGGTGCACTCCTTGGACGCCGCGAGGTGCAGGTAGGTGAACAGCGCCTGCCCCGCCCGCATGCGGTGGTGCTCCTCGAGGACCGGTTCCTTGACCTTCAAGATCAGCTCTCCCGCGGCCCAGACGTCGTCGGGGGTGTCGAGGATCGTGGCGCCCGCGGTGACGAACTGCTCGTCGGGGATGGAGGAGCCCACCCCCGCGTCACGTTCGATGACCACCTGGTGACCGCGCCGGACGAGCTCGTGCACGCCGGCCGGGGTGATGGCCACGCGGTACTCGTGGTTCTTGATCTCCTTCGGCACGCCGACCTTCATCGACCGAGCTCCTCATCGACATGATGACGTTGCGGTCGGGTCGCCGCGACGGGGCAGTCTAGTCCTCGCGCAGTCGCCCCCCGAAGTGTCACCGTCCGTGACCGACCGGGCGGGTACCGGTCACGTGTGCAGCTGTTCGGCCACCCGGTGGCGCAGTCCGGTCCCGTCTACGGGCAGGCGCAGCTCGCGCTGACGCTCGAGCGCGGCGCCCACGACCCCGACGAAGAGCGGGTGCGGCCTGGTGGGCCGCGACTTCAGCTCCGGGTGAGCCTGGGTGCCCACATAGAACGGATGCACCTCACGGGGAAGCTCGATGAACTCCACCAGCGCGCCGGTCGGAGAGGTTCCCGAGACGACGAGTCCGGCCGCCTCGACCCGCTCGCGGTGGTCGTTGTTGACCTCGTAGCGGTGCCGGTGCCGCTCGGTGACCGTCGTGGTGCCGTAGGCGTCGGCGACGATCGAGCCCGGCCGGAGGCGGGCGGGGTAGGAGCCCAGCCGCATGGTCCCGCCGAGGTCACCGCCCTGTTCGACGAACGACTTCTGCTCGGCCATGGTGGCGATGACCGGGGTGCCGGCCGTGACCTCGAACTCGCTCGAGCTGGCGTCGTCGATGCCGGCCCGCGCCCGCGCGTACTCGATCACCATGCACTGCAGCCCCAGGCACAGGCCCAGCGCAGGGATGCGCCGTTCCCGGGCAAAGGTGAGAGCGCCGATCTTGCCCTCGATCCCGCGGATGCCGAATCCACCAGGGATGCACACCCCGTCGACGTCGTGCAGCAGCTTGGCCGCACCCTCTTGCGTCGCGCACTCGTCGGAGGGCACCCACCGCAGCACCACCCGGGCGTCGTGCGCGAACCCCCCGGCTCGCAGCGCCTCCGCGACCGACAGGTAGGCGTCGTGCAGGTCGATGTACTTGCCGACCAGCGCGATGGTGACCTCCTCCGCCGGGTGGTGCACCCGGCGCAGGAGCTCGTCCCACTGCGTCCAGTCCACGTCTCGGAACGGCAGCTGCAGACGGCGCACGACGTACGCGTCGAGGCCCTCACGGTGCAGGACCTTGGGGATGTCGTAGATCGACGGCGCGTCGACGGCTGCGACCACCGCCTCCTCGTCCACGTCGCACATCAGTGAGATCTTGCGCTTGACCGACACCGGGATCGGGCGGTCGGCCCGGCACACGACGGCGTCGGGCTGGATGCCGATGGAGCGCAACGCTGCCACCGAGTGCTGCGTGGGCTTGGTCTTGAGCTCACCGGACGGGCCGATCCACGGCACGAGGGAGACGTGCAGGAAGAAGCAGTGTTCGCGGCCGATCTCGTGGCGGACCTGGCGCGCGGCCTCGAGGAACGGCAGCGACTCGATGTCACCGACCGTGCCGCCGATCTCGTGCAGCACCACGTCGACCGGATCGTCGGCGGAACCGCCCATGCCCAGCATGCGGTCCTTGATCTCGTTCGTGATGTGCGGGATCACCTGCACCGTGTCGCCGAGATAGTCGCCGCGCCGCTCCTTGGCGATGACGTCGGAGTAGACCAACCCGGTGGTCACGTTGGCTATCGCCGACAGGTCGACGTCGAGGAACCGCTCGTAGTGCCCGATGTCGAGGTCGGTCTCGGCGCCGTCCTCGGTGACGAACACCTCGCCGTGCTGGAAGGGGTTCATGGTGCCGGGATCGACGTTGAGATAGGGGTCCAGCTTCTGCATGGTGACGCCCAAACCCCGCGAGGTGAGCAACCGACCCAGGCTGGACGCGGTGAGGCCCTTGCCCAGCGATGAGGCGACCCCGCCGGTGACGAAGAGGTGTTTGGTGGGCACTGCGGCGGCCAAGAGAACTCCCGTGGGTCATCTGCTGTGCGTTGCGTCGGCACCGATGGCCGTCCACGGGTCTTCAGCCTAACAGTCCAGGCACTGAGCCCTCCGACCGCGCGCGGGTCGGCGTGGTGCTGGTCAGGTCGGGGGGTTGGCGGTCTCGCGGGGGACGGCCCCGTCGGCGGCGTTGGTCGTGCCGTAGTGACCCGACCGACCGGCCGCCTGCTCGGCGAGGGCGAGGACAGCCACGATGCGGCCGGCCGCGACCTCCACCGTGTCGACGGTAGAGACCGTGGCTGCGGCCTCGCCTTCGCGTACGGCCGCGAGCAGGCCCCCCGGATCGCCCGCCGACGGCGGCCCGGCCACGACCACACCGGCGGCGACGGCGTCCATCCCCTGCACCACCTGGGCGAACAGCTCGGCCTGGCCAGCGATGGGAGTCGCATCGACTGTCCCGACGATGACGAGTGCAAGGCTCGCCCGGCGCTGTAGCGGATCGCCTTCGGTGAGGAACCCGGCCTCCGCGAAGGAGGTACTGATCGTGCGCGCCGCGCCGTCGACGGTGTCGCCGATGGGACGCGCGGTGAGAAATGCGCGGCCGATCGCGGTGCCGACGAGGCCGTAGCTGGTCAGGCCGGCCAGTGCGGGCGACCCGGACGCCTGGTCGAGCACCTGTTGCGACACGCCCTCGGCGAGCTGCCGCTCTGCGGGGTCGAGCAGCTTCTCGCGCACCTCCACCACGCCGGTGACCGTAGCGCCGGCATCGACGACCTGCTGCCGTGCGGCGTCGACGGTCTCGCCGTCGGCGCCGGGAAGCGTCACCAGCAGCACGGTGCGCCGGTCGAGCACCTGCGGCACCAGCTGCTCGGCCGCCGTGGCGGCAAATGCGTTCTGGAAGTCGCTCACGGCTTGCGCGTCCTGTTGCTGCGTCCGCGCGGCGGTTCGCTGACCGTCCTGGCCGGCTCGGCTGGTCAGCCGGTCGGACACCTGGCCTTGCAGGGGCCCGGAGCCCAACACGATGCCGGCCGCGAGCGCGAGGAGGACCGCGACGAGCGAGACGACGTGGTAGCGAAAAGTGATCACGAGATCGAGTCCTGGAGGGCGTCGTAAGCGTCGTGCAGCGGGGAGAGCAGGGGAGTCAACCACTCCTGACCTTGCGGGGTCGCCGCGAGACCGGCACCGAGAGCGAGCAGCCCGGTCACCAACAGCAGGAGGAGCTGCCAGGTGGCGACGCGGCTGCGGTAGAGCTGGCCGACCGCCCGGGCGTCCACGAGCGTGGCCCCGAGGCGAAGGCGGGTCAGGAAGGTGCTCGCCAGGCCCGAGCGACCGGTGTCGAGGAAGTCGACCAAGGTGGTGTGGGTGCCGACCGCGACGATCAGCGTGGCCCCGTGGGCGTTGGCCAACAGCATCGCGACGTCCTCGCTGGTACCGCTCGCCGCAAACGCGACGCCGCGCACCCCGAGCCGCTCGAGCCGTTCCAGCCCCCGGGCGCGACCCACGCGCTGGGTGTGCACGACCACCTCGGCACCGCAGCGCAAGACGGAGTCGGACATGTGGTCGACGTCACCGACGATCAGGTCAGGCGCGTAGCCGGCCTCCACCAGGGCGTCGGCACCGCCGTCCACCCCGATCAGCACCGGGCGGTTCTCCTTGACGTACTGGCGCAGCGCCCGCAGGTCGTCGGCGTAGTCGTACCCACGTACCACCACCAGCGCCTGGCGGTCCTCGAGCCTGGTCGAGATCTCGGGGATGCCGACGTCGTCGAGCAGGAGGTCGCGCTCGCGCTTGAGGTACTCCATGGTGCTGGCGGTGAAGGCCTCGGTCTGGGCGGCCAGTCCGGACCGGGCGTCGGTCATCATTTCGCTCACGCGCTCCGCGTCGAGCACCTCACCGCTGGCCACGTGGGAGTCCCCGCGGCTCACCACCCCGCCGTGCACCCGGACCTGCTGCCCCTCGTCGAGGGTGGAGAACACGCTGGGACCCACCGCGTCGACGAGCGGGATCCCGGCAGTCGCCAGGACTTCCGGGCCCAGGTTGGGGTAGCGCCCAGAAATCGACTCCGCCGCGTTGACGACGACAGAGACCCGGCGAGCCACCAACGCCTCGGCGCTCGCCCGGTCGAGGTCGACGTGGTCGATGACGGCGATGTCTCCGGGCCGGAGCCGCCTGGTGAGCGCGGAGGTGCGCCGGTCGAGGCGGACCACCCCCTGCACACCGGGTTCGTCGGCGGTGTGCGACCGGCGTGACAGCAACTTCATCGTCTGACATCCTCCCACGCACCCACCGTGGTCCCACGGCACTGACCCTGGCGCGCCGTCCCTCGCGGGCCGTCCCCGGGGGCACCGACCACGCGCAGCCAGATCTGCGTCACGCTCGGCTGCGTCGATCAGGTCGCCGAAGACGTACGGCGCTCGGCCGTCCCCCGCCAGCCTTCTACCGACAGCCCGAACTTGGCCACCAGCCGGTCGGTGAACGGCGCCTGGCGCAACCGGGCGAGCCGCACGGGCAGCCGGCCGCGGGAGACCTCGACCCGGGCGCCGGTGGGCAGGTCCAGGGTGCGCCGTCCGTCGCACCACAGCACGCCGGTCGCCGCACCGCGGGAGAGCACCTCGATCGCCAGCGTCGAGCGGGGCGACACCACCAACGGTCGGGCGAACAGCGCGTGTGCGCTGATCGGCACCATCAACAACGCGTCCACCCCCGGCCACACCACCGGTCCACCGGCGCTGAAGTTGTAGGCGGTGGATCCGGTCGGTGTCGCACAGACCACGCCGTCGCAGCTCCACCGCGCGAGCGGTCGGCGGTCGACCTCGGTCACCACCTCGATCATGCGTTGCCGCGAGAGCTTCTCCACCGACGCCTCGTTCAGGGCCCAGTCCTGGGCCTGCAGTGCCCCGTCGCACCACACCGACACGTCGACGGTCAACCGCTCCTCCACCTCATAGCGGCGGGAGACCACCCGCTCGACCACGTCGTCGAGGTCCTCGACGTCGGACTCGGCCAGGAACCCCACATGGCCGAGGTTGACGCCGACAAGGGGTGTGCCACTCGGGCGGGCCAGCTCTGCGCCGCGCAGAATCGTGCCGTCCCCGCCGAAGACCACGACCAGCTCGCAGCCGCGGGCCGCCTCGGCACCAACGGGCACCACTTCGGTCGCGGTACCCCCCGCTCGCTCGAGGTCATGCGACTCGATGTCGAGCACCCGCACCTGCAGCCCGGCAAGTCCGACGCCGCGACAGAACTGTGCGGCCACCCGGCTCGCTTCGGACCGGCCGGTGTGTGCCACGACCAGCACCCGGCGCGGCTGCGCGGCGGTGGACGACGACTGCGGCCAGGCGTCACGAGTCACGACCACAGCCTCTCACCCGGCCGCGACAGCCAGAGCGTCCTGGCAGCACCGGAGACCAGCCGTTCGGCCTCCACCTCGGTCCACCGCCGCGACGAGGAGAAGGCACCGGTGCGCACCCAGACGAAGTACTCGACGTTGCCGGCCGGTCCGGTCAGCGGGCTCACGGTGACCGCGGCCACGGCCAGTCCCAGGGACTCGGCCGCTCGGGCGACGCCGGTGACCGCCAACGCTCGCAGCGCAGGGTCCCGAACGACGCCGCCGCGGCCGAGTCGGGCCCGACCGACCTCGAACTGCGGCTTGACCAGGAGCAGCAGGTCCCCGCTCGGCGGACCTTCGTCCACGAGGCGGACCAGGGACGGCAAGACGGTGGTGAGCGAGATGAACGAGAGGTCGGCGACCAACAGGTCGACCAGGCCGCCGATCTGCTCCGGCTCCAGCCCGCGCACGCTGGTCCGCTCTCGTACGACGACCCGAGGGTCCTGCCGCAGGTCGGCGACTAGCTGACCGTGCCCGACGTCGAGCGCCACCACCGTGCGGGCACCACGGCGCAACAGGACGTCGGTGAAACCTCCAGCCGATGCACCGGCGTCCAGGCAGCGACGGCCGGAGACGACCAGCGGGTCCAGGACGTCCAGCGCCCCGGCCAGCTTGCACCCGCCCCGGGAGGCGTACGCCGGGTCCTCGGCGTCGGGCCGCACCGTCAGGTCGCTGGTCTGGTCGATCGGCGTGGACGCCTTCTGCACCTGCCGGCCGTCGACGGTGACCCGGCCCTCCTCGACCGCCACCCGCGCGTGCCGGCGCGAGCGCACCAGGCCGCGTCGGACGAGCTCGGTGTCGAGACGGTCGGGCACGCCCGCTCAGCCCCCGGCGGGCGCGTCGGGACCGCTGTCGGAATCGCCCGGGTCGTCCAGGGCGCTGCGAAGTTCGTTGTGGACCCGCTCGTACACCGCGGCGTGGTCGCCCAGGGGGGACCCGTCGAGCACGTCGAGGCGACCCAGGGCAGCGTCGATGGACGCTGCTCCGGTGCCCGGAGCCGCCGGTGGCGCGTCGTCGGGGGTGTCGTCGGGGGTGTCGTCGGCTGGGGCGTCGGACGTGCTCATGGGCACCACTGTCCCCCATCGGGCGTCACCACAGTCGGCTCAGGGCCGCACACGTCACCTGCCCGCCCCCGGACGAGGGGTTCCACGCCCACGCCGCGCTCACCGCGGCGCGCAGCAGCGCCACCGCGTCGGCGGGGCCGCCTGCGGCCCGGTCGGGTCGGACCTCGAGTGCTCCTTGCGGCGACACGGTCACCCGCCACTCCGCACACCGCCACTCCCCAGTCCGCCATTCCGGATCCTGCGGCGCGGACCCGCTCGCCTCGGCCGGGTGGTGCACCGGCGGGTGCGGGACGAACAGCCCGCGCAGGTCCGGCGACAGATACGTCGGTCGGCGGATCGGCTCGGCGTTGGCCACCTCGTCGACGTCGGTGACTCCGGTCAGCACCAGAAGGCTGTCGGCTCCGACCAGGTTGGCCCCTTCGATGTCGGTGTCGAGACGGTCGCCGACCACCAACGGGTGGTGGCACCCGATCCGCACGACGGTCTCGTCGAACAGCGGAGCCGCTGGCTTGCCGGCGACCCGCGGAGTTCCCCCGCTGGCGGCGGCGACCGCCGCAACCAGCGTCCCGTTGCCCGGCGCCGTGCCGCGCGCCGTCGGGATGGTCGTGTCGGTGTTGCTGGCGACCCACGGCAGTCCGGCCGCCACCGCGTACGACGCCTCGGCCAGGTGGATCCAACCCACGTCCGGGCTGTAGCCCTGGACCAGCGCGGCCGGAGAGTCTTCCAACGATCGCACCGGCCGGAGTCCCCGCTCGGCGAGGGCCACCTCGAGCCCCTCACCACCGACGACGAGAACGGCCGCTCCAGCCGGGACCTCGTCGGCCACCAGCCGGGCGGCCGCCTGAGCAGAGGTCACCACGTCCGTAGCCGCGGCGTCGATGCCGAGGCCGCGCAGCTGAGTCGCCACCTGCGCCGGCGTCCGAGATGCGTTGTTGGTCACGTAGGCCACCGGCGTGCCCCGGTCGCGCAGCCGACGCAGCTGCTCGGCCGCCCCCGGGACGGCCGTTGGGCCCACGTAGAGCACGCCATCGAGGTCGAACATCACCAGGTCGTACGGCTCCACCAGGGCAACGTCGGCGCAGCTCAACCGCTCGACGTGGCGGGCCCGCTCGTCGGTCACCGCATCCTCCCGAGGCGCACCTGGTCTTCATCTGGTCGGTTCCGTAGCCGACCCTCGGGGCTGGCCCGCCGCCCGAGCCTAGAATGCGCAGGTGTCCGCGTCCTCCCCTACCCACGTCGGGGTGGCCGGTGCCGGTGGGGTGACCGCGCACCCGGTGCGCTGGCGTCCCGTGGCGGCGCTGCGGTACCGCCTGGGCGGCGACGCCTTGGCCCGCGTCACCATCGCGCCGCCGGACCACTGGGACGACGAGCAGGTGGCGTCGTTCGAGCGGCGTGACGCGCACAACGTCGTACGGCTGCTGGCTCCGGTGCTCGCCGGGGACGGGGACCCCGGCCGCAGCGACGAGGTGGCCGATCGGCTGCGCCGCTGGGTCGCAGAGGGCGTCTTGGGTGTGGACCCGATCGACGCGGTCTACGTCTACCGGTGCTCCGACGGAGGCGCGCCCATGACGGGCGTCGTGGCGGCGATGAGTCTGCACCCGGACGCGGCCAAGCGCATGCTGCCACACGAGGGCCTGATCCCGTCCATTTTGGAGCGTCAGACCCGGCTGGCGCGTACCACGAGGGCTCAGCTCGAGCCGGTGGTGGCGGTCCACCGCGCCACGGTGCGCTGGCAGCAGGTCGTGGACGAGATCACCGCTGCCCCCGCCGACATCTCCATCGTCACCGAGGACGACGTGCGCCACCTGGTCTGGGTCTGCACCGACCGAGCGGCGGCCGACGCGCTGGCCGCAGAGGTCGTCGACAGCCAGAGCATGATCGCCGATGGCCACCACCGCTGGGCCGCCCTGCAGGAGCTGACGGCGACCGGCGTCCCCGTCGACGCCCTGGTGATGCTGGTGGACCTCGAGCGGGGTGGGCTGCAGCTGGGCCCCATCCACCGGGTGCTGCGTGACCTCACCTGGACCCGGGTCGAGGCGACCGGCCTGCCCTCGGGGGGTCCGTTGGCCGACGAGGCGGCTGCCCGGCAGCTGCTGGACCGGGACCCGGAGGGGTGCGTGCTCACCGATGGCCGCCGCTGGCTCGGGGTGGGGGACCCCAGGCCGGAGCGCGTGACCCATGCCCTCGCTGGGTCGCGGGGTCTGAGGAACTCGAGTAGCGGCGAGCAGCGACTGGCCGTGAGCAGGCTGCACTCGCAATGGGTGCCGAGCTGGGGCTGCTCGGAAGGCGACATCGAGTACGTCCACGACCTCGACACCGCTCAGCGGCTCGCGCGTCGCGACGGTGGCATCGCGGTCCTCCTCCCCGCGCTCTCGCTGGACGCGGTCTTCGCGGCGGCGCGTACCGGAGCCGTGCTGCCCCGCAAGGCCACCTCCTTCGGACCCAAGCCGCGCATCGGGCTGCTCATGCGTCTCCTACCCAAGCCCTGACTCGCCCGCGCCCGGGCCCGCTCACGCGACGACCGGTCCCCGATCTACCGGTTCGACGGCGCGTGGGCGCACGCGCCGCACGCTGCTGACCTCGACGTCCACCCGGCTGGCGGCGCCGGTGGGGCCACGCCAGAAATGCCTGCGCAGCGCGCCGCCGACCCGCACGTGATCTCCAGCGTGCAGGCGCAGCGCCGCTCGCCGAGTGGCCGAGGACCACGCCGTGCAGTCGATGGTGTCCACGCAGACCCGGCTGCGGCGACGGGTCGGTGGTCGGGTCACTACGAGCCGCCAGGTGACGACGAGATCTCCGCTGGGCATGCTGCGCTCCTCGGGGTCGGCGCTGACCCGGCCGCCAAGGACCACCTCGTTGACCGCTGAGTCCTCCGCACCCGGGTCCAGCCGTGCCGTAGCTGTCATCAGCCACCTCCTCACCCAGGATCCTGCCCGGCCAGTCGTCGGATCGTCGCGATGAGGCGGCGCCTGTGCAGCGCGGCGGTTCCTGGCCGGGCTGGGGAAGAACAGCGGCCGTTCCCTGGCTCCTACTCCAGCTCGGCCAAGCGCTCCTCGGCGTCGGTGAAACGGTCGGCGTCGACGGCGGCGGTGCGGTGGAACCACTCGACGGCATCGTCTCGGCGGCCCGCCTCCAGCAGCGTGTCAGCGTAGGCGTAGCGCAGCCGCGGCACCCAGTCGGCGTGTGAACTTGACCTCAGGTCCTCGCTCTCGAGCAGCTGCAAAGCAGCCTCCACCTGCCCCATGTCACGGCGGGCCCCGGCGGCGACGATCACCATCTCCACCTGGCCGGCGCGGTCGAGCTGGCCGACCGCGGCCTCACGGGCCAGGGCCAGAGCCCGCGTCGGCCGACCCAGGGCACGCTCGGAGTCGGCCATCATGGGCAGATGCGCGGGTGAACCGCTCATCCGCCGAGCGGCGCGCAGCTCGGTCAATGCCTCGGCGAAGTGACCCGCGGCGTAGGCCGTCTCACCGCACGCCTCACGAACGACCGCGACCCTCGACGCACGGGCCCGCGCAGCCAGCGCGTGCTGATAAGCCAGCTCCGGGTCCTCGGACAGCGTGCGGCCGGCCATCGCCAGGTGCCGGGCCACTCGGTCGGCCAACCGCTCCGGAAGTCCCGACAACTGGCGACGCAGCCCGCGGTCGAGCTCGTCGCCGGAGACGTCATCGGGCAGCTCGGGCCCGTCGTAGCGGCGTTGGTCCAGTGAACGCTCGGACCGGCCGCCGGTCCGGCGAGGGGGTTCACCGTCACGACGCAGACGTGGCCGATCCTTCCCGCGCTGCCCCGATGCGGCCCGACTCGGACCGGTGCCAGGACGTGGACGCGTCGGCCCGCGACCTCGGGAGTCGGCACGGTCAGATCCAGACCGGGGGCGCCCGGTGGCCTCACCCCGAGCGTCGTCGTCGGTCATCCCGCGCTCCTTCGTCCGGTACCAAACGTTGGCCCTGTACAACTCGTCGCCCAGCGTCGTGCCCGACGTGGCCATGACGCGCGACAAGGCCGCCCCGAAGGGCGGCCTTGTCGAAAGAATGTCCGGCGACGTCCTACTCTCCCACGCAGTCACCCGCGCAGTACCATCGGCGCTGAAGGGCTTAACTTCCGGGTTCGGAATGGAGCCGGGTGTTTCCCCTTCGCCATGGTCGCCGAAACTCTATGGAGATATGCCGGTGTCCCGACCGCATCTCGGGAACCACACAGTGGACGCGTAGCAACTTTGTGAGACAAGCCCTCGGCCTATTAGTACCGGTCGGCTCCGTGCATCTCTGCCTTCTACCTCCGGCCTATCAACCCAGTCATCTACTGGGGGCCTTACCAGGTTGACCCTGTGGGAAACCTCATCTTGAAACGTGCTTCCCGCTTAGATGCTTTCAGCGGTTATCACTTCCGAACGTAGCCAACCAGCCGTGCTCCTGGCGGAACAACTGGCACACCAGAGGTTCGTCCATCCCGGTCCTCTCGTACTAGGGACAGCCTTTCTCAAGTTTCCTGCGCGCGCGGCGGATAGGGACCGAACTGTCTCACGACGTTCTAAACCCAGCTCGCGTGCCGCTTTAATGGGCGAACAGCCCAACCCTTGGGACCTACTCCAGCCCCAGGATGCGACGAGCCGACATCGAGGTGCCAAACCATCCCGTCGATATGGACTCTTGGGGAAGATCAGCCTGTTATCCCCGGGGTACCTTTTATCCGTTGAGCGACGCCGCTTCCACATGCCAGCGCCGGGTCACTAGTCCCGACTTTCGTCCCTGCTCGACATGTCTGTCTCACAGTCAAGCTCCCTTGTGCACTTACACTCGAAACCTGATTGCCAACCAGGCTGAGGGAACCTTTGGGCGCCTCCGTTACATTTTAGGAGGCAACCGCCCCAGTTAAACTACCCACCAGGCACTGTTCCTGATCCGGATAACGGACCTAGGTTAGATGTCTAGTACGACCAGAGTGGTATTTCAACGTTGACTCCACAAGGACTGGCGTCCCTGCTTCACAGTCTCCCACCTATCCTACACAAACCGAACCAAACACCAATACCAAGTTGTAGTAAAGGTCCCGGGGTCTTTCCGTCCTGCCGCGCGTAACGAGCATCTTTACTCGTAGTGCAATTTCGCCGAGTCCACGGTTGAGACAGCGCCCAAGTCGTTACGCCATTCGTGCAGGTCGGAACTTACCCGACAAGGAATTTCGCTACCTTAGGATGGTTATAGTTACCACCGCCGTTTACTGGCGCTTAAGTTCTGCGCTTCGCTGCACGAGTGCAGCTAACACGTCCCCTTAACGTTCCAGCACCGGGCAGGCGTCAGTCCGTATACATCGAATTTCTTCTTCGCACGGACCTGTGTTTTTAGTAAACAGTCGCTTGGGCCTGGTCTCTGCGGCCATCTCCGCTGCCGGGAGCTAGTCCCTTCACGGATCCGGCCCCCCTTCTCCCGAAGTTACGGGGGCATTTTGCCGAGTTCCTTAACCATGGTTCACTCGATCGCCTTGGTATTCTCTACCTGACCACCTGAGTCGGTTTGGGGTACGGGCGGCTCTGAAGCTCGCTAGAGGCTTTTCTAGACAGCATAGGATCACTCACTTCGCCTTGATCGGCTCGGCATCAGATCTCAGGTGTACGAGGCGCGGATTTGCCTACGCCTCACCCTACGTCCTTGCCCGCGGTCAACCATCGCCGCGGTTGAGCTACCTTCCTGTGTCACCCCATCGCTTGCCTACTACCAGTTCGGGTCATGCGCTCGCCCGCATCGGTCCGAAGACGTCTGCAGGTTCGGGCACTTAGCATCACTGGATTCAGCATGGTCGCGTCAGCGCCGGTACGGGAATATCAACCCGTTGTCCATCGACTACGCCTGTCGGCCTCGCCTTAGGTCCCGACTTACCCAGGGCAGATTAGCTTGACCCTGGAACCCTTGGTCATTCGGCGGACGGGTTTCTCGCCCGTCTTTCGCTACTCATGCCTGCATTCTCACTCGTGTGGCGTCCACGGCTGGATCACTCCGCCGCTTCACTCGCCACACGACGCTCCCCTACCCATCGACGCACCTGGACCACGAGTGGCCGGGTACACGCGTCAATGCCATAGCTTCGGCGGATTGCTTGAGCCCCGCTAAATTGTCGGCGCAGAATCACTTGACCAGTGAGCTATTACGCACTCTTTCAAGGGTGGCTGCTTCTAAGCCAACCTCCTGGTTGTCTGTGCGACTCCACATCCTTTTCCACTTAGCAATCGCTTAGGGGCCTTAGCTGATGGTCTGGGCTGTTTCCCTCTCGACTACGGAGCTTATCCCCCGCAGTCTCACTGCTGCGCTCTCACTTGCCGGCATTCGGAGTTTGGTTGATTTTGGTAAGCTTGTGGGCCCCCTAGACCATCCAGTGCTCTACCTCCGGCAAGAAACACGCAACGCTGCACCTAAATGCATTTCGGGGAGAACCAGCTATCACGGAGTTTGATTGGCCTTTCACCCCTATCCACAGGTCATCCCCCAGGTTTTCAACCCTGGTGGGTTCGGGCCTCCACGCGGTCTTACCCGCGCTTCACCCTGCCCATGGATAGATCACTCCGCTTCGGGTCTAGGACATGCGACTCGTTCGCCCTGTTCGGACTCGCTTTCGCTACGGCTTCCCCACACGGGTTAACCTCGCCACACATCGCTAACTCGCAGGCTCATTCTTCAAAAGGCACGCCGTCACGACTGCCTAGACAATCGCTCCGACGGATTGTAAGCACAAGGTTTCAGGTACTATTTCACTCCCCGCCAGGGGTACTTTTCACCTTTCCCTCACGGTACTTGTCCGCTATCGGTCACCAAGTAGTATTTAGGCTTAACGGGTGGTCCCGCCAGATTCACACGGAATTTCAGGGGTTCCGTGTTACTCGGGGTGACGTTCAGGAGCCATCGCTTTTCGTCTACGGGGGTATCACCCTCTACGCCCAGACTTTCCAGTCTGCTTCGACTTCCACGATGGTTTGTAACTCCTCGACAGATCGGCAGATCTGTCCGAACGGCCCCACGACCCCGTGTAGGCAACGCCTGCCGGCTATCACACCTACACGGTTTAGCCTGTTCCGATTTCGCTCGCCACTACTCTCGGAATCACTGTTGTTTTCTCTTCCTGTGGGTACTGAGATGTTTCACTTCCCCACGTTCCCTCCGAACGCCCTATGTGTTCAGGCGCCGGTAGCTGGACTTTCCTCCAGCTGGGTTTCCCCATTCGGAAATCCCCGGATCACAGCTCGGTTGCCAACTCCCCGGGGCTTATCGCAGGCTCCTACGTCCTTCATCGGCTCTTGGTGCCAAGGCATCCACCTTGTGCTCTTAGTAGCTTGTCGCCACAAAGATGCTCGCGTCCACTGTGTAGTTCTCAACATACGGGCGGTCCCGCGCGGAGAGCGCCGCCTACCAACCCGGTGGGGCTGGCGGTTCGACGCTCGACACGGTCCGACGAAAGATCGCGGCTCGCAAGAGCCCGATCCCTCAGGACCCAACAGTGTGCCCGGCTCTCCCAGCCCCTCCCACCGAGGTTCCGTCCGAGGACGTACTGACGATGGATGAGCGCTGCGGGGTCCGAATAGTCGACGTTCCACTAATGAGCGTCAATCGCGGCCGAGACGAACGCTCGGCACCCAACTGAGCTGACCGGCCCGAGGGCCGGCCTGCAGTGCTCCTTAGAAAGGAGGTGATCCAGCCGCACCTTCCGGTACGGCTACCTTGTTACGACTTAGTCCCAATCGCTAGCCCCACCTTCGACGGCTCCTTCCACAAGGGTTAGGTCACCGGCTTCGGGTGTTTCCAACTTTCGTGACTTGACGGGCGGTGTGTACAAGGCCCGGGAACGTATTCACCGCAGCGTTGCTGATCTGCGATTACTAGCGACTCCGACTTCATGGGGTCGAGTTGCAGACCCCAATCCGAACTGAGACCGGCTTTTTGGGATTCGCTCCACCTTGCGGTATCGCAGCCCTTTGTACCGGCCATTGTAGCATGCGTGAAGCCCAAGACATAAGGGGCATGATGATTTGACGTCATCCCCACCTTCCTCCGAGTTGACCCCGGCAGTCTCCTATGAGTCCCCGCCATAACGCGCTGGCAACATAGAACGAGGGTTGCGCTCGTTGCGGGACTTAACCCAACATCTCACGACACGAGCTGACGACAACCATGCACCACCTGTACACCGACCTTGCGGGGCACCCATCTCTGGGTGTTTCCGGTATATGTCAAGCCTTGGTAAGGTTCTTCGCGTTGCATCGAATTAATCCGCATGCTCCGCCGCTTGTGCGGGCCCCCGTCAATTCCTTTGAGTTTTAGCCTTGCGGCCGTACTCCCCAGGCGGGGCGCTTAATGCGTTAGCTGCGGCACGGAACTCGTGGAATGAGTCCCACACCTAGCGCCCAACGTTTACGGCATGGACTACCAGGGTATCTAATCCTGTTTGCTCCCCATGCTTTCGCTCCTCAGCGTCAGGTAAGGCCCAGAGAACCGCCTTCGCCACTGGTGTTCCTCCTGATATCTGCGCATTCCACCGCTACACCAGGAATTCCATTCTCCCCTACCTACCTCTAGTCTGCCCGTATCGAAAGCACGCTCAGGGTTAAGCCCTGAGTTTTCACTCCCGACGCGACAAACCGCCTACGAGCCCTTTACGCCCAATAATTCCGGACAACGCTTGCACCCTACGTATTACCGCGGCTGCTGGCACGTAGTTGGCCGGTGCTTCTTCTCCCACTACCGTCACTTTCGCTTCGTCGTGGGTGAAAGAGGTTTACAACCCGAAGGCCGTCATCCCTCACGCGGCGTTGCTGGATCAGGCTTTCGCCCATTGTCCAATATTCCCCACTGCTGCCTCCCGTAGGAGTCTGGGCCGTGTCTCAGTCCCAGTGTGGCCGGTCACCCTCTCAGGCCGGCTACCCGTCGAAGCCTTGGTGAGCCATTACCTCACCAACAAGCTGATAGGCCGCGAGCTCATCCTTCACCGCCGGAACTTTCCACCACGGGCGATGCCGTCTGTGGTCGTATTCGGTATTAGCTCCGGTTTCCCGAAGTTATCCCGAAGTGAAGGGTAGATTGCTCACGTGTTACTCACCCGTTCGCCGCTCGTGTACTCCCGAAGGAGCCTTACCGCTCGACTTGCATGTGTTAGGCACGCCGCCAGCGTTCGTCCTGAGCCAGGATCAAACTCTCCGTTGAAATCTTTCGACCGACTGCGCGAGGCAGTCGACCGTCATTAATCACCAGCCACCCAAGGGTGGCATGGCGTCCAACGAAATGACCCTGACAAGATATTACTTGTCAAAGGAATCCGCAGACACCTCGAGACCTCGTAAAAGGCCCGCTGTGCCGACGGGGCGTTACTGTCTTCGTCGACTTTTGGCACACTGTTGAGTTCTCAAGGATCAGGCGCACACCGTCGCCTACGGCCGTGAGACCGAGAGGTTCTGGGGCAACTCACCTAACTTACCGGGTTGGTCGGTCCGGGTCAAACCCGAACCGCCCGCTCCCCCCTGCCTGAGCGCCGACCCACAGCGCGTGCTGCGCCTTGGTACGGGCTGGTCTGGAGGGGTGTCCGCCGGTCGGACGCCCGGCCTCGGCGGCCTTGCATCCCGTCATCCAGCGACCTGCAGAAGAGTAGGCGGCGCCTCCAGCGCAGTCAACTTTCACCGCTGTGGCGGCCGGCAACTCCACCGGCCGGGTCGGCGCGCCCGGCTCAGCGACGCGTGTCGACGCGCAGGCCGGCAACGGCGCGCTTGCCCCGGCGCAGGACGACCCACCCGCCGACCAGGACGGCCGAGGCCGGCAGGGGCACGTCGCCGTCCTCGACCCGTGCGTTGTTGACGTAGGCGCCCCCCTCGCTGACGGTCCGACGGGCCGCCCCTCGGCTCTCCACCAGGCCGGTGAGGACGAGGGCCTCGACCAGGGATGGCAGCTCTGAGCCGGGTGGGGCATCGGCGTGCGGCGCCTCGCGCAGGGAGGCGGTGAGCACGTCCGCATCGATCGCAGCCAGGTCGCCGCGACCGAACAGCGCCGCGGCGGCGGCTTCCGCGGCTCGCCGCTGCTGCGGGCCGTGCACCAGGTCGGTGATGTCGGCGGCCAGCGCGCGTTGTGCCACCCGCGAGGCCGGTCGTGCCCGCTGGTCGGCTTCGAGCTGCTCGATCGCCGGCGAAGAGCGGAAGGTGAAGATACGCAGGTACTCCCCCACCTTGGCGTCCTCCGCCTGCAGCCAGAACTGGTGGAAGGCGTACGGGCTTGTCATGCTCGGGTCGAGCCAGACCGTTCCGCTCTCGGTCTTGCCGTACTTGGTGCCGTCGGCCTTGGTCACCAGCGGGGTCGCCAACGCGTGCACCTGCTGGCCCTCGACCCGGCGGACAAGCTCCACACCGGCGGTGATGTTGCCCCACTGGTCGCTGCCGCCGGTCTGCAGCCGGCAGCCGTGACGGCGGAAAAGCTCGAGGTAGTCCATGGACTGCAGCAGGACGTAGCTGAACTCGGTGTAGCTGATCCCCGCTTCGAGGCGGGTGCGGACCACGTCACGGCCAAGCATCCGGTTGACCGGGAAGTGCTTGCCGATGTCGCGCAGAAAGTCGAGCGTACTCAGCGAGGCGGTCCAGTCCAGGTTGTTGACGACCCGGGCCGCGTGCGGGCCCTCGAAGGTCACGAAACGCTCGACCTGGGAGCGGATCCGCTGCACCCAGCCGGCGACCACCTCCTTGGAGTTGAGTGTTCGCTCGCCGGTGTCCTTGGGGTCACCGATCAGGCCGGTCGCGCCGCCGACGAGGATCAGCGGACGGTGTCCCGCCAACTGGAGGCGCCGGGCGGTGAGCAACTGCACGAGGTTGCCGAAATGCAGGCTGGGCGCCGTCGGGTCGAAGCCGACGTAGAAGGTCACCGGGCCGGCCGACAGCTCAGCGCTCAGCGCAACCCGATCCGTGCTGTGCGCGAGGAGCCCCCGCGCCTCGAGGTCGTCCAGCACGTGCAGGGCCACAGTGGGCTCGACTGAGGTGTCCACGTACGTGCGCTCCTGTGGTTCGGGCCGACTGGGCTCCTTCATTGTGACCTAGCGACGGCATCTGGGCGCGGCGCCCGCGGGCTGCGGCGGTACGCCGACACGCTGGGGTCACCGAGGACCCAGAACCGCCACGGCCGGTCGGCTGCCGCAGACACCCCGACCCGAGGTCCGCTGGCGACCTCTGCCGGGTGAACGTCGACCTCGGGACGGCTCAGCTCGAGCCGCCCGCCAGGGTCGAGCAGGTCCGCCCCGTCGTCGGTCGCCTCCAGCCCGAGCGCACGACCCAGCGAGCCGGGACCCCGCGCCAGAGCGGCCCGCGGCAGGGACCGGTCCGGCGCCCGGCCGAGCGGCGGGTGCTCGCGGCGCCACCGGGCCAGCTCCTCGCCCTCGACGACCCGGCCGGCCCGCAGCAGCACCGCCGAGGCGACCTCGTCCGGGCCGCAGACCACGTTGGCGCACCGGTGCAGGCCATGGCTGAGGTAGACGTACAGCCGGCCGGCGGGGCCGAACATGGTGGCATTGCGTCGCGTACGTCCGCGGTAGGCGTGGGAGGCGGGGTCGTCACCGCCGTGGTAGGCCTCCACCTCGGTGAGCACGACGCTGACGACTCCCTCGTCGGTGCTCGATCGCAGCGTCCAACCGAGCAGCGCCGGTGCCACGACGGGCGCCGGGCCGAGCAGCAGCGCCGCGCTCGCGCCCGGCCCGCCGCTCAGCGGAGCGCTCCGGACGTGGCGGCCCACTCCCGCAGCGGCGTGACGGCGGCCTGCACCTCGGTGAGCTGCTCTCGCACCCGCTGGGGCGCGGTACCGCCACGGCCGTCACGGCTGGCCACCGAACCGGCCACGGTCAAGACGTCGCGTACGCCCGGCGTGAGGTGGGACGAGATCGTGGCCAGCTCGGCGTCGGTGAGGTCCCACAGCTCGGTGCCGGCCCCTTCGCAGTGGCGTACGCACGCCCCGGCGATCTCGTGCGCCTCGCGGAAGGCCACCCCCTGACGAACGAGCCACTCCGCCACGTCGGTGGCCAACGAGAAACCCTGCGGAGCCAGCTCGGCCATCCGGTCGGTCTCGTATCGCAGCGACGCGACCATGCCGGTGAAGGCGGGCAGCAGGACGCGCAGCGTGTCCACGGAGTCGAAGACGGGCTCCTTGTCCTCCTGGAGGTCGCGGTTGTACGCCAGCGGCAGCCCCTTGAGCGTGGTCAGCAGGCCGGTCAGGTTGCCGACCAGGCGCCCGGACTTGCCGCGGGCGAGCTCGGCGATGTCGGGGTTCTTCTTCTGGGGCATGACGCTCGACCCGGTCGACCAGGAGTCGTGCAGCGTGACGAAACCGAACTCCCGGGTGGCCCAGATCACGACCTCCTCGGCTTGGCGGGAGAGGTCGACGCCGACCATGGCGGTGACGAACGCGAACTCGGCGACGACGTCGCGTGCCGCGGTGCCGTCGATGGAGTTGGCGCTCGAGCCGGTGAACCCGAGCTCGGCGGCAACCTGCTCGGGGTCCAGGCCCAGCGACGAGCCGGCCAGGGCGCCGCTGCCGTACGGGGAGTCGCCGGCCACCCGGTCGTCCCAGTCGCGCAGCCGCTCGACGTCGCGCAGCAGCGGCCAGGCGTGGGCCAGCAGGGCGTGGCTGAGCAGCACCGGCTGTGCGTGCTGCAGGTGAGTGCGGCCCGGCATGACCGCGCCCAGGTGCTGGGTCGCCCGGGCGGCAAGGACCTCGACCAGGTCCAGGAGCTGCCCGGCCAGCTGGCGGGCCTCGTCGCGCAGCCACATCCGGAACAGGGTCGCCACCTGGTCGTTGCGGGATCGTCCCGCCCGCAGCCGGCCACCGAGCTGCGCGCCGAGCCGCTCGACGAGCAACCGTTCGAGGGCGGTGTGGACGTCCTCGTCGTGCGGCCCGGGGGCGACCGTGCCCGAGGTCACCTCAGCGGCCAGCGCGTCGATCCCGGCCAGGACCGCCCGCAGGTCGTCGTCACCGAGCAGGCCGACCCCGGCCAGGACCCGGGCGTGGGCGCGCGAGCCGGCCAGGTCGTACGGCGCCAGCCGCCAGTCGAAGTGCGTGGAGCGCGACAACTCCACCAACGCGGGTGCGGGGCCGCCGGCGAACCGACCGCCCCACAACCGCACCGGGTGGTCCTCGGTCACGCTCCGGCGACCCGTTGGTCGCGGCGTGCGGCGATCCGGCTCGACATCCCCCACAGCTCGACGAACCCCCTGGCCAGCGACTGGTCGAAGGAGTCCCCGGAGTCGTACGTGGCCAGGTTGAAGTCGTACAGGCTGGACTCGGAGCGCCGGCCGGTGACCACGGCCCGGCCGCCGTGCAGGGTCAGCCGCACGTCTCCGCTCACGTGCTCCTGGGTGGTCGCGACGAACGCGTCCAGCGACCGCTTCAGCGGGGAGAACCACTGCCCGTCGTAGGCGACCTCGGCCCAGCGCTGGTCGACCTGCCGCTTGAAGCGGGCCTGCTCGCGCTCGACGGTGACGTTCTCCAGCTCCTGGTGAGCGGTGATCAGCGTCAGGGCGCCGGGTGCCTCGTACACCTCGCGGCTCTTGATGCCCACCAGCCGGTCCTCGACCAGGTCGAGCCGGCCCACGCCCTGGGCGCCGGCCCGGGTATTGAGCTGCTCGACGGCCTGCAGGACGCTCACCGGCTGCCCCTCCAGGGCGACCGGCACACCGGCGGCGAAGGTGATGACGACCTCGTCAGGGTCCCGGGCGGTCGCCGGGTCGGCGGTGTAGGAGTAGACGTCCTCGATCGGCGCGTTCCAGATGTCCTCGAGGAACCCGGTCTCCACCGCCCGACCCCACACGTTCTGGTCGATCGAGTACGGCGCCGTGTGGCTCACGTCGATCGGCAGGCCGTGGTCGGCGGCGTACGCGATGGCCTTCTCCCGCGTCCAGGCGTAGTCACGGACGGGCGCGATCACCTGCAGGTGGGGCGCGAGGGCGGCGATGCCCACCTCGAACCGCACCTGGTCGTTGCCCTTCCCCGTACAGCCGTGGCTGACCGTGGACGCGTCGTGCTCGGCGGCCGCCGCCACCAGGTGGCGGGCGATCAGGGGACGAGACAAAGCCGAGACCAGCGGGTAGCGGTCCATGTAGAGCGCGTTGGCCTGCAGCGCGGGCAGGCAGTACTGCTCGGCGTACTCGTCGCGGGCGTCGACGACGACGGCCTCGACCGCCCCGCAGGCCAGCGCGCGCTTCCGGATGACGTCGAGGTCCTCGCCGCCCTGTCCGACGTCGAGGGCGACTGCGACCACCTCGGCGCCGGTCTGTTCGGCCAGCCAGCCGATGGCCACGGACGTGTCGAGTCCGCCGGAGTAGGCGAGGACGACCCTGTCGGTCACGAGTGCTCCTTGTCAGGTACGCGGGTGGGAGGGGGCGGCGGCTGGCCGTGCTCGGCCAGTCGCAGGAAGGCTTCGGCGACGGCCGCGCCGCCGTCGGGTTCGCGGGTGACGACCACCACGGTGTCGTCGCCGGCGATCGTGCCGAGCACGTCGGCGCGGACGGTGTGGTCGATGGCCGAGCCGAGGAACTGGGCGCCGCCCGGCGGGGTGCGCAGGACGGCCAGGTTCGCCGAGCCCTCCGCGGACACCAGTAGCTCGCCGGCCAACCGGCCCAGACGGGAGCCGGAGGCCCGGGTCTCGCCGGCCGAGGCGGGGCGCCGGTCGCCGCCCTCGGCGGGCACGGCGTAGACCAGGGCACCGGTGCGGTCGCGCACCTTGACCGCGTCGAGCTCGAGCAGGTCGCGAGAGAGCGTGGCCTGGTTGACCCGGACGCCCTGGTCGGCAAGCAGGTCGGCGAGCTCGCCTTGGGAATGGACGGCGTGGTGGGTGAGAACGTCGACGACCAGCTGCTGGCGCGCCGCTTTGGTCGCGGGCACGCCCGTCCCTCCTCGCAGGCCGGCGGCCGTCACCGTGGGGTCCCCGAGCGTTCGAGCAGCCAGATCAGCAGCGCCTTCTGGGCGTGCAGCCGGTTCTCGGCCTCTGCCCACACCAGGCTGGCGGGGCCGTCGATCACGTCGGCGTCGATCTCCGCGCCGCGGTACGCCGGCAGGCAGTGCAGGACTGCCGCGCCCGGGGCGGCGGCCGCGAGCAGGTCGCTGCTCAACCGATACGGGGCGAGGGCGGCGGTCCGGGCGGCCGCCTCCTCCTCCTGCCCCATCGAGACCCACGTGTCGGTGGCAAGGACGTCGGCTCCTCGGGCTGCCTGCAGCGGGTCCTCGAGCACCGTGACCGAGCCGCCCGTGCCCTTGGCGATCCGAGCGGCGTCGTCGAGCACGTCGGCGTCCGGCTGGTGCGAGCCCGGTCCCGCGACCCGCACGTGCAGCCCGGCGGTGGCGCCCCCGAGCAGCAGGCTGTGGGCCATGTTGTTGGACCCGTCGCCGAGGTACGCCAGGGTGGTTCCTGCCAGCTCGGCCCCGGCGGCACGCCGGTGTGCACGGACCGTCATCAGGTCGGCCAGCACCTGGCACGGGTGGAACCGGTCGGTGAGCGCGTTGACGACGGGTACCTGCGAGCCGGCCGCCATCTCTTCCAGCCGTTCCTGGCCGTACGTACGCCACACGATCGCCGCGCACTGGCGCTCCAGCACCCGGGCGGTGTCGGCCACCGTCTCGCCCTTGCCGAGCTGGGAGGTGCCGGCGTCGATGACGAGTGGGTGCCCACCCAGCTCGGCGATGCCGACCGAGAACGACACCCGGGTGCGGGTGGAGGTCTTGTCGAACAGCACCGCGACCGTGCGTGGACCGGCCAGTGGTCGGGCCCCGAACCGGTCGGCGGCGCAGGCATCGGCCAGGTCGAGCACCTGCGTCTGCTCGCTGGGCGAGAGATCGTCGTCGCGCAGGAAGTGCCGGGGTGTCATCAGGTTCTGCCTCCGGCTCAATGATGCAGACTGTTGCATCGATATGCAACTCAGCGTGGGAGCAGCGGATCCGTCGGTGCGTACGGGTGCAGGCGCAAGCGGCGCGCATGCAGGTCGTCGGCCGGTATCCGGGCGAGCAGGTCGTCGAGGTCGTCGGTGTCCACCCGCAGCAACCGGCCCGCCAGCCCGTCGGCATCACCGCGGGCCAGCCGGACGACGAATGCGGCGACACGCTCCACCTCGGTCCACTCGGTCCGGTCGGCGTGGACGGGCATCGACGCCGTCATGTCGGTGCGAACGACACCGGGCGCCACGTCGAAGACGTGCACGCCTCGGGGGGCTAAGGCAACGTGCAGGCAACCGGACAGGCGCAGCGCCGCCGCCTTGCTCACCGCGTAGGCGCTGTAGACGTCGCTGTCGCGCAGTGCGGAGCCGGTGCTGACGGTGACGATCCGGCCGTTGCCCCGCTCGACCATCCGTGGTGCGACCAGCTGCGCGAGCAGGAACGGACCACGCAGGTTGGTCTCGACCACGCCCCACCAGTCGTCGGGGTCGGACTCCCACAGCGGCACCTCGACCGCGTCGATGCGGCCCGCGTTGTTGACCAGCACGTCGATCTGGCCGAGCTGCGACTCGATCACGTCGAGGGCACGGGCGACCATGCGCTCGTCGGTGACGTCGGCGGGCACGGTGGCCGTGGGGCCGGCCAGGCCGGCCACCGCGTCTTCGAGCGAGGCCGGGTCTCGACCCAGCAAGCCGACGGCGAAGCCGTCGGCGGACAGGCCGCGCGCCAGCGCCCGACCGATCCCCCGGCCCGCGCCGGTGACCAGCGCCACCGGCGACCGCTCGCCGCTCACGAGCGCAGCTCCGCGCCGGTCGCCGCCGCGGCGGCTTCGACCGCCCGCTGCCGGGCGGCGGCGAGGTCGGCGTCTGTCAGCGTCCGATCGGGAGCGCGCAGGCGCAGCGCGAACGCCAGCGACTTGCGGCCCGGTGGGACCGGATCACCGCGGTAGACGTCGAAGAGGCGTACCGACTCGCACACCGAGCCGATGGCGGCCCGGACGGCGGCCGCGACCGCTGCGGCGGGCACGGCCTCGTCGACGACGAGGGCGAGGTCCTCCTTGGCGACCGGCTGGGTGGAGAACACCGGCGCCGGCACCACCTCCGGCGCCGCCGCGATCAGCGCGTCGAGGTCCACCTCGGCCAGCGCGGTCCGGGCGGGGACTCCGAAGGCCTGGCACACCTGCGGGTGCAGCTCGCCCGCGTACCCGACGACGCGACCATCGCCCGCATCGGCCAGCCGCAGCTCCGCGCAGCGGCCGGGGTGCCACGGCGCCCGCTGCGCGGCGGACACGTCGAGCGGGACGCCGAGGGCGCCGGCCACGACGTGCACCGCCTCTACCGCGTCGGCCCAGCTCACCGGGCGCGACGGACCCCACCAGCCGGCCGGGGCGCGATCGCCGGCCAGCACGACGGCGAGGTGCCTGGGTTGCGCCGGGAGCGCGGCGTCGAGTGCGGCGAGCTCTGCGTCGTCGGGCCGCGCGTCCACGCCCGGCAACGGCGCAGGCGGAAGCCCATCGCGGCCCGGCAGGAACACCGGGGCGAGGAGGCTCAGCGCCGCCGAGGATTGGCCACGCCCGCGGTTGCGGGCCAGCACCGTGAGCAGCGCAGGCGCCAACGTCGTGTGCAGCAGCGGTTGCTCGGCCGACAGCGGATTCGCGACCCGGACGGCCGCGCACCGCTCGTCGTCCCCCGGCAGCCCCAGCCGGTCGAGGTCGTCCGCGCCGACGAAGGGGTACGTGTGCACCTCGGTGAACCCCGCACCGGCCAGGGCGTGCCCCACTCGTCGGCGCAGGCGCTGGGCGGCGGTCAGCCCGCGGCCCGGAGGGGCGACCGGCAGCACCGACGGCACCCGGGCGTAGCCGACCACGCGGATGACCTCCTCGACCAGGTCGTACGGGTCTGTGAGGTCCGGGCGCCAGGACGCCGGGGTGACGCGCCACGGCAGATCCACCTCGACCCGGCAGCCGACTGCCTCCAGCGCCGCCGACACCTGGTCGGTGTCCAGGTCGATCCCCGACACCCGCCGTGACAGGTCGGCCGCCAGGCCGATCACCGGGGGCTCGGGTGCCGAGCCGACCAGGGTGACGCCCGGCTCGATCCGACCGCCCCCGTACTCGACCAGCAGGTCGGCCACCCGCTGGGCGGCCACGAGCGCCAGCGACGGGTCGACGCCTCTCTCGAACCGCTTGGACGCCTCCGACGGGAGCCGGTGGCGGCGGGCGGTCCGGGACACGGTGACCGCGTCGAAGCACGCGGCCTCGACCACCACGGCGGTGGTCTCGTCGGTGATCTCGGTGTCCGCACCCCCCATGACCCCGGCCATGCCGATGGCACCGCGGTCGTCGGTGATCAGCAGGTCATCGGTCTCGAGGCGCCGGTCGGTGCCGTCGAGGGTGCGCAAGCGCTCCCCCGGTACGGCGCGACGGACCTCGATGCCGCCGGCGAGCCGGTCCCGGTCGTACCCGTGGATCGGCTGGCCGAGCTCGAGCATCACGTAGTTGGTCACGTCGACGGCCAGGGACACCGACCGCATGCCGGCCAGCTGTACGCGACGCGTGAGCCAGCGCGGCGAGACTGCCACCGGGTCGAGACCGCTCACCACGAGGGCGGCGAACACCGGGCAGCCGACGGGGTCGTCGACGCGGACCGGCCAGGCGACCTCGCCGCCGGTCGGGTCGGGGACCGTGCTGGTGCAGGCGGGGTCGCGGAACCGGAGCCCGAAGGCCAAAGCGGCCTCCCGCGCGACGCCGCGCATCGACAGGGCGTAGCCCCGGTCGGGGGTGATCTCGAGCTCGAGGACCTCGTCGCGCAGGTGCAGCAGCGCGGCGGCGTCGTCGCCGGGAGCCGCCTCCTGCGTGTTCAGCACGAGGATGCCGTCGGCGTCGTCGCCGGTGCCGAGCTCACGGGCGGAGCAGATCATGCCGTCGGACACGTGCCCGTACGTCTTGCGGGCGGCGATGGTGACGTCGCCGGGCAGCACGCACCCGGGCAGGGCGACCACGACCAGGTCACCGGGCCCGAAGTTCTCCGCTCCGCAGACGATGGAGCGACCCCCGTCGGGATCGTTGCCCTCAGGCCCGACGTCGACCCGGCACCAGCTGATCGGCCTGTTGTTCGCGTGCCTCTCCGGTGTCCGCTCGACGACCCGACCGACCACCAGCGGCCCGCTGACGCCCACCTCGTGCAGCAGGTCGAGCTTGAGGCCGAGCATGGTCAGCCGGTCGGCGACCTCTTGTGTGCCGACACCGGGGGGCAGGTCGACGAGCCCGCGCAGCCACGACATCGCCACCCGCATCAGATCTCGGTCCCGAACGCCGCGCTGAACCGGACGTCACCCTCGACCATGTCGCGCATGTCGGCGACGCCGTGGCGGAACATCAGGGCGCGCTCGATGCCCATGCCGAACGCGAACCCGGTGTAGCGATCCGGGTCCACCCCGCACGCCACCAGCACCCGGGGGTTGACGATGCCGCACCCGCCCCACTCGATCCACCCCTCGCCGCTGCAGGTGCGGCACTGCAGGCGTGCCGGTTCCTCGCCCCGGCAGACGAAGCACAACAGGTCGAGCTCGGCGCTGGGTTCGGTGAAGGGGAAGAAGTGGGGCCGAAACCGGGTCCGGGCCCCAGCCCCGAACATGGCCCCGGCGAAGAAGTCGAGTGTGCCGCGCAGGTGGGCCATCGTCAGGCCCTCGTCGACCGCCAGCCCCTCCACCTGGTGGAAGACCGGCGTGTGCGTCGCGTCGAGCTCGTCGGTGCGGAAGGTGCGACCGGGGCAGATGACGTACACCGGCGGCTGGCGGTGCAGCAGCGTGCGCGCCTGCACCGGCGAGGTCTGCGTGCGCAGCACGAGGTGGGCCGACGGTGGCTCGAGGAAGAGGGTGTCCTGCAGCGAGCGGGCGGGGTGGTCGGGTCCGGTGTTGAGCGCGTCGAAGTTCAGCCACTCGGCCTCGACCTCGGGGCCTTCGGCCACCTCCCACCCCATCGCCACGAAAACGTCGGCGATGCGCTCCTGCAGCGTGGTGAGCGGGTGCCGGCTGCCGCGGGGGTCCCGGTCGTACCCGACGGTGACGTCGACGGCCTCGCGGGCCAGCGCCTGTGCCGTCGCGGCCTCGTCCAGGGTCTGCTGGCGCGCCTCGAGCGCTTCGGACACCTCGCGGCGGGCCCGGCCGACCCGGATGCCGGCGTCCTTGCGCGCCTGCGGCGGCAGCGCTCCGATCTCCCGGTTGGCCAGGGCCAGCGGCGAGCGGTCGCCGGCGTGGACTTGGCGTACGAGCCGCAGCGCGCCAGGGGAGTCGGCCGCGGCGATCGCGTCGAGCGCCTCGGTACGCATGCGCGCGACCTCGTCGGCGCCGAGCGGGGTCACCTGCACCGGGTCGTAGTCGGTGTTGGGGCCAGACATCGAAGGCGCCTCTTCTGCGGGGGCTCGGGGTTCGAGCACCCGAGTCTAGGAAGCGCGCCGTACCCAGCTGCAACGGGTTTGCTCAGCCGGCCAGCACCTCGGGCTCATTGCGAGGCAACCACACCACCAGCCGAGCCCCCCCACCGGGCGCATCGTCCACGTGCACCTGGCCGCCGTGCGCGGCGACGACGCCGGAGACGATGTAGAGGCCGAGTCCGCTGCCGCCCTTGTCCCCGCTGGTCCAAAAGCGGGTGAAGACGCGGCTACGCAGCTCGACCGGTACGCCCGGCCCCTCGTCGTCGACGGTGAGCAGCAGCCCGTCGTCGGCGCCGTCCAGTGACACCCGGGCTGTGCCGCCGCCGTGGCGCAAGGCGTTCTCCACCAGGTTGGTGACCACCTGGGTGATGCGGTCGGCGTCGACCCACACCGTCGGCAGGGGCCGCCGAGCGCGCAGGGGAACCCGCCGACTGGTGCCGGCGGCGACGCTGTCGAGCACCCGCTGGACGAGGGCTTCCAGGTCGGTCGGCTCCGCGCGTACGGTCAGCCGGCCGGAGTCGATGCGCGCGACGTCGAGGAGTTCGGCAATGAGCCGGCTGAGCCGGTCGGCGTCGCTGTCGATGGTCTGCAGCATGAGCCGGCGCTGCGAGTCGGTGAACCGGTCCCAGCGCGAGAGAAGCGTTGCGGTGAACCCCTTGACGCCGGTCAGGGGGGAACGCAGCTCGTGGGCCACGGTGGCGACGAGCTCGGAGTGCTCGCGTTCTTGCCGGGCGCGCGTCCGGGCGTCGCGCAGGCTCACGACGACGGCCCGGACCGGACCGGCTGGGCGCTCGCGCCGCAAGCTGGCGGTGACGAGCAGCGTACGACCGTCGGCGGTGTGCCAGTCGTGCTCGGTGAGCATCGAGCGCAGGGCGAAGCCGTCGTACGGACGGGTGCAGTCGCTCCAGCGGTGCCCCCTCAGGTCGTCGAGCGCCATCGCGTCGGACAGCGGGGCGCCGATCAACGCCTCGCGGTCGACGCCCAGCAGCCTGGCCGCGACCGGGTTGGCGACGACGACGCGACCCTCGGCGTCGGCGACCAGCAGCCCGTCGGGCAGGTCGTCGGGATCGGGCAGCCAGCGCTCCGGGTCCACGAGGGCACGCTAGACCGCACCAGCACGCAAGCGGTGTGCCCGCGCCGAGGCGTACAGGCAGATCGCGGCCGCCGTGGCGAGGTTCAAGCTCTCGGCGAGGCCGTGCAGGGGTACCCGTATGACGGCCTCGGCCTGGTCGCCGACCGCGGGGGCCAGGCCGTGCGCCTCGTTGCCGAACACCCAGGCGGTCGGCGCCGCCAACGACCCGGAATCGATCAGGTCGTCGAGGTCGACGGCACCGGCGCCGTCGGCGGCGAGCACTCGCAGACCCGCGGTGCTCAGTGTCGTCAACGTGTCGGAGACGTCGCGGGTGCCAACCACGTCGAGGTGGAAGACGCTGCCGGCACTGGCGCGGACGGCCTTGGGGTTCCACGCATCGACGCTGGTGCCGGCGAGGACCACCGCGCCGGCGCCGGCGCCGTCGGCGCAACGGATCAGCGTGCCGGCGTTGCCGGGGTCGCGTACGTCGACGCACACCGCGACCAGCCGTGGCCGGCGGGCCAGCGCGCTCGGCAGGTCGCCCGCGGGTACGACGCAGCGCGCGACGACGCCCTGGGGGTGCACGGTGCCGGACAAGGCGGTGAGGGCGTCGGGGTCGACGAGCGTCCAGCGGTCTGCCGCCAGCTCACGCAGGTCCGGGTGCTGCTGCGCGGCCCGCGACGTGCCGAAGACCTCGCACACGTCACCATGCACGAGGCCTTCGCGGACCGCCTGGGGCCCCTCGGCGAGGAACTCGCCGGCGGACTCGCGGCCCGAGCGCTGTGCGAGCCGCGCCGCGCGTCGTACCCGGCCCGACCGCGAGGTCAGCGCCGAGTCGGTACCCGCCTCAGGCAGCCGTCTCGTCCTTGCGGGCGTTGACGTCCGCGGGCAGCGCGGCCCGGGCAGTCTCCACGAGAGTGGCGAAGGTCGCCGGCTCATGCACGGCCAGCTCGGCGAGGTGCTTGCGGTCGACCTCGACGCCGGCCTCGCGCAGCCCCTGGATGAACCGGTTGTAGGTCATGCCCTGCTCGCGGGCGGCCGCGTTGATGCGCTGGATCCACAGGCGGCGGAAGTCACCCTTGCGGGCGCGACGGTCGCGGTAGGAGTAGACCAGCGAATGGGTGACCTGCTCCTTGGCCTTGCGGTAGAGCCGCGAGCGCTGGCCGCGGTACCCGGAGGCGCGTTCCAGGGTGACCCGGCGCTTCTTCGCTGCGTTGACGGACCGCTTGACGCGTGCCACTTCAGTTCTCCTCGTTGCGGGGTGGGCGTACCGCCGGCGGTACGCCCGCGGGGTGGACGAGTCTCCAGGTCGGCGAAGGGTCAGAGCCCCAGCATCTTCTTGACCCGGGGGGTGTCGGCCTTGGAGATCGCGACCATGCCGTCGTCGAGCCGCGTACGCCCGGTGCCCTTCTTCTGCATGAGGTGGGTGACGCGACGCGCCTTGCCGTGGCGGATCTTGCCGGTGCCCGTCACCTTGACGCGCTTCTTCATGCCGGAGTGCGGCTTCATCTTGGGCATCGGTGCCTCTTCTCGGGTCGGGACTTCTCGGGGCGGATCGGGCCTGGGCGCCGACTCAGATCTCGGGGTCCATGTCGGCGTCGATGTTCTCGGAGCGGCGCTTCGGCTTGCGAGCACCGATCGGCTCGGGCGCCGGCAGGTCGGTGCGCTCGGCCTCCAGCTCGGCGTCACGCTCGGCCGCGGCAGCCTGCTTCTCCGCTCGGACCTCGGCCCGGGCCTCGGCCTTCTTCTTGTGCGGCCCGATCACCATGGTCATGTTGCGACCGTCCTGACGCGGGGTCGACTCGACGAACCCGAGGTCGCCCACGTCCGCGGCGAGTCGCTGTAGCAGCCGGAACCCGAGCTCGGGCCGGTGCTGTTCGCGGCCGCGGAACATGATCGTGATCTTGACCTTGTCGCCCGAGCGCAGGAACCGCACCACGTGTCCCTTCTTGGTCGCGTAGTCGTGCGCGTCGATCTTCGGCCGGAGCTTCATCTCCTTGATGACCGTGTTCGTCTGGTTTCGCCGCGACTCGCGGGCCTTCTGGGCGGTCTCGTACTTGAACTTGCCGAAGTCCATGAGCTTGCAGACCGGTGGCCGGGCTGTCGGGGCCACCTCGACGAGGTCGAGGTCGGACTCCTGGGCCAGCCGGAGGGCGTCGTCGATGCGGACGATGCCGACTTGCTCGCCGTTGGGACCGACGAGCCGCACCTCCGGGACGCGGATCCTGTCGTTCACTCGAAGATCTGTGGTGATGGGTCCTCCTGTGTTTCGTACGGTGGTCGTGACGGCGGGAGCGCGTTCTGCGCCGAGGCCGTCGGAGTAGAAGAACGGCTCCCGGTCAGCACGCACGGGAGCCACGACGCAGGGAATGCCTGCAACGAGCCGTCACGGGGACGTCCGGCTCGGTCAACCCGGCAACTCCCGCGGGGCGCGGGGTCGGACGGGTGGGAGGTGGCCTCCGCTTGTGGACCACCACCCGCATGCGGACACACGTGTGGTCGGTCGAGGTCAAGCCTAGCAGCCCCAAGCTGTCCCTCGGGTGCGTGGCCGGTTGCCGCCGGGCGCGCTGCCTCGGCCTCCCTCCCGGCCCCGTCGGGTCAGCCCGCTGGTATTGCCCAGGCGTAGGCACCGCCCGCCGGCACGAGCACGTGACCTGCCGCGAGCTGGGCGAGGTCGTCACCTGCCACCGCGAACGGCACCGGCCCCGCGACGTCGATGAGCAGGGCTACCGCACCTTGGGTGCTGGCTGCCCGGGCCGCATCGGCGGCGCGAACCGGGACCGGCCGGCTGGCGGGGTCCCACTGCAGGAGGCGCTCCATGGACGAGAAGGCGAGCAGTGCCTCGCGGCCATCGCGGCCGCGCATGAGCACCGCGCTCATGTCGGCCTCCTGGTCGCCGATGAGACCGGCGGGTCCGTGCTCGACCGCGGTGCCTACCGCCACCACCGGCACCAGCAGCCGGGCCCGGCACACGGCCGCGAGCACAGCGGTCTGAGCCGGTGCACGACCATGCGTCTCCAGGGCAGCGGCGAGCGTGGCGTCGGCCCGCCCGTCGTCATCGGGGAAGGCGGGCTGGGCCAGCGAGCGCACCCGGGAGAGGGTAGGCGCTGGTGCGTTGCGCGGGCCCAGCCCGCCTCATCCCGTCGGCCGGACCCAGCACACCGAGTGGTGCCAACCGGGGGTCTGCGCCCACCGAGTGGTGCCGACCGGGCGTCTGCGCGCTGGTATGACCCCCATATGGCACCACTGGGTCAAACGCGACCCCGTTCTGGCACCACTCGGCGAGCCGGCGCGGACCGCCACCGAACCCAGCCCCCCTCGACAGCGGTCGCCCCTTCGGAGCAGGGTGGGCGCATGGTCGAGGTCGCCTCCTTGGTGGTGTTTGCCGCGGACCTGGACAAGACCGCCGCGTTCTACCGCGCCGTCGGGCTCGACCTGGAGCTGGAGGACCACGGCTCAGGTCCGGTGCACTTCGCCGCCGAGGTCGACTCGGTCCACTTCGCGGTCTACCCAGCAGACTCGGCCGGGAGAGCGCCAGCCCGTCGGGCGGCCGGCGGCTCGTTCCCGGGGTTCTACGTCGAGTCCCTGGACGACACGACGACCGCGCTGGTCGACCTGGGCACGCCGTTCCTGCAGCAGCACCAGGACATGCCGTGGGGATGTCGGGTCGTCGTCACGGACCCTGACGGGCGTCCGGTGGAGGTCAACCAGCGGGGCCACTGTTCCCCGGCCCCCTGAGCCATCGGGTCGCTCGGCAAGCACAGAGCGGGCGGACGCCGCGACGAACGCCGCAGGGTCGAACCCGAGCGGGCGGCCGGAGCACCTAGCGCGTGGGGCACACTGGCCCCATGAACGGTGGGGACATGGTCTGGCTCCCCTGGGCTGGCCTGGGGGCTGCGCTGGCGCTGCTGGGCGCGTGGTGGGCGGGTCGCCGCGGTGACGCGCCGGCGGCGGTGCGCCGGGTCGGGTACGCCATTGGCGTGCTCGGCCTGTGGGCGCTCGGGGTGCCGTCGTTGCTGTATCGACTGTGGGCGGCGCTGAGCGGATGGGCCGCCCGCCTGTTCTTCAACCCGTTGTCCTGGGTCGGCCTGGTGGCGACGGCTGCGGCGGTCCTGCTGGTGCTCGCCGGGCTCGCCTGGGGCCGACGCCACGAGGCACGTCCTCCCCGCCGGTCGCTGCGGCGCGAGCAGCCGGCCACGACCGGGTCGGGTCCCCGCGCGCCGAGCAGCCAGCCGGACGCCGTGGAGCCGTCAGCGGCGAGCCCGCAGAGCAGCGAGGACGCCGAGATCGAGGCGATCCTGCGCCGGCGCGGCATCTCGTGAGCGAGCACGTCCCCGTCCCCCCGTCGGGGGAGCAGGTCGAGCTGGCCCACGGCGCCTGGAGCGCCACCGTCACCGAAATGGGGGCGACCCTGCGGCGGCTCCAGCACGGCGACCGGACCCTGCTGGCCGGCTTCACCCGAGACGAGCAGGCATCGGCGGGTCGCGGGCAGGTGCTGCTGCCCTGGCCGAACCGGGTCCGTGACGGCCGCTGGCGCTGGCGGGGACACGACCTGCAGCTGCCCCTCACCGAGCCGGCCCGCTCCAACGCCAGCCACGGCCTGGTGCGGTGGGTGCCCTGGCAGCTGACCCTGTACCCGCCGGACGAGGTGCGCGGGGAGACGCGCCTGCGGCCCCAGCCCGGGTACCCGTTCTCCCTCGACGTGAGCGTGACGTACACCCTCGGCGGCGAGGGGCTCAGCGTCACCACGGCGGCGACGAACGCGGGCGCCGACCAGGCGCCGTACGGGCACGGCATGCACCCGTACCTGCTCGCCACCGACGGCGGCGGGCTCGTGGACGACTGGGAGCTCACCGTGCCCGCGTCGACCTGCTTGCACGTGGACGAGCGCGGCTTGCCCACCGGTTCAGCACCGGTCGCCGGCACCGAGCTCGACCTGCGCGAGCCTCGCCGGCTAGCCGGCACGGCCCTCGACACGCCGGTCACAGACCTGGCCCGCGACGCCGACGGCACCGCCTCGGTGCGTCTGCGCGACCCGGCCAGCGGTCACGGCATCCGGCTGTGGGTCGACGAGAGCTACCCGTGGCTGCAGCTGTTCACCGGCGACACCCTCTCCCCCGCCGAGCGGCGCCGCGCGGTCGCGGTGGAACCGATGACCTGCCCGCCGGACGCCCTGCGTTCGGGCACCGATCTGGTGCTGCTCGACCCGGGCAGCTCGCACACCGCCCGATGGGGAATCACCCTCGCCGACGACTGACGCGACCCGTCAACGCCGGTGGACCGCAACCTCGCTGCGCAGCAGCGACAGCGCCCGCCTGGCCCGCTTCCCGTCGGCGCTCTGCACGGCCATGACCATCACCGGGTCACTGGACACCGTCTCCAGCACCGCCCACGGCGCCCCACGCCCGAGACCGACCGAGCAGACCTGCCCCCACGGCACGCGGTGCGTGCGGTAGCCGTTGACCACCACCACGCCGGCCTCGTCGGTGCGTACGCTGCTGCGGCCCAGCCCGTGCAGCACCAGGACCGTCCCCAGGAGCGCGAGCGCGACCGTGACCCGCTGTTCGGGGGTGAACGTAGCCTGGACGCTCGGCGGTAGCACGAGCCACACCACCGTGCCGATCGCGCACAGGCTCACCGCGGCGGCGGCCGCGGCGATCCGGACCCCCAGGGGCCGGTAGGTGCTCACAACCGGCAGGCCAGGATCTCGGTGATCAGCGTACCGCGGGCACCGAGCTCCCACAGGTGGTCCATGACCTGGTGCGCCTGTGCCCGCGGCACCATCGCCCGGACCGCAAGCCAGCCGTGGCTGTGCAGCGGCGAAACCGTCGGCGACTCGATGCCTGGCGTGAGTACGACGGCCTCCTCGAGCCGCTCGGCTCGGATGTCGTAGTCGACCATCACGTATGTCCGGGCGACGATGATGCCGTGCAGGCGACGCCGGAAGACGTCGAAGCCGGCCGGCTCCGGCGCATCGGCCCGCGTGACGAGCACCGCCTCCGAGCGCAAGATGGTGTCGCCGAACACCTCCAGGCCGGCCTGCCGCAGGGTCGTGCCGGTCTCGACCACGTCGGCGATCGCATCGGCGACGCCGAGGCGAACGGCCGACTCCACGGCACCGTCGAGTCGGACGACGTCGGCCTCTACACCGTGCGCTGAGAGGTGGGCCGACACGACTCCGGCGTACGACGTGGCCACCCGACGGCCGTTCAGTTGCGCCACGTCGGTGATGGAACCGGCGGGGGCGGCGAAGCGGAAGTCGGAACGGCCGAAACCGAGCGCCACCGCCTCCGCGGCGGGGGCACCGGAGTCCAGCAGGAGGTCGCGCCCGGTCAGCCCGACGTCGAGGGTCCCTTCCCCCACGTACACCGCGATGTCACGCGGTCGCAGGTAGAAGAACTCGACGCCGTTGGCCTCGTCGGTGAGGACGAGGTCCTTGCCGTCACGACGCTGCGCGTAGCCGGCGTCGCTGAGCATCCGCACGGCCGCGTCGGCGAGCGCGCCCTTGTTCGGCACGGCGATCTTCAGCATGGGCCGCTCACAGGTGGGCGTAGACGTCGGCGGGCTCGAGCCCGAGGGCGAGCATCAGCACCTGGGCGTGGTACAGCAGCTGGCTGATCTCCTGCGCGGCCCGCTGGCTGCTCTCGTGCTCGGCAGCCATCCACGACTCGGCCGCCTCCTCCACCAGCTTCTTGCCGATCGCGTGCACGCCGGCGTCGAGGGCGGCCACGGTGGCCGACCCGTCCGGGCGAGCCGCAGCCTTGTCGGCGAGCTCGGCGAAGAGCTGGTCGAAGGTCTTCATCGCAGGGCGGGCTCCATCAGGGGGGTACGCGGGCGGTGTCAGCGTAGGAGGCGGCGCGGACGCGCACTCAGCCGGACCGCGAGCCGGAGAGCGAGCGCAACAGCACCGCCGTCGCGACCGCGGCCTGCGCGGCCTCACGACCCTTGTCCTCCCGGGACCCGGGCAGGCCCGCGCGGTCGAGCGCTTGGGTGTCGTCCTCGCAGGTGAGCAGCCCGAAACCCACCGGGGTGCCGGTGTCCAGGGCGACCCGAGCGAGCCCGTCGGTGGCGGCGGTGCACACGTAGTCGAAGTGCGGAGTCCCCCCACGTACCACCACGCCCAGCGCGACGACCGCGTCGTGGTCGGCGGCCAGGCGTGCGGCCACCAGCGGGAGCTCGAACGACCCCGGGACCCGAACCACCGTCGGGTGCTCCACGCCCGCCTCCTCGAGCGCCGACCGGGCGCCGGCGAGCAGGCCGTCCATCACAGCCGGGTGCCACGAGGACGCGACGACCGCCACGCGCAGACCCTGTCCCTCGACGGTCCCGAGGCCGGGCGCTCCGGATCCGCTCACGGCGCGCCCTCCGGGTCGGTGACGGGGATCTCGGCGGGCAGGTCGTGACCCATCCGCTCCGCCTTGGTCAGCAGGTAGCGCAGGTTGTCCTGCGTCGGCTCGATGGCCAGTGGCACCCGCTGCCGCACGGCGACGCCGTAGGCCTCGAGCCCCTCGGCCTTGGCGGGGTTGCTGGTCAAGAGCCGCACCGAGAGCACGCCGAGGTCGCGCAGAACCTGCGCGCCGGGCGCGTAGTCGCGGGCGTCGGCGGGCAGGCCGAGCTCGAGGTTGGCGTCGACGGTGTCAGAGCCGGCGTCCTGCAGGGCGTACGCCCGCAGCTTGTCGACCAGCCCGATGCCACGCCCCTCGTGCCCGCGCAGGTACACCACGACGCCGCTCCCCTCGGCGGTGATCGCGGCCATCGCGGCCTGCAGCTGCGGGCCGCAGTCGCAGCGCTGGGAGCCGAAGACGTCGCCGGTGAGGCACTCGGAGTGCAGCCTGACGAGCACGTCGGTGGACCCGCGAAGCGCGGCGGGGTCGCCGCACACGAGCGCGACGTGCTGGGCGCCGGTGACGGTGTCGCGGTAGCCGTGCGCGGTGAAGGTCCCGAACTCGGTGGGCAGCCGGGTGGTGGCGCCCCGCTCCACCTGCAGCTCGTTTCGCCGGCGGTAGGCGATCAGGTCGGCGATGGCGATCATCGCCAGGCCGTGTCCGTCGGCGAACTCACGCAACGCCGGCGCCCGCATCATCGTCCCGTCGTCGTTGACGATCTCGGCGATGGCGCCGGCCGGGGTCATCCCCGCCAGCCGGGCGAGGTCCACGGCGGCCTCGGTGTGCCCCGGCCGGGCCAGCACGCCCCCCTCGCGGTAGCGCAGGGGGAACACGTGCCCGGGTTGGACCAGCTCGTACGGCTCGGTCGCTGAGTCGACGAGCGTGCGTACGGTGCGGGCCCGGTCGGCAGCGGAGATGCCGGTGGTCACCCCGTCGCGGGCGTCGACCGACACGGTGTAGGCGGTGCGCAGCCGCTCGCGGTTGTGCGGGATCATCAACGGGATCGCGAGTCGGTCGAGGACGTCACCGGTCACCGGGACGCACACGACCCCGCTGGTGTGGCGGACGATGAATCCCATCAGCTCCGGCGTCATCCGGGCGGCGGCGGCAACGAGGTCGCCCTCGTTCTCGCGGTCCTCGTCGTCGACGACGACGACGGCGCGGCCGAGGGCAACCTCGGCGACGGCGTGCTCGACGCTGTCCATCCGGACGCCCATCAGGCTCCCACGGTCTCGACGGCGGGGTCGCTCACCGACGGCGGCCGCTGCCGCACCCGGATCCACGCGATGAACCCGACCACGCAGAAGGCGCCGTAGAACCCGTACAGCACCGCGGAGGGGTAGAAGCCGGCGATCAGCAGGGTAGGCACGCCGACCGCATCCACGGCGATCCAGATCAGCCAGAACTCCACCCAGCCGCGGGCCATGCCGTACGTGGCCAGGATGCTGCCGGTGAGGATCCACGCCTCGGTCAGCCGGCCGTAGGAGCCGAGGATGCCGAACAGCCACCAGAAGAACGCGGTACCGACCACGTACAGCACGACCAGCTGCAGCCGCTCGAGCGACGTGGCCCAGCGCGGGGTGACGGCCCCGCCGTCGCGGGCACCTCCCGCGGCCCGTGCCTGGCGCCAGCGCCACCACCCCCACACCGAGACGGCCACGAAGAAGACCTGTCGACCGGTCTGTCCCCACAGCTGCTTGTCCTGAGGAGTGTCGAACACCGCACCGAGGAAGACGGTGAACAGCAAGACGTTGCCGACGATGCCGACCGGCCACGCCCACACCCGACGGCGCATGCCGCCCACCGCCGACGTCAGCCCGAACAGGTTGCCGACGATCTCGCGCACGAGGATCGGCGCCCCGGCAATGACGATCTCGGAGCCGAACAGCCACGTCAGGGGGTTCATGCCGGTCCCTTGGCTGCGCTGCTTGCCCCGGTGCTCGGCAGCAGCCGCTCGACGTACTTGGCGAGCACGTCCACCTCGAGGTTGACCCGGTCGCCGACCTGGCGGAGCCCGAGCGTGGTCGCGGTGAGCGTGGTGGGGATGAGCGAGACCGTGAACGACGGGCCTCCGTCGGTGGTGTCGTCGTCCACCTCGACGACCGTCAGCGAGGTGCCGTCGACGGTGACCGAGCCCTTGGGAGCCAGGTAGCGCACCAGCTCGGCGGGGACGCCGATGCGCACGAGCTCCCAGTGCTCGCTCGGCTGCCGCTCGAGCACGCTGCCGGTGCCGTCGACGTGACCCTGCACCAGGTGCCCGCCGAGTCGGGTGTCCGCCCGGACGGCCCGCTCGAGGTTGACCGCCGTGCCGGGCCGGAGGTCACCGAGGGAGGTACGCACCAGCGACTCGCGCATCACGTCGGCGCTGAAGTGCTCCCGGTCGTGCTCGACCACGGTCAGGCAGCACCCGTTGACCGCGATGGAGTCGCCGGCGGCGACGTCGGAGACGACGAGGGAACCGCGTACCCGCAGGCGTACGGCGTCGCCCTGGTCGACCAAGGTGACGACCTCGCCGAGCTCCTCGACGATGCCGGTGAACATGTGGTCCCGTCCTCTCCCTGCCGTCCGGTCGTGACCGGGGCAGGGGACGGCACAGCCGAGCGACGCCGAGGGCGCAGCACGGCTGCGTGCTGCCTCCCATCCGGACTTTCACCGTCGGTCCCGGAGTTCCACCAGGTCAGCCGGGTGCCTCCTCATCGAAGGCGCCCGGTTCGCGGACTGTCACCGCCGGCTCGGAATTGCACCGACCCCGGAGCACGCGAGCGTGAGCTCGTTGGTCAGTATCGCACGCGGCGGTCAGCCGGCCGCCTCGGCCAGCTCCCGCAGATGCTGCACGGCGGCGTTGGGGTCGTCGGCGGCGAACACGGCCGAGCCGGCCACGAAGACGTCGGCGCCGGCCTCGGCGCAGCGCTCGACCGTCTCGGCCGACACGCCGCCGTCCACCTGAAGCCACACGTCGCCGCCGTGCCGGTCGAGCAGCGCCCGGGTGCGCCGGATCTTGGGCAGGCACATGTCGAGGAAGGTCTGGCCGCCGAAACCGGGCTCCACGGTCATCACCAGCACCATGTCGAGCTCGGGGAGCAGGTCCTCGTACGGCTCGACAGCGGTGGCGGGCCGCAGGCCGAGACCGGCGCGGGCACCGCCGGCTCGCAGCTCACGCGCCAGGCGTACGGGCGCGCGCACGGCCTCGGCGTGGAAGGTGACGCTGCGAGCGCCCGCCTCGACGTACGCCGAGGCCCACCGATCCGGGTCCTCGATCATCAGGTGACAGTCCAACGGCTGCGAGGCCGCCCGGGCCAACGACTCCACCACCGGTACGCCGATGGTGAGGTTCGGTACGAAGTGGTTGTCCATGACGTCGACGTGCAGCCAGTCCGCCGTGGGCACCGACGCGGCTGCATCGGCGAGGGCGGCGAAGTCGGAAGCGAGCATGCTCGGCGCGATCTGGAGGTGCATCGCAGCGAAGTGTAGTGGCGTACGAGTGCCGGGTAGTCCAGGCTGGGGGCCTGCAGCACCACGCCGCTGCGCCGACGACTGAGGAGCAAGGTGCCATGGGACTGGTCAGCAAGGTTGTGACGGCGGGAGTCATCGCCAAGGGCGTCGCCGAGGCCCGCAAACCGCAGAATCAGCAGAAGATCAAGGAGCTGATCGACAAGGCCCGCGCCCAGCTGGAGGGGCGCAAGAGCCCTGGCGGCGGGTCAGCTTCGTCCGGACCGTCAGCTTCGTAGCTCCGCTGGGACCGTCAGCGCCGGCGTAGCTGGGCGATGAACATCGCGTCGGTGCCGTGCCGGTGCGGCCACAGCTGGACGAACGGGCCGTGCTGATCCGGCACCTGCGGCAACAGGGTGCTCGCGTCGAGCAGTTCCACGTCTTCGCGCGCTCCGAGCACGGCCTGCACGACGTCGCGGGTCTCGGCCAGCACCGGTGAGCAGACGGCGTAGGTGACGACGCCACCGGAGCGTACGGCGTCCAACGCGGCGTCGAACAGCCCGCGCTGCAGCGCGGTGAGCGTTGCGAGCTCGGCCGCCGAGCGGCGCCACCGCGCCTCGGGGCGCCGGCGCAGTGCGCCCAGGCCGGTGCACGGTGCGTCGAGCAGCACCCGGTCGAAGGCACCGTCGCGAAGCGGCGACCGGGTGGCGTCGGCCACGACCACTGCGGTGCCCGGTAGCCGACGCACCGCCTGGACGACCAGCCCGGCCCGGTGCGGGTGTCGCTCGACCGCGGTGAGCCGCGCGCCACGCTGGGCGCCGATGGCCGCCAGCAGCGCCGCCTTGCCGCCGGGGCCCGCGGCGAGGTCCAGCCAGGTCGTGTCGCGGCCCTCGACCGGGGCGCCGGCGGCGGCGATCGCCACCAGCTGCGACCCCTCGTCCTGGACACCCGCCCGTGCCTCGCGCACCGCCGGCAGCCGGCCCGGGTCGCCGCCGGCCAGCACCACCGCGTAGGGCGACCAGCGACCGGATCGCGTCCCCGGCGCCGCCAGCTCGTGCGACGCCGCCAGCCCCGGTCGCGCCACCAGCGTCACCGACGCCGGCTCGTTGTCGGCGCCGAGCAGCTCCGCGGTGGCGCTCAGGTCCCCGTCCAGCGCCGCGTGCAGCTGCTCGACCACCCAGCGCGGATGTGAGCAGGCGACGGCGAGGTGCCCCAGCGGGTCCTGTTCGTACGGTGGGGCCACCCGGTCGACCCACGCGGCCTGGTGGTGGCCGGAGACCGCGCGCAGCACGGCGTTGACCAGGCCGGTGGGCCGGTGCCCCACCACCGCTCGGGTCAGCTCCACCGAGGTGGCGACCGCGGCGTGTGCGGGTATGCGGGTGGCGAGCAGCTGGTGGGTGCCGAGCCGGAGCACGTCGAGTACCGGGGCGTCGAGCCGGGCGACCGGCCGGTCGGCCGCGACGGCCAGCACGGCGTCGTACAGGCCGCGCATGCGCAGCGTCCCGGCGACGAGCTCGGTGACCAGGGCGGCGTCTCGGGGGGCGAGCGCGTGGTCGCGGAGCAGCGCCGACAGCACGAGGTTGGCGTAGGAACCCTCCGCGTCGACGGCCCGCAGGACCCTCCAGGCCAGCCGGCGCGGATCGGCGTCGCCGCGGGGTGCGGGCCGGCGCCCGAGCCGCTGTTCAGGCACCCAGCACGGTCCCGTCGGCCGGCCGGGCGCCACGGGCCCAGTCGGCCGCAGGCATCGGGCGGCGCCCGGCGGCGCGTACCTCGCCCAGCGAGACCGGGTGGGTCCCGGTGCCGACGAGGACCTCGGCTGCCGTCACGCGAAGCTCACCGGGTGCGAGCGCCTCGGCGTCGCCGCGCAGCCCGACCGGCCCGACCTTGAGCCGGTCGCCGTCGACGGTGGTCCAGGCGCCAGGTGCCGGTGTGCACGCACGCACCCGGCGGTCGACCGCGAACGCCGGCTCGGGCCAGCGCAGCCGGGCGTCGTCGACTCCGATCCGGGGCGCGTACGACACCCCGTACGTCGGCTGCTCGACGGCCTCCAGCGTGCCGTCCTCGAGGGCGTCAAGGGTGGCGGTGATCAGGTCCGCGCCGGTGAGCGCCAGGCGGCCGAGCAGGTCGCCGGCGGTGTCGGTCGGCCGGATGACCTCGGTCACCGTGCCCAGCAGTGGCCCGGCGTCCATCGCGGGGACGAGTCGGAAGGTGGTCGCCCCGGTGACCTCGTCACCGTGGAGCAGGGCGTGCTGCACCGGAGCCGCACCTCGCCACGCCGGGAGCAACGAGAAGTGCAGGTTGACCCAGCCCAGCCGCGGGACGTCGAGCACCGGGGACGGCAGCAGCGCGCCGTAGGCCACCACCGGGCAGCAGTCCGGAGCGAGGTCGCGGAGCCGGTCGAGGAATGCGGGCTCCGACGGCCGGCCCGGGGCCAGGACCTCGACCCCGGCCTCGGCAGCGGCCACGGCAATCGGCGAGCGGGTCTCCCGTCGCCCGCGCCCGGCGGGCGCGTCGGGTCGGGTGACGACAGCCACGAGGTCGTGCCGACCGGTGAGCAGCGCGTCGAGGGTGGGGACTGCCACCGCCGGTGTGCCGGCGAAAACGACCCGCACCTCACATTCCCGTGCCGAACATCGGGTGCGGCGACACCTTGACCGTAGGGGCTTCCCCGCCGTTCCACTCGGCCGCTCGGATGGCGCGCATCGCTGCGCGTCGGGTCTCCCGGTCGAGTCGGTCGAGGAACAGCACGCCGTCGAGGTGGTCGGTCTCGTGCTGCACCGTGCGAGCCAGCAGGTCGCTGCCCTCGATCACCACCGGCTCCCCGTGCATGTCGAAACCGTGCGCGGCCACCGAGAGCGCCCGGGTGCAGTCGAAGGTGAGGCCCGGGATCGACAGGCACCCCTCGGGACCGTGCTGGGTCTGCGGCGAGCTCTCCAGGGTCGGGTTGACCAGGTGCCCGACCACTCCCTCCACGACGTAGGTGAACACCCGCAGCCCGACCCCGATCTGCGGCGCTGCGAGTCCTGCCCCCGGCGCGTCCAGCATCGTGTCGGTGAGGTCGGTGACCAGACGGCGCAGCTCGGCGTCGAAGTCGACGACGGGCGCGGACTTCGTCCGCAGCAGCGGATCGCCGAACAGGCGGATGGGCTGGACAGCCACGGGTGCTCCTTCGCAAGGGCGCGTACGGACCAGTCTAGGAAGGTCCGTCAGGTCAGCCGAGCGCCACCGGGTCGACCTGCACGCGTACGGACGGCAGCTTGCGCGCGCTGCGGTGCGACGCCAGGAGCACCAGCGCCCGCGACAGCGCCGGGCCCTGCGCGCGCGGCACGCGCAGCACCAGCCGGTCGACACCGTCCTCGATCGGGACCGGCCCGAGCAGGTCGACCGGCTGCGGCCACGCCCATCCGCTCGCCTGCTCGAGCGCCTCCGGCGGGCCGGTCAGGGTGGCCAGCCGTGCGGCCGGAGGCAGTCGGGCCGCCAGCCGGTCGTCCAGCTCGCGCTCGGCGAAACCGACCGGGTCGCCACGCACGAGGGCTTGCACTGGCGGGGCCGCGGGATCGCCGACGAGCACGACCCGGCCGCCGTCAGCGGCCGGGCGCACCAGCGCGAGCGCGTTGGACCAGCGGCGCACCGCCTCCTCGGCGGCGCGCAGGTCGGTGCGCGCCAGCAGCGTCCAGGTGTCGAGCAGGAGGGCGGCGGCGTAGCCGCCCTCGGCGGGGGGCTCCGCACCGGGGGTCGCGACGACCACGGCCGGCTCACTGCCGACCCCGTCGAGTACGGCCTCGCCCCCAGAGGAACGCACCCGGACCCGCGGGAATGTCCGCCCCAGCTGCTCGGCGGTCAGTCGCTCACCGACGAGGGGGGCCCGCAGGTGGACGCCGCCGCACTGCGGGCAGGACCAATGCGGGTGCTCGGTGCCGCACCAGCCGCACCGCAACAGCGCACCGGCCCGCGGCTGGGTGAGTGGCCCGTCACAGCGTGTGCACCGGGCCGGAGTGCGACAGCTCTGACAGGCCAGGGCCAGCCGGTAACCGGCCCGCGGGACCTGCACGAGGACCGGCCCGGCTGCCAGTGCCTCGCGAGCCACGCGCAGCGCCTGCGACGGGAGCCGGGCGGCGTGTGCAGCGGGATCGCGGGCGGCCGCGTGCTCGGAGGCACCGCTCACGTCGACCCGGGGCAGGCCGACGCGGCGGTCCGCCTGCGACGCGGAGAGGTCGCTGCACCAGCCGCTGCGTACCAGCTGCTGGGCCTCGGCACTGCGGGCGTGCGCAGCCAGCAGGACCGCGGCCGCGGCCTGGTAGGCGCGTACGAGCAGCACCTCACGCGCGTGCGGGTACGGCGCGCGGGGCTCGGCCAGCAGGTCGTCGCCGTCGTCCCACAGGGCGACGAGCCCGAGGTCGTGGACCGGCGCGAACGCCGCCGCTCGGGTACCGACCACCACGCGGACGGCCCCGCGAGCAACGGCGAGGAAGGCACGGTAGCGCGCCGCGGGACCCAGGTCGGCGGTGAGGACGACGTGCCGACCGGCACCCAGCAGGTCGGTCAGGGTCCGGTCCAGCCGGGCGACGTCGCGGACGTCGGGCAGGCACACCAGCGCACCGCGACCGGACCAGCATGCGGCCACCACCGCCTGCCCCAGCGCGGTGGTCCAACCGGGTCCGGAAAGCAGCGTCGCGACCGCGCGGGGGGATCCACCGGCCGCGACGTCGTGGAGCCAGCGACCGCCGCCAGGATGCTGCGCCCACGGTGTGGGGTCGAGTGGCGGCAGAGGTGGTGGGCTGCGCAGCAGCGCCTCCTCCTGCTCGACGCGGGCGTGCCGGGGCGGCACCGCGAGCCGCAGGACGTCGCTGAGCGTGCCCGCGTAGTAGTCGGCGACGGTGCGGGCGGCACGAGCCACCGCCGGCAGCAGCACGGGTTCTCGGGAGACCACGCGGCGTAGCCGGGTGAGCCTCCCGAGGTGCTCCGAGCTTTCGACCCGCTCGAGCACGAAGCCGGTGACCTGCTGTCCGGCGAACATCACCACGACCCGTGCGCCCGGCACCGCCTCCGCATGCATCGAGGCCGGCACCTCGTAGTCGAAGGGGCGGTCGAGGTGCGCGAGGGGCAGCGGAACCGCGACCCGCGCTACCGGGGCCTCAGGAGCGGGGGCGTCGCCCTGGCCGGCCGGCGGCGCACGCAGCTGAGCCCGAAGCCGGTCCAGCTGCTCGGTCGAGGGTGGTGTCGTCCCGGTCACGCTGCGGTTCTACCAGCCCCCTGGGACACCGAGCGGCGCGCCGTCCACAGCGCCGTCCACAGCGCGGCCGACCGCCCCGGGATTGGACCGGGGTGGCCCCGGTACCGACCTATTGGACCGGGGCCACCCCGAACCAATGGTTGGCCGGCCCGCTCAGGCGCGGACCGCCGCGCGCAGGGCGTCGGCGCGGTCGGTGCGCTCCCAGGTGAACTCCGCTAGCTCGCGGCCGAAGTGGCCATACGCCGCGGTGAGGGCGTAGATCGGGCGGAGCAGGTCCAGGTCGCGCACGATCGCAGCCGGCCGCAGGTCGAACACCTCGAGGACCGCGTCCTGGATCGCGTCGACCGGCACGGTCTGCGTGCCGAAGCAGTCGACGTAGAAACCGACCGGGTGCGCCTTCCCGATGGCGTAGGCCACCTGCACCTCGCACCGGCGAGCGAGCCCGGCGGCCACGACGTTCTTGGCGACCCAGCGCATCGCGTACGCCCCGGATCGGTCCACCTTGCTCGGATCCTTGCCGGAGAAGGCGCCTCCGCCGTGGCGCGCCATGCCCCCGTAGGTGTCGATGATGACCTTGCGGCCGGTCAGACCGGCGTCGCCCATCGGCCCGCCGACCTCGAACCGACCAGTGGGGTTGACCAGCAGGCAGTAGTCGGAGGAGTCGATGTCGAACCCGGCCAGCACCTCGTCGACGACGTGCTTCTTGACGTCTGGGGTGAGCAGGGCGTCGAGGTCGACGTCGGCGGCATGCTGGCTCGAGATCACCACCGTGTCGACGCGCCGGGGCCGGTCGTCGGCGTCGTACTCGACCGTGACCTGCGTCTTGCCGTCGGGACGCAGGTAGGCCATCGTGCCGTCCTTGCGCACCGCCGAGAGCCGGGCGGCCAGGCGGTGGGCGATCGTGAGCGGCAACGGCATCAGCTCCGGGGTGTCGTCGCACGCGTAGCCGAACATCAGCCCCTGGTCACCGGCGCCCTGCACGTCGAGCGGGTCGACGGAGTGCTCTGCGCGGTCCTCGTACGCGTGGTCGACACCCTGGGCGATGTCGGGCGACTGCGAGCCGATCGAGATCTGCACGCCGCACGACGCGCCGTCGAAGCCCTTGGCCGAGGAGTCGTAGCCGATCGCGAGGACGGTCGTGCGCACGATCTCGGGGATGTCGACCCACGCCGACGTCGTGACCTCACCGGCCACCACGACCAGCCCCGTCGTGAGCAACGTCTCGACCGCGACCCGGCTGCTCGGGTCCTCGGCCAGCAGGGCGTCGAGGACACCGTCGCTGATCTGGTCGGCGATCTTGTCCGGATGGCCCTCGGTCACCGACTCCGAGGTGAACAGGCGTCGACTCACGATCCTCCTCCTCAGCACACACCGGCGCGGAGCTCGCCGACGGTGGAGGTTCGAGACTAGCCGCTGACCGGATGGGAACTAGCGACCGTCCGGCAAGCGGCGGAGGACTTCGTCCCAGATCACGTCGGCGAGGTGCTCCTTGGGTCCCAGCGGCACGGGTACGGCCGACCCGTCGGCTCCGAGCAGCACCGCCTCGGATTCACCGCGACCGAACACCTTGCCCGCGCTGACGTCGTTGACCACCAACAGGTCGCACCCCTTGCGGGCCAGCTTGGCGCGGGCATGAGCGAGGACGTCCCCGGCGTCGTCGCCGGTCTCGGCTGCGAAGCCGACGACCAGCGGTTCCCTCCCCGAGCGGGCGCGCACCAGCTCGGCGAGCACGTCCGGATTCTGCGCGAGCTCGATGACCGGCGCGGACCCGTCGTCAGGCTTCTTGATCTTCGTCGCAGCCACGTGGACCGGCCGGTAGTCCGCCGGTGCCGCGGCCATCACCACGGCGTCTGCCTCCGTGGCGGCGGTGAGCACCTCCTGGCGCAGTTCGTGGGTGGTCTCCACGTGCAGCACGTCCACCCCGGCAGGGTCGGGCAGGGCGACGTTCGCTGCGACGACGGTCACGGTGGCCCCGCGGGCAGCCGCGGCCGTCGCCAGGGCGTAGCCCATCCGACCCGAGGACCGGTTGCCGAGGAACCGCACCGGGTCGAGTGGCTCCCGGGTACCGCCGGCGGACACGACGACGTGCCGGTCCGCCAGGTCGGGCGCCAGGCCGTCAGCTCCGCGACGCAGCAGCACCCGGGCGAGGTCGAACAGGCCTGCGGGTCCGGGCAACCTCCCCTTGCCGGTGTCGGCGCCGGTCAGGCGTCCCACCGCGGGTTCGACGACGACGGCGCCGCGCGACCGCAACGTGGCGACGTTGTCCTGTGTCGCCGGGTGCTCCCACATCTCGGTGTGCATCGCCGGCGCGTACAGCACCGGGCAGCGCGCGGTGAGCAGCGTCGAGGTGAGCAAATCGTCGGCGAGGCCGTGGGCCGCTCGGGCCAGCAGGTCAGCGGTGGCCGGTGCCACGACGACGAGATCGGCACGCTGGCCGATGCTGACGTGCGGCACTGCGTGGACGTCGGTGAACACGCCGGTAGCGACCGGATGCCCCGACAACGCCTCCCAGGTGGTGGTGCCCACGAACTCGAGCGCGGCCCGCGTCGGGATGACCGTGACCTCGTGCCCGGACTCGGTGAAGCGCCGGACGAGCTCGCATACCTTGTACGCCGCGATGCCAGCACCAACGCCGACGACGACGGACATGCGGCGCACCGCCGGGGCGCTCATCAGCAGGCGCTCAGCCCGCGCTCAGTCCCGGCCGAGCTCGGCCTGCTGCGCGGCAGCCGTCTCGGCCTCGGGATCGATGTCCTCACAGGTGAGCAGGTCGGCGTCGATCTCGCGCAGCGCCACCGAGAGCGGCTTCTCCTGGACGTGGGTGTCGACCAGCGGTCCGACGTACTCCAACAGGCCCTCGCCGAGCTGGGAGTAGTACGCGTTGATCTGACGCGCGCGCTTGGCGCTGTAGAGGACCAGCTTGTACTTGGAGTCGGTCTTCTCCAGCAGGTCGTCGATGGGCGGGTTGGTGATGCCCTCGGCGGAGGGGCGGGTGCCAGTCACGGAAGCGACCTTTCAGGTCTGGCTGCGGGACCCTGCCGAGCGGCTCGACCGAGGACGGCGGCGGCGCCGCGGGGTCGCCGAGGTACTCAGCGAGGTGGTGTCGCCGACGGGCGACTGAGCAAGGCTACCAACCGCTCGCTCGCGGCACGAACGTCGTCGTTGACGATGGTGACGTCGAACTCCTTCTCGGCGGCGAGCTCGGCGCGGGCGGTGTCGAGCCGGCGGGCTCGATCAGCGTCGTCCTCGGTGCCGCGTACCACCAGACGGCGGACGAGCTCCTCCCAGCTCGGTGGCGCCAGGAAGACGAACAACGCGTCGGGCATCGCCACCCGCACCTGCCGGGCGCCCTGCAGGTCGATCTCCAGCAGGCACGGCCTGCCGCTGGTCAGGGCCTGCTCCACCGGGGCGCGAGGGGTGCCGTAGCGGGCGCGTCCGTGCACCACCGCCCACTCGAGCATCTGGCCGCGGGCGACGAGGTCGTCGAACTCGGCGTCGTCCACGAAGTGGTAGTGCACCCCTTCGACCTCGCCGGGCCGCGGAGGTCGGGTCGTCACGGACACCGAGATCCACACCTGCGGGTGCTCGGCCCGCACCTGGGCCGCCACCGTGCCCTTGCCGACGGCTGTCGGCCCGGCCAGGACGACCAGCCGCGCCCCAGCCTCGGTCGGGTCAGCCTCGGTCGGAAAACTCACGCTCTAGAGCGGCCATCTGGTTGGCGCCGAGCCCGCGGACCCGGCGGGTCTCGGCGATCCCGATCCGGTCCATCAACGCCTTGACGCGGACCTTGCCCAGCCCGGGGAGCGCGGAGAGCAGGTCTCGCACCTTCATCTTGCCGACGACGTCGTTGGTGCGGCCCTGATGCAGGACCTCCACCAGTGAGCCACCGGAGTGCCGGAGGCGGTTCTTGATCTCGGCCCGCTCGCGCCGTGCCGCGGCGGCCTTGTCGAGCGCCGCCTGACGCTGCTGTGGGGTGAGTGGAGGAAGTGCCACAGGTGTCCACCTCTTCGAGATCGCGACAGCGTGCCCGGAACTCCACCCGGTCGTCGTCGTCGGCGAACCTAGCGGCGTCGTCGCTGCGGCGGCAACGTTTGCCATGGTCCGGCGTCGAGTCGCCCGTCGAGTCCGGCCCCGAATTGCCCTCGCCGCGGTGCTGGTCAGGGTGTCGGTGCGGGGCCTGCCGACGAGAGGGCCACCCCGCAGACCTGCGCCACCTGGGTGGCGATGTCCTGGTTTGCTTGCGGGAGCCCCGTGGAGTCGATGGCCGAGAGCCCCTCGGTGAGCGCCTGCTTCTGCTCAGGGGTCAGCTTCTTGAGCACGTTGACGTCGTAGAGGTCCGCGACGTCGATGCCGGCCTTCCGGGCAGCCGCGCGCACCTGCTCCACGGCGTCCGCCACGAGCTGCCACTGCTGGCGTACGTCGCTGGGCGCCAGCCGGGTGATCTCGTCGAGGGCTCTTGCCACCCGTTTGACGCTGTTGTCGCTGGCAGCGGCGGTGTCGGCGAGGTCGCGCTGAGCTTTGACGACCGCGTCGCAGTACGCCTTGTCGGCCCCGGTCGGCGCAGCGTCCGCGTTGACGCTGGGACCGGGCGGCACCGTCGGGCCGCCGCTGGCCGGAGCCGAGCTACTGGCAGGCGCGCTCGCCGAACTGCCCGGGTCCCCGCCGCGTTCGTCGCCGCACGCGGTGAGGGACCCCAGCACGAGCACGGCGGCTACTGATGCGAACGTCCGTCTGCTCATCCGGTGGCCTCCGCTCGACGGGCGCACATGCGTCCTGCCCGCCACTGTGCCAGGCGACCCAAGAACGGCCGCGAGCGGAGAGTGCATGCCGCAACACACGCAGTCCGAGAAGACCACGGACAACCGACGCCTCACGAGAGCAGGTTGACAACAGAGGGGAGCCGGAGCGTCGGAGACTGCCGACGGGGGGAATGCCCAAGGCGACCCCGAGATGAGCGACCACGGTGAGCACCACGGCGACCAGGGAAAGAGCGTCCCCGATCAAGAATCCGTCGCCGAGGACATCGCGGAGCAACCAGACCAGAGAAGACAGGACCAAGGCACCGAGACCGACAACTGCGAGGACCATGAACAGCGTCCACCAGATCCGATCTTGAACGCCGACGGCTTTTACGTCGTCGGAGATGCGCTCTACCTGATAAACGGCGAGCAGCTCACGAAGACTCGTACGGCCGACGGTGAGGAGATCTGGAGTGTCGACACCAAGGCTGAGCCCGGATCCACCGGTGAGCGTCGGCTGAGGGTGTTTTTGCGGAGACGTTGAGCTGGCTGGGTCGGTGCCTGGGCGTGGGCAGCGAGGACCTGCCGGTCTGCCCGGCTCTTCCACTGTCTTGT
>JAABUN010000824.1_pt1 | contig 76408 bp, 70 predicted proteins | sample 5559311 | NCBI WGS metagenome assembly JAABUN01 (sample SAMN10711877, study PRJNA513370) | rock metagenome | isolation source: Antarctica rocks | place: Antarctica: Victoria Land, Siegfried Peak sud | reverse complement strand
CGGCAATTGCACCCCATAAATGTGCGGAGTGATTATAGTTGCCGCCGCCACCCTTTCTATCAAAGTAAAAACTTACAGCAAGAAAGATAATGCCTACAATAAAAGCAGGAATTCCGATGGGAAGAAGAAAAAAACTTAACTTGGTTAACGGCGATAAAAATATTCCTGCAAATACTACTGCAGAAACAGCACCACTCGCTCCAAGGCTTCTGTAAGCATAATCATCCTTATGTTTAATGTAAGTAGGTACCAGGCAAATAACCTGGGAAATCAGGTATAAAGCAAGGAAAAGAACATTGCTCATGCTACCGAAAATGGAGGCAAAATAAGTTTCTACCATTGTTCCCAAACTATAAAAAGTAAGCATGTTAAATAGCAGGTGTATAAAGTCGCCATGTATTAAGGCGCACGAAAAAAACCGGTACCACTGGTTACGGTTTTTAATTGATGGTGGATGAAATATAAGATCGTCCGTTATTTTTTGATTTGAAAAAGCTGTAAACGAAACGATGGCTGTAAGTATAGTTATAGCTAAAGTAATACTGATCATGCGGGCAAGGTAATTTTATTTATGATGGTATTTCTCGTTACGGTTAATGGAGCATCCACGATAAATTTGTTCGGCAAGCATTAACCTAACCAACTGATGAGGGAAAACAAGCTGCGATAGTGACCATATAAAATTTGCCCGCATTTTTATAGCCTCATCAACCCCAAAAGCGCCGCCAATTAAAAATATTAGTTGCCGTACACTGCTGTTTGCCCGTTGCTCAATAAATGCAGCTAATTCAGGCGAGGTTATCAAGCGGCCTTTTTCATCCAGCAATACGATGTAATCATCTGTTGTCAAATAATTTAACATTATTTGAGCTTCTTGTTTTTTTATCTCGGCTTCTAAAGAATTTATGTTTTGTCGTGCCGGTGTAAAAATCTTCCACTCTACAGCATAGTATTTTGAAATGCGTTTGGTAAAATCTTCAATCCCTTCTTTCACATAACTTTCGTGAAGCTTTCCAACTGAGCATAACCTGATTTTCATAAGCCTAAGTTAATTGAAGGTTTTACTATCGCAGAAGCACACGGAAAAAATTAAATTGCACTGATAAACGCTTAGAATGTTCAAATTTACTGCTATTATTTTTTTTCTTATTTCTACTCTTTCCCATGCTCAACTGAAAACTTCTGGTATCGGAAACATGCGCTCGGTTGAAGGCTTAAATACAACAGCTTATTTTCAAAATAGTAAAATGAACTTTTATGATATTAAGTATCTAAAGCTCGACGTTACAGCGCAGCCGCAAAGTCGTTTTATAACCGGCATTTGCACTTATAAAGTGATTGTAAAACAACCTTTAGACACCTTCGCTATAGAGTTTAAACAAGCGATGTCTCTTGATTCTGTATTTGTAAATAATGGCAAACAAAACTTTACAAGAAGTAACGATCATATTTATATTCCTTTTACCCCTGTTGTAAATTCGGGAACAGAATTAAACGTTACATTTTATTATAAAGGCAGTGTTAGTGCAGGTATTTATTCGGGGGTTGATGCAAATACCGGGCTTCAATATACTGCCACATTATCTGAATCTTTCCAGGCGAGAGAATGGTTTCCTGCAAAGCAACAGCTGAACGATAAGATAGATTCAACTGATATATGGATCACAACTGATGCGGCATTTAAAGCGGGATCAAACGGGCTATTAAAGCAAGTAGTTGATCTTCCCGGAAACCTTAAGCAATACCGGTGGTCGAGCGGTTACCCGATGAATTATTATATGCCTTTTATAGCTGTTGGCAACTACTTCGAATATAAAAATTATGCAAAACCTGCAGCACTTCGCGGCGATTCTATTTTGGTTCTTCATTACATTGTAAACAATCCTGCTTATTTTAACAGCGTAAAGGCCGACCTTGATAAAACTCCCGCTTTTATTGAGAAGTTTAGCGAACTATACGGGTTATATCCTTTTTATAAAGAAAAATATGGGCATAGCCAGGCCAACATTGGTGGTGGAATGGAGCACCAGACTATGAGCACAATGGCTGCATTTGATGCAAACCTTGTTTCGCACGAATTGGCGCATCAATGGTTTGGTGATAATGTAACGTGCGGCACATGGAGCGATATATGGCTGAATGAAAGTTTTGCAACTTATAGTTCGCAACTTATGCGTGAAAAGTTGCCTGCCCTTTTTCCTGAAAGTGCAACTGTCTATATGAATAATTTGCATAACAATATCATGTCGGCTCCGGGAGGAAGTGTGTACGTTCCAACAAGCGAAGCATATAATGAAGGGCGGATATTTGACGGTCGTTTAAGCTATAACAAAGGTGCTGCGGTGTTGCATAACCTAAGGTTCGAAATGCAGAGTGACACATTATTCTTCAATACCTTAAAAACCTATCAGCAAAGGTTTAGAGATACATTTGCAACTACGCCCGATTTTAAACAGCTTGCTGAGCAGGTAAGCAAAAAAAACCTTACAAACTTTTTTAATCAATGGGTGTATGGCGAAGGTTATCCTACATATAGTGTTACTTATTCAAAGCAAAATACTGACACACTGGTCTTAAATATTAGTCAAACAACCTCTCTGCCTGCTGCAACTCCCTTGTTTAAAGGCCTGATGGAATATAAGATATTATCCCCTCAGGGAGATACCATCTTCAGGCTTAATCAAACAGCTAATGAGCAAACTTTTAAAATATACTATACAAAAGTTCCGGCAGGGGTAGAGGTTGATCCCAATAACTGGGTAATTAATAAAGTTGGACCGATTGTAAGAGGTGTTGATACCATAATAGCTGCACAAACCGGGGTAAAGATCTTTCCTAATCCTGTAAAATCCTCTTTACATATAAAGCTTACCAATACCTCGTTTGAAACTATGCAAATTGCAGATGTGCAGGGAAGAATTGTACAACAAAATTCGCTTTTGCCTGGGGCAACTATTTATACATTTCAGGTTGTACTGCCGGCGGGCATATATTTTGTAAAACTATCAGGCAAGAAGGGAAATTTTAGTGAAAAGATTATTGTAAGCAGGTAAAGATGCCTTTTGTTTAGTTAATATTAAGCTGGTGCATCTCCGTTATACAGTGTTGCAAGTAATTCTTTTTACTTAATTCCCTTAACAATGCAAAAAAATGATTACATTTAAGATCGTTCCTGCTAATTGATTTTTTAAAATTCTATTATAGGAAATGGAACTTTTCTTGCAGAAGATATACAAGTAAAGAAATGCTAACACAACAATAATTTTATTACTATGCTTGCTTTCAGAAATATTTTTCTTGCCGCACTGTTTGTTATTTCAATTGATGCACCAGGTCAGGACCAGCAGGATTTAAAGAAAATAAAAAACACAAACTCTGATATCAAATCAACCGTTAGTGCTGTTACATCAATAAAAGCAGGTGAAGGGAAAACAGCAAAAAATTACGATACAACCCAACCTTCAAGTCCACGCAATGGCAAGTACCTCATTCTTACTTACGGATCAAATCCTGCCAATCCCTTAAAATTGGGTTACTTTACACTAAGTAGTAACGAATACAAATATTTTGACCTGGATGGTAAACTTCTTGGGGAGGGAAATTATACTTACCAAAGTGTGGAGAAACAAATTAAATGGCAAAGCGGTCCTTTTAAATCCGTTGGATGGGAGGGGGGTTTTGAGATGGAGCGTGAGGGAAAAACACACAACATACGCTTACATAATAACACCATTGGTTCAAATACCATTGAGTAAAATACCGGTAATACTGCCTTGATTCATTAAAATTTTACAATCAGGCTTTAAATTTTCTACCATTTCAGAACAAAGATCAGACTTAATCATCTTTTGTGCAAGGATAATCATGTTGTAAAATGCAGTAGCATTGCTTATACCATGACCAATAATCACAGGTTTGGAAACACCTAAAACGGGTGTGCCCCCATAATTCTGATAATGCAGTCGGCTCATAAAATTATCCTCATGCAGATTTCGTTCTGCTGCTATCTCATACATGCTTTCGGCCATTTTAAGAAGAATATTTCCTGTAAAGCCGTCACAAACAATTACATCGGCCTTATCCATAAACAGGTCGCGGCCTTCTACGTTGCCAACAAAATGTATGCTTTGGTTCGCCTTCAAAAGCGGATAGGCAGCCTGGCTAAGAATGTTGCCTTTGCCTTCTTCCTCACCCATATTCAACAGTCCTACTTTAGGGTTCTCAATACCTAAAATGCTTTTAGCATACAGGCTGCCTAAAACAGCAAACTGGTTCAGGTTTTCGGGTTTACAGTCCGAATTTAAACCCACATCAAGCAACAGGCCGTGCCGGCCGTTTAGTTTAGGAATTATGGTGGATATTGAAGGTCGTTGAACTCCCTCAATTACTTTGATACTATATAAAGCACCAACCAACATTGCACCTGTATTCCCGGCACTTATAAAAGCATCAATTTTACCGGCGGCGAGCATATAAAAACCTACAGCAATGGAGGATTGTTGCTTCTCTTTTAATGCTTTTGTAGGATGTTCGTGCATTTCTATAACCTGCGGTGCATGCACAATGTTGATGTTGGGAGAGGTAAGTGAATGCTCGTTCAACAAAGCCTTCAACTGGGATTCATCACCAAAACAAAAAATATTTGACTGGGAATTTGCGGCAGATAAAAATATTTGAAGCCCTTTTACTGCTTCCAGAGGGGCAAAATCTCCTCCCATCATATCTATGCCGATATTCATAAAGGCAAGCTATAGAATTTTCAGTAAAACTTTTTTAAACTATAAGTTTAAATGGTCAAAAAGACTTACTGAAAGACAGTTAGAAAAGTTTATGCTATCCTAATTAATGGATAGCTAAATTCAACTGTTTAAGGCAACCTTTATAACAGTCTTGTAAGTTAACATGAATTCGTAAATTTAGTCATGAACTTTATGGGAAATGGAAGGACGCTTTATTAATATTGACCCTGAAATTTTAACCGGGACACCCGTCTTTTTCGGTACACCAGTTCACATTAAAAACCTCTTTGATTATCTTGAATCTGGAGAGACCATTGACTATTTTTTAGAAGACTTTGAAGGCGTACAACGGGAACAAGTAATAAAGTTTTGGAAATGTCACAAAAACTCATTGAAACATCATTAAGCACTGTGAATGAAAATTTTGCTTGACGAATGTGTAACTAAGCATTAAAGCCCTTTTTTATATTCATTCCCATAATTGGATTGATAGCAATAAAAAAGTTATCCATCCCTTTGCAGGTATGAATAACTTTTATAAAATCAGCTACAGTATTTAGGCTTTTAAAGGAGCTTTTTCAGCTACCAGCTTACCTTTGTAATACAACTTCCCCTCGCTTACATGCGCACGATGGCGTACATGCAATTCGCCGGTAGTAGTGTCTTTGCTTAAAGTAACAGCCTCAGCTTTATAATGTGTTCTTCTTTTTGCAGTTCGTTGCTGCGAGTGTCTCCTTTTAGGATTAGGCATAACTCAAAATTTTAAATATCAAAAAAACGTTATTGTAAATCTTTAAATTGATCAAGACCTTTCCAAATAGTACTTGTATTGCTCGTCCGGTCATCTTCCATCTGCTTCAGTCTTGTAAGAACTTCTTTATTGCATTGGGGCCCGCCTATCTCATCTTCTTTGCACATCCGTTGCATTGGTATAGCAAGGTTTATAAATTCATAAATCCAATCCGAAACATGTAAATGACTTTCTCCCTTGCTTATATAATAAATGTCCGGGTCTTCTTCACGTTCGTTCATTATTTCGGGATCATCCACCATTTTTACAATTAAATTAAATTCATCCCATAACTGCAGTGGCAAATTATTTCCACACCTGTCGCATACTACTTCTGCCTGCCCGTCAATATCAAACTTCAGCAACATAAAGCCGTTTTTCTTATCGAGCTTTAGTTTTACAATTGCTTTGCAATTAGTAAAATCCTGCGGTTGAAAAGGCTCAAAAAACTTGTCTGTTATCTCGTAACTGAATTCATGCTCACCGGCTTTCAATCCCACAAATGCAATCTCGTATTCTCTCCGATGGCTCATAGTCGGTTTTTAGGGCTGGCAAAGGTAACAGATAATAGTGAAAAAGCAAGGGAGTTTAAGAAAGTAAGCTCCCTGTTTAGTTAGCTTACTTCAAAAATGAGGCTGTTTTAAAGCTTTTTTAAGTTTCTGCAATTAATTACCTCCCTTCATTCTAATTAGCTAAACATATCTTCGCTATAAGGTTTATGAATACGAAGAAAAACTTTTGGCACACCTCCAAAATTGCAGCAGTTTGTTTGCTGGTATTGATTGTTCTAATTAAAGTTGCTACCTTTTATCCTGCGTGGATCGAAAAAAATTTCAGCCGGGGTTTTTATCCTGATATTTCATGGTTATACCGAAAATTGTTTGGGCAGATGCCTTTTAGTTTTGGTGATATTTTGTATATGATTGCAGGCATTTTTTTACTTACACTGGCAGCTAAATTTGTAAACACTATTATAAAAAGAAGAATTAGATTAATTAATTACAAAAGAGGATTGATTAAAGCGTTTTGTGTTTGTGCAATCATATATATTGTGTTCAATATTTCGTGGGGACTCAATTATAACCGGTTAGGAATTGCTTATCAACTTAAATTAGAACCTGAAGAACATACGCTTGCCGATTTAAAAAACATAACCGGTTTACTGCTGTTAAAAGTCAATAAAGACCGGGTGGCACTTGGCAGGGGTAAAATTCAATATCCGCGTTATTCGCAAGTCTTCACTAAAGCCCAAAACGCTTATCAAAATGCGTCGTTTAATTATCCCTTCCTTCAATATAAAACAAGTTCAATTAAGCAATCGTTGTACGGGCGGCTTGGAAGCTTAATGGGTTTTTATGGTTACTATAACCCTTTTACGGGCGAAGCGCAGCTTAATTTAACTCAACCCCGGTTTCTTATTCCGTTTGTTACCTGTCATGAAATGGCACATCAATTAGGCTATGCCAGCGAAAGTGAGGCAAGTTTTGTTGGATACCTGGCTGCGGTTGAATCAAAGGATACTTTGTTTCACTATTCAACTTATTTCGACCTATTTAATTATGCTAATCATGAATTATTATCAATTGATAGTGTTACCGCCCTGCAGAATTACACCCGGCTGGATACACTTGTGAAAATTGATGTAGCAGAGCTTAATGAATATTTGCGAAAAAGTGATAACGCTATTGTACCCTTCATCAGAATATTTTACGATCAGTATTTAAAAGCCAACCAGCAGGATAAGGGACTTAAAAGTTATAACGAAGTAGTAGGCTGGTTAATATCTTATTACAAAAAATATAAGCGGTTATGATCTTGTCGTTTCGGCTGAAAATTAGTTTGTATATCCATTACATTGCAAAACTATTTCGCATAAATCTGAAGATAATAATGACATTTGCAACTTCATTTATTGCTAATTCTATCGAAAACACTATAGGTTTATGGGAAAAGTTCTATTTATAGCTCTGGGTATGATTTGTAGTTTCAATGTAAAGGCTCAAAATAACGATACTGCAAAATTGAAAGTATTTATTGATTGCCGGGCCAGATGCGATTTCAATTTTATTAAATCTGAAATAACGATTATTGATTTTGTAATTGACAGGCTTGCTGCTGATGAACATGTCCTTATTACCTCTCAGCGAGCAGGCAGTGGCGGCGTTCAATATCAATTGAATTTTTACGGACAAAACCGGTACGAGGGTTATACCGATACACTTGTTTTTACTACTACACCTAATGCAACAGCCGCAGAAATACGGCAAAACCTTTTGCATTATCTAATGCTTGGCTTCTCTCCTCTTATAGCAAAAACTTCTTCCGCTAAAAAAATTAAAATAACAATGAAAGAAGAAACTGCTGCAGGTTTGCCACCTTATGAAAACGGCAAACACGATAAATGGAATTTTTGGGTTTACAGAATATCTGCAAGAGGCGATCTAAGTGCTGATCGGGTATATAAAAACAATGTTATCAGTTCTAACTTTTCTGCAGACCGTACTACGGATAAACTAAAGGTAGAGTTCAATATCAACGGCAGCATTAGAAATTCTGTTTATACTTACGAAAGGGCTGCAGATACCACTAAGTACACCGTCAAAAATAGTGATTACGGATTTTTCCATAACCTTGTAAAGTCCTTCAGCCCCCATTGGAGTTATGGTTATCAAACCAATTTTTCTAGTAACACGTTCAATAATATTAAACGCAAGATTTTCTTTAGTCCGGCTATTGAGTATAATGTTTACGATTATAAAGAAGTGAACAACCACTTTTTTGTTCTTCGCTACGGGCTCGATGTTAACAATAACCTTTATTACGATACCACCATTTTTAATAAAATAAAAGAAACACTTTATGGTCACAGGTTTTCTGCAGCCCTTACTTTAAATAAAAAATGGGGCACCTTCAACAGTGGTATTTTTTACCGCAATTATTTCCACGACCGCAAATTAAATACAATGGGTATAAATGCAAATGCAGATGTAAGAATAACAGGGGGTTTGTCGTTTTTTGTACATGCCAATGCAAGCGTTGTGCATAACCAGATAAGCCTTGTAAAAGGTGGCGCTACAGAACAGGAGGTGCTTACAAGAAAGCGACAGCTTGCTTCTAATTATAATTACAACAGTTCTTTTGGATTAACTTTTAGATTTGGAAGCATACTAAATAACTTTGTAAATCCACGTTTTGATGGGTATGGCGGTTTTTAAATTATTTTTCAATAAATTTTTATAATTACAACAGTTCTTTTGGATTAACTTTTAGATTTGGAAGCATACTAAATAACTTTGTAAATCCACGTTTTGATGGGTATGGCGGTTTTTAAATTATTTTTCAATAAATTTTTTTGATTAACCTGAAATAAGTATCTATCAAACAATTGGCGTCAAAAATTAGAAGCCTTGCCAAAATGTGGTTTTAAAAATTGAAGATGATTTTTAGTGCAAATGTTTTCGCTTTAAAAGTTGTTCTTCCACATCATACTTTCTACCGGCTTGTTTATTTGCCCACTGTATTTAGCGTTGGCCTTTTCATTGTATTTTACTTCAACCTCACCATCAACCGGAAAATAAATTAACTGCCCTATAGGCATACCCTTATAAATTCTTACCGGCTGCTTAACAGAGATCTCTAAAGTCCAGTTGCCACAAAAACCTACATCGCCTTTACCGGCGGTAGCATGTATATCAATCCCTAAACGACCGGTAGAAGACTTGCCTTCAAGAAAAGGAACGTGCGCATGTGTTTCAGTATATTCATCAGTAACGCCTAAATAAAATATATGCGGATACAATACAAAGCCTTCCTCCGGAATTTCGAAGTATTCAATTTCGTTGTGCTTTTTTGCATCCAAAATATGTTCGCGATAGGTAGCAAGCCACTTCCCTAAATGAACATCATAGCTGTTGCTGCCTAAACATTCACGGCTGTAAGGTTCAATTTTTATTGTGCCTTGTTCAATCTCCTGAAGTATGCGTTTATCGGTTAATATCATGATAGTAGGTTGTGAGTGGTGAATTTGTAAATAGTTAAAAGGAGAAGTTTACTAATCCTAATTTTCCATTTTCAATTCTGCATCAGCTTATTGCCTTTTCTCTGCAAATAAATCGTAAATCTGCAATTGATTAATTTAATTGCTTTAATAATGCCGCTCTTTTATCAACAAAATATCAACGAAACAACAAGATTGGCAATCTGGAAAATTGAAGAACCGGAAGTATTTTTTCTTGCTAAAGTGCCTTTAAAAAGAGAAATAGCACATCCCTACAAACGATTGCAGCATCTTGCCGGACGGTATCTTTTGCCATTACTATTCCCCGATTTTCCCTATGAGGAAATTGAGATTGCAGATACAAGGAAACCTTTCCTCCGTGATGAACAATATCATTTTTCCATTTCCCATTGCAGTAATTATGCAGCAGCAATTATAAGCAGCGATAAAAGGGTAGGAGTGGACGTTGAATTAATTACCCCACGCATTGAAAAAATAAAATATAAGTTTTTGCATCCGTCCGAAGTGAGGTTTGTTAATTCACAATCCGCAAATCAGCAGATCAACTTATTAACCATCTTGTGGAGCGCAAAAGAAGCAATGTACAAATGGTATGGACTTGGCAAAGTTGATTTTAGTGAAATGATGCGCACAGTTCCATTTCAGATAACCAATGAGGGAGAAATTAAAGCTTTTTTTATGAAGGACACTTTTCAAAAAAAACTAACCCTTTATTATAGGATGAATGAAGGGTTAAGTTTGGTTTGGGTGATGAGTGATTAATCTATAAACAAAGTTTCATTATCCTCCAATAAACTCAAATTAACCGCATCAGCTCCGGCAATACCTTCAATAGAACCACGAATATGTGCTGCATTCAGCAAAACCTTTTCGAGTTGTTTTTCCCGCGCTTTCCATAAACGTTCCATTGCATCCCGCTCTTTTTGTATGCTAAGGCGCATGCTCATAAAACCTTCGCGTATGGCTTTCCACTGCTCCGAAAATTCGTTGCTGGTAAGGTAATCGTACAGCAGGTTCATTTTATCACCTTTTTTTTCCTGGCTTTTCGTAAGGGCAAAAACTTTTAAGATGCTTGTTCGCAATACGGTTGCAAGGCTTCGTACTTCTGCAAAGCTGCAAACATATACTCCGTCTTTTTCGCCAAATCGTTCCATATCTTTTGGTAAAGTTTGGGTAACAATAACCGCAATATCAGCACCCTGCGAACGCATGTCTACTTTCAGTTTATCTATCCAGTCGTTGGAGAAATTAGCAGTTCGCTTGCTTTCGTAAATAATTTTACCACATTCGTTGCCAAAAGGATTGCAGATCACCTGCATACAATCGGCACCGCGAATACCTTTGCCCACAGGTACCACTTTATCGAAAGGAAAGCCAGACTTCAACATGTCTTCCAGTAATAATTCCTGTACTTCGCCCTGTAATTGCATGCTGCCTTGCTCAGCCTTTTTGCGCATTTCGTCGGCAAGCTTTTTCTGATCATCCAACTGCTTTTCTTTTTCAGCTAATTGTAATCTGAACTTTGTTTCCTGCTGCTGTAATTTTTGGTTTTCAACTTCACGAATTTCTTTAGAAAGCCTTTCTCTTTCATCATTAAATCTTTTTTGAAGCTGTAATTCTAACTCAGCTTCTCTGTTTTTTAGTTGTTGTTCTTTCTGTAGAAATTCAAGTTCTTTTTTGCGTGCTTCTTTTAATTTCTCCGTACTCTCCTCGCAATTTTGCTGAAGCATCTTCATCTGGTTCTCGTAATCAGAAGCAATAGATTTTCGGATGGATTCCTGTAAATCCTGCTGAAGTTTTTGTTTTTCCTGTTGAAGCCTTTTATTTAATTCATCATCTTTTTGCTGTAGTTGTTTAACAAACAAATTTTCTTTCTCTCTGAATTCTTCGTCTTTACGTTTCTGCCAGTCAGACATTTTTGAACGTAACTCTTTCTGCACCTCTTCGCGTATTGCTTCGTTTGGCTCAAACTGGTTTTGGCATTTTGGACAAATAATCATTGATGTAGCCATACTAAATATTTTGATAAAAATAAGATGATTAGAAATTATGACAGCGCAAGTAAACAAAATCAGCACATTTCTACATCTTTTAAAAACCTGCAACACTATCATCCCCCCGTTTATCAGCCGCTGTTTCCATTTTGCCGTTGGTAATTTTAATTACTTCCATTCTGCCGATGCCGGAGCGTTCAGTTATTTTATAACCCATCGTTTCAAGTTGCTTTCTTACATCCTGCGGAAAATCTTTTTCAACCTGAATTTCATCAGGCAGCCATTGGTGGTGAAATTTAGGTTTGTTGATGGCATCTGATGCATTCATTTCAAAATCAATTACATTAATAATAGTTTGGTAAACGGAAGTGGGGATGGTTGTTCCGCCGGGAGTTCCTAAAACCATGAAAGGCTTGTTTGCTTTTATTATCAGCGACGGTGTCATCGAGCTTAGCATTCGTTTACCGGGGGCAATTGCATTTGCTTCGCCACCTACCGCACCATACATATTGGGTACGCCTGGCTTTACACTAAAATCGTCCATTTCGTTGTTAAGCAGAAAGCCGGCGCCACCTACTACTGTTTTGCTTCCGTATTGCCCGTTTAATGTGGTTGTTACCGATACCATGTTTCCCCACTGATCCATTATGCTGATGTGGGTGGTTTCTTCACTTTCAATTATGCCGGCTTTTACAGCCGTGCTTTTACCGGCTCTTGTGCTGTCGTAGTCGCTCATTCTTTTAGTAATGTATGCATCGCTTATCATCGTTGTTAAAGGCACTTTCCAAAAATCAGGATCACCCAAATGCTCCGCACGATCTGCATAAGCTCTTCTTTCGGCTTCGGTCATTTGTTGAACACTTTTTGCCGTTTCGAATCCATAGTTAGCCAATGGTTTTTTCTCTACCATTTTAAGCATTTGTACTAACAAAACACCGCCGCTGCTTGGCGGTGGCATGCTTATAATTGTATAACCTTTATAATCAAATTGCAAAGGCTTTCTGTCTTTTGCTTTATAGTTTTTTAAATCAGCATAAGAAATTAAACCATTGCCGCGTTTCATTTCTTCCACAATTAAACGGGCTGTTTCGCCTTCGTAAAATCCTGCGGCGCCTTTATCTCTTATTCTTTTTAAAGTATTGGCCAGGTCTTTTTGAATAAGCGTATCGCCTGCTTTCCATTTGTTCTTTATAAATACGGGTTGTTTTGAATTGTATCTTTTAAAAGCTTCCTGCGAAGCGTTTAGTGAACCGGCTTCTCTTTCACTCAAAGCAAAACCATTTTCAGCCAGATCAATAGCGGGCTGAATTAGCGTTTTAAACGGGAGTTTAGCGTATTTCACGCTGGCAAATAAACCTGCAATAGTTCCGGGAACACCTGAAGCAAGATGTCCGTTCTGCGATAAATTTGTTTGAGCATTTCCCTGCGCATCAAGGTACATATCGCGCCTTGCTTTTGCAGGAGCTGTTTCGCGATAATCTAAAGTAAAAGTCTTTCCATCTTTCATTCGTGCAACCAAAAAACCCCCGCCACCAATATTGCCGGCACCGGGATAAACAACTGCCAACGCAAGCTGAACTGCAATGGAAGCATCAACAGCATTACCACCTTGCTTTAAAATTTGTGCACCAACCATACTTGCCAAAGGATGAGCGCTGGCAACCGCCCCTCTTGTAAATAACTGGTCCTTTTGAATCGGATAATTATAAGGATCAATAGTTTTTCCTTTTCCAACAAATTGTGCTGATAGGAAAAAGGGAGCAATTAGAAATATGAATGCAACAGCTAATAACTTTCTCATAATGCCAAATTATTACATTTATATTGATTACTTGAAAGCTGCTTTAAATGTTGGGTTGCTTTTTTTCTTTAACTACTTTCGCCGCTTATGAATGAAAGAATGAAGAAAAGTTTTGTATTGTTGGCCGCATTGGTCTTTTACCTTACATCCATTTCGCAATCGTTGCAAAGTCCTGAGCAGTTTTTGGGGTATAAAATTGGTACGCATTACACACCTCATTATAAAATAGTGAATTATGTAAAGGCTGTTGCGCAAGCTAAGCCCGACCTGATTAAAATAGAAAAATATGGTGAAACCTACGAGGGGAGAGAATTACTGCTTACATATATTTCTTCGCCGGAAAATTTAAGGAACCTCGAAAGCATACGGCAAAACAATCTTTCTCTTACCGGTATTTCAAAGTTGCCGGCAAAGGTTAATAATCCTCCGGCAATTGTATGGTTAAGCTATAATGTTCATGGTAATGAAACTTCGTCTTCCGAAGCTGCTTTGCTAACTTTATATACTTTGGTTGATCCTTCTAATACAAGAACTAAGGAGTGGCTGAAGAATACGGTTGTTATAATTGATCCCTGTATGAACCCCGATGGCCGGGACCGGTATGTGAATTGGTTTAATTCGGTGACCGGAAAGAATTATAATGTTGATCCGCAATCCAGGGAGCATAGCGAACCTTGGCCTGGCGGTCGAAGCAACCATTACAACTTTGATCTGAATCGTGACTGGGCTTGGCAAACACAGGCTGAAACACAGCAACGCTTAGCTAAATACAACCAGTGGATACCTCAGATGCATGTGGATTTTCACGAGCAGGGAATTAATGCTCCTTATTATTTTGCGCCTGCAGCCGAACCGGTACACGAAGTAATTACACCGTGGCAAAGAGAATTTCAACAAACAGTTGGTAAAAACAATGCGCGGTATTTTGACGAGAAAGGCTGGCTCTACTTTACTAAAGAATCTTTCGATCTTTTTTACCCTTCCTATGGCGATACTTATCCTATTTATAACGGCGCCATTGGTATGACCTATGAGCAGGGAGGCGGCCCTCGGGGCGGACTTGGTATAGTAAACGGTGACCGCGATACTTTAACGCTGGTTGACAGGGTTATGCATCACTATACTACAAGTCTTTCTACCATTGAAGCAGCTTCAAAAAATGCAACACAGTTAGTTTCGGAGTTTAAAAAATTTTTTGATAACAGCAAAAATGCAGCAGGAAGTGTATATAAAACTTATGTACTTACAAGCAACGATACATATAAGATTGCTTCAGTAAAAAGTTTGCTTGACAGGAACGCGATTGAATATAGTGTTGTCAGCGGCAGGGTTAAAGGTTTCCATTATTTCTCCGGAAAAGATGAAGAAGGAACGCTGCAAAAATACTCACTTGCCATTTCTGCTTATCAACCCAAATCAACATTGGTAAAAGTTTTATTTGAGCCCAAAGGAACGCTAACCGATTCTGTTACTTACGATATTACTGCTTGGGCTGTTCCTTATGCTTATGGCGTGGATGCTTATGCATTAAAAGATAAAAATAACTTTACAACTTATACTCCTCCGGTTGAAACAGGTAAAATAAATGCAGTTTCTTCTTACGGGGTTTTAATTCAGTATTCGTCTTTAAACAGTGCAAGAGTGTTGGCGTATTTATTAAAAAAGGGAGTGAAAGTGCGTATGGCTGAAAAACCTTTTACTTTCAAAAATGTCAATTTCGACAGAGGTACTTTAATTGTTATAAGAACAAGTAATGCTGCAAACTGGCTTGCTAATGTAAATGAAGCTGCTAATTTATATCGCGTGCAGCCAATAGAAGTAAGCAGTGGATTTGTTGACAAAGGCGCAGACTTTGGTTCTCCTGATGTAAGAATGATTACAGCGCCAAAAGTAGCTTTACTTACAGGCGATCAGGCTTCTTCTTTAGGTGCAGGTGAGGTGTGGCATTTTTTTGATGAAACGCTCGATTACCCGTTAACACTTATAAATACGGCTGAGGTTGCAAGGGTGAATTTGAAACAATATGATGTATTAATTATTCCAGATGGCAGGTATCGCCTGTTCAGTGATAAGGGCCAGTCTGACAAGCTGAAAGAATTTGTAAGAAGCGGCGGAAAACTGATTGCCATGCAAAGTGCAGTAGAACAACTGGCTGCAGATGGTTGGGGAATAAAACAAAAAGATATTAAGGATGAAAAACCTGCAGCCGACAGTTATAATTTATTAAAGAAATACAGCGAACGCGAAAGAGAAAACGTTGACCAAATGCCGGGCGCAATTTATAAAGTTGAACTGGATAACACACATCCGTTGGCTTTCGGATATCCCCAATATTATTACACTTTAAGAAAAGACACACACATTTACGAATTTTTGAACGAAGGATGGAATGTTGGCGTCGTCAAGAAAAATGAACTGGTTTCAGGCTTTGTTGGGTATAAATTAAAAAATAAAATAAAGGACGGGTTATTGTTTGGCGTTCAGCAAATGGGTTCGGGCTCAGTCGTTTATCTTGCTGATGATCCGTTGTTCCGTTTGTTTTGGGAAAATGGAAAGCTGCTTTTTTCAAATGCAGTTTTTCTTGTAGGTCATTAGTTATAATAGTTGTGAGATTAAAGCAAAGAAAAACTAATTTTTTAAATTAAAACCTACGGTTATCTTTGCCGCATGAAATTGAACTTGCATACTCATCATCATTTCTTGCCGTAAGGTTGGCCGGTGTTGGAGTGCAGTTTGCAAATAAACATTCTTAGGGCTTACCTGCAGGTGAGCCCTTCTTGTTTATTGTCTGAACCAGGATTTAAAAGGTTTATTTGGATTGTTGGGATAGGGTGATTAATCCATATTTCCTCCAAATCAAAAGAAATTAAATATAATCATGTTTCTACAGGAACACGGATTGGACGGATTGTAAGGATTGTTGGGATACGGTTACTAATTCTTATTTCCTCCAAATTAAAAGAAATCAAATATAAATATGTTTCTACAGGAACACGGATTGTACGGATTTGAAGGATTGTTGAGATACGGCTACTATTTCTTATTTCCTCTAAATCAAAAGAAATCAAATAAATCATGGTTCTAAAAATAGCAATTCAAAAGTCAGGACGACTGCACGAAGACAGCATAAAGCTGCTGAAAGAGTGTGGCATTGATATTTCGAACGGTGTAAATAAACTTAAAACAGAGGCAAGTAATTTTCCGCTAGAAGTTTATTTTTTAAGAGATGATGACATTCCGCAATACGTGGAAGATGCTGTTGCGGATATTGGTTTGGTAGGGGAAAATGTGGTATATGAAAAAAATAAAAAAGTGGAAGTGGTTGAACAACTTGGCTTTGGAAAATGTAGATTAAGCATTGCTGTTAGTCGTAACGAAGATTATGATGGTGTGAGTTACCTCGAAGGCAAACGGATAGCAACCACTTACCCTGTTATTGTACAAAAGTTTATGCAACAAAAAGGTATAAACGCTGAGATACATGAAATAAGCGGCAGTGTTGAAATTGCTCCCGGCATTGGTTTGGCTCATGCAATATGCGACCTGGTAAGCAGCGGTTCAACTTTATTTATGAATGGATTGAAGGAAGTGGAAACCATTTTAAGCTCTCAGGCCGTACTTATTAAGAACCCGGATTTAAATACTGAGAAACGACAGTTGTTAGACAAGTTATTGTTTCGCATTAAGGCCGTAAAGAAATCAAAGAACAATAAATATATATTGCTTAATGCGCCGAATGATAATCTGAAAGAAATTATATCTCTTTTACCGGGAATGAAAAGTCCGACTGTTTTACCCCTTGCAGAAAGCGGCTGGAGCAGTGTACATAGTGTTTTGAACGAGAATGAATTTTGGGACATAATTGAGAAACTCAAAGCAGCAGGTGCGCAGGGGATCCTGGTAATACCAATTGAGAAAATGATTATTTAATAAATATTTAAAATCTTTAAAACTATTGTTTCTATCAATGGTCTAAACGAAATAATGAAAACACTGACAAGTAAAATACGAACAAGTGAATTGAGGATCGTCAGCTATAACGAAGATATGTTGGAGGAAATGATGGAGTTGTTTTATAATACGGTTCATGTTGTTTGTGCTAAAGATTATACTCCTCAGCAGTTAAGCAGGTGGGCTCCTGCAAATGCAGATGTTATAGCATGGAAACAACGGTTAAATAAAAACCTGTGTAAAGTAGCAGTAATTAGAGATGTTTTGGTTGGTTTCTCAGAGTTAACAGAAGATGGACATGTAGATTGCATGTATGTTCATAAAGAGTACCAGCGGAAGAATATTGCCAGCAGGTTGCTTGAAGAATTGAAGCAAATAGCAGAAGAAAGAAATTATGAAATATTGACTACAGAGGCAAGTATAACTGCAAAACCTTTTTTTGAAAAGCAAGGATTTAAGGTTGTACAGGTAAAGAAAAAACTATATAACGGTAAGGAGTTTACTAATTATAAAATGACAAAGCAACTGTGAATATGTTAGCAGTGCATTCTTATCCCGAAAAAAATTCGTGGAAACTATTATTACAAAGACCTGTTATAGATAATTCATCGCTGGAAGCAAGTGTGTCTAATATTTTAAGGGAAGTGAAATGGAATGGTGATGAAGCGCTGAGAAAATTTGCTTCGATGTTTGAAAAGGTGACGCTAACGGATTTATTAGTAAGCACAGATGATATTAATAAAGCCGAAGGTTTATTACCCGAAAATTTGAAACAAGCTATACAACAGGCAAAAGCAAACATCGAAAAATTTCACGCTGCGCAATTACAAACAGAAAATGCAGTAGAAACAATGCCGGGGGTAAAATGCTGGCGCAAGGCAGTGGCCATTGAAAAAGTAGGTCTGTATATACCTGGAGGCACAGCTTCTTTGTTTTCCACCATATTAATGTTAGGAATTCCGGCAAAGATTGCAGAATGTAAAGAAATTATAGTATGCACACCTACTAACAAGCATGGTTTTGTAAACGATGCAATATTGTATGCAGCAAAGCTTGTTGGCGTAACTAAAATATTTAAAGTTGGAGGCGCCCAGGCAATTGGAGCAATGTCCTATGGCACTTCAACCATTCCTAAAGTATATAAGATATTCGGGCCGGGAAATCAATACGTAACGGCTGCAAAAATGTTAGTGCAAAGAGATGGTGTAGCGATAGACATGCCTGCTGGCCCAAGCGAAGTGGCAGTGTTAGCAGATGATACTGCGAAGGCTTCGTTTGTAGCAGCCGATCTTTTATCGCAGGCCGAGCATGGAGCAGACAGCCAGGTTGTTTTAGTAACTACTTCTGAAACCCTGGCAATTGAAACAGAGCGGGAAGTTGTAAAGCAACTGAACGAATTGCCGCGACACGACTTAGCTGTACAGGCTTTATCGTGCAGTAAAATTATTATCGTAAAAACACTTAAAGAAGGTATTGACCTGATAAACGAATATGCACCCGAGCATTTAATCATTTCATGCAGAGATGATGAAAAGGTAGCTGAACAAATTATAAATGCCGGTTCAGTTTTTCTTGGTAATTATTCTCCTGAAAGTGCAGGCGATTATGCAACAGGAACCAATCATACTTTACCAACTAATGGTTATGCAAAAGCTTATAGTGGAGTAAGTGTAGATAGTTTTGTTAAGAAAATTACTTTTCAAAAATTAAGCAAGGAAGGATTGAAAGAGATTGGAAGAACAGTTGAATTAATGGCAGAGGCAGAAGGGTTGGAGGCGCATAAGAAGGCGGTGTCGATAAGAATAGGAGATAGGGGATAGGAGATAGAAGATAGGAGATAGAAGATAGGAGACAGGAGCTAGAAGATAGGAGATAGAAAATAGGAGATAGAAGATAGAAGCTTTTTAATTATTTGAAAGATTTCGTCTTGTATCTCAATTTCGAAGGGCTGCTATTTCAATTCCTGCAAACATTGCAGAAGGTTATAAAAAAACAGGAACTCAAGATAAAGCACGGTTTATGAATATTGCTCAAGGCTCATTAGAAGAATGCCAATATTACATACTTCTTTCGAAAGATTTAGGATATGGAGAAAACGATCATTTGCACTTATTATTGAATGAAGTAAGCAAAATGTTGGAAGCTTACCGGTCTAAAATCCTAACTCCTAACTCCTAACTTCTATCTCCTAAGAATGTTTAACTTAAATAAACTAACCAGAGAAAACATTAAAAACCTCGTTCCCTATTCCTCCGCAAGAGATGAATTTAGCGGTGAGGCAAAAGTGTTTTTAGATGCAAATGAAAATTCATTGGGTTCGCCTTTAACCAAATGGTATAACCGTTATCCCGATCCTCACCAGGTTAAGTTGAAGGAAGCGATTTCTAATGTGAAAGCAATACAGCCAAATAAAATATTTTTAGGCAACGGAAGCGATGAGTGTATTGATTTGTTGTATCGCTGTTTTTGCAATCCCGGTAAAGACAATGTGATTATTTGTCCGCCCACTTATGGTATGTATGAGGTAAGTGCTAACATCCACGATGTTGAAATTCGTAAAGCGCCTTTACTCGAAAATTTTCAACTCGATCTTATCCATCTCGAAAACCTTGTTGATGAGCTTACTAAACTTATCTGGATTTGTTCTCCAAACAATCCTACAGCCAATTCGATGAACAGGGAAGATGTGGAAATGATCCTCAATAATTTTAATGGTCTTGTAGTTGTAGATGAGGCATATATCAACTTTTCCCGTCAAAAATCTTTTCTCCAGGAATTGCAGGATTATCCGAACCTTGTTGTGCTACAAACGTTTAGTAAGGCATGGGGCCTGGCTGCATTGCGTTTAGGTATGGCTTTTGCATCTGAAGAAATAATCGAAACATTAGATAAGGTTAAGCCCCCATACAACATAAACCAGGCAACGCAGGAACTTGCGTTAAAGGCATTGGAAGAGGTTGGACAGGTTAATGAAATGATCACAGAACTGGTACAAATGCGTGAGGCGCTGAAAGGTGTTTTCGAAAAGATGCCTTTAATACAAAAAGTATATCCGTCCGATGCAAATTTTTTACTGGTTAAAGTAAAAGGGGCAAAAAAAATTTACAGCTATCTTTTAAACAAAGGAATTGTAGTACGGGACAGAAGCAATGTAAAGCTATGTGACGATTGTTTGCGGATAACAGTAGGAACCGAACAGGATAACACAGCTTTGGTAGATGCGTTGCTTGATTGGCAGGTTGAAAACAAGTAAAATTTTAATGAGAAGTATACGATAATGAAAAAAATTTTTCAAAATCTTTTAACGGCTGCATTGTTTGCAGCACCTTTTTTTTCGAAGGCTGCAGATAGTATTTATAAACCCCCAACAGCCATACGCCCCGATGCCGGAAATGCCGGATTAAAATTACCTGCCGGATTTGGTGCTTTGATGTTTGCAGAAAATACCGGGCGTGCCCGCCATATAACTGTTAACAAAAACAGCGATGTGTATGTAAAATTAGATCGTCAAAAAAATGGCAAAGGCATTATAATACTTCGCGATAAAAATGGTGATGGAAAAGCTGAAGATACTTCAGGTTTTGGAAGTTACGGCGGAACAGGCATTGCTATAAAGAACGGGTATTTGTATGCTTCGTCTAATACTGATATATACAGGTATAAATTGAATGCAAATAACGAAGTTGAAAACCCGGAAAAGCCTGAACATATAGTTGGAGGTTTGCTTTCACGCGGCCAGCATAATACAAAATCAATAGCCTTAGATAATAACGGAAACGTTTATGTAAATATTGGCGCTTATTCAAATTCATGCCAGGAAAAGGACAGGGAAAATGGCTCAAAAGGTAAAGATCCTTGCCCTGTATTAGACTCTGCAGGTGGCATCTGGCAGTTTAAGGCAGATAAATTAGATCAAACCTATAAAGATGGTGTGAGGTATGCAACAGGAACAAGAAATGTTGTTGGTCTCGACTGGAACACAGAGATAAATGAGTTATTTGTAATGCAACATGGACGGGACCAGTTGTTTCAAATGTGGCCGGAATTTTATAACCAAAAGCAGGGTGCAGAATTGCCTTCGGAAGAAATGTTTCTGGTTAAGAAAGGAATGAACTTTGGCTGGCCTTATTGTTTTTATGATCATTTACAAAGCAAAAAAGTTTTAGCGCCAGAGTATGGGGGCGATGGAAAAAAGATTGGCCGTTGTGCCGAAATGCAAAACCCGGTAGTTGCTTTTCCCGGTCATCTTGCTCCTAATGGATTGTTGTTTTATACCGGCAATATGTTTCCGGCGAAATATAAGAACGGAGCTTTTATTGCATTTCATGGTTCGTGGAACCGGGCGCCTGAACCACAGGAAGGTTTTTATGTTGCCTTTGTGCCTATGAAAGATGGAAAGCCAACCGGCAAATGGGAAATTTTTGCAAACGGTTTTGCAGGCGTTGAAAAAGTAGAAAATTCAAGGGATGTAAAGTATCGTCCCTGTGGTTTGGCGCAAGGCCCTGACGGTTCGTTGTATGTAACAGACGATAACAAAGGAAACATCTGGCGCATCATTTATAATAGTAAAAAATAAGTATGAAAAAGTTTTCTGTAACGATTGTTTTATGTTTAAGTATTGTAATTTTTTTGTGGGCACAACCAAGAAAACCTGCAGCAACACAACCAAAAAAACCTGCCTCTGCACAAACAAAAACTTCTGCCGGAGGAACACAGGCATCTTTTGACCGGGGCAAACAAATTTATATGACAGTGTGTGTAGCATGCCACCAGAAAGACGGCGGCGGAGTGCCAAGGTTAAACCCGCCTTTAATTAAAACAGACTATGTGCTTGGCGATAAAACAAGGCTGGTAACAATTATTTTAAAGGGGTTAAACCAGCCAATAGAAATTGAGGATGAGGAATATAACAATGCCATGCCTGCGCAAGCTCAGCTTACCGATCTTCAAATAGCAGATGTGCTTACTTTTGTTCGTAATAATTTTGGTAATAAAGCATCGGCTATTACGCCTGCTGAAGTGAAAGCTGTGAGGGCGAAGACAAAGTAGGTAATGTAAGTATCTTTAAATATTGAAAGTTTAGTGTATGGAAGCTGTGATAAAATTAAACGTAGAAGAGTTGTCGGCTGAGTTTATAGACAACTTAAAAAAGTTATTTCCCAGTAAAAACGTAGAGATAAAAATTGAAGAGGAAATGGATGCTACTGATTATATTCTTAGTAATCCTGCATTATGCCAATGAATTGAATGAACGAATAAGGGAATATGAAACCTTAAAGAAGGTAACAACAGTTGATCCTGAAGACCTTCCATGAGAAATATCTAATTTACTTCTAAAGCTTTTTAAGAATTTCAGCAATGGATGGAAACGGATAAAAAGATTGCAATAAGAATTACAGACTTAATCCGTGATAGTATTAGAGACTGGTTTAAAGAAATTGGAAAGCCTGAACCTTTAAGATATGATTACGCGGGATTTTGGAGCCGACGAATTGATGATGAGCACCAACCTCTTTATAAAGTAACCACTGATGCAATAATTATATTTTCCTGCTATTCTCACTATAAAAAACGTCCCCTCTATACTTACAATGAAACGTGTTTTATTTATTGACCGTGATGGAACGCTTATTAATGAAGCTCCTCCAACTTACCAAATAGATAGTTTCAGCAAGCTTGCTTTTTACCCGCATATGTTTACATATATGAACCGGATTGCTGCAGAACTCGATTATGAATTAGTAATGGTTAGCAACCAGGATGGCCTTGGCACCTCTTCTTTTCCTGAAGATACTTTTCATCCTGTTCACAACTTTGTTATGAAGAGCCTGGAGAATGAAAACATTTATTTTTCAGATGTTTTGATTGACAGAACTTTTGCAAAAGATAATGCTCCCACCCGTAAGCCGGGTATTGGCATGTTCACACAATACCTTAATAACAACAATTACGATATTGAAAATTCGTATGTAATTGGTGATCGTATTACCGATGTGCAGCTTGCAAAAAATTTGGGATGTAAAGCAATCTGGATTAATAATGATCCTAACCTTGGCGGAGCTGAAATAAAAGATGCAAGAGCGGAGTTGGAAAAAGTGATTGCATTGGAAACAACTGAATGGAAAGAAATTTATGAGTTTTTGAAACTGGGATTACGGCGGGTAATACATGAACGAAATACGAATGAAACAAAGATTCATATTGAGCTTAATCTCGAAGGAAGCGGAAAAGCAAACATTGCAACTGGCATTGGTTTTTTCGATCACATGCTCGATCAAATTGCCCGTCATGGTAAAATGGATTTAACCATACAAACGAAAGGCGATCTTCACATTGATGAACATCACACTATTGAAGATACCGGCATTGCATTAGGCGAAGCCTTAGCCAAAGCTTTAGCCGATAAAAGAGGTATGGAACGATACGGCTTTGCATTACCAATGGACGAAGCCGAAGCAAAAGTTTTAATAGACTTTGGCGGACGTAACTGGTTGGTTTGGAATGCGGCATTTAAAAGAGAAAAGATAGGAGAGATGCCAACAGAAATGTTCTTTCATTTCTTCAAATCGTTCAGTGATGCTGCCAAGTGTAACCTGAACATTGAATGTAAAGGCGATAACGAGCATCATAAAATTGAAGCAATTTTTAAAGCATTTGCAAAAGCTATAAAGATGGCTGTAAAAAGAGATCCTTTATCAAATTATCTCCCTTCTACTAAAGGGGTTTTATAATATAAAGGAGACATTAAGAATAAGAATTTCAATTGGGCATAATTAAAGAAAGACTTTTAAAGTCAATACCATTAAGACTTTTAACATTGAATTATCTCTTTTGGCATAATTAAATCCATCATAAGTTAATTTCAACCAGAATAAAACCTGTGCTATTTTTGTTTTACAAACGATGAGGAAATTATAAAGGCCTGCAAGAGAAGGACAAGTAGTAATAGTGAAAGGCTATATTTTTTGAACTGTAAACTGTAAAGTTGTATTGACAGCACAAAGATTATTTTTTACGATTTTCATATGGCAAGCAATCGTTAGAGGCTGCTCCGTTTCTACGGAGGAGCCATTTTTTTTGCTTCAAATCTCGCTTTATTTAACTCAATATATTTTAGTTCCTGTTCTTATATAACTTAAATACTGTTTCTTGCGGCCGAAATTTACTACAAATGATTACTGCTATAATTTTTGATCTTGGCGGTGTTTTAATAGACTGGAACCCAAAATATCTTTATAAGAAAATATGTAAAGACGAAGCTGAGATGGAAGGTTTTCTCCAAAAAATCTGTACATCCGACTGGAATGAGGAGCAGGATGGTGGCCGTCCCTTACATGAAGCGACTGAGGCATTGGTTAAAGAATATCCTGAACATGAAGAGAATATAAGGGCTTATTACGGTCGCTGGATAGAAATGCTGAACGGTCCGATTGAAGGCACCCTTGAGATTTTGAGAAAGATGAAAGAGAGTAAACGCTTTAAGTTATATGCATTAACCAACTGGTCTGCCGAAACTTTTCCAATCGCTAAAAAGCACTACGATTTTTTAAATTGGTTTGATGGAGTGGTTGTATCAGGAACTGAAAAGATGCGAAAACCGGTACCAGAGTTTTACCGGCTTTTATTAAATCGCTATAATGTAAAAGCAACAGAAGTACTTTTTATTGATGATAATAAACGAAACACGGATGCTGCTAAACAAGTAGGAATAGATTCAATTGTGTTTACTACACCTGAAAAGCTAATAGAAGAATTACAAAACAGGGGCATTCAAATCTGATGGCAAAAGACATCTTGTGCCAGCTTATATTTTTCAGCATTGAAAAGTCTTTTCATGCCTGCCTGTAAGATTTAAAAAACATACGAACACCCTGCCGTCCGCTTTCCACTAATTTTTGTATGGTGCCGGGTGATAATTTTCTTACCCGTCCCGATAAGTTTAAATGGCTAATAGTTATTGTTCGTTGCAGTGTAGTATCATCAGGATTAGGCTTATCTATAATAGTTTGATAAACTGCCATTGCATAATCACTTAAAGAATGAACTGGCAAGGGGTAGTTTCGGTGCTGCTTATAACTATATTCTAACTGCTCGGGCTTATCAAGCAATAAACCAAGTGTTGCTTTGTTGCGGGCAGAACGATTATTCATTCCACTGTCTGTTGTGATATACCAGTTCTGATCAAACATTTCTATCGGGTAGTTTGCAAGCAGTCCGCCATCAACCATTAAATGGGCATTACTATCCCCTTTGTTTTTTTGCACCTTTCCGCTGTCATTAATTACTACAGGTTCAAAATATAAGGGAATGGAAAAAGAAATACGCAATGCATCTTTTATCCGCATATGGGGGTAGGTCTCGTACGAGAATATTCTAAGACACCGGTCGGTAAGATCGGTGCCCGTTATATAAAGATCCTTGTAATTTTTTACCGAACGAAGTTCATGCAATTGCAGAAAGGTAATGTTTGCATCCCCTGTTTTATAAGCAATAAGTTGTTCAATCCATCCGGTTAATTTTTCTCCTTTAAAAAAGCCAAACCTTCTTTTTAAGCGTGCAAACCCACCCGGAAAAAATCCATCATTAAATTCTTTTAAAGGAATATTTGCTGCCAGTTTTATCATTTCGCCTGGCGTATAGCCGATAGCTAATAACGTTGCTTGTATAGCTCCTGCCGATGTGCCGCCAACTCTTTCTATATGTTGTAATATTCCAAGACTGTCAAGTGTTTCAAAAGCACCAACGTATGCAAATCCCCGTATGCCGCCGCCCTCAAGCACTAAGTTTTTATAGGCGGTTTGTTGCGGCAAGGCTGTTAGTTGCAGTGCAAAAATGAGCGCTAAACTTAAAACGGGTTTTTTCATTAAAGGCAAAATAACGAATGCATGTACAAATGCAATTATTAAGAAGTTCATTTAACATCATATTCCGTATTTTCATCCCGCTAAATTATTTTTAATGAAAAAAATATTTCTTCAGGTATTAATGTTGCTTTCTCTTTCATCGTTTGCGCAAAGTGATGCTTTAAGAACAAGAGTTAGTGAATCGGCCGATAAAATCGAATCAAAGGTAATTGCATGGCGGCGGGATTTTCATGAACATCCCGAACTGGGAAATCATGAAGTCCGTACAGCAGATATTGTGGCTAAGCACCTAAAAGCTCTTGGCATCGAAGTTAAAACAGGTGTTGCAAAAACAGGTGTAGTGGGGTTATTAAGAGGCGCTAAACCCGGGCCGGTGGTTGCACTGCGTGCCGATATGGATGGCTTGCCTGTTACAGAACGTACACCCGTTCCTTTTGCATCTAAAGTGCGAACGACTTACAATGGAAACGAAGTAGGGGTAATGCACGCTTGCGGACATGATACGCATGTTGCTATTTTGATGGGCGTAGCTGAAATATTATCTTCTATGAAAAATGATTTAAAAGGAACGGTAAAATTTATTTTTCAACCGGCAGAAGAAGGTGCGCCATTTGGTGAAGAGGGCGGGGCTGAGTTAATGGTAAAGGAAGGTGTGATGGATAACCCTAAAGTTGATGTTGTTTTCGGTTTACATATTAATTCACAAACAGAGGCTGGCAAGATCACTTATCGCCCCGGCGGCACTATGGCAGGTGTAAACGATATGAAGATAACGGTTAAAGGAAGATCGGCCCATGGCGCTTATCCCTGGTTTTCGGTTGACCCCATTGTTGTATCTGCACAAATCATCAATAACCTACAATCTATTGTAAGCCGTAACCTGAATGTTACCGAAAATGCAGGTGTGGTTACGATTGGTTCAATACATGGAGGCAATCGTTCTAACATTATTCCCGAGCAGGTAGAAATGATGGGAACCCTTCGTGCCCTAAGTGCAGACGATGAGAAACTGATAATTGAAAGGGTGAAACAGATAGCAACAAAAACGGCAGAAAGCGCAGGCGCTACTGCCGAAGTTCAAATTCCCTACAGTTCACATTATCCGGTTACTTTCAATAATATTGCCTTAACAGAAAAGATGTTGCCCACTTTGCGTGCTGCTGCAGGTGCAGAAAATATACAATTAAAACCTGCGGTTACCGGCGCAGAAGATTTTTCTTTCTTCCAGGAAAAAGTGCCGGGGCTTTTTATTTTTTTAGGCGGAATGCCTAAAGGCAAAGATCCCAAAACAGCTCCTTCGCACCACACCCCTGATTTTTATATTGATGAAAGCGGTTTTAAAATAGGCGTGAAAGCATTGGCAGATCTAACTTTGGACTATATGGAAATGGGAAAGAAATAATCCAACTTTGTTTAAAAGCTGCAACCTGCAGCGGTTGTTAGTAATTCAATTTTATTATACCTTACAGCAAAATTTATCATCTTGAGAACAGTAAATAACATACTTGCCCGTAAGGGAAGTTCAGTTGTTGAAGTAGAGCCTTCTACTTCTGTTATCCGTGCTTTGGAAATCATGGCGGAGAAAAACATTGGATCGGTGGTAGTGATGGACGGAAAAAAGTTCTTAGGAATTATGACTGAAAGAGATTACTCGCGAAAGGTAGTTTTAAAAGGACGTTCTTCAGATCATACCACTGTTGCAGACATTATGTCTTCAGAATTCCCCTCAATAACACCAACCGACAAAATTGAGTATTGCATGAAGTTATTATCAGAAAATAAGTTGAGGTATCTGCCTGTAATGGAAAACAATAATTTAGCTGGTATTATTTCTATTACCGATGTAGTATCAGAAACCATTATCAGCCAGCAAGAGATGATTTCGCATTTGCAGAACTACTTGCAATCGTAAGCTTCTTAAAGTTCTTGTTGCAAACTCAATACTGTTAAAACAATAATCTTATTAAAATGGGCATTACCCAAACTCAAGTGAATAATTCAGGATTACTTCAGATAGTAATATCAACTGAAAGAGATTGCCCCAGGTGCAATTCCGTACTCATTAAAAACAACAATGAAGATTGTTATGAATGCCTGAATTGTGGATATATAGATTGCGGAGGCGATAAAAGATAGATCCTACGAAATTATAAATTTCGTAAGTGTAAAAATAGTATTGAAAGCAACTTGCTAAGACTATAAACCAAATATTCTCTAACAGAAGCAGTGCAATTTTAACTATTGAAGTTGTTTACCTGCCTTAGCCACTGCTGCAGTAGAAGATAACTTGGTAAATTCAGTACCGTTGTATATTCTTAATAAGTTGTTATCCTGTTTTTTATTCCATTGTTCGATATTGGATTCGGGAACGATACGCCAAAAATTCTTAACGCGCAAATCGTCGTAATCTGATGTTTTTACAAAAATTCCCCTCAACACTGTTCGGCGTTTTAATTCTATTTTGATTACTGCCAGGGGTTTTTCTTTTTGAAGAAATGATTGAATTGATTCTGGTGTCATGTTGAATTATAATTAGAAAAATCTTTTATGAGCTTATAAAAGATTAATAACGTATAGCAGTAAAGGTAATGCTTTGGAGCGACATTACCTATTACTTTACGCAACAAGTAGCGGCATTAAATTTAGTAAGTTTAAAAACTAATGCGGGCGACAGCTAAACAAACAGAGACAATTAACTTCCCCTGTTTGCCCCGGTTGATCTAACTTTTTTTGTTACTGCAGCGGGCTTTGCTGAGCTTTTAATAAAGTTAGACCCTTTACCCTGGTTTTTTTGGTTTTTAGTTACCTGGTTTTCGCCTTTCTTATTATTAGTGGGTAATGACATTTCTTAAATTTTAGTTATTACAAATGTAACTGTTTGTTCAGCAGTTAAAATAACAAAACTATTTGCTCTGGTAAGATTCATAACAGCAATAGCAGCAACCTTCAAAAATTGAAAGCGTTTACAGAACGGCTTTCTTAGGTTGTAATATTGTAAGCATTGGCCTTCTTACAGTATTTTGCGTGTTAATAGTTTTATTTTCTTGTTTTTTTGTGAAGTATTGCCATACCCACATAATGCTGAACGTAGGGATAAAGTCAGTAAAAGGGAGTATCTCTTCAGCAAAATTAAATACACCGCCAAAAGCTCCCTTCCAACCCCCAAAGGTTTTAAAAAAGATATAAGCTGAAATGGGCGCCCAAACTATATCGCTAAATTCGCCAAGCCCCGGCAAAGCAAAAGAAGCGTACCCAATTAAATCCATTACAATGCAAAGGAGTAAAGAAGGTTGTTGTTTGTTCATTTTATTATTTGGTTTAAATTAAATAATCAAATTACTTACCAATTTTAGTTAAAGGCTTAAAAACAGTAAGGAGTGTTTGCTGTTGTTATCATTTCAGCCAAATAAGCAGTGTGGATGACAAATTATACGATAATAAGAGCAGACGGAATAATGTAAAGTTGCAACGTTTGTTTTGGTGCATTTACAACCTATGAGAAATAAAATCTGTTGGAGACATTCTTTAAAATAATTTCTCAATTTACAGATTTGTCTTACTAGAGTAAAGAAGCTATGTTTCGGGTTTTAAAAAGGTTAGACTTGCCGAAAGGGCAAGTTTTAGTAAAAGCAAATTCAGTATGTAATTTTGTTTATCTTATTGAAAAAGGATTTACAAGAACATACTATCAAATTGATATTGGTATAGGACTGTTTGTGCCGGTTTGAAAGATTTGAGGGAGTTTTTGTACTGTAAAGAGAAATTAATTCCCTTTAGAAACGCTTCACTTTTCCTGATTAATGGATGCTAATCGCCTCCTCTAAAAACTTTGTTAGCTTATTTTATAATACTTTATAACTCCTGTTAATCTTCCCAATACTTAGAATGAATAATTATCCCAAAAATTAAACTGTTTTAAAGTTCTTCTTTTAACCATCCGTTGGACAATATCCAGTTCCTGCACTGATCTAACCACCTGTCTGGTGTGGTGGGGTTAATTAAACCAAACCCATGACCGCCTTTTGGATAAATATGCAGTTCGGCTATTACATTATTTCGTTGCTGCGAAAGATATCAGCATAAAGCTAAACAGGGATAAGAATTTTTTGGGCCTCATCTAATATATTTATTAACTGCCTTTTTGTTTGAAATTTGTTTTTGAAACATGTAGGCACATAGAATACATAGTATTTCATTTGCATTAAGAGGCTAAGAGAAAAAGGGAACAAAAGAGAAACTTCTCTTTCTCTCATTTACTCCTATATCTCTTAGTGAAACCATCTTTAACTATATGTTAAATCAATGCGTTTAATTGAATTGGTAAAAGAACATCCAAACGATGCATCTTTTTTATTTTCTAATATTTGTTTTATTTATTCTTCTTTGCCTGCTAATGAATCCTTAACCATCCGTTCAGAAGTAGTTATTTGGTTTGCTTTTTTAATATCGTAATTTGGATTTATTACCGGGTCTTGAGCGCTTGTTTTATGTTTCCATGCCGTGAGTTTTTTTAGTAACATAGCAGCCATTTTTGGTTCTTTGTCAATCAGGTTATTTTGTTCGCCAACATCATTTTTCAAATTGTATAATTCCATCTCTCCGTTTTCGTAAAACGATATTAATTTATAATCACCCTCGCGTATGGAAGAATATGGTGTAGCGCCTTCGCTATGGTAATGCGGATAATGCCAGTAGAGAGCATCTCGTTTTAGCATTTGTGAACCTAATAATAAAGGTGTGATGTTGACCCCATCAATATTACTGATAGCGCTGATATTTGAATTTGTAACTGCTGCAAGAGTAGGGAAGAGGTCGGTGCCTATAACCGGAATGTTGCTTTGTGTGTTTTCTTTAATTTTTCCTTTCCACTTTACAATTAGCGGCACGCGAACCCCGCCTTCGTAAGCCGTTCCTTTGCCTTCGCGCAATGGTAAGTTTGAAGTTATCGGGTTTTTACTTCTGATGAGGCCGCCATTATCGCTTGTAAAAATAATGATGGTATTATCTTCAAGGCCTTTTTCTTTTACAAATTGTAAGATGCGTCCTACACTTTCATCCAAACTTTTAATCATTGCTGCATAAACAGGATTTTGTTGCCGCGATGATGGATTTACTTTTGATTTGAATGCCTGAACATCTTCCTGCTTTGCCTGGATAGGAGTATGTACAGCGTAATAAGGGAGGTATAAGAAGAAAGGGCTGTTCTTTTTCTCATCCATAAATTTTATTGCTTCATCTGTTAACCTGTCTGTAAGGTACTCGCCTTTATCGCCATTCTTTAATCGTGGAATACGGTAAGGAGAAAAGTAAGTTGGCGGGCTTCCGGCATAATAACCGCCAATGTTAAGATCGAAACCCTGGTGTTCGGGATAAAATTTTACATCGTCTCCCAAATGCCATTTGCCAATGGAAGCAGTTGCATAATTTTTCTTCTTTAATATTTCAGCAATGGTTGTTTCTTCAAGAGGAAGATAGCGCGTCCATGCGGGAGGTAATAGTTTTGCAAAAGGTTTTTCATGGCCGTCAATCCAATCGGTTAGGTGTAATCGTGCAGGATATTTTCCGGTAAGTATGCTTGCCCGCGAAGGAGAACATACGTTACATGCTGCATACGCATTGGTGAATTTTATTCCTTCTTTTGTAAGCTTATCAATGTTTGGTGTTTCGTAAAAGCTGCTTCCATAAGAGCCAATATCCATCCATCCCAAATCATCTACAAGCAGCAATATTATATTTGGCGGCTTTTGTGTTTTTTGTGCAGTCGTTTGCCCAATAGAAAGTAAGCTTAGCGAAACGAATAAAACGAGAGATATACATTTTATAGATCCTGACTTCATATTGATATATGTTACTTAATGGTTGGATTATACTATTATTTTGCAAGATATTCAGGATTCAATTGGGTAGGAACAGGAGCATTGAAATCCTTTCGCCATTGTATTAAATCATTCTTTAGCTCTTTCACTTTATCAGGATATTTTTTTGACAGCTCGTTTTGTTCGCCAATATCGTTTTTCAAATTAAAGAGTTCCAGTTTGCCGTCTTCAAAGTATTCGATTAATTTCCAGTCGCCTTTTCGTATTGCACTGCTCGGTGTTTGTCTCCATATTTCTTTCATTCCCGGAGCCTTTTCCAGGTAAGCAGGAAAGTGCCAGTATAAGGCTTTTCTTTGTAAGCTTGCTGATCCGTATAATAATGGTGATATATCATCGCCATCTAAAATTTTCGCTGCTGGTTTCTGTATGCCGCAAACTTTTAAAAAGGTAGGAAAAAAGTCCATACTGATGACAGGGTCATTGTTTATGCTGCCTTCCTTTATTTTACCCGGCCATTTTATGATCATCGGCACTCGTATGCCTCCTTCATATAACATTCCTTTATTGCCACGTAAAGGGCCGGCAGACGAAACGGGATAAAAACCTCCGTTATCAGATGTGAAAACGACGAGGGTATTCTTATCGAGGTTAAGTTCGTTTAGGGTACCTAAAAGCCTGCCGATATTTTCATCAACATTATCAAGCATAGCGCCGTAAACAGGACTGCTTCGAACATAAGCACTCGTTTTCTGTTTATATTTTTCAACCGTGTTTTGTTTGGCCTGCAACGGAACATGCACTGCATAATAAGGCAGATAAAGAAAAAAAGGATTGCTTTTATGCTCCTTTAAAAATGTTATCGCTTCGGAAGTAAGTCTGTCGGTAAGGTATTCTCCTGCAGGGCCATCTTTTATATCGGGATTGTTATAAGGACTAAAATAACTCTGTGGATGTCCTTCTTCATTACCGCCAACATTAAAATCAAATCCTTGTCCTTGCGGGCTTGTTCCTCCATCAGCACCTAAATGCCATTTGCCAAACATGGCAGTAGTATAGCCGGCTGATTTAAGCACCTCAGCAAGTGTAACAACTGAGCTGTCTAATACTTCAATATTTTTTATTGGGATAAGTTTCCTGTCCTGCGATTTTCCACGATCAGAATTTCCTACAGTGTAAATGCCATCCCGTGGAGCATACCAGCCCGACATAAGACTGGCACGTGTGGGTGCACAGTTAGGAGCATTTGCATAAGCATTGGTAAAAACCATTCCTTGTTTGGAAAGCCTGTCAATATTAGGGGTTTCGTAATACTTGTTACCCATAAAGGATGGATCGCTATAACCTAAATCATCCACCAATATGAAAACAATATTAGGATGTGTTGCCTTTGCAAGATTTTGTGCAAGAATAATTTGATGTACATTAAGTAACCAAAAAATTACTGTAAGTTTAAATAAAAGGTATTTAAAACGATGTTTCATTTGAGAACGAATATACTGAAGCGGCTTAGGTTAACTTTGAAATACTAACAGAGTAAATGGCTATAAAACTGAAAAGAGACATAAACATATCAATTATACCATAAACTGAAAAAATAATTGAAAAGTGCTGAGTGCAAAGTTTGATAGTACTTATTTTTACCTGAATTAGTATTAAATAAGACCTTATGTCTCTATTGTAACAAGAATAAAAGGATACAGTAACAATGATATTAAATATGAAGAAAATCAAAGCGATGAAACTGAATTTTAAAGTTGTTCTTTATTTAGTCCAATTTTCCTTTGTCATCTTAAATGTGTCGTTTTCCAATGCACAGAGTAAGCCTGGTAATGCAGCAAATAATCGTCCTAATATTCTATTAATTTATGCTGATGATTTGGGTTATGGAGATTTAAGCTGCTATGGCGCTACTAAAATTAAAACGCCTAATATTGATAAAGTTGCTTCGCAGGGTTTGCTTTTTACCAATGCACATGCAACTTCGGCTACCTGCACGCCCTCACGATATTCAATGATTACCGGTGAGTATGCCTGGCGAAAAAAAGGAACAGGCATAGCCCCGGGAAATGCTTCGTTGCTGATTGACACTGCTAAACTTACTTTGCCTGCCATTTTAAAAAACGCTGCCTATAATACAGCCATCATTGGCAAGTGGCACTTAGGCTTAGGCACCGGCGACGGCCCTCAATGGAATGGTGAAATAAGGCCGGGGCCAATGGAATTAGGTTTCAATTCTTCCTTCATTATTCCTGCTACTGTTGACCGTGTTCCTTGTGTTTATGTTGAAGGTCATCGTGTGCTAAATCTTGATCCCAACGATCCTATTGAGGTAAGCTATAAAGAACCTATCGGTAACTGGCCAACCGGTCTCGATCATCCTGAACTTTTGAAGATGAAACCAACGCATGGACATAACCAAACTATTGTAAACGGCATTAGCAGAATCGGGTATATGACGGGAGGAAAATCCGCTTTATGGACAGATGAAGATATTGCGAATGTGCTGGTACAAAGGTCGGTGGATTTTTTAGAGAAGAACAGGAACAATCCTTTCTTTCTATTTGTAAGTACGCACGATATACATGTACCCCGTGCTCCGCATGCAAATTTTGCAGGCAAGAGCGGTTTGGGTGCGAGGGGAGATGTTATTTTACAATTTGACTGGACAGTAGGCGAGATAATGAAAACACTTGACGGGCTTGGTCTTGCCAACAATACAATGGTAATCATCAGTAGCGACAATGGCCCTGTTGTTAACGATGGATACCAGGATGGCTCTGTTGAAAATTTGAATGGCCATAAACCTGCCGGTGTTTTGCGCGGAGGTAAATACAGCGCTTTCGATGGCGGCACCCGCGTTCCTTTAATAATACACTGGCCAAAGGTTGTATCAAAAGGTACTTCTGATGCTGCAGTTTCGCAGGTTGATTTTTTAGCTTCGTTTGCTGCTTTAACTGGTCAGCAGTATAACGCAAAAGATGCACCTGACAGTAAGAATACTTTAAGCGTATTTTTAGGAAAGAGCAAAAAAGACAGGGATCAGATTATAGAACAATCGCTCAACAACACTTTATCCATTATAGAAGGAACATGGAAATATATTGAACCCGGTAAAGGGCCTGCAAAAAGCGCTGAAACAGGTATAGAATTAGGAAACATCCCCGAGCCTCAATTGTATGATTTAAGCAAAGACAAAGGTGAAAAAAATAACCTGGCTAAAAAATATCCCGAAAAAGTAAAAGTCTTTGCCACCAAAATGGCAGCAATAAAAAGCGCAGCAGGCATTAAACAACAGGAAATAAAGTTGCAATAAGCATTAAATTAATGATTTAATAAACGCTCACCATTTTTAAAATATTACAGGAAGTTGTACATTTAAGTCTTATAACTCTTTACGCATTACAGCATTTTGCTGCTGCAGATATTTAAGTTTTTAAAAATCTTTCCAGCTTACCTTTTTCTTTAGTGCAGACTTTATAATAAAAAGAGTTTAAGAATATCAATGGCGATTGCATCCGAAAAAATTACGTGGCACTTATTTATTGAAGGCAATAGATCTTCCTTTGAAGAATTGATGAAAGTCTTTTTCCGCCCTCTTTTTAATTATGGATATAAATTTATAAAAGATGAGGAACTGGTTAAAGATGCCATCCAGGAATTGTTTATCCGTCTTTGGAACAGCAGGGAAAGGTTGAGTGCAAACGTACATCCTAAAGCATATCTTTTTGCCTCTTTACGCAGGGCTTTATACAGAAAGATCAAGTCTCGATCTCAAACGGTGCTTTTTGATAATGAAGGCGGAGCAGATTTTTTTGATCTTGAAGTATCGGCAGAGCACAGGATGATTGCAAACGAAACCACTGTGAGAATAGCCAAAACGATTGCAGTAAATTTAAACCGCCTTCCTAAAAGGCAGAAAGAAGTAATATATCTTAAGTTCTTCCACGATCTAAACCGGGATGATATTTCCGATGCTATGAGCATAAGTCCTCAAACGGTATCGAACCTGCTGCAATTAGCGCTAAAAAAATTACGTATTGAATTTGAGACACAAAAGTTTAGTCGGTTTGTTACGTTGGCGCTTGTTCTGCAATTTGTGGCGGCACAACTTTGATTATATAAATCCTTCACGTGAATTAGTCTCCTGCATCTATTTCAAATCTTCAATCTTCTTAACATAGTATCGCTGGTTGGTTCATGTCTCTTTATCCTTAATTATGATGAACAGCAAGGAAAAATTCAGTGATTACAGCTCAGATGACTTTGTATGGAATGAGCATTTCCGTAAATGGGTGTTATCTCCTGATGACGCATCAAATAACTTCTGGAGTAATTGGTTAATAGCTTATCCTGATAAAAGCCAGCTTATAAAAGCAGCGAAAGAAATTATTTTATGTCTTAATGTAGATGAACCCCGCCTCTCAGTAGAAAGCATTAACGAGGCAATACAAGATACACTTAATCAAATTAAAATAAAGGGAATTGAGTACCAGCATAAAAATGATTGTAAAGTAATCCGCAGGGTGAAGTAGATATAAACCCTAACCTCAAATAAAGGAAAATACCAGATCAGCTAACACTAAATCAAAACTTTATACTAAGAACAGGGATATACATCCTTACTAAAACGCTTGCTATTTATGAGAACAAAACTCTTTTACTTATTTATTTTATGGGCATTAATTTTTGCAATGTCTGTTGCAAAAGCCTTTACCGCGCCCATTACCCTTACGGGAAAAGTAGTGGATGAGACGGGGAAACCTCTGTCAGGTGTAAGCATTGCCCTTAAGGGATCATCTATTGGTACTGCAAGTAATGCTGAAGGCACTTTCTCATTAAGCGTTCCAAACGATAATGGAACGCTTGTAGTCTCTTACATAGGTTATGCTACTCAGGAAGTGCTTATTGACAGACGAGGTTCTGTTAATGTTACTTTGCAAACAGAAGCAAAAGCTTTAAGTGATGTAGTAGTAATAGGCTATGGTACACAAAAACGTGAAAGAGTTATCGGCTCAGTAGCACAGGTTGGTGCTGCGGAAATTGAAAACAGGCCGGTAACCCAACTACAAAATGCATTGACAGGCCAGTTAGCAGGAGTAACGGTTACCCAGCGTAATGGCAGGCCTGGTACAGCAAGTGGTACAATAAGTGTACGTGGTGTAGGTTCTTTTGGTGCCAGTGCCGCCGCATTAATACTTGTAGATGGTATTCCGGTTGGGGGCTTTAACGACATTGATCCGAATGATGTGGAAACTATTTCGGTTTTGAAAGATGCATCGTCTGCCGCAATATATGGAGCAAGGGCGGCTAATGGTGTTGTTTTGGTTACTACAAAATCAGGTAAAGCTGGAAAAACGCAGGTAAGCTATAGTGGTTATACCGGTTTTCAAAAACCTACTGCACTACCCCAGTTTGTCAACTCATGGGAGTACCAGCAGGCTTTATTTGAAGCAACTAATGGCACTGCGTCAGCTACAGGTGAGGCTACATTAACACCCGACCAGTTAGCTATTGTTGAAAAATTCAGGGCACAAAACGATCCAAATTATCCTAATACTAATTTCATTAATTCTGTTATAACCAAAGATGGAATGCAAACAGGACATAACGTTACTATAAACGGTGGGTCACCAGGTACGAAATATAATTTATCAATGGGGTATTTATTCCAGGATGGATTAGTGATCAAAAACAATTACAGCAGGTACAATGTAAGATTAAACCTCAATACAGCTTTAAGCCCTAAGTTTGATTTAACTACACGTATTGCCTCAATAATTGGAATAACTAAGGAGCCCTATGTGCCTTTCGGTGTTAATCAAACTGATTTAACTGATATTATAGATCAGGCAGTAAGGGTGCCCGGCATTTTTGTAGGCCAATATCCTAATGGTGACTATGGATTAGGTATAAACCTTTTTGGTACTCCTATATCTTATATTGCCACCGAGTCTTTCCGCAGTCAAAAGAATCTTAATATCAATGGTAATACCCGGCTTGATTACAAAGCCTTCAAAGGATTTAAAGTTTCTCTCATTGCTTCCTACGTGCAAAATACCGGTCGTGAAACCAGGTTCAGATCTACACAGCGTTTAAATTCTACGGTTACTTTAGGACCTAATCTGTTAACTGAGCTTACAAACAATAATTATTATTACACCTTACAAGGTTTGGCTGAGTATAACAAGCAATTTGGTAAACACCAGGTAAACTTTTTAGCGGGTTATTCTTTTGAAAAAAACTCAGCAGAAAATTTTAATGCGTCCCGGGATAATCTGCCGGGCAATGAGCTAACGGTTTTAAATGTAGGTTCACCCGGTAATCAGCAATCAAGTGGTACTGCTACTTTATTTGCATTAGAATCGCAATTTGCTCGTGCCAACTATTCCTTCGCTAACAAGTATTTATTAGAAGGCGTTGTTCGCAGAGATGGTTCTTCCCGGTTTCCTACCGATAATAAATACGCTTACTTCCCATCCATAGCAGTGGGCTGGCGTATAGGTCAGGAAAATTTTATAAGAGATAACTTTGGTTGGATAAATGAACTTAAGATAAAAGCATCTCGCGGAGTTTTGGGCAATCAAAACTTAGGCAACAACTATCCTTATCAAAATACCCTGGTTACCAGCAGCAGCAATGCCGGAGGCGGCGCCGCTACTGGTAACGTTATCGGAGGAACACTTTATTCTTTTGGTGGTGCTATTGTACAAGGTGTTACCCGTTATAGAATAACCGATCCCAATTTACATTGGGAATCAACCCGAACAACCGATGTTGGAATTGAGGCAGGGCTGTTTAAAAATAAATTGACTTTTTCGTCCACTTATTTCGACAGGTACACATACGATATTCTGTATAGTCCAAATAGTAGCGTATCCAATGTATTGGGCTTTCAGCTTTCGGCTACCAATTCAGGTAAGCTAAGAAATTCGGGGGTCGAGTTTACGTTAGGACATAATAATACCATAGGTAAGCTTTCATATAACATAAATGGAAACTTAACAGTTCTTAAGAATACAGTTTTAGATCTTGGTGTGGGCAATGTAAAGCAGCCTAACGGCTTGGTAGGAAATGGTTCGAATCTTTTTATAGGCTATCCCGGATCGACGGGCAACTTCGGATTATACTATGGCTTTGTTGCTGATGGACTATTTGTTGACCAGGGAGATATTGCCAAATGGCCGGCAATGACAACTATTAATCCTTCAGTAAAACCAGGCGATATTCGTTATAAGGATATAAGTGGTCCTGATGGTGTGCCGGATGGTAAAGTTGACAATACGTATGACAGACAAGTTTTAGGAAGCCAGATACCTAAATATTCTTACGGGGTTAATTTTGGAGTAAATTCAAGAGGGTTTGATGTATCAGCGCTTTTACAAGGTATAGCAGGTGTAAAAGGATACCTGAATGGTGCATTTGGTTATGCATTATTTAATACAAGTAATGTGCAACGCTGGCAATATGATGGGCGCTGGACTGCAGAGAACCCTAACCCAAATGCAGTTTATCCACGTATTGAACAAATTTCGAATCAAGGCACAGCTAACAGTATAGTTTCCTCTTTCTGGACTATCAACGGTGCCTATTTAAGAATTAAGAATGTACAGCTTGGATACACACTACCTAAAACGGTGTTGCAAAGAATAAATGTTTCTAAAATAAGGTTTTATGTAAGCGGCGAAAACCTGCACACATTTAGCAACTATAGAAAAGGCTGGGATCCGGAGGTAAACACAGGTGCCAACTTCTACCCTATCATAACCAATTATACATTCGGTCTAAACGTTACTTTTTAAAACAATTATTCAATCATGAAAAAAATATTTACCGTACTACCCTTACTTATAATATCAATAACAGCATGTCGTAAGGAATTAGATACAAAACCATTGGATGCCTTTTCAGTTACAAACTTTTATAATAGCGAGACTAATGTACAACTGGCATTGAATGCACTTTACAGAGGTTCTATTCTTACAAACGTAGCCTCATTTAATCCTGTTGACTGGTGGGATTATAATGGCTTGCTTTGGCTTGAATTAGCTACAGATAATGCTTACGACCGTCGTTTAGATAATTCGGTATTTAACAGGCTTACCAATGGTACACTTGTTAACAGCAATGGCGCTCTGCAATTTTATTGGACCGGCAGTTATTACAGAATTGCTCATTGTAACGATTTTCTTGAAAATATTGACAAGGTTACAATGAATGAATCGAAGAAAAAGAGAATGATAGCAGAGGCCCGGTTTATACGTGCCTGCCAGTATTTTTATATGTCACAATACTGGGGCTCAGTGCCACTAATTACTAAAGTTCTTACGTCTGATGAAGCTAACAATGTATCAAAGGCGCCTCACGCGGATCTTATAAAGTTCACTATTGCAGAACTAACTGCAGCGGCAGCAGATTTGCCGAGAACTAAAGATATACCTGCTGCTGAAATTGGACGTGCAAGCAAGCAGGCAGCGCTGGCATTTTTAGGCCGAACTCAATTAGGCGAGGGAATGTATGCTGATGCTGCAGCCACTTATAAAACGATTATTGATTTTGGTGATAATATTATTGATCCGAATTATTCATCCATATTTTTAGAATCAAATGAAAATAGTTTAGAAAACATATTTAGTATACAGTTTATTCCTAATCTCGCATCTAATGGCATTATGCAGCATCATGCGCCCGGTATTATGGGTGGTTATGACTTATTAGATCCTTTGGCAAGTTTAATGGAAGCTTATCAATTTACTGATGGTACTTCTTTCTCTTATACAGATCCCAGGTATGATTACAGGGATTTGAGCAAAAACAGGGATCCAAGATTAAAGTACACTTTATACTACAATAATGCTCCTTTTAGAAACACCAACTTTATTTCTCATCCCGATTCAGCAAATTCTTATGATCAGGTTCAATCGCCTACAAAACAAACTAGCCAAACAGGCTACGGACAGCATAAATGGATTGATGAGAACTTTACAGGTAACCTGCAAACGGCATACGGCGGCAATTTGGTCATCATTCGCTACGCAGAAGTTTTGTTAAGTTATTTGGAAGCAAGGATGGAAGCAGGTATGCCCATAGACCAGGCTTTATTGGATGCCACAGTAAATCGTGTACGCGGCAGAGAGTCGGTAAACATGCCTAAATTTACCCAAACAGACCCAACTTTATTACGAGATCTGTTACGTAATGAAAGGCGGGTAGAGTTGGCATTGGAAGGTACGAGGTTGTGGGATTTATTGCGCTGGAAAGTAGCTGACCAGGTACTAAAGGGAGATTTTTACGGACATCCTTATCCTGTTTCAGTTAGAGCGATACGTAAGAAAAACGCTGCTGCACCGGCAGATTCTTACAGGCGCTGGTTTGTTACCACTAAAAACTTTAGAAAAGGTATGGATGAGTATTGGCCTATTCCATTGGCAGAAGTTAGTATTAATCCTAAACTTCAATAATAAGACTCGCGCCCTGACTAAAACATGGTAAGCAAAACAACAGAAGGGGGAATCCTATACCCTAAACAAATGACGTAAGGCAGGCGATTAACTATAAAACAATAAATCATAAAAAATGATCAAAGCAACAGGTAAGCGTATCTTTTTTGTTCTTTTGTTTGCATGCCTGATCTCTAACCTAACCAATCAGCTTCAGGCAAAAAGAATATACACCCCTATACAAAAGGCAAAACCTAATATTGTTTGGATCATAACCGAGGACATTAGCCCGGAGCTTGGTTGTTATGGTTATCCTTTGGTGCAAACGCCTAACCTTGATAGGTTAGCAAGCCAGGGTGTACGTTATACAAACACCTTTGTTACTGGTCCGGTTTGTTCGGCAAGCCGCTCGGCATTAATAACAGGTATGTATCAAACGAGCATTGATGCACAAAATCATCGCAGTCATCGCGATGATGGTTATATGCTTCCACCACAAGTAAGGTTGATAACCGATTATTTGAGAGATGCCGGGTATTTTACTATAAACGGAGAAGTTAAAGAAACAGGCATTAAAGGCCCGGGTAAAACCGATTATAATTTTCAAACAAAAAATCCACCCTTCGATGGGACAGACTGGAACCAGAGAAAGCCTGGACAACCTTTTTTTGCTGAGCTAATGGTAAGCGTAACCCATCGCGGGCCGATATGGAAAGGAGCGGTACAAAAACACCAGCCTCAAATTGATCCTGGTAAAGTAAAGCTTCCTTCATATTATCCTGATCATCCTGTTGCCCGCGAAGATTGGGCTACCTATCTTGAGTCTATTCAGCTATTGGATTCGTATGTTGGCAATATTTTAAAGCGGTTAGATGACGAACACCTTACCGATAGTACTGTAATAATATTTATAAGCGACCATGGCAGATGCATGGTAAGAGATAAGCAGTTTATTTACGATGGTGGCTTGCGCATACCTTTTTTAATAAAATGGCCGGAACAGTTAAAACCCGGAACGGTTAATAACGACCTGGTTAGTGCAATAGATATTTCTGCTACTGTACTTCAGATAGCTGGCATCACTCCTCCAAAGTATATGGAAGGACAGGCGCTCCTGGGGCCGAATGCTAAAAAGAGAGATCACATAATTGCTGCCCGCGATCGTATGGATGAGACAGTGGATAGAATGCGTTGCGTACGTAACAAGCAGTTTAAGTACATAAAGAATTATATGCCCGAGCGGCCTTACATGCAGCCAAATAAATATAAAGAAACCGAATACCCTGTATGGAACTTGATGAAAGAACTGAATGCCCAGGGTAAACTAACACCGGCACAGGCATTATTTTGTGCTCCTGTTAAGCCTGCCGAAGAGTTGTATGATATTGTTGCCGACCCTGAAGAGCTTAATAATCTTGCAAGGTTGCCAAAGTATAAAAATCAATTAACAACAATGCGTTCCATTTTGGAAAAATGGGTTGCACAAACCGGTGATAAAGGACAGTTTCCCGAAAAAAAGATCTGGCTTCCTAAAAAATCGGGTGAGTAATTTTATTTCATATTTTATATTTACTGCTGAAAATAATCAGGATAAAAAGTATCAATGGCACTAAAAATAGTCACTATTTTAGAGTTAGCTGTTGGCAAAAGCAAGGGAGTAGATTAAGGTTAACATGGGCTGTAAAAAAAGTTTTAGCTTTTTGAAATTTAATTAGTTATTTACACAATAAATTCATTACAAATGAACAGAAGAGATGCATTGAGAAATGTTGCCTTATTAATGGGCGGCGCTCTTTCAGCAACCACATTAAGTGTTATTAGCGAAGGCTGTAAAACTTCCGACAAAAAAGGAGGCGAACTGTTTACCGCACAACAGCAAAGCACCATCACCGAGCTTGCTGATACAATCATCCCAACTACCGGTACGCCCGGTGCTAAAGCTGCAGGTGTAGGACCTTTTATTGCAATGATGATAAAAGAATGTTATCCTGAAAATGTTCAGAAAATATTTACAGATGGCTTAGATGATCTTGACGACAGATCGAAATCGAAATTCTCTAATTCGTTTGTTGCCATAGATCCTAAACAACGTGCAGTTGTGCTGCAGGAAGTAGTGGATAAAGTAAGGAACGACAAAGAAAAAGAAAAAGGCGAAAAAGAAAAGCGCAGCGGCAGATATGGGACGGCAACAAACAACGAAGGCGGCAGAACAAGCACAGCACCTTCAGCAAAAAAAGACCCTAACTTTTTTCAACTTGCTAAAGAGTTAACTATGCTTGGCTATTTCACCTCAGAAATAGGTTCCAAACAAGCATTGGTATATAATCCTGTTCCGGGAAAATATGAAGGCTGCACTGATATGAAACCAGGCCAAAAAGCATGGGCTCTCTAAACTATAAAAAACACAAACGATGAACACATACGATGCCATAGTAATAGGTTCGGGTATAAGCGGCGGATGGGCTGCCAAAGAACTTACCGAAAAAGGCTTAAAAGTTATACTGCTTGAAAGAGGCAGAAACATAGAGCATGTAAAAGGTTACGAAACAGCTACTAAAGACCCATGGGAATTTAAACACCGTGGAAGGTTAACCCAGGAGCAGGTTAAAAGTCACCCGGTGCAGGTACGTGATTATCCCTATACCGAATTCAATGAAAAATTATGGGTGAATGATGTGGAAAGCCCTTATACTGAAGTAAAAAGATTTGACTGGTACAGAGGCTATCACGTAGGAGGAAAATCGTTGATGTGGGGACGGCAAAGCTACCGCATAGGAGATTTCAACTTTGAAGAAAATGCCAAACAGGGTATAGGTATAGATTGGCCTATCCGCTATAAAGACATATCTCCCTGGTACGATTATGTTGAACGTTTTGCAGGTATAAGCGGGTCTAAAGAAGGTCTTCCGCAATTGCCTGATGGGCAATATCTGCCGGTTATGGAGATGAACTGTGTTGAAAAGGATGTAAAAAAAAGGATAGAGGCCCATTATAATAATACCCGCAAGATGATAATGGGAAGAACAGCGAATCTAACTCAGCCTCATAACGGACGTGGCAGTTGCCAGTATAGAAATATGTGTAACAGGGGTTGTCCTTTCGGCGCTTATTTTAGTACACAATCAAGTACACTTCCTGCTGCAATGGCTACCGGAAATCTCACACTTCGCCCTTTCTCAATTGTAAATTCAATTATTTACGACAGGCAAAAAAATAAAGCTACTGGCGTGCGGGTGATAGATGCTGAAACCAACCAAACAATGGAGTATTTTGCGCGTATCATTTTTGTAAACGGATCAACGCTCGGGTCAACTTTTGTATTGCTTAATTCAACTTCCGATACTTTCCCTAACGGGCTTGGCAACAGCAGCGGACAGTTGGGGCATAACTTAATGGATCATCATTTTAAATGCGGCGCTTCAGGCACTGCTGTTGGGTATGAGGATAAATATTTTTATGGAAGAAGAGCCAATGGCATTTATGTTCCAAGGTTCAGAAACATTGGAAATGACAAGCGTGATTATGTAAGAGGTTTTGGTTACCAGGGTGGCGCAAGCCGCACAGGATGGCAGCGGGATGTAGCAGAAATGTCGTTTGGCGCCGATTTTAAAGAAAGCGCAGCATTGCCCGGTCCCTGGAAAATGGGGCTTGGTGGCTTTGCTGAAACCTTGCCTTACTTCGAAAATAAAGTAACGCTCGACAAAACCAAAAAAGATAAATGGGGTCAACCGGTGTTAGCCATAGACTGCGAATTTAAAGACAATGAAAAGAAGATGCGGATAGACATGATGAACGATGCTGCCGAAATGCTGGAAGCCGCAGGAATGAAAGATGTTGCCACTTACGATAACGGTTCGTTCCCTGGTATGGCAATTCACGAAATGGGTACCGCACGTATGGGCAACGATCCTAAAACTTCTGTTTTAAATAAATGGAACCAGATGCACGATGTAAAGAATGTGTTTGTTACCGATGGTTCTTGTATGGATTCAACAGCTTGCCAAAACCCTTCTCTAACTTATATGGCATTAACTGCAAGAGCATGCGATTACGCGGTTAGTGAGATGAAGAAAAATAATTTATAACTGCCCCTTCAATCATTACAATCAAAGCAAAATTAATGAAGAAAGCATTAGCCCTAATTAGTTCTATAGTAATTATAGCTGCCTGCAATAATAATGACACCTCATCATCTAAAAGCAAGCAGGACACTACACCGCCTTTAAGCCAAACCAATAACAGTGTTGACCTATTAGTTGATACCCTTGGTTTTCATAAAGACTCTGCTACAAGTAAATCTGAAAAAGGCAGCGAATTGATTGCTAAATCGGACTGTTTAACCTGTCATAAGGTAAAAGAAAAATTGGTAGGTCCTGCTTATACCGCGGTTGCTGCAAAATACCCACTCACTGATGAAAACATTAATTATTTATCAGACAAGATAATTAAAGGTGGAAGTGGGGTTTGGGGCCAAATAGCCATGACACCGCATCCGGCAATAAGTAAAGCAGATGCTGCTGATATGGCGAGATATATTTTATCGTTGAAAGGGGTGAAATAAGTTTTAGCCAATCAATATTTTTAGTTGTCGAAAAATCAGTTTTTAAAATGACTATTCCAAACAGTCGTTCCAAAAGGACGACTGTTTGTGTTTAAGATACATCCGGGAAATTCAAGTTCTTTTTATTGGAAGTTGTATCTAATCATTACATCTTAAAACGTTCCTTCAAAGGGTTACAACTATCCGCAAAAGGTTATCTATCTATAATGAAAAATTCAGCAGATTAAAACACTAATGAAATACTTTTTTCTTCCTCACGGAAAAGTATGTAAAAAATTCAGGGTTTAAAGGCTATATAGGCATTGAATATGAAGGCGACAAAATAAGTGAAGAAGAAGGTATAAGAAAAACAAAAGCATTAATTGAAAAGGTTGCTGCTACGCTACCGGCTTAGATTTGACAACATCAGATTTGGCAACTTTTTAAAAGTTGTCAAATCTTTAATCTTTAATCTGCAGCCAATCATTTACTTCGTACATCTGCTGCTTGTAATTGCCCGTGCGTGACACTTTTCCCTGCTTACCATCCCATGATAATTTTATCCGGTTATAATCTCCCTTCTCGTAATTAAAATTGTAGCTGCTATCTTCAAACAGGTTTACTTCACCTTTTGGGTTTCCATAAACTTTACAGGAGATTTTAAAGATGGTGGAAGGGGTAACAAACTCAACAGGCTCTGCCAAAGGAAGTATAGAATTATCCTTCACAAACATTGGAATTTGATCGAGGGTCATAGAGATTGTGTACGTTTTACCACCTTCGTATTTTTTATCAGTATTGAAATCGTACCACGTACCGGCAGGAAAATAAACTGTTCTTTCAGAAGAACTATCAATGAAAGGTGCACACATTAAACTCTCGCCCATCATGTACTGGTCATCTGTCTTCCAAAGATTTTTATCATCCGGATAATCAACAACCATCGCACGGAAAGGAGGCATTCCTTCAAAGTGATACTTTGCAAATGCGTTATATAAATAAGGCAGCAAACTCATCCTTAATTCTATTAGTTTTTTTGCTTTCTGCTCAAGGTCTTTATAGTTTGGGAGCAATTCATTCTTACTGTTCTTTTCAATGTTATACTGCAACCAGGGCGGAAGATTGAGATACCAGCAATTAACTACCATGTGCGCAGACATTGTAATAGTTTGCAATCTTCTTATTAAGTCAGCATCGTTTGAAGTTTCTCTTAATTCGGGCGACCAGTTAACTCCTGAAAATCCTGAATTAACGATCATTCTTACAAAGTCGCCATGGCTATACATATCCGAATAAAGAGCAGTGTTATATGGAGACGCAAACAAATGTGAAGCCCTTACATCAAACATAGTTCGCAGGTTATTTTTCCTGTACACATCAAGCATAGTTTGCTGGTATAACAAACCAAACAGTTGTCGCATTTGCTCGCCATCAATACCCGAAGGAAACTTAGCAATATCAGGAAAGCTCCACTCCCTATGTGCGAGTTCGAAATTAGCAGCATCACATTCATCAAGCTTAAAGGCAGCAATACCTTTTTTTACAAATTGCTCTTCATGGTATCCGCCAAATACCTTTCGGGCTTGTGGTAATATAAAGTCCGGAACAGCCCCTGCCCATACAGTGTAATTGCCGGAGTAAGGTGCAATCTTTTCGAAAATGGGAGAAGTTGGATGGGTGTATGCATGTTCCCAAAGGTTTAGTTTAAAACCATTTCTGTTCATTCTTTGAATGAAGGAATCCGGAACGGGAAAGTTTTTATTATTCCATTTAAATGAACACGAATAAGAAGCAGTTTGCCACCCGGGCTCAAGCCCAAACATATCGCATGGAATATGGTTATCCCGAAAATATTGTGCTACATCCTCTGCCTGCTTATCCGTGAAAGTGGCTTTTGTTCTGTACTTAAATCCAAGCCCCCACATTGGAGGTAAACCTCCTCCTCCTGAAAAGAGGTTATAGCGCTGCATAACATTCATCATCTTAGGACCAGCGAAAATATACAATTCTATGCCCTTTGAGCCTTCAACCTGTATGCTAACTTCGTTTGATGGTGTAACCGCCTTGCCATATAATTCTACTGTATTTAGGGCTATTTTCTCTCCTGGCCTATTTGTAGTTTGATTACGAACCCGTTCATCCAGCTTACCTTTTGATGCCATGTAAAAAGTTACATACCTTGATGAATTAACTAATACGCCATATCCTTTAGAAGAGATATAAAAAGGCATTACAGCATGACCAAAACCTACATTGCCTGCTATCCATGCGTTAGTACGGATTTCACGTCGCATACCCCGTTGTTCAAACGAGTTTGTTTGAAGTCCAAAACCATAAAACCTTTCACTGCTATCTACTTTTAATTCTGCTAAAACACCTTTTGGCATTAATTCAAAATGAATATTTTTTAAATTAAACGGAGGATTACTGATGGCTTGCATCTTGCTGAGCGATGCATTAGCAGGTGCACTTTTAAATTCAGTTGGCAAATGATTTTCAGGCGTACCGTACGATACTTTCCAAATACCATTAGTCACTTTTAGTATGGACTGTGCCTCACTTAAATTATATAAATGAAGTACAATTGATACAAGGAATAATATCTTTTTCATTGGCAGTTAAGAACCGACAATTTACGAACCTGTTACTGTTATAAAAAATCATCCTTAGTATTTTTAATGAAGATTTTGAAAGTGCCCCTTGAAATGCAAAAAAGTTATTGCTTTTAAAAAACTGTTTTCTGTAAATTGCAGCCCACAATAAAATTATTTATGAAACGATTGTTTAAACCATTAGCAGCAATAATAATCATGTGTTTAATTTTGCCTGTTGCAACTACTGCAAAACCAAAAGCAAAATCAAGGGATTATTATGAAATAAGAGTGTATCATGTAGCTACACAACAACAGGAAGCCACAGTGGATAATTACCTCCAAAAGGCTTTGCTGCCCACGTTACATAATAAAGGGGTTGCAAGGGTAGGTGTATTTAAGGCGCTTGCAAATGATACTGCTGCTGATAAGAGGATATATGTTTTAATTCCTCATAAATCAGTAGATCAGTTTGTAAGTTTGTCTCAACAATTACTTAATGAACCCTCATTGCAGGATGCAGGAACCGACTATTTAAATACAACTTACGATAAACCACCCTTTACCAGGTTTGAAACAATTCTGATATCTGCTTTTGATGAAATGACAAAGATGGAAGTTCCAAATCATAAGACGCCAAAATCAGAAAGGGTGTATGAACTTCGCAGCTATGAAGGACCTACCGAGAAGCTATATAAAAATAAAGTAGAGATGTTTAATAAAGGAGGGGAGGTAAAATTATTTAACCGTCTTGGCTTTAATGCAGTTTTTTACGGAGAGGTTATAGCAGGCAGCAGGATGCCTAATTTAATGTACATGACAACTTTCGAAAATATGCCTGCAAGGATGGAGCATTGGAAAAGCTTTAGCAGCGATCCCGAATGGAAAGTATTGTCTGCCAAACCCGAATACCAGCACAACGTATCGAAATCGGACATTATTTTTTTACGGCCTACTGATTATTCGGATATATAATAACGCTTAGACTACTATTCTATTGGTGCGGGTTTTCAAAAGGCATACGATGATTCAATTTCATTTTCACTTTCCTGCAGGTTCTTCAAGAAAGAAGATATACCAGGGATTATTCAATGAATTAAAGCGCCTTGATTTTTATATTTCTGTACGAAACTTTGTCGCCGTGTGCCTGTAACAATACAGGCGAAGAAGTTGGTTCTGCAAATCCTTTTGTTGTATTGAATTTGCTTTTTGCAATGCTTGTTTAAAGGCTTCACTTCCTCTTTCATAATCAAGTATTTTTATGCCATTTAGCCAATGCTCTGCATGGTTATCTTTTACTACTATCCTCGCTGTATTCCACTCACCTGCAGGCTTATAATGTTTATTCAGATCAGGGGGCATAACATCATAAAGGGCACCGGTTTTACGATTTCCGTTGATACCTAACTTGGCATCCGGGTGCTTGTTGTCGTCTATAACCTGGTATTCGCAACCTAAAGAAGTGTTAGGTAATAAAAAATATTTAATACCGCTATTACCACCTACCGAAATTTTTAAACTGAACAGAAAGATCAAAGTCTTTAAAGGAACGGGTAGTAATAATATCGCTCCCATGCCCTCTGGTTGGATCAAAGATAAGTTCATTATTTTCCGCATACCAGGATTTATCCGGTAATGTATCACGTTGAGCAAGCCGCCAGCCGTTCAGGGTTTTACCGTCAAATAAAGATAACCCATCCTTTAATTTTGTTTGGGCATTTGTAATGCAGCTACCAGCAAAAGAAACCAGTACGGAAAAGCAAATCAGTGCTTTCATTTTTTATAATGTTCTATTAATTAGACTAAAAATTAGTAACACGAATTTGGAAGAGTAATGGGGATTTTTACTTCCCCATGTCTTATTTGTCGTTTTACTGTTACTATTATAGAATGGACTCAAACTATATTATTGTAAGCATATTATTTCTGTGTTACCCTTACCCAATCTACCCATATTTTACTTTTACCCTGTTTAATTAAATCAACGCTCGAGGCTGGAAGACCAAAATAAGGTTCCTTAACTTTATTCACTCCACCTGGATAACCTCCTCCCAAAGCAAAGTTCAAAATAAGAAACTTGGCATTATCAAAAGACCATTTACCGTACTTTTCAACCATCAACCGGGTAACCCGGTAAAATTCATTTCCATCTACTTTAAACATAAGGCTGTCATGTTGCCAATCTACAGAATAAATATGCCAGTTGGTAACAGGGTTTTTTACTGCAAAAGAATCTCTTTTAGCAAAAGGTGTATTGCCCGAATAACCAGGGCCATGCAGTGCTGCATTTGTCCATTCTTTTTGCCCTATAAATTCCATAATGTCAATCTCTCCGGTTTCGGGCCAACGCCCTGTGCCTAATATCCACCATGCCGGCCAAAAGCCGGTGCCTTCTGACATTTTTATTCTTGCAGCAACAGTACCATAAGTAAACTCAACCTTACTGCGTGTATCAATTCGTCCGGAAATAATATCAAACTTTTTTCCTTCTTTAGTAGTAAACCCCGGCGAGAAACGCGGTTGTATAACCAGGGCACCGTTATTTGCACCTGCTGCTTCTTTACCTTTTGCAATATAAATAGTGGCGGAAGAATCCACATAAGCTTGCTGTTCGTTATTTACTGTCTGTCCTGTAATTATTACGTTCCATTTAGAACGGTCTAATGCCGGTGCGGAAAAATCATCGAAAAATACGGTTTTAACCGGGGCGCTGCTGGTCTGTTTTTTTGTAGCTGTATTTTGAGCGTAAGTAAAATGTGTTAAGACGGTAGAACTTATAACCATTAGTCTTATGGCTGCTGTGTTCAATTTCGCGAGCTTGTTTAGTATCATTTAAAAATAAGTAAAGATTTAAGTTTTAAAGTTTGCTATGCATTCTCTACATTTCATTTGACATTATTATGATTATTATTTTTTTTGAGAAAATTATTACAACCTAATTTAAAGATAATTTTTTAACACCTTCAAAAGTCATCTTAACCGGTTTAATAAAACCTTTCTCATCAAAGAACATTTCGTCTATGCATGTTACACGATGGTTACCGTTAGTTTCGCCTAACGGGCGACGATGATAAACAATAAACCACTTATTCTTTTTATCTGCATGAATAACTGAATGATGTCCCGCGCCGGTAGCAATAGCAGAATCTTGCTGCAGTATTTTACCTACCCGCTCAAAAGGTCCGAAAGGAGAATCTGCTATAGCGTAGGCGACAGAATAATTAGGCCCTGTCCATCCGCCTTCTGACCACATAAAATAATATTTACCCTTTCTGATAAACATAAAAGGACCTTCTACATATCCTTTTGGTGTGATTTCTTTGAAAGTAGTTCCATCATTGTAAGAAATAAGACCGGTAAAATCATCCTTTAGTTTTGCAATATTGCAATGGCCCCAACCGCCATAAATAATATAGTATTGTTCGTCTTTATCTTTAAACACAAACTGGTCAATAGGTTGAGCGCCGTTATAGAATTTATCAATTAAAGGCTTTCCAAGAAAATCTTTAAAAGGACCGGCAGGATTATCAGCAACACCAACGCCGATACCACCTGCCTGATTGTTATTTTGAATATCATTGGCTCCAAAGAACAAATAATATTTACCTCCTTTTTCAACAATTGCAGGAGCCCATACGGCTCTTTTTGCCCACTTAAAATTTGCTGTATCTAATATGCGGCTATGCTTATTCCAGCTTACAAGGTCGTTAGAAGAGAAAGCATCAAAAAATACCTGTTGGTTATAAGGAGCAGAGTAGGTTGGATAAATCCAATACCGTTTTTCAAATATTGCTCCTTCAGGGTCTGCATACCAGCCCTGGAAAACAGGATTGCCGGAAGTAAGTTTTCCATTGCTTTGCTGCTGCATTTTATGCGAGCAACTTAATAGCAGGATGGAAAACAAAAAGCCTGAATAAATATTTCTATACATTACAAATGATATTTTAGTAAATATATTGTCTCATTTATTTTACTTCCTGCTTTGTCAGCAGAGAACGAAGGATAACCGACCGTTTAAATCGTCCCTGTTTTTATTAAGTTTGTTAAGCAGAAAAGTTTACTCAATCAGTACGCTTAACCGGGTAATAAAAACTCTTTGCATTCATTGTTAATTTATAAATACCTGTACTGCTGTCTTTACTAAACTTTGCTTTTATTATAGCTGTCGTTCTTGGGGCAACCTTAGTATCAGAATTATGGGTATGAAAAACATAAACTAAATTCCCCTTATCATCTTTAATAAAATCTCCATGTCCTGTTCCATTCTTTCCAATATTTTTTCTGCTTAATATCGGGTTGCCTGTATATTTTTTCCATGGTCCATACGGGCTGCTGCTAACTGCATAGCCAACGGCATAATCAGGATTGCGAAAGTCGTTTGCAGTATAAACAAAATAATACAGGTTATTATGTTTTAGAATAGAAGGCCCTTCTGCAACCGGGTAAGCATGAGTAGTATTTTCCCAATCTTCTGTGGCATTAATGCATTCCGTTAAAGTTTCCGGTTTTATTGCAGAAAAGTCGTCTGTCATTTCTGCTACAAATAGTTTGTTCCCATTTATTAAGCGCACGTGGTATAAATATTTTTTGCCATCATCATCAATAAAAATGAAAGGATCAATTTGTTTTACCGGAGCAGATAAAGCAACTTTTACAGTTTGTGTGAACGGTCCTAACGGACTATTGCTTTGTGCAACGGCTATGTTTTCATTTGCTACATAAGCCATAAAAAATTTATTATTATAAGCAAATACTTGTGGCGCCCAAAATTGCTTATCTCCAAAAGCATCTCCTTTTTTTAACGCATAGCCATCTTTAACCTCTGAAGGTATCTTCCAGGTTTTCATATCATTTGATGTATATACTAAAAAACCCTGGCCGGAATTACCTTCCACTGTTCCATACAGGTAATAAGTTCCTTTGTTAAGGAAGATAGTTGGATCAGCAAGATGAATTGTGTTATCAGTTGTTTGCTGAACAGTTGAATTGGTATTTGCTGCAGGTGTTGCCGCACTGCTATTTTTACTTTTTGAACTTTTAGAACTAAAACAACCAGCGAATACAACGCAAAAGATGATAACGGTAGCCTTAATTTGCATAGTGCTTTATCTTTCGTTTATTTTTTAATCTTGTTGCCCTTCTTTTTGGTTGATCTTCTGATGGAACGGGCATTTCAATACCTGTTTTTATGGGTGTGCCAAAGTTCGGTGTTCCATCTTTATACCAGGTAAACTTTTGTGCTCTTGGCGAGCGGTTGCGGCCACAGCCTTGCCCCGGCTCTGCATTAGCATGATAAAGGATCCAATCTTCTTTACCATCAGGAGATTTGAAGAAAGAATTATGCCCCGGCGCATACACTCCGTTCTCGGTAGATTGTTTAAATACAGGAGCAGGACTCTTATCCCATCGGGCAGAATCAAGCAAATCGTTTTTACCGGTAAAGCTGAGCATACCTAATGCATAAAAATCAGTCCAGCAACCACTGGCAGAATAAATTATAAATAGCTTATCATTATGCTTCAACATCTGCGGGCCTTCATTTACATCTACATGGGATGGATTACCTTTTAAGTCGCCATTTTTTTCCCAATCATAAACAGGTCTCGAAATTCTTACCCTGTTACCTTCAATTGTCCAGGGGTTTTTCATTTTAGAAATATAAATATCCTGTTCAAAATTTATATCGCCTTCCCACCCCGACCATATCATGAATAATTGTCCCTCATGTTCAAATACATCTCCATCAATCGCCCATTTATTTGATGAATCAGAAACCTTTCCTTTCAATGTCCAGTCGCCTTGCATTGGATCATCTGAAGCATTCTCTAAAACATACATGCGATGCGTATTGTTGCTGCCATCATCTGCGGCAAAATAGGTGTACCATTTACCCTGAATAAAATGTATTTCCGGCGCCCATAAATCTTTTGACCAGGCTGTACCGGCAGGCGGAACAAAAATAGTTTTGCTTTCTGCTGTTTTCAATTCAGCAAGATTTTTTGTCTTCCATATAACCAGCCTGCTACCGGTAGTGTGGGTATAGTAATAATATCCATCTTTATAAAAGCTGTAAGGGTCGGCACCTGAAGGCAGTAATGGATTGGTAAAGGTTTTTGTTTGTGCGAATGCACCAGCATAAATACAGAAGAATAGAACAAGTAGCAGTTTATTTTTTTTCATTTATACTTTTATGGATGTCTAATATTTAATGGTTTTATTACCTTAAGTTTTGTTACTTATTTTTATTTGTCGTCATAAAGATATAAGCTAATTTTTGATTGAAAAGAATCGGTTGCAGTGTTTTGTCCGTACGAGTCAAATGAGCATAAGAACGCAACCTTACCTGCTAAAAATATGGTTCAATCTTTAAAGTAAGCTGACGAAGGAACGAAACATAACTCAAAAGTTTCTTGTTATACAAAAATGCCAGTACTGTTGAAATATACAACAGTTAATTCTTACGCATGTTTCAGGGTTTTCCCCTATTGAATTGGCAAGTTAAGGTTGATGAAAAGCACAGGACGGGTTAACAAATTTACTTTTGCATTCTGAAGATATCTTTCAGTAAATTCGTTCTTACCTACAACTCTCTATTGATGAAAATATTTGCGCTGCTGCTTGCCACACTCACCATTAAATTGTGCACAGTTAACAGCCAGGTAATTGATTCGATGATGAAGGTGTATGCTGAAGAATTTCCACAGCAAAAAGCGCATGTTCATTTCGATAAAGACATCTATCGCTCAGGGGAAACCATCTGGTTTAAATCATATCTGCTTTCAGGCTACAGGCTTTCAACAAACAGTAAGAATTTTTATGCTGAACTAATAGATAAGCAGGGTAATGTTATTCAGAGAAAAGTATATCTGATTGAAGAATCATCGGTAGCAGGTTATTTTGATATTCCCGAAAACTTTTCTGCAGGCAATCTTTTATTCAGGGGTTATACAACATGGATGCTGAATTTTGATACCGCTTTTATTTTTGAAAAACAATTGTTGATTGTTGATAAGAATGGAGTGGCGGCAAAAAATACGAATACAGTTAGCGAACTACTTACTACAAGCATTCAATTTTTTCCTGAAGGAGGTAACATGGTTAATCAATTAGAATCTACTGTTGCTTTTAAAGCAAACGACAATCGTGGAATGCCTGTGGACGTAAAAGGCAATATTGTAAGCAGCAAGGGTAAAGTAATAACGTCTTTTGCTGCTAAGCATGATGGCTTAGGCACATTTGCAATTACCCCTGAGCCTGGTGAAACTTATAATGCCGTTTGGACAGATGCTTTAAGTAAGCAACAAACAACAGCCTTACCTGCTGCAAAAAACCAGGGTTTAATTTTGCATATGCCATCTGTTGGTAAAAAGAAAGCATATATCTTAAACAGAACCGATGATGTTCCCCAATCGTGGAAAACAGTTTATATTATAGCTCAATTAGGACAGGAAAAAGTTTACAAAGCAAAAGTTTCACTTCAAAATATTCCATTCAACAGTGGTACAATAAATACTGAAAATCTCCCTTCAGGAATTTTACAGGTAACAGTTTTTTCAGAAACATGGGAACCTGTTGCTGAAAGAATTGTAATGATAAACAATAACAATTACCGGTTTGATGCAAAGGTTAATACCCCTGAAGTTAATTCAAACAAACGTGCAAAATATAGTATAGAGGTTGAAGTTGGGGATACTATACTTTCTAATATGTCTGTTTCTGTTACAGATGCAGGTTTGGAGCAGAATAAGAATGGTGACAATATTATCTCTCGCCTATTGTTAACGGGTGATATAAAAGGATATGTTCATAATCCCGCTTATTATTTCTCAAATACCTCTGATAGTGTTGCTGCCAATCTCGATCTTGTATTGCTTACCCATGGGTGGAGACGCTATAACTGGAGCGATATGGCATTAGGCAAAAAACCTGTTTTAAAATTTCCTGATGAAGACGCTTTAAGTTTAACTGCAAAAGTTTCCGGTGTTTCTGCTGCTGCATTACAGGCAGATGAGGCACTTGTTGCTATTATCAAAGGATCGGACACTTCTTCTCAATTTTTAAGTATTCCTAAAACAGGTAAAGATGAATTCGCTTTAAATAATACCTTCTTTTTTGATACCGTAAAAGTATTCTACGAGTTTTTAAAAAACAAGAAGTTGAAAGACAGGGCACACGTTCTTTTCGACAACAACTTTTATAAAGGCCCTAAAAAAATTGATATGCTTGCCAAGTCCTGGGATATTAAAAATACGGATACCACTATTTTAAACCGAACCCGTTTTTTCGCAGATCAACTAACAAAATACGGAAGCAAATGGGATGGCAAAAACAATGTATTGGAGACCGTAACAGTTAAAACAAGGGTAAAGAGCCGTCTTGAACAACTTGATGAAAAATATGCAAGTGGTGTGTTCAGGAATGCTGATGGATTTAATTTTGATTTAACCCATGGTGATCCGGTTCATACTTACGATATTCTTACTTACCTGCAGGTAAGAGTTTCGGGATTGCAAGTTATCCGTAGAATGATTAATAATCAGCCCGTGGTATCTGTTACCTGGCGTGGAAGCGGAACCGCTATTTTTATAGATGAAGTACAAGTTCAAAATCCTTCAGATCTTTTAAATCTTTCTGTATCAGACATTGCTTATATAAAAGTTATCAGGCCACCGTTTATGGGAGCCTATATGGGTGGTGCAGGCGGCGCAATTGCAGTTTATACACGTAAAGGAGGTGATGAACAAATGCCAGCTAAAGGATTGAACGAGGCTACTGTAACGGGATATTCTTCTAACAAACAATTCTATTCTCCTGATTATGCTACCCCTTCGTCATCAAGTGAAGTATTTGCCGATTATCGTTCCACTTTGTTTTGGGATCCCGCAGTTTCAACCGGCCCTGACCGTCAAAAAGTAAAGCTTGTATTTTATAATAACGACATCTCAAAATCCTTTAGAGTTGTGCTGGAAGGAGTGAATGAAATTGGCAAAATAGTAAGGTTTGAGAAGGTTATTGGGTCATTGGGTCAATAAGTTATTGGTATTTGGGGCGTGGAATAATGGGTTGCTGGTTAGGGTCGTTGAAGCAGGTTTCTTAAGTGCCTGGTTTTGGCAAAACCTGGTTTTGCTTAGCCCACTCCTGCCACATTTTATCTAATTTTTGTACAATATCAGGGTGTTGTTTCGACAAATCATTCAATTCCGTTTCATCATCATTTATTTTGTATAAATGCCAGGGCTCATTTTTCCGTGCAACTAATTTCCATTCTTCATATCGTGCGTATTTAGCGCCGATATGTTCATTGAAAAGGGCTTGATGACCTTTTGTATTTTTGTTGGCAAAGGCTGAAGCGAAGCTTGTTCCCTGTATAGGCTTAATTGTATTTCCTTTATATGTTACAGGATATTTTGTATTTGCCAATTCTATAAAGGTTGCCATAAAATCCATTACATGTCCTGTTCTGTTGGAAATGCCTCCTTTCTGAACTGTAATACCTTTAGGCCAAAAGGCTATTAGTGGTGTGCGAACGCCACCTTCATAAGATTCCATTTTGGCGAATTGATAAGGGGTGTTTGATACATTTGCCCAACGCGGCCCAATGGAGGCAAAAGATGTTTGTGCACCAGGCAAAACATCTTTTTTTATAGGGTAAGCTATCTTTTCACCATTCCTGGTTTCGCCCGGCCGATCAAAGCCGGGACCGTATTGTGCGGCTATTTCCGGGCTCGCCCCATTGTCGCTTAAAAACAGGATAAGCGTATTTTCTAACTCACCCGTTTCTTTCAACGCTTTAATTATTCTGCCTATCCCTTGATCCATTCGGTCAATCATGGCTGCATGTACGGCCATAGCTCTTGCATCCCACTCCTTATCCGGATTATTCTCCCATTTCAAATCACTTTGCCAACGTGGAGAAAGCGGGGCCTTGGTAGAATCTATCAAACCAAGGCTAAGCATTTTTTTATAGCGGCTTTCACGAATGGCGTCCCACCCCACTTTATAGGTGTTCTCATACTTTTTAATATCCTCCGGTAAAGCATGAAGAGGCCAATGAGGTGCTGTTTCAGCTACATATAAAAAGAACGGTTTACCTGCTTTGCTGAATTGTTTAATGTACGATACTGCTGTATCACTAATTGCATCGGTGTGATAATAATTTGAAGGAACCTTGCTTACAGGTTTTGTACCATTAACAAGACTAAACGGATCAAAAAAATCAACCACACCCCAAATATTACCATAGTATTTCTCAAAACCCCTGCTTGTAGGGTATTGTTCTAACGGCGAAAAAAGTGGATACTCTGCATGATGATTCAACCATTCCAATTGTGCTTTTGCATCTTTTTGTTCTATTGTATTTGACACATGCCACTTACCTACCATGCCTGTATGATAACCTGCATCTTTTAATACTTCTGCAAGTGTAACGGTATTCCGGTTTATGTAACCTCTGTATCCTTGCTCATTTCTATCTGTTGTCATTTCGCCTATTCCGGCCTGGTGGTTATATACCCCGGTTAATAAAGAAGCTCTTGTAGGGCAGCATCGGGAAGTGTTGTAAAACCTGCTGAAACGTAGTCCATTCGCAGCAAGATAATCAAGATTTGGCGTGGCAATTTCTCCACCATAACAACCAATATCTGAATAGCCAAGATCATCTGCCATAATAAGAACAATGTTGGGAGGGGAAGTTTTCTTTTGGACAGCAGTATTTTTTTGAGCTATAGAATCTGTTTGAAGCATCATTGCTGCATATAGCAATCCTATACTATAGTTCCAATATGTTTTCATACTCATCAGGATGTAAACTATTTACAATTTAGATAGCAAAACGGCCATTTACAATCTAATGTCTTACCACTGAAACTGTGAAATGCGCAAGTTGGTACAGCCATAAGGTATCAGTGTTATTTCTTCAGGTTCTTCTTCAGTTTCTAAAGCAGATATAGTGCTGAAAGGGTATGCGGCCTGTCATGTTATTATATAAGCCCCATGAAGGAATACGTTTTGCTTTCGTTTTAATTTCGACCGGAGCGCTCTCGGCATTCCAGGGATAACTCGAAACTTTGCCTTTTACATCTACTTCAAAAGCTTCTTCAAATCTTTTGGCAGGGGTTTATATAAATCATAATTCCAGGGTGTTTTTGGAAGCACTCCTATACGTTTCGCCATATTCAACCGGATCTTTTGCATTTTTAATTTGCTTCCAGTATTCACCAATTTTAAAGCATAGGTAATTGGGCCACGCTCTACAAAAGGGCGAATTAAATATATAATAATTATTTTTTTGTCAGTTCTTTAATCAAGTCAACTTCTTCCTGCTTATAAGGTGTTCCATCTTTACGAAAAATATCATGAAACCATAAATCAGGCTCGCCTGTATATTTTTTACTCCAGCTATCCCATGGAAATATTGTTTGAGATTTGCCACTTACAAAACCCCAGTTAATTGCAGCTACATTATATTTTTTAGCCACCGGTAACGAACCCTGGAAAGTACTGCCATTACCACGCGACATATACTCGGTGCATATAATTGGCTTTTTATAACGTTGCAGCCATTGAATGCGTTTTTCAAACTCGTCGTCTTTATCATAGTTATGAAAGGAGATAATATCAGATTGCTCGAGCATTAATTTTTCAATCGGTTTTAATTTATCATCACTGCTCCAATCACCCGCCCAAACGGCTGCAGTAAGCGGTTGCGAAGAATTGGCAGAGCGTGCCCACACAAACACTTTTTGTAAAAGAGCCTGCACCAACTCTACTTTGTTATAAGGTTCAAAACGGTTATAGCTGCTGCCGTTTGTATTGTCGGGTTCATTCCAAACATCCCAGCCAAGCACACGCTGGTCTTTCGCAAAGTGGGTTACAATATCTGTTACATACTTTTGTAAACGAGGGTATTGCGTGGTATCTTTTAAAGCATCTGCTCCCGGGCTTTGCACCCATCCTGAATTGTGTAAGAATGGTGCAGGCTCGTGTTGCTTACCTGTATGCGGAAAGGGATCCCAACAGGAATCGAATAACACAAGCAAGGGCTTAATGTTGTAACGTTTTGCAATCTGCAGAAAAGTTTCAATACGTTTAATAAATCCTGCAGGGTCTTGTTTATAAGCGAGGTCGTGTAAAAAAATCCGCATAGTGTTCATGCCAAGAGAAGCTGCCCATTTAAATTCTTTGGCAATTGTAGCAGTATCAAAAGTTTCCGCCTGCCACATCTCAAGTTCATTAATAGCATTGTAGGGTAAGTAATTGGCGCCCACAAGCCAGCCTTGTTTGTCGTACCAGGTATTTGCCTGTTGAGCAGACCAAACAGTACGGGCCTGACCTAAACTTTTCTGCTGTGCATTAACGCTGTTTAAAAGCAGTAAATAAGTAAATACCGCTATCAGTGGTTTGTATATTCTTTTCATGCGAACAATTTAATTACTATTGTTTGTTTTCAGGAAAATTTTTTCTAATTATTACAAACGGATGCTGTCCCGTTTGTTGAACAGAGGCATGTTTAATTTTTAAAACAAGTCCGAATGTGTACCAGTTCTTGGGAGGTTAATAGTTTTAGTATTATTATCCACGAGCCAAATTAATAACCAATCGGATTGTATATGACACTCCTAAAAGCCTTTGTATTTTCCTTTAAGTTGGTGAGGCTTGAATTTGGGGGGTAAAAATCCCTGTTGTTCTAATAACAAAAAAATGTAATTGATCCATTCCATTTGGTAACCTCTTTTCCTGCAAAGTTTATAGTCTTTCTATAATTAATTAGTAGTAGTAACCGAATACATACTACTTGTTTAAAAGTGCTATTAGTTCATCAGCATTTTTGTGCTTTCTGGTTTTACCTTTTGTTGCACTTTCCATAGCTGTTTTTGTCGTGGCGTTTGGCTCTTCAAGAATTTGTGCAAAAGGCATTGTTTCAATTAACTCCACAAATTTTTTAGCTTGTTTTGTTTTTGTATCTATTCTAATATAAGTCATTATTAAATTTTGAAGAAACAAATTTATACAAAATAATGTTTAATTAATCCTCGTTATCCTAAGTATGAGCAATGATAGTTCTACAAAATACTTCTGCTCGTCCCGCAAAAAATACCTTCTGAATTGAAGCATTAACACGCATCTGTAATCATAACCCGCTTTACTTTTTACTTCCATAAGATTACCTGGTTTTTAATAAAGAAGAATTGAACAAAATTGTCCTCTTCCAATCATGCCCTCCCAAAATCATTTACCTTAGCACAAAGTACACATTATGAAAAGGTTGCTTTGCGTTCTGCTCATTATATCAATTTACAATCTTTCTATGGCACAACAAAAGACTGTGGGGGAAGTAATATCTCTCGACCCTATGTTTAATACTTTGGTTGATAAAGATGCAAAGATTGAAGTGCTTGCAGATGGTTTTCAATGGACTGAAGGACCGGTTTGGGTAAAAGATGGAAAGCATCTTCTTTTCTCTGATGTAAAGCAGAATACCATTTTTAAATGGAAAGAAGGCGAAGGCATCTCTCCATTTTTAAAACCTTCAGGTTATACCGGACGATTGGCTTACAGTAATGAACCCGGAAGTAACGGCTTAATTATTAATCAGAAGGGAGAGTTAGTTGCATGTGAGCATGGCGACAGAAGAGTATCTTCAATGCCGTTAAGTAAGGGTGGAAAGCGAACACTTGCAGATAATTATAAAGGCAAGCCTTTTAATAGTCCTAATGATATTGTACAAAAATCAAATGGTGATTATTATTTTACAGACCCAGCATACGGCTTACCTGCAAACGCACCTCGGAATATGATGGGAGTATATCGCATTTCAAACGATAAAACGGTAACACTGCTTATTGATAATCTAACGCCTAACGGGCTTACTTTTTCGCCCGATGAAAAGATTCTTTACGTAGCTCAATCACTTCCAGCGAGTGCTATAATTATGTCGTATCCTGTACAACAGGATGGAACAGTGGGGAAAGGTAAAATCTTTTTTGATGCAACATCAATGGTTAAGCAAGGCTTACAGGGTTTACCTGACGGATTAAAAACAGACATACATGGTAATCTGTTTGCTACAGGACCTGGTGGTGTATTGGTGCTCTCTCCTTCCGGAAAATTATTAGGCCGCATAGATACAAAACAACCTACTGCAAATTGTGCATGGGGCGATGATGGCTCCACCTTGTATATTACTGCAAATATGATTTTGTGCAGGATAAAAACCAAAACAAAGGGTGCGGCATTTTAAAGATAGAAACAGAAGTTATTAAAGTTAACTACCCAAACAGTAGTTCATATTTCTTATTCATTTATGTTTTTGAATGTTTTATCTAAAGCATCAAAATTGTTGCAAATGTTCAACACTTTTTTTTGTAGTTACTGAATACTTACCCTTTTATCCGTAAAATTCCTCAAACCAATTCTTTTTCTATAGCATAGTTAAAAATATTACAACAAGACAGGTTTGGACAGAATTTTGAATTGCTTTAGAAAACGGCGTTATGAAAGTTGTAGAAAGGCGGAGATTTTATCTCCTTGATGATGATAATGACGAATTGGAAATATATAACGAGATAATCAGTGAGAGTAAATTGCCTATTGAGTTACACTACTTTAGTAAAGGTGCACAGATGTTTGATTTTCTACAAACAAATCCACCACCGGATATTTTTGTTTTAGATATTAATTTGCCCGGCATAAGTGGCGTGGAATGCATAAGAAGGTTAAAGGCAGACGCACGTTATAAAAATGTTCCTTTGGTAGCTTGCAGCAGCGTTATGTATCAACATCAAGTAGAAGAAAGCATATCAGCAGGTGCAATACGTTTCCGGGTAAAACCTTCCGATTTTTTTAGCTACAGGTCAATGCTTGAAGAATTCTATTCTTTATGCTGCAAAAAAGATGACTATATTATGGGCAAAACTGGTTAAGTAAAAATAAAACATGCTTACAAAAATCATTGCTTCTGCTATAATATCTCAAATCCTCTTACAGCAGTAATTATTTGAAATCCGGTTTAACAGGCTTGCTGCAAGAAGGTTTATTTCCTTCGCGATTGTTTGTATAGGTGCCATATTTTAGAGTGCTTAGTTTTGAAACGCTTACTTTTGCACCCTTAACAATGGCACAAACCCTTTTTTTGTGCCGTTAAACAAGCGCATGAAAGTTGGTTTTGTAAATATATTTGGTAAGCCAAATGCCGGAAAAAGTACTTTGCTTAATTTGGTTATAGGTGAAAAGTTAGCAATTGTAAGTCATAAAGTGCAAACTACGCGCCACCGTATAAAAGGCTTTTTAAATAAAGAAGGTGAATACCAGATCATATTTTCCGATACTCCAGGAATAATTGAGCCTAAATATAAGTTGCACGAAAAAATGATGAAGGCTGTTAAAGGCAGTCTTGAAGATGCAGATGTTGCCTTGCTGCTGGTTGATATTAAAGAAAACTGGCAGGAAGCAGATGAAATATTTTCTCCACTAAAGTTAAAAGCTCCTGCTATACTTGTTATAACCAAGCTTGATACAGCAAAGGTTGCAAAGTTTGAAGAAGCAAAAACACACTTCTCCGCAAAGCCTTACTGCAAAGAATGTATTGGAATTTCCGCAATAAAGAATGAGAACACAGACGGTTTATTATCCGCTATTTTAAAATTCTTACCCGAAGGCGAGCCGTTTTATAATGAAGACGATCTTACCGACTTACCTACTAAATTTTTTGTTGGAGAGATGGTAAGGGAAAAGATTTTTTTACTATATGGCGATGAAATTCCATATCATACCACTGTATTGGTTAATGAATTTAAAGAGAAAGATACGCTTGTAAAAATACAGGCGGATATTATTGTGCAACGCGAAAGCCAGAAAGCAATAATACTTGGAGAAGGCGGTAAGATGATTAAGCAATTAGGCACGCTGGCAAGAGCAGACATTGAAAAATTTTTAGAGCGAAAAGTATTTTTACAGTTGTTTGTAAAAGTAAAAAATAAATGGCGCGATGATGAATTGAAGCTGAGGGAGTATGGGTATAATGGTTGATGGGTTGAATGGATGAAAAGTTCATAAGTTGATAGGTTAAAAGCGGGGATCACAAATCGAAAAATCAGAAATCACAAAATCAGAAATCAAAAAATGGGATTTACAGTAGCGATAGTTGGCCGACCAAATGTTGGCAAGAGTACTTTTTTTAATCGCCTGCTCGAGCAGCGAAAGGCAATTGTGGATGACATAAGCGGTGTAACCCGCGACCGTCAATACGGAATTGCAGAATGGGCTGGAAAAAACTTTAATGTAATTGATACGGGTGGCTTTGTGCCAAATAGTGCAGATATATTTGAGACCGAAATACGCAAGCAGGTCAAGATTGCTATTGAGGAAGCTAACGCACTTATTTTTATGGTAGATGTTACAACCGGTATAACCGATCTTGACGAAGCTATGGCTGATGTTTTACGCCGAACCACCAAACCTGTTTTTTTATGTGTAAACAAAGTAGATAACAGCGAAAGGCTTCTGGAAGCAAATGAGTTTTACAGCCTCGGAATTGAGAAAGTTTTTTTTGTAAGCAGCATAAGCGGCAGCGGAACCGGTGAAATTCTTGATGAGGTAGCAGAACTCATTACTCCCCAGGCTTCTGATGATAGTTTGGAAAAAAGCGGGCTTCCCAAGTTTTCTATTATGGGTCAGCCTAATGTAGGAAAATCATCTTTACTCAATGCTTTAATAGGGCAGGAGAGAACTATTGTAAGCGAAATTGCCGGCACTACACGCGATACTATTCATACGCATTATAATCTTTTTCAAAAGGAGTTTATATTAATAGACACTGCGGGCATTAGGCGCAAGACAAAGGTAAACGAAGACCTGGAGTTCTATTCAGTGATTCGTGCCATTAAAGCTATGGACGAAGCAGATGTTTGTTTGCTGTTGCTTGATGCATCAAAAGGTATAACAGCGCAGGATTTGAATATTTTTAGTCTGGCAGCAAAAAAAGGTAAAGGTATTGTGGTACTGGTAAACAAATGGGACCTGGCAGATAAAGAAACCAACACGGCCCGTGATTACGAAAAACAGCTTAAAGAAAAAATGGCGCCGTTTACAGATATACCTGTTCTTTTTATTTCTGTAGCAGAAAAGATGCGGATTTTTAAAGCGATGGAAGTGGCCCTTGATGTATATGAAAACAAAACAAGAAAAATTTCAACATCACGGTTGAATGAGGTAATGTTGAAGGCTGTTGAATCGTACCAGGCACCTGTAGTTCGGGGTAACCAGGTTAAGATTAAATATGTAACGCAATTGCCAACACAAGTTCCCTCGTTTGCATTTTTTACCAATTATCCTGAAGATATTAAAACGCCTTATAAAAATTATCTCGAAAACCAGTTGCGTCAGCATTTTAACTTTACCGGCGTGCCTATTCGAATTTTCTTTAGAAAGAAGTAGGGCTACTAAGGTTGTTCAAATAAACCTGTTGTTAGTATCGTTTTTATTATCAAACAGCAGTAAGAGAATATAATTTAAATTGCTTCTTTATAACTGCAACCTGCTTTTTAAACTTCTCCAGCTCTTCTTTTTGTTGATTAATGAAGGAGTTTTCTTCAAGGCTTCCCATCACTGCATTCATCTCCTCCAAATTATCGTAAACCATTTTTCTAAATGGATTTGAGTAATCCTTCGCCCTTGATTCATAAATGCCTTTTGTCATCCATTCTTTGGTTTCGATAGCAGCGTTTAATAAAGAGGCAAATGTTTCTTCATTAAAATTGTCTATAGATATACCTGCTATCTCCTGCAAAGCTAACATTGCATGCCCAAGCTTTTTAGCGGGATAAGTGGTGCTCTGCTCCAGGTAAAAGTCATGCAACTCCTTCCACGATCTTATCTTGTTATCCTTTACTTTTTGTATTAAATTACTCACTTCTGCAACCGGTATTAGTTGCCCCCCTGTATTTAACCAGTCATTTAAACTCCCTTCTGTTTCAATAGAGTTCTTTAGGGCTGCAAAAGAAGTGGTGTTGTTTATATTAATGTGGTGTAGCAGTTGGGTTGTGGCATAAAAATGAATTAATTCTTTAAACAAATGATAAGCTTTCATTGCTTTTACAATAACCACTTTTCGTTTAGAATTTTCAAAACAATCAGCACAAATTTCCAGATCATCTACAACAGGATCATAATTTTCAAGTAGTTGTTTTCCTGTTGCAATAGTTTCTTCAAAGCTAAATTTCTCTTCGGGGCTTTCTCTTCTTAAATATGCTTTGCCTGTAAATTCCTGCAATAGTTTAATTGATTGCACTATCTCGTTAATACTATCCGGAGCAAGGTAGTCGTACTCGATATGCTGAATTCTTTCCTGTCTTTTATCACGGTCAATGTACTTCCACGCGTTTCTTTCCAATGCATACATATTGTACATAAACCAATATCCCGGCATTACTACCAGTTGGTCTTTTGTACCATCATTACTGACTAAAGAGAAAGGAAGGCGGATATTTAATTCATTAAGATAATCGCCTTTTGCAACTATGGAAAAACTTGCGAATTTGGAATTGTGTTTCAGGCTAACGCATAAGCCCGGCCAGAAGCCTCTGCCTGCAATAATTTCTCCATCGGCACTACGGCTGTTATGGTTAGAACCAATAGTTGCGCCCGCAGCCATATTGCTTTGTCCCATTACAAGGGATGCGCATAAAAATGAGTTATTGTGGTGTTGCTCGTGTGCAGGAAAAATGAGTGAATTTAATACCTCGCAACACGAAATGGTTGAGTTGTTACCCAGGTAAGAGTTGATGAGGCGGGCGCCATACTTTAATTGAGAATGAGAAGCCATAACAAAACGAACAGCTTTCACTCCATAGAAGGCGCGGCAGCCAAAGCCCATAATTCCGTTTACCATTTCGCATCCTTCACCTATTTGCGATTTACCTTCAGTTCCCGAGTTTATCGTTAAGTTCTTAAGTTTATTAGCGCCTTTTAAATAAGCATCCGTACCAACCCAAACATCTTTAATAATGTTGCAGTTTTTAATCACAGTTCTGTCGCCTACTTTTCCATAATAGCCTCTTTTTGTGTCAAATTCGGCTTCAGTAAGCTCTTTAAACTTTTGCAGCAGTTCATCATCATCCCGGTACTTCGTCCACAAGTAAGCGTCGCCGGCCAACATCCCATTAAATGGAATTACTTTGCGCCCCCCGTTTTCATTACAAAGCTCCATCCAGATACGCACCGCTTCTTCTTCGCCTTCTTTTAATATACCAATTCCAAACTTCGCATGATTGGTTGTAACCAGTTCGTTTACATTTGTAATAATCACTTCGCTTCCAATGATGTAGTGAGACATATAACTAACATTATCAACTACAACATTGTCTCCAAAATCGCAACTAATTATGGTTGAGTTATAAAGGCCAACAGGAATTTTCAGATCGCTAAACTCGAGGCAAAAAGGTTCGAGTTTTCCAATGCGCACCAGTCCGTAAAACTTACAGTTCTTTACAAGCTCGGGATTAAAAGCATCTGATACAAGCAGCTTGTTCCAATCTGCAGCAGTATTGCGGTTACGAACCAACACTTCAATTTCGTAAGCAGAAAGCTGCCTGTAGTTTATACCATTTCTGTTTTGAATATTTCTTAAATAATACTCATCTTTTCCGGCAGGCAAAAATTCGGAAGACACAAATTGGGAACCTAATGAAGATATACTTTGCTTACGTATTTCATTTGTAGGAGTGGACATGGAGTTTGGTTGAAAAGTTATTGGCTGAGAGGTTGATTAGTTGATTGGTTGCAGGGTTTAATAGTGAATTAAATTTGTAGTTGAGGGAAATATGCAGGTTATAAATTCTGACTTTTGTTTTTGCTTCACTTCTCCCGTTAGGCTGTACTTCCAGCTATTCGACCGTTACAGATTTTGCAAGATTTCGTGGTTTATCTACGTCTAAACCTTTTGAAATACCAATGTAATAGCTTAATAACTGCAAAGGAATAACGCTTAATAAAGGCGCTAAAACTTCATCTGCATCCGGAACGTACATCACATCATCTGCCATTCCCGGAATAACTTTATCACCTTCGGTAGCAACAGCAATTACCCTTCCTTTTCGTGCCTTTATTTCCTGAACATTAGAAACAATCTTTTCATAATAACGATCTTTGGTTGCAACAAATACTACGGGTAATTTATCATCAACCAATGCAATAGGACCATGTTTCATTTCTGCTGCCGGATAACCTTCAGCATGAATGTAAGAAATTTCTTTCAGCTTTAATGCGCCTTCCAATGCAACGGGAAAATTATAACCACGGCCGAGGTAAAGAAAATCGGTGGCATCTTTATACTTTTCAGCAATCGCCTGGATGGCTGAGGTATCATTTAATACCAGCCTTACTTTCTCGGGAATTTCTTCGAGCCCTCTTATTAATTCGAGGTATCTTTTTTCATCGAGTGTGCCTTTTGCATAACCTATTTTTAAAGCCATCATTGCAAGCACCGCTAACTGGCCCGTAAATGCTTTGGTACTTGCAACGCCAATTTCGGGGCCTGCATGACTATAAGCTCCTGCATCGCTCATACGGGCAATACTGCTTCCTACCGCATTTACAACGCCGAAAATAAATGCGCCTTGTTGTTTGGCATTTTCAAGCGCTACAAGTGTATCTGCAGTTTCGCCGCTTTGAGAGATGGCAATAATAACATCGCCGGGATGAATAACCGGGTTTCGATAACGAAACTCACTTGCATATTCAACTTCTACAGGAATGCGGCACAGTTCTTCAAACATATATTCTGCCAGTAATCCTGCATGCCAGCTTGTGCCGCATGCAACCATTACAATGCGTTGCGCATTTATTAATGCCTGTATATTATTTTGAACACCGCTCATAATTATTGTACCGTTCTCTGCATGTAACCTGCCTCGCAGGCAATCGAAAATAGTATCCGGTTGCTCATGAATTTCCTTCAGCATGAAATGATCATAGCCACCTTTTTCAATAGCTGCAAGTTCCATATCAAGCTTTTGAATGAAAGGTGTTTGCTTCTCATTACCGAGGTTCTTTAAGATAAGTTCATCGGGTTTTATAATGGCTATTTCATAATCATTTACATAAACAACTTCCTTTGTATATTCAATAATAGGAGATGCATCGGAGGCAAGAAAATGTTCTCCCTTACCAATACCAATCACTAACGGACTGCCTTTTCGGGCAGCTATAATTGTTTCAGGATCGTCTTTCTCAATTAATAAAATGCAATATGCGCCCACTATTCTTTTAAGTGCAATGCGCAGCGCTTGTTCTAAAGTGCAGTTATTATTCTTTTTAATGTCTTCAATAAAATTCAGCAATACTTCTGTATCGGTATCGCTTTTAAAGTGGTAGCCTTTGTTAATTAGTTCGCGCTTAATAGCTGCATAGTTTTCTATGATGCCATTATGGATCATAGCTATTTGTCCGCTTGCACTTAAATGCGGATGTGCATTCCTGTCGCTGGGTTCGCCATGTGTAGCCCACCGTGTATGGCCGATGCCGGTGAAAGCATGCATGTCTTTACCCACAACAGACTCCTCAAGTTCGCTTACCTTTCCTTTCTTCTTATAAACCTTTAAATCTCCGTTTAATAAAGCAACACCCGAACTGTCGTAGCCTCTATATTCCAATCTTTTCAAACCTTTTAAAATTACTGGGTATGCCTCACGAGGCCCTGTGTAACCAACAATTCCACACATTATTTAAATTAATTTAAAGTGCAATATCATTATTTTTAATCAAACCATTTTCTGAGATTAGATTTGACAACTTTCCAAAAAGTTGTCAAAATCTTTTAAAAAAGACTAAAATGATTATTGATTTTTCTGCTGATTATATTCTTGAAAATGAAAACGTTTTATTAAGGCCTTTGCTTTCTTCTGACTTTGAAAATCTTGCAGTGTTTAGTGAAAACGAACCTGATCTGTGGCGGTTTTCTTTACTTACTGCTGCAGGAAAAGATAATATGAGGCAATACTTACAAACTGCACTCGACGGACGAAGCCAGAAAAAAGAGTATCCTTTTATAGTGTATGATAAACGGAAAAAAAGTTATGCAGGAAGCACAAGGTTTTACGATATTCAGCCAAATTATCAAACGCTGCAGTTGGGATTTACCTGGTATGGAAAACAATTTCAGGGAACGGGGCTGAATAAAAATTGCAAGTATTTATTGCTTGAATTTGCATTTGAAAAATGGCAAATGGAACGGGTGGAGTTTAGGGCTGATAATGACAATGCAAGAAGTATTGCAGCAATGAAAAGTATCGGTTGTAAAGTTGATGGCATTTTAAGAAGCAATATGCCCAGGCGTGATGGAGGAAGAAAAGACACTATTGTTTTGTCAATTCTTAAACATGAATGGGAGAGTGAAGTGAAGGAGATGCTGGGAAGAAAGGTGGAAGGTTTAAGGCATCGGGTTTAAGGTGGTTGAAATACTTGAACATTAATATGAGGAAATAATTTTATCAATGGAAAATCTGATTGCAGCATATAAAAGTTTGATAAATACCAGCCTTCCGGCTAAATATAAAAAGCCTGTGCGTTTCAACCATTGCTTCAACCGGATAATTTTGGATTGGCTTTTTAATGATTGCTGGTATAATCATTTAAGCAGAAAACAAATAGCGATCAGTCAGCTAAGCAGAGAACAATTGCAATTAGCGATTGCAAGAATGAACGAATGGCTGCAAAATCACGAGTTGCTTTATGCAGATAACAACAGTTCTCTAAATTTTAGAAGACAAAAAGCTGTAAAGTAATTTGGAAATTGTTTTAGTAAAATGCAAGAAGAATAACTCTACTACTGATATACATAATAGCTTCATTAAAGTGGAAGATGTTATTCAAAAAAGGGACTCGTTAAATTCAGTAGTAAAGTTTCGGATAAGTGTAACCCCTTTAAGTGATCAAACAATAAAAGTGGATTATGCCACTGAAGAAGGCACTGCTAAAGCTGCAATAGATTTTATATCTAAATCAGGTACGGTTACCATAGTGCAGGGCCAGTCAGAAGCATTTGTAGAAGTGTCGGTTATTGGAAAGCAATTAAAGCAAAGTATCCAGCAATTTTATTTAAAATTGACTAATGCCACTGGCGCCCAGTTGCAAAACGATAAAGCAACTGCAAAACTTGAAAACATTGGTAAGCTGGAATTGGTATGGAGTGATGAATTTAACGGCACTGCTTTAAACACAAGTAACTGGAATTACGAAACTGGCGGGGGTGGGTGGGGGAATCGTGAGTTGCAAACTTACATGGCAGGTACCAATAATGCTTATATAGAAAACGGGAATTTAGTGATTGAAGCAAAAAAAGACAGTGTTGGTTTTAACAATTATACTTCTGCAAGGCTTACCACAAAAGGCAAGCAAAAGTTTACTTACGGCAGAGTGGATATTAAAGCTAAGCTCCCGGTTACAAAAGGAATATGGCCTGCATTGTGGATGCTTGGCGAAAACATTAGCACCGTAAACTGGCCGGCATGCGGAGAATTAGATATTATGGAACTGATAGGCAAGGGTCCAAATAAAATTTATGGTACAGCACATTGGGGTACTTCATCTGCAAATCATCTAAGCAATGGCGGTAATTATACGTTACCGTCAGGCGATTATTCTGCAGGCTTTCATATTTTTAGTATGGAATGGAGCGCAGATAAAATTGAATGGTTTGTGGACAGTAATAAATATCATGAACTCAGGATGCAGCAAGTAACCGGAAGTAACTTTCCATTCGACAAGGATTTCTTCTTAATATTTAATGTTGCCGTGGGTGGTGATTGGCCAGGCAATCCCGATGCCTCAAGTGTTTTTCCTCAAAAAATGTATGTGGACTATGTACGTGTGTATCAGAGATAAAACTTCTTGCAAAAAGAAAGTGATATAGTACTTAGCAATCTTTAAACTTCAGGGCAGAAAAATAATTACTACAAGATAAAATTTTTTCTAAAGGGTTTAAAATTAACTATCTTTCAAAACACTAAAATTAACTGTTATGAAAAAAATTTACTTTCTTATTCTCATCCTGGCTTTACTCGCCTACACTAATCAATCAAAAGCACAGGCTGGTTCTGTAGTATTAATTCCTGCCGGGGGCGCACAGGTTTTATATCCAAGTATTACATCAGCGTATGCTGCAATTCCGGCAGCGCCTGCTTTAAGTTATACAATTGAATTACTTCCGCCTTACAACGGTACTGATGCATCTGAAGTTTATCCAATACAGCTTACAGATAAAGGACTAACACCGGGCAGTACCGTTACAATAACCATCAGGCCCGCAGCGGGCAATAACGGAGAAACTATTCAAAGACCCGTAGCTGCGGCGGGAGTGGTGTTACAATTTAATGGCGCTGATAATGTTATACTCGATGGCAGGCCAGGCAGTATTGCCTCTGCAGCTTCTAACTATCTTACAGTAAATGATCCCTTCGTTGGCAGCAATACCAACAGGAATATTGAACTGATAAATGCAGCAAATAATAACACCATTCAATATGTGAATTGCACCGCTGCCGATGCAACTGCAGCAGGCGCTGGAAATCGTACAATTTTAATTGGCAGTACCACCACAACGGGCAACAATAACAACACCATTCAAAATTGCATGGTATCCGGCGGATTACGTGGCATTCAGGATTTTGGTTTAAGTGATGCTGTGCCTAACAACGGAAGTAAAATTTTGAACAACACAGTAAGCAATTTTGGAGCTATCGGCATTTTTGCCGGAACCGGTCAATCTAACATTACCATAAATAATAATACAGTTTTAATGGTTAATTATAATCACCTGGTTGCAGGTACAATCGTTGGTATTCAGCAGCAGTCTCTTGTTGCCGGAACCACCTCTATTGCCAATAACACTATATCTCTGTCAAGTACATCGGGTGCAACAACTGGTGTTACCGGGATTGTAGATATAGCGGTAGGCACCGAAAATATTCAAAGTAATACTATAGCCCGCTTAACTGCCCCATTGGCAACAACACTAATTGGGATAGGCACCTATAGTAATGGTGTTACCACTTTTAATGTTTTAAATAATATTATCAGTAACCTTTCTGGTCCTGCGGCTACTACGGTTTGGGCTGCATTTTTGAGCTCTGCAGCCACTCCTGCTGCTACCTTATATAATTACCGGGCTAATAAAATTACGGGTTTAACTTCCGGCGCTGCGGCAAATATTCGGGGGATGTCTATTTTTCCTGCTATGGGTTCAACTTTAAATGTTTATAATAATTTTGTTGCTATTACTGATTCTAATGCTACTGCTGCTTTCCTATTTGGTATTTTATTTGGCAACACTGGCAATAATTATACATCAAACATTTACTACAATTCGGTAAAGCTTGGTGGTAAAGGATCAGACACAACTATAAATTCGTTTAGTATATACAGAAGTGATACAACTGCAACTTCTGTTTATAATCAGAAAAATAATATTTTGGTAACAGATCGTAATGGAAGTATAGCGTTCTTTAATATTAGTACTTCCGGAACCCTTGCTATAGATTATAATAATTATTATGCAAATGGCGCCACAGCCTCTTATGCTGCCGCCACTGCAGCAGCCGTTTATTTAAATTCTGAACTCGCAGCTTACAAAACAACGGTTTCTCCTCAGGAGCAAAACACAACCTTTAATAATGTAAGTTTTGTATCTAACACCGATCTTCATCTTACCGGCACATCTGTAACTGATGTTAATCTTAAAGGAACACCTATTGCCGGTATCACTACAGATATTGATGGCCAAACCCGCTCAGCAACTGCTCCAACAAAAGGAGCTGATGAACCGGGTCAAACAGTCCCTGTTGAACTCCTTACATTTGCAGGAACAGCTAAAGGAACTTACAATCAATTAAACTGGAGCACAGCTTCAGAAAATAATAATGCCGGTTTCGAATTGCAGCGTTCTGCTGACGGAAGATATTTTACAGCCTTAACTTTTGTAAGTTCAAAAGCAGTTAATGGTAATTCAACTGTAGCGCTGAACTATAATTTTGATGATGTAAAACCGTTCACTTCAAATTCGTTCTATAGATTAAGGCAGACAGACAAAGACGGTCGAAGCACTTATTCTGCAATAGTCAGCATCAAAGGTAAAGGAGTACTGAATTTGCAGATCACTAATCTTTATCCTAACCCTGTTAAAGATCACTTTAATGTTATAGTCGCCGCTAAAGATAACAGCACCATAGCGGTTTCTGTTACAGATATAAACGGAAAGCTGGTTATACAAAAAATGTTTGCAATAAAGGCAGGCGATAACATTCTTTCAATGGGTGTTGGATCTCTTAATGCAGGTGTTTACAGCATTAAAGTATTAGAGCAGAAGACCGGCGAAACAGCTACTTTGAAATTTATGAAGTAAACCTACTGGTATAAATAATATAGCGGTTAATTAAAAATGCAATCCTTAATCGGGTTGCATTTTTTTATAGAGGTTAAATGATTTACGGGTAAAGCGAAATTATCTAATGCTGTGCTTTTATATGAATGATAGGTTGAGCCTGGTTTTGAGCTTTGCATTTATATTAAATGAATAACTTTGGAATATGACTAACACTTATAGACTAAATGTTAATGAATTATCTCAGGAATTGCTTAATTCTATCAAAGCTGCTTCTAAAGATAAAGTAGTAGAGATAACTGTGACCGAAGCATTAGATGAAACTGCTTATTTACTTTCTTCACAGGAAAACAAAAAGCACCTTGAACAATCAGAATATAACGTAAAAGAGGGCAAGGGAATTGCATTTACCGTGCATGAACTGGAAGAAAAGTATGGTAATAAATGAAGACTATCACTTTAAGTCCCGAAGATTTAGAGCAGTTGGACGATTGGAAAAAATCTAACTTTAAAGTTCTCTCCAAATAATTTCTTTACTCATAGAAATAGCTGCAACTCCCTTTACCGGAACCGGTAAACCTGAACCTTTACGTCATCCTCTTAAAGGTAAATGATAGAGAAGAATTACATAGGAACACAGATTGAATTACGGGGGTAAAAAGACGATAGGTATAGGCGTTTAGGTCGCAATCAATTAGTTTTGCCCAATGGCAGAACGGGCTAAATTTGTTGGTGTTAATTCAATTACATTCAACAGGTTATTTAAATCAGATGAAGATTGCTTACAATACTTGTCTTTACTAAAATGGGAAGATGGCTACAGTTGCAAGAGATGCAGGAATGATAAATATTGCCAGGCCAAAAAGCTATTAAATAGGCGATGCACCAAATGCAGATATGAAGAAAGCCCTACAGCTGGAACTATGTTTGACAAAGTAAAGTTTTCATTGTTAAAAGCATTTCATATTGTTTTTAAGATAAGTACAAAGAAAAAAGGCATGTCGAGTTTAGAGTTGAGCAATGAATTTGAGCTACGCCAAAAAACATGCTGGGAGTTCAAATGGAAAATTCAACAAGCAATGGCAAGCATCCTCCAACACGCTTTAGAAGGTACTGTGCATGTGGATGAGTGTATGATTGACGGACCAGAAGAACAAAAGCGTGGCAGAAGCATAGGATCAAAAAAATTAATAGTAGTGGCTTTGAAAATTTTAGATTCCGGTGTTGGAAGGGCATATGCTGAAGTTATAGAAAACGCTTCTTCAAAAGAATTGGGTAATTTTTTAAAGAAGTATGTATCAAAAGATGCCAGGATTATTTCTCATGAATGACGTGGGATACACACCATTGAAATCTGAATTTAAAAAGTTAGAGCAGGTAGCATCTGATGACGGAAAAAACTTTAATGATATTCATATCCACATTATGAACATCAAAGGTTGGTTAAGAGGTATCCATCATCATTGCAGTAAGGAGAGGGTTCAAGGGTATCTTAA
>JAABUN010000823.1_pt1 | contig 76464 bp, 41 predicted proteins | sample 5559311 | NCBI WGS metagenome assembly JAABUN01 (sample SAMN10711877, study PRJNA513370) | rock metagenome | isolation source: Antarctica rocks | place: Antarctica: Victoria Land, Siegfried Peak sud | reverse complement strand
TTGCTCTGTATAAAATAGTTGTTGCGGTCCTCGCCGGTTGGAGCTTTGTTTTTTACTCATTTTTGTCCTGTTTTTAGTTGACTTATCCACTTTTTAGGAGTCAACCTATTTCAGGACTATACAAGGCTTTCTGTCCACAAATAAAATTCTAAGGTCGGCAGGAGCTATCGGGGATGAAACTTTTTACTATACACCTGACACACCCAGACATGTTTATAAGTACTCCCTTACGCAGAAGCAGCAATTCTTTGGTGTTAATGCAGGCTTAAACAAGCGGATTAAAATATCGAAAAAGCTGCAATTCCTCACGGGGCTGCATGGGCAGGGAAGTTTCGCATTGGTACATCGCTATAAGCAGCAATGGGACAGCAGCACCTTCACGCCACAACAAGGATTAAATACGAGAACAACCATACTTCCTGACTTTAAGGGGAAGAATTTCTTCCAATGGCAGCTAATGGTGCCCCTGGCATTGGAGTATGAGCTTTATAAGAAACAATTGTTTTTGCGTTTAGAGGCAGATGCTGGAATTGTTGGTAGCCGCCTTCGTCCCAAATCCTTGCATACAAAGAGGCACATGGCGCAGGCTTATGGCTTATCTGCCAACATAGATGAACTCAACTGATTTGAAAGATGATTATTCATGCTACGTTTTGTAGGAGAAGGAATGTAAATGCGAATGTTGGCTGCCACAACAGGAGTATTTGATAAAATAGCGGCTTGCATGCTATATTCATCTGCAAACAAAAATTAAACCCATAAAAGGGGAGTTGCAAATCAAATATCTCTGCTTCACCAATATTTTCTCCAAGATAGGCAACTAATTCATATTCTTTAAACTTATTTCCTAAGCTGAAATAAAGCCGCAAACATAGTGTCTGCCTTTATTTCGTAGCCTTTCAGCAACTCCATTTTTACTAAAGTAACAGGAAAGTGTTGCGTTATAAACTCTGCTATATCTTCATTTTCTCCTTTAAAAACAGAACAGGTGATGTACAGAAAATATCCGCCTTTATGCAGGAAAGGAATTGTACTTGCACAAATACTTCTCTGCAGGCTGGTGTATTTTGTTATCTCATTTTCATGAAAGAACAGGAGTTGCTCAGGAGTACGACTCCATGTACCTGAACCGCTGCAGGGGGCATCACAGATAATTAAATCAAACCTTTTATCCTGCAACGTTTCCAGTAAATTTTTATGGCTGTTAAGATCACCAATAAATGACTGATAATGTTTTATTCCTGCATCTCCGAAACGCTTATGCAGGTTTTGCATAATAGATTGCCTTACGTCTGAAACTGTTAATTTAATTTGGGGAAGTAGATCATAAGCCATTATTGATTTTCCTCCACTTGCAGCACAACAATCCCAGGCTGTTGCTGTCTTTTCAAGTGCAGCTATCTGTAACAGTTCCCCCACTCTTTGAGAATTTAAATCTTGAATTACAACTTCGCGGTTAATGTCTAATACTTGTTCAAGCTTAGTTCCGTTTGCAAAAGCAAAGCATGTTTCATTAATTTTTGTAAAAGCAATTTTTGCTTCCTCCAGCTTTTTTTTTACTAAAGTCTGCTTTCCCGGTCTTAGTCTAACGAATAAATCTGGTTGAATAAGAAAAGAAGTATTGAAAGCTTTTATAGCCATTTCTTCTGACAAGTAATTATTGAATCTAAAAATTGTTTCTGCATCAATTCCTGTTACGGCAAATTTTTCACTTAATGACAAATGGATTTTCTCATTCCATTCGGGCTTTTCATTTTTCAATAATTCGTGTGATTCATTATTGCAGATAAAAACACTCGTTAACAACCTTTCATCAATGCTTTTATTTTTTATTGCAAACCCTATTCTGAAATAATTATAACACAACGCACTTATGCTTCGTCTGTCGCCTAAGCCGTATTTTTTTTCCTTTGCAAAAAAATTCTTAAGAAAGGCACTAAAAGGCATCTCACCTTTGTAAAGGTTTACTATAGCTTTAGCTGTATTTGCATGAGAATAAAATCGTGACATAGAAGGTCGTACAATAGTACATCAAAAATATTTATAGAAGTTGCTGTTCATGCACAAGCAGCAGCAATGGAATTTTCCAATGCTTCAATGACTACTATGTTTGTATATCTACTTGATTAAAACTTTTTAGTTTTATGAAGCGTGCTACTGATAAATGATGCGACCATTGGTTAGGAACGGTACAAGAAATAAATTTAAAAAAAAGATTACCCTCAAAAGTGTTTTTCACGGTGCTATTACAAAAAAGTTTATAATTGAAAAGGTCACTCAAAGATAAATGAAATGGATGCAACTAAAGCTTATAAAGCTCAATAGAAGTAGCTCTATGAATCTAATTTATCCTCTTATAATCTTTACTTCTTTAGGTGCGCTGATGTCGGATTTGATTTGGCCGTTAGCCAGTTTTGTATGCTTTACTTTTACAAGGCCATAGGGTGTGGGGAAAGTGCCTTCAGCGAATTTGAGATCACCAAGATGTGGTGATACTTTAATGATTTTACAACCCGGAGCAACAACCGAGATGCCCAAGACATGTTCTGTTAACCATGGGGTCGGACCAGAGGCCCAGCCATGACAGAAGCTGTGCCTGAAACCGATATAACAATACGCTCCGTAGTCACCGTGAATATCTTTTTCACCCTGCCTCGGAAGTTCATCAATACGGGATGCATTTGGTAACCAGTCCATATTAAAGTCTTCCCAGAAGGTAGTAGCTCCTAACTTTAGCATAGCCCCCCAGTATTCGCGAATTGCATCTAATGATCCCTGGTAATCACCTGCTTTTGCCTTGGCTTGCAACATGTAATAACCAAAGAAAGTAGAGAAGTTCTTTACGCCCCCAACAGACAAAAATTCATCGTTCATCTTTTTAGCCGGAGCTAATCCTGATAACGCCATCAGTGCTGCAGCCTGTTTCGCATTACCTGCATCTGGCACATACTTTTCAAGTCTTGCAACAACATTGTTACATAGTTTAACGGTTGCAGGTTCATCTAATATTTTACATAGTTCAGCACCTGCATTCAAGGTCATAATAAGCATTGCCTGCAGGCCGGCATGTATACCTTGTTTGTTTTCACTTGAAGGCCAGTCAAGAAATCGTGTACCATCATTCAACTGCTCTTTACCAGATGCATCCACCTTCGATGACAGGTGTTGTAGCAAGCCTTTTAAATATTCTTTTTGTTGCTTCAGGTATGCTAAATTACCAGTGTGCATGTACCAATCGCGATGTATGAGCACCCACCACATCGAGTATGAAACCATGCCATTCATATATTTTGGCAACGGAGTTATATCACGTGCAAGATCAAGGGTTTTTGGTACTACATTATTATAGCCAAACACTGCACCAATAGTAGAGGTTTCAGGATGCATATCGCCTATCCATACTAACCTGTCACGCTTAATGCCATCCCACAAATACTCCTGCATATTTAAATGAACGGTATAGGCGCCTGTCATCCATATATCATTCAGTAATTTATCGCTTGAATTAAAAGAACCCAGGTAAGGTATATCTCTGTAAGTAAAGATTGCCCGAACTTCTTTTAGCTGCAACTCGGTATTATCATCTATAAGGTCAATGCGAACAAAACGAAATCCGGTATTGCCAATCTCAAGTTTACCCAGCCATGGAACCTGAACAATTTCATCACGCATGGCGTGATCGTTTGTTGCGTTTTGTGCAGGTTCAACAGTGCTCATAGCTTCACTGGCCGACTCGCCGAAACGTACACGTAATTTTACAGGCTTTCCGCTTTTATACATTCCTGTAACGATCTGTAATCCACCATGTAATTCTCTTCCGTAATCAAGCAGCAATGCCGGATGAATGGTATTGCTGCTCTTTAAAATACACATGTTGCTATTGGATAAATCAGCCTGTCCGTTACCTGGTAATAAAAACCGTTGTGCATTTATGATGTTAGTATCAGTGTCTGGTGTTTGCCATAGGACCTTTATTGGTGATAAGTACTTTTTAACCGTTTCTGTTGTTTGAACTGTGCGGTCTTCTTCAAACACCGGTGGTAGTTGTGCTTTGATAGATCCGCTAAATATTACCAGTAAAACACTTTGTATTAAAATTGTTTTTTTCACTTGCAATCGTTTAATTAATGTTGATTTTATGTACCCGACTTTTATTTCCTATTTAGCGGCCATTACGTCACACTTTGTACTAATATCACTATTCAAAATCTTACTATCTAAAATGCACAAGTTAACAATCCTAAAGCAATACTTCATCCTGTACCTACCTGTAGAAGCAGATTTAAGTATAATATTTCTCAATAATATAGATGTCCATTTGAGAGTGGTAAGTATAATGTTAACATAAGTCTTAAGCTGTTTGTTAATATAGATCTATAAAGTTATTTAAAAGGTATTATCAAGTATAATTATACTCTTATTATTCCGGCAAAAGGTATTCAGGCCAAACAAAGTAATCAACGCCGATAAAATAAATTTTCATATTTTAATTATTATAAATTGGTTTACTGTTTTAACTTTTTGATAGTAGTTGTGGTATCATTACCGTATTTATCAAACCCGATACAAAAAACACTCGCAATTGTAATTAGAATATAAGGAATCCATAAGATACAAAAGTAATTTTCCTTTTTTGCTTATATATAAAAGTATATAAAGATTGAAACGGCCGTAAAGCGTACGTTAAAAGCAGTTTTCCTTTTAATTTTCCTTGCCGAAGGCTTTCTCACACTCTATTGCAGTATTTTCAATTAGCGTTGAATTTGAGGATATAGTAACTTAACAATTCAGAGACGTCTCCTTCTACAACCAATTGATAAATTCGTAATAGCGGTTCTTTTTATCCCACTTCTCTATTGATGTGGTAAAAGGAAGGTTTTTTACTTTTTGAACAAAGGCAGTATTTGTATGATATACTTCCTTTAAGTTCTTTTTCGTAAGTTGATGAAGGGGTGAGTTGATATTGCTGCTGAAATAAAGCGTTGCTGATGATATTGAGCAGGGCGAACAGCCGGGTAAAGTATAAATGCAAATTTTTCCAATGTAATCAACTCTATAAAATTCTTCATTGAATAACCGCCAATCAATCCCTTTTTTTCTATAGCCCCATATTTCATCCTTGTATAATTTATAAATGGTATCGGATGTTTTGATTGTAATAGGTAATTTTCTGTTTTCTTTAAACTTAAATCCTTCATCTTTATTAAATGCATAAGTTAAAGTACCCTTCAGGTAATCTGTATCCGCTAAGTAAACTCCATTCTCTTTAAGGTTTTTATAAGGTACTTGAGCTTGCAGCATACCTGCAACTAAAAACGAAAGCACTAAAATAGTTTTCATATTCAATAGCTTTATAAATGATACAATTATCAGGAAGTAGTTTTGAGAAAACAATACTTATCACTGAAGCAATTCCATATGGCCTGATATTGCTAACGGAAGTATAATATTTTCAATAAAACATGCATAAAGCTTAGGAATTTTGGTTTCATTTAATCTAACTGGATAGATTCTTAATAATAAGATAATAGAAGAACTTTAAGCACATGCTATTAAAATACGGGTAGTAACATTGGGCTTTTTATAAGCATCGTTGTTGCAATAGCAACTTAAATTCATTTGTAATGTAATTATCCCTAATAATATTTTTTAAATAGGTGAAGAAAGCCGTGGAATCAACAAGGCCATATCAATTTTATCGATATGGCCCTGTTTTCAAGATTGACTAATTGATTAAAAACTCTTATTCCTTGATCAGCTTCTTAACCTTAACACCTTTATCCGAAATCACTTGCACCATATATATACCTTTTGGTAAATTTTTAACTGATACTATCCCTGACGAAGACACAATCTGTCTGTCTACGACCTTTTGTCCTCGTTGGTTGAAAATATTTACCTTTAATGTGGCTTTATCATCATCAGAGGTAATTTTTAATTCATTAGCAGCAGGGTTTGGATACATTACAAAGTCAAAGTGACTGCTGCTGGAAATTCTTATTAAGATAACCTGGCTATAAGTAAACTTACCGTCTTTATCAACCATCTTCAGACAATAATAATTATTTCCGGTTTGTGGTTTGTCATCAATAGTATTGTACTTGTTGCTGCCTCTGCCTGCGGCATTTACAATAGCTATTCTGGTAAAACCATGGCCATCACCGCTTCTTTCAATTTCAAAAAGTTTGGTGTTAACTTCATCCGCAGTATTCCAATGTAGCTCAGTTTTACCGTCTGTTAAGCTGCCTGTGAAAGATAACAGGTTTAAAGGAAGAGCAGAACCATAGCTATCAGGATTACGCATCGCCAGCAGTTGACCGCCTTCTATAATTCCGGGATGAATGGAATCTTTATAATGAGACTGATTTACCAGCAGGAACATACCAGGTCCCAAGATATTTTCAGCATCTATTATTCCTGACGATTCTTCATCCTGGGTAAGAAAGTTAGCGCTACCTGTAAGAAATCTTGTTGAATCATGTTGAGCTATTGCAACCAACTTATCTGTAGAAATAGTGTATTGCCATATTTTTCCCAAATGTGCATTATTACCTACATCTTCCTGTAATAATATATGACCGTATTTATCTATAGCCATATTGTCCAGCATTTTTTGTCCTTCTGTACCATCAAGCACAGCTTCAATAGTTCCTCCCATTTCCGGATTGGCAGGGTTATCAAAACGAAGCCTCCACAGGCGACTCGGCAGAGTGAAAGCGTCGGTAGTATTGAAGTAAAAATCCTGCGGATGTGAGGGATCCCATGCTCCATCTTCGGGCCTAAGAAAAGTAGTAACACCGGCAGCTATACTTAGTGAGTCTAAAGCTGCACCTGTCGTATTTTGTACAGAGCCTAAATCGGACAGGCTAAACCGTGTACCTGCAGCAGGTACACCTAAAGTATCTTCTTTTACCATACCAGCTACCGATACTCCGAATAATTTACCATTATTCAAACCGGCTCTATCCATTTCAGTACCTGCATTTGTTTTTGTACCTACATAAAAGTATACCTGCCCGCCAGAACCATCGTCCATACCGGCAACTACTGTTTTATCGCTTGCAGTTGGGCTGGCTACAGAGTTTTCCCAGGCGAACTTACCTAAATAAGGCAACTGATAACTTGTTCCGGAATTAACACCTGTAGCAATATGGCCAACCGCACGACCTTCAGTCCCATTCTCTTCTCCGTTCATAAAAATACGCTCCTGTGTACCTAACCCTGTTGTACTATTATAAAAGGCAGAAACAGGTGGCAAATCAGCAGAACAAAAACGACTAAAGGCTGCAGTAGTCTGTGCAAAACTCTTGGTAACAGTATCCCAGAGATACACTTTCTGGATTAAATCTGAGCCGCTAAGAACAGTCAGATTTGATTTGTTGATAATCCATTTGGAAACAAATGCCCCTGCTGAACCATGAGCACGTGGAATACCAACTGTATTGGTGAGTTCATGATTCATCAGCAAAGTGAATGTGGTGTCACCATTATCAAAAGCTCCCAAACCATCAGGGATTCCAGACATTTTATAGCCACCAACGCTATCATTAGCAGAAAGTATCGAAGTAAGGTTTACTCCCGGTGCTGCCGGCAATATATAAGGTGATTGGGAACTGCTTATTCCTGCAGAAGAACCATAAGTGAATGTTGTAAAATCAGTTAAAGATCCTGTAGAATATACTTTTATTCCTGAAGAATCATTTGCCTGTATATTGTAAGAAATAACGCCTAAATTGGATTGAGCAGGAATTGTAAAAGTATATGTATTACCATTTATAGCTGGAAGCAACGGTGTTTGTGCAACACCATTAACGCGATAATTTAATTGTGCATTGGTTACTGCAATATTATCTGTAATGGTTGCAACAATAGTAAAAGGACCATTTGCGGCAGTATTGGTTAGGGGTGTATAATCAATTACCGGGTTAATACCAATATCATAACTTGCTCTTAAAGTAGTTGGATTGCCGGGTGCAGCCTCCTGGTAAGTGCTATCAGTCATCACTGCATCGCGACCCATGTTGTTAACATGCACCTGATTATTTGTATATACATTGGCGATTAAATATCCAAAGTAAGCATTGGGGGGAAGTGCAAAAGCGGGTTCTACTAAACTGCCGCCATTGCCTGCAATAATCTGCCATGTTTTATTGAGGTGTGGTTGAATGGTATCAGATACATGTACGTGGGCAGAGAAAAACGCATCTGCCTGGTATTGCTCAAGTGTATTCCAAAAACTATCACGTTGAGCCGGATTAACATCCAATCCATCAGGACCAGCTTTAAAACGACCTGAGTATGCGGGCTTATGCCCGATTGCAAAAACATGCCTTGCTCCATTCAGACGTGCACTTTTTATGTCATTAGCTAACCATTTGTAAGAAGCTATTGCATCTCTTCCGACAGGATCAGTATTTATAAGTACAAAATGATCATTTTTATAGTTAAAAGAATAGGTTAACTGGCTTTGATCAGTTGTTAAACTATCAGTGCCCGGAACCAAGCCGGTAATGGCTGGCCCGTTATTTCCCAAAATATAATCGTGCATGACTCGCACAAATGTTCTTTCGGCAGCAGGAAACGATTTTTTACCTGCAGCTTTATCCTGCGTTTCATGATTACCCTCCAAAGCAACCAATTGAACAGATGTACCGAATAAAGGGGATGCTTTATACAAATTAAGCCAGTTGGTTAACTGCGATGCAAGTTTCACCGTGTCATTTTCATATCCTAACACTAAATCACCTGCAAAAAACAAATATTTGGGAAGAGGATTCATTTGAGATACTTCCGTAAACACTCTGTTTAACTGATAAATATTAGCAGTGCTGGGGTTACCAACCGAATCAACATCATTTACACGGTTACAACCAAGAACTACAAAAGAGTAATCTAATGTTTGGGCAGAAACCAATGAGGGGAAATATAAAACCGCAGCAAACAATGAAACGTGCGCAATTTTCAAGAACTTTTTTAATCGGGGGCGGTTGGGATTATCCTTATAATATCCAAAGCTGCTAAACACTTGTTTCAGCAAGTCAACAATTTTTTTCGTTGGTAAATTTTCTTTTTTCATAGACAATTTTTTTTGTAATTAATGTGATTTTATTTTAATGGTTGTTTACAGGAATAGAGGATAGTGTGATTAGTAATAATTGATATGTCAATAGTTAAAACAATATTTTATTGCAATGACAAAAAAATTATAAAAAGATAAATTTTAGGCGATCTTTTATTGCAAAGTGTTTTTTGAACAAAAGAGTGCTTTCATCCAAACAATTTCTGTTTGCACAGGAGCTTTTGTTTACTAGTATTGTTTAATAAAGTATAATATTTTAAATAAAATCAGATATAAAGCTGATGAATTTTAGTGTTATCTATTCCAGTTATGAGATTGTTAATAATAATATAATAGAAGAATCTTAGAAGACACCGTAATAGATATCAACACATAAAGATCAGTAGGACTTATATCTCCAAAAGTCCAACCAGGCAGATAGGTTTATTGCTGAGCTTTGGTGTTATATACAGACCGTTTCCTTTTTATAAACGAAACATAACTTTAATCATTACTACAGATCCTGGAAGGGGTAAAAAGCATCAACATGGCATGCATTTGTAGAATTAAGACTTAACCATTTCATCATATTTCCATTATAATTATTGTATTATTATTGCTTCTTAATTATAATTACAAATTATCCGTTTTTCCCAAGTCTTATTGTATCCTAATCATTTGTGAGAGTAGTGATTTGATAAATAGAATAAATTGAATTGAATTATAGCCATCCAAACTTATTACATCTTAATTATAATAGTTATACGCTAATCAAGATAGATATGTATGTCATCCTATCCTAAAGTACTTAATATTCAATAAAAACAAAAATGCATTTAAAAGAAGATCAATCCCGCCATCTTAAAGAATTTTTTTACAAATCCGATTTTGCTGAGAAAGGCGGTGTTATAACTGATCTTGATGGTACAGCTATACATGAATACCAGGGAAAATATACTGTACCTAAGGCAGTAGAATTGGGACTAAAAAAAGTTCATGACTTAGGCAGGCCGGTTGTCATTAACACCTTAAGGTTTCCGCTTTCTGTTATGCGGACATTTGGCAGAGAATGGTATAGTATTTCTAACGCCCCCGTTCCTACAGTACTAATGAATGGCAGCCAATCAGGTTATATGATAGAGACCTCCGAAGGCGCTTTTGGTTATGAAGAAATTGCAGCCTTTCCTTTAAAAGAAGATGAAATTGATGAAGTCATCAATAACGTAAGGGAACTGGTTACAAATGGAATGGATGACGTGCTTGTTTTTTATTATCCGAGAAAATGGACAAAGGGAGAGATAATATGGACACCTGCAGGTGAAAAAGTTTCAGCAGTACAAAATAAATATCTTAGTGCATCTTCCATATATACATCTGAATTAAAAGAGTTGCACGACGCTTTAAAAGCTGAAGATATATGTATGATATTTCTCTTAATAGACATTCCGCAGGATAAATTAATGGCTTACCAGCATACAAAGAAAAGCAGCTTTTTTACACACACCGGAGTAGATAAGTTGTTTGGAGCAGAGCAAATGGCTAATCACTTAAATTTTTCTCTTAATCATTCTGTTGGTGCAGGAGATACTGAAATGGATACATTTCTGAAAGGTGTAGGATTGGCAATACATGTGGGCCATAACATTCTTCCTTACCATGGAAATTTTCCTTCCCTGTATGTTGCAGGTTCTTCTGAATTGGGCGAGCTTCTTTTTGAACTGGCTGCCATGCAAAAAAAAGTTATTTAAATCATTATGGAAAACCGTTTAGAAAAAGACATTGCCAGGTATTGCAATAAGGCTATTGCAGTTGTTGAAAATGTTTTTGGTAAAAAGCCTGAAAAGATAGATTATAAAACTACCGGGTATACCAATTATGTATTTGAAGCTAAAATCCCCGATGGAGAATTTATAGTTCGTATTTCTGCTTCTTCTGATAACATAAAAGATTTTTATAAAGAACAATGGGTCATAGACAGGGTTCGAAAACAAGGAGTTCCGGTGGCGGAAATTATAAATGTGGGAAATGATGTTATTGAAACTCCATACATGATACAAAAAAAGCTGGATGGAGAGGTGGCTTTATACCATCCTGAGAAAAAGAAGATTTTGCAGAAAATGGGTGAATACACTTGCTTAATAAACTCAATAGCTACCACTGGCTACGGAACAGTATTTGACTGGTCTGATGAAAGATTGTCTAAAAATTTTACCTGGGCAGCGTTTCTGGATAAAGAAATTGAATTGAATAAAAGAATACAGATTTTAGAAGAAAACAAAATGATGTCTCCTGATGCTTTAGAAAAACTCCGGGAAAACCTTGAAAGAATAGGTGAGATGAACCTGCCAACAGTTTTAAATCATGGAGATATGAGGCGAAAAAATGTAATAGTTGACGAAAAAGGTAATATAAAAGCTATTATAGATTGGGGAGAAGCATGTTCCAACATAGCTCCTTACTGGGATCTTTCCATTGCTCTTCACGATTTGTCTATAGATGATAAGCAGTTTTTTTTAGAAGGGTATGGTATGAAGCCAAAAGAGTATGCAGAAATATATGAAACGATCAAATCTCTTAATCTGATCAACTATGCTCCTGTAATAGATGAACTTGCAAAACGAAAAGATACGGGCAACCTGGAATATTACAGGTTAAGATTAAGCGGGTATCTGGATTTGTATGCTTTTGCAATAACATAAAAAGTATGAAGTAATTACAAAGTACACCCTCCTTTTGTCGAATATTAAGTTTTTCCCCAATTTGGAATGATTGGGTTTTAGTTTCTAATTTCACTTTCTTTCAATAAAACCGATTATTATAAATGCCAAATATAATTATACAGGAGAAAATGAACCAATCGGTTGGATTGAAAAAGCGCAATAATCGACGGTTGCGCAATGCCTGACAGATACAATTAACAGCTAAAAGGATATCATTTTGTGTTTGAAAATTTTCATTTATAGAAATTCCGTTAGGTGATGTTGCTCTAAAGTCTTTTTTACATAATCATTATTAATAATACATTTTGTAAGAATTAAACTTATAAGCTTTACGAATACTTTTATATTTTGAATCGTTAGAGAGCGTTAAACAAAGTCGTTAATAGAGAAATTTTAAATTAAGCAACGCTTAATTTATTTTTAGTCATTAATTATCTTAGACGTGTATATATTGACTGTGTTGCTGAAGGGCCATCTCCCGGATAAGTAATGTAATCTAACTGTAAATTAATCCCACTGATTTTATATTTGCAGCTGTTAAATAAAGACTGATTAATTTTTTTAACTTGCCATCCTGCACTATTAGATCTATCCCATGTTTGCTGTTCTTTTGCCCGAAAGCTAATATTATTTTTATGTACTATAAATGTTCCTAAATATAAATAACTGAAAGATGAATCCGTACCCTCGTAGCTGGTAATTTTCCAGTTGAAATTATTATCATCCTCAAATTTTAACACATACAACAATGTATGTTTACCATCACTTAAATCTGCTCTTGTTATCCATTCTCCTGATAAATCTTCTTTGTTTTGTTTAACATTTCTATTGGAGGACAGGACTATTAGTAAAGCAAAAGCAAGCCAAATAGTTTTCATAATTATCTTTTTCTGAAATGACATTACCTAATATGGTATCGTTACATCTTTATATAAAATTAATATGTTACGTTATAACAATTTAGCCAGGACAAAAGTTATTTAAGGTTGTCGTCTTTCTGTTTTATATTTTTATTTAAGGCAATTAGGTTTGATATACGCAGAAGTATAGCAAAAACAAATATCGAAGTAAGGTAAGCCGAAAAGGAATTGACTGTAAAAATGGATGAGACTAAAATGAATACTACTATTGCTGTAATCAAGTAACCTAAAGTATTTTTCTTCTTTTGATTTAAAAGATGTACTCCTGATACTTTAATAAAAATAAGAAAAGCAATAACAACAATTATTATTCTTAATGTGATTTGAAGGCTATTTAATTGTACCGAATCTAATCCTAAATATTTGTTTATAAAATCCATAACTAAACCGATGCAATAACGCTTTTTACCCATTTAAATAACTGAAATATGGATAATTACCTTTCGATTTTAATGTCTAATTGGCAATACCGGTTGCAAACTGTTTATATTATGGGAATATTTTTATTATCAAATCATTAAGTTTTCCATAAACACAATACGTCAATTGTAAACCCACTTCAAAAAGAATAAGTGTAACCAATTATAGATAACAAAAAATCATTTTGAAAAGGACAGGATGGCACAGGATGCAGCTTGATATTATTCTTCATAAGTTGCTTAACATTAATGGTTGCTAAAACGAAAATTATGAAAATAAAGGATTTACTATTTCCATTCCGAAAAAAGTATAGTTTATTATTACTGGTCATAACACTAATTTTTCACTCCACTTCTTTTTCTCAGGCCCAATTAACCATAATCGGTAAAGTAGTCGACTCGGCTGATGCAGTACCTCTAAGTGGTGTATCTGTAGTAGTGCAGGGGGCTACCCGAGGCACACAAACCGATCGTCAGGGAAGATTTTCAATCAAAATATCAAGAGGATCAGAATTAGTTTTTACTACCGTTGGGTATAAGCAGCAAAGTTCTGTTATTACAGATCCAATCCCGCTTAACATCAGAATGGCAGCTATGGCAACCGGACTTAACGAAGTAGTAGTTGTAGGTTACGGCGAGCAAAAGAAGGTGTCTGTAACAGGCGCCGTTTCGTCGGTAGGCACTAAAGAACTTCAGCAAAGTTCATCAGCAAGCCTCGCTAATGCCTTAGCAGGCAGGCTACCCGGGTTAACGTCAATTCAGTCTGGCGGCGGTCAGCCTGGAAGGGATGATGCAATTTTATATTTGAGGGGTGCTGCTACTACAAATGGCAGAAGCCCTCTCATTCTCGTAGATGGTGTTCCCCGCGATAATATCAGGACTCTTGATGCCAATGAAATTGCCACAATATCCATACTAAAAGATGCTTCTGCTACTGCAGTATTTGGTGTGCGGGGTGCTAATGGTGTTATATTGATTACTACTCGCCGTGGCACAAAAGGTAAAACGGAGTTAACAATAAATGCAGTACAAACTTATACCTCTTTTACAAGGGAACCAGAGCGCCTGCACTCTCTCGAATACATGGCTTTAAGGAATGAGGCTTCGAAAAATGATGGCATCACCGATCCGCCTTTCAGTCAAAGTCTTATGGATAAGTATGCCAACCCTTTAGCAGGCCTTGATCCAAATGATCCGGACTATGCTAAAAAGGCTAGTATCAGAAACTATATTTACCCCGACCACGATTATTACCGCGAATATATTTCCCGTTATTCTCCTCAAACTCGGATAAACATGAACGTGAGTGGGGGAACTGATAATGTTTCTTACTTTGTTAACGCTGGTTACCTGCACCAGGGAGGTAATCTTAAAACAGAGCCTAAATCGGTATTAGGGTATGATCCTTCTTCCTGGATGGATCGCTTTAATTTCAGGGCAAACTTAGACTATAAAGTTTCTAAATCTTTAAAAGCATTTCTTAACATTGGCAGCTATATAGAGAAGGTTAATATGCCGTCTGCATGGCTTTACAGTGGTGGTAACACAGACTGGATGATTACAGATCTTCTCTATCAGGCTCAAACTATTCTTCCTATTACGCCTGGTCCTACCACTATTGAAGGATTTGGTGTGGCTCCCGGAAAAATTGTCGATCCGGGTTATATGGATCGTTCGGCTTTTGAAATCATGAACCGGTTTGGCTTTCGCAATGAGGTAAGATCTAACCTGAATTCATCCTTTGGTATAGACTGGGATTTAAGTAATACTCTAAAAGGTCTCAGCGTGAGAGGCATGATATCTTATGACGCTAAGTCAACTACCGCAATGCAGGGTAGTAAATCAGAACCGCTTTATCTTGCTAATGTGAATACTGAAACTAATGAGTTGAGTTATGCCGTTAAACGTTCTGATGAAAGTTTACTATCCATAATCAAGGGAGTAGACTCACGGTATAATATCAACATGCAGGCAGCTATAAATTACAGACGAACTTTTGGAGGTAAACATAATGTAGGAGGTATGATCTTGGCCCAACGCGACAATTGGGAGTCTGTTAATCCAGAAATTCCTTTTAATGTACTTGGTGTATCCGGAAGAGTTACTTATAATTACAATAACCGCTACCTGGCCGAATTTAATATGGGGTATAATGGCTCTGAGCAGTTTGCTCCCGGTAAGCGTTTCGGTTTCTTTCCTGCAGCATCCGTCGGTTGGGTCATAAGCAATGAAGATTTCCTGAGAAGCAATAAGGTTATTACCAATCTTAAATTGAGAGCATCTTACGGTAAAGTGGGCAATGACAAAATGGACAATGCACGATTCCTGTATCAGAGTAATATTAGCGTGGGGCCAGGTCCGCTTAGTAGTTTAGGGTTTGGCAATGGTATCAACCAGGGCCTGTTAGGGAACCCAAACATCACCTGGGAAGTTGCCAAAAAACAAAATTATGGTGTTGATCTGCAGTTGCTGAATAATCTTAACCTTTCTTTTGATTACTTCATAGAAAACCGAAGTAACATTTTGATATCACGAGGTACAGTTCCTGAATTCCAGGGAGTTCCATTAGGAAATATCCCAAAGGGAAACTTAGGGTTGGTTGATAATAAAGGTTATGAAATTGAACTTACCTATAACAAGACTTTACTCAAAAACCTTTCCTTAGGGGTCAGAGGCAACTATAGCTATAATCAAAATATAGTGCGGTTTTTAGATGAGCCGATGCGCGATGAAACGTATGCTTACAGATACAGAAGTACAGGGTTTCCTCTTAACCAGGCCTGGGGTTACAAAATTGATTACAGTAATGGTAATGGCTACTTCAATTCGGAAGAAGAATTAGAATCATATCATACACAAACCAATTACAGTTTCGGCAATCCACGTGTAGGAGATTTTAAGTATATCGACCTGAATAAAGATGGCATTATTGACGACAAAGATCAGTCTCCTATTGGCTTTTCTAGTATACCAAGGGTAGCTTACGGGCTTACTTTGTCTATACAATATAAGGCTTTTGACTTTAGCACGTTTTTTCAGGGTGTGGGTAAATACTCCAGTAACTACGCACAACAGGGTGTTTACGAATATATAATCAGGGGTACCTATTTTGGTTACCACAAGAGTGCGTGGACCCCTGAAAGATATGCGAGCGGAGTTGAAATTACTTATCCGGCCCTCAGTACGCATAGTACAACTAATCATGTTGCTAATGATTTCTTTATTATGAACCGTTCATTCGTTCGTTTAAAGAATATTGAAATGGCTTATACCCTTCCTGATCGTGCACTAAAAGCAGTAGGAGTCCAAAAAATGAGAATTTTTGTTAGTGGACAAAACCTGTTTACATGGGACCATTTACGCTTAAATCATCTTGATCCGGAGAATAACAATTCGATAGGATATCCCGTGACAAAGATGGTAAACTTCGGCCTGAACGTATCTTTCTAATTTGCTTAATTGAAAAAAATCATGAGAATTAAATATATAACATTAGTATTATTAATGTCGTTGTTAACACTAAGTTCTTGTAAGAAGGTGTTGGATATGGCACCAGATGGCAAGTTAACTATGGACGATGTATTTACTGATAATGATAAGGTAAGCGCCTTTTTAAATAGCTGCTACTCTAATATGCCTGTAAAAGGAACCAGGTATTTCTTTTGGAGCAGAGGGCCGGTTGTCTGGAGCGATGAAGCATGGGACACTGATGCTGAAGCGGAGTCATGGATAATGGCAGGACGCATGTATAATGGAGACGCGTCTGCCGGAAATCATCCCGTCTTAAATATTAGTGCAGATGCCGGAAATGGAGATTATTGGTCGAGATACTGGAATTCTATTCGTAACTGTACTATGTTCATTAGTCGTATTGACGATGCTGCGGTAACCAACCCGGCTGATCGTAACCGCTGGAAAGCAGAAGCCCATTTGCTAAGAGCATACTACTATTCCGAGTTGCTTAAATGGTTTGGAGCTGTATTGCCGATTGAACGTGAATCATACGAATTGACTGGCGACTTTTCCACAGTAAAAAAAGAAACCTATTATAATGTCGTTAAATTTATCATGGAAGATTGTGATGTCGCTCTGGCTACTGCTGAGTTACCATGGAGAATAACAACCGAAGGCGAAGCAGGACGTGTAAATAAAGCCCTGGCTGAGGCAATAAAATCAAAAATGATTTTGTTTGCAGCGAGCCCGCTTAATAACGATGGCAAAAACTACTGGCAGGAAGCTTACGAGGTGAATAAGACTTCACTGGAAAATCTTAAGACTAATGGTTATGAGCTATATAATAAGGTGAATTTGCCACAAACCTACCTGTCTGATGTAGCTTTTTTAGGAGAAAATAAGAATGTCAACACAGCTCTCTACAACGAATATTTTACACAAAACATGGCCTATTCGTCCAATCCTGTTGATAAGGAGACTTTATTTCAAAGTCGGGAAGGTCAGGGCAATATATGGGATATAGATGGAATAGGTTCACAGGATGGATACAAATCCGGTACTTGTCCTTCACAGGAATTAGTGGATGCATATGAAACTATTGATGGAAAGCTGATCCTGGATTTGGAAAATCCTTACCTGGATGAAAAGCATCAGCAACCTAATTATAATGCGGACAACACGATGTACGATCCTAATAACCCTTACAAAAATAGGGATCCCCGATTTTATGCTTCTATTTATTATAATGGTTCGAAACGAAAAGCTTTATGGAATTTTTCTGAAGCTCCGGAGTCTTATGAGAATTACCCTGCTCCCATAGGCAATCGTGCAAGAATTATTTCAACTTATGTTGGTGAGCCGCAAACAGGTATTCATACCAGTATAAGGAAGGCAACCAGGACAGGCTATTTTGAACGAAAATTTTTACATCCTAACTCAGGTAATGATAATCCGGTTGGAGGAGCTAACTGGAAATTATTTCGCCTTGGAGAAATAATCCTTGATTTCGCTGAAGCTGCTGCTGAGGCTGATAAATTAGATGAAGCTGCAACTGCTGTAAATGAAATAAGAACCAGAGCCGGGATGCCAAACTTACCTGCAGGGTTGCCAAGGGAGGAACTTATCAAACGTATAAGAAATGAACGCAGAGTAGAGTTAGCATTAGAGGAAAATCGTTATTTCGACGTCCGTCGCTGGTCTATGCCGACCAGTGATCTTGCCAAAACAGATAAATGGATTACAGCTATGGAAATTACCAGGAATCCGGACGGCACTTTTATTTACAACAGGCGAACCGTACGAAATGTGGAACGTAAAAATTATACTAATAAATTCCTTTGGTTGCCAATACCTCTTAACGAAGCAAACCGCTTAAAATCGATTACAAATAATGATTGGCAAAATAAAGGTTGGTAACAGTAACCAGGTTTTTAATCAACTAACCATCATAAGAATAATAATGATAAATTATATGATACGTAAATTAATTTTCAAACTAACGCCGTTGCTTGCTTTTATGCTAATCTGCTTAAGCCTGACAACTCTTAATGCCCAGGATTTAACAGAAACCATAAGTGGAAAAGTTACAGATGTGTTCGGAAAACCACTTAATGGTGTTGTGATCAAGGCTGTAAAAGCAAAAAAAGAAACTTTAACTAACGTCAACGGTGAATATACCATAATCACTAACCAAAATGATGAGTTACTTGTTTTCTCTGGCGTGGGCTTTGCCAAACAAAAAATGGCGATAGGAAATCAAAAGCAAATTAATGTACAACTTCAATCAGATCTGCATCATTTAGATGAAGAAATACAACTCGGTTATACCTCTCAACTTCGAAGTGAAATCTCTGGTTCTATTGCAACTGTAAGCGGCAGAGAACTTGAAAAATCACCTGTTGCCAATCTTACTCAAACTTTGGCTGGTCGTCTTCCAGGCCTGTTTACCCAGGAAACTTATTCAGAATTGTCAAGGGCTAATACAAATTTGTTTGTTAGAGGTCTTTCAGTTGGCAGAATGAATAGTCCTCTTGTAATCATAGATGGAATTATAACTTCTTATAATAGCAATCAAAGTCTTGATTACATAAGCGCAAATGAAATTCAATCTATTACCGTTCTTAAAGATGCTTCAACCCAGGCCCTTTATGGTATTCAAGGGGCAAACGGCGTATTAGTTGTAACAACGAAACGCGGCAATAGCGGTAAATTGCAGATTAGTGGACGCATAGATCAATCTGTACAAGAGGTTACTACCAAACCTGCTTTTTATAACTCTGCTGCCTATGCAGAAATGAGAAACCAGGCAGCACTTAATGACGGGCTGGGTTCAAATTATCTATTCACTCCACAGCAGATTGAAAATTACCGCTCCGGTCAAAACCGAGACCTTTATCCAGATAATAATTGGTATGACAGGTATATGAAAGGTTATGCCTCTATGCAGCGTGTAGGCATTAATGTTTCGGGAGGTAATAATATAGTTCGTTTTTTCTCTAATATCAATTTTATGCACCAGGGAGGTCAATTCATAACTGATCAAACCAGATATAATCCTAACGCAAACAACACCTGGGTTAACTATCGTACAAACGTCGATATGAGTCTTAATAGATTCCTTAAAGCGTTTATCCGTTTAAGTGGAAATCTTAAACGGGAACGAACCCCCGGAGCCGGGAACGCTAACATTTATAGCAGCTTATTTTCAATGCCCCCGACTACCTATGGACCCGTTACTCCCGAGGTTTTAGACGCAAATACAGGGAAAGTGCTTGATCCCGGAGGTCAGGTGGTTACAACTGAAAGGGTTGCATCCCCTACTTATGGCATGTTAAACCGTACAGGTTACTGGAGACACACGGTTACAAACATTACTTCTCAATTTGGATTGAACCTCGACATGAGTTTTCTTACTAAAGGGTTGAATATGAAAGGTGTTATGGCTTATCAAACTAACTCTGTCGGCAGCCTTGGCACCACACAGGACTATGAACGTTGGGTAAGGACTGATAGAACTGATACATTGGCTTTTACCAAAAAAGGTTCGGAGACTAATACCCCACTGGCTTATAGTAAGGGCCATTCTTACTATTACCACCTTACCTATAATATAGCAATGAATTATAACAGAGATTTCGGCAAACATCGCTTTGGTGGTATGGGTTATATGTTCTACCAGAACCTAACTACCGCCGAAACACAATCACCCGGATTGCTGCCTTATAATCGCTTAAGTTCAGGTTTAGAGGCAACTTATGGTTATGATAACAGATACCTGGTTAAGATCGATGTAGGTTACTCAGGTTCTGAACAGTATGCACGCAGCCACCGGTTTATTGCCACTCCGGCCGTTTCAGCTGCCTGGGTATTGTCAAATGAAGCTTTTTTAAGCGATGTAAATAAGGTGAGTAATCTTAAATTAAGGGCGTCGTATGGTAAGACTGCCAATGATCAAAGTGGGCTTTCCCGTTTTTCCTACATTGATAATGTAACCGCTAATGGAGGGGGCCCTATTGGATATCTACAATATATAGTCAATGAAAATCAGGTAGGAAATCCGGATATTCAGGCTGAAGTTTCTACTAAACAAAACTATGGTCTCGATTTGGGATTATTTAATTCTTTGACTATTTCCGTAGATGTATTTAAAGAGCGCATGAATAACATGGTGGTTAATGCCATCTATAGTGTTCCACTCTATCAGGGTGTTCCTTTAGCCAATTATCCTAAAACTAATACAGGTACCTTTGAAAATAAAGGTTACGAGATCAATGCCAATTACACTTTGGTTATTAATCGTGATGTGAGTTTGTCTGCAGGAGGTATGTTTAGTTATGCTAAAAATACCGTTATCAATGTTAATGAACCGCTTAAGACTGCTGACTACGCATATCGAAATTTGGAGGAAGGTTACTCTTTTGGTCAGGCCTTTGGTTACCTGGTAGATTATAGTAATGGGAATGGTTTTTTCAACTCACAGTCAGAGATCGATGACAGTCAACTTACTTATGGTTTTGGTAAACTGCGTGTGGGAGATCTCCGGTACCGCGATTTGAATAATGATAAAAAAATAGATGAGCGTGACATGGCCCCATTGGGTACAGGCGCTTTGCCTCGTGTGACATATGCACTATCAGGTAGCTTTACTTATAAATCATTTGATTTTAGTATATTGTTCCAGGGTGTAGGTCAATATTCTTCCCTATTTAGCGGGCCTGGTATTTGGGAAACCGACAACGATGGAATGTTTGGCGCATTGCATCAGAATGCCTGGACACAAGAACATTATAATAATAAAGAAACAATTACATTTCCGGCACTTTCTTTAGCCAAAACGGTTAATCACGAAGCCAGTGATTTCTATAACTATAACCGATCATACCTACGCCTTAAAAATCTTGAATTGTCATATACATTACCTCCAACTATCGCAGAAGCTATTTCGGCTGAGAAAGTAAGAGTTTTATTTAGTGGTCAGAACCTTATTACCTGGGATAAAATGAAGTCTGAAGATTTCGGTCCTGAAGGTGGCGGATATTTATCATTCCCGGTTTACCGGGTGTATAATGTGGGTGTAAATGTGGTTTTCTAATGGTCGGTTAATCTAAAATTCCAAATATTACTTATTATGAACAAACTTATAACGGTTTTTTTAGCCATAGTAATTACAAGCATCCTGTTCTCCTGTAACAAGCAGTTGGATTTGCCTACCGATGGCCGCATAACCTTAGAACAAGTATTTAACGATTATAACAGAACCCGGGGATATCTTAACTCTTGCTACGGGTATTGTCCGGCTCCTTATATAGATCGCTCTTCTTACACAGATGAAGCTCAGGATGCAGATGATATAACGCCTGGTTCAAAATACATCAGTTGGTATAGTGGTAACATTACATCACGCACCTATCAGTTGTACTCGGCAGATGGAAGCCCGTGGGGCCGTCTTTATGAAGGCATCAGGAAGTGTAATGTTTTCATTGAAAGCATTAAAACAGCTACAGTATTTGCAACTGAAGCAGAAAAATCTTCATGGAGCGCACAGGCTTCCACTCTGCGTGCGCTTTACTACCTGCAATTGATAAAGCGTTACGGAGGTGTGCCAATTATAGATAAACCTTTGGAACTAAAACACGATTTTTCTAAAGACAAACGGGCGACATTTGCCCAGGTAGTCAAATTTATTCTGGAAGATTGTGATAAAGCATTAGCCGTTCCTGCGGTACAAGAAGGTTTTCCATGGGCTATCTACGCTAATCAATTTGGCATAATGACCCGTGCCGTCGCTTATGCTATTAAGTCTGAGGCTGTAACTTATGCTGCCAGCCCTCTGTGGTCTGACGGTACCTACACCTGGGCTGATGCAACGACTATTAATACCGAAGCCTTATCTCAATGTTTGGCCAATGATTACCGGCTTTTTGATGAGGTTCCCGCTCCTGATATTGCCCAGAATACGTATGCACTTTATCACTTTACCTCTTCTAATGATCAAAGAGCTAAAGATAAGGAGACAATCTATCAGGTCGGTACTCAGATGCAAGTTTGGCGGTTAGCCGGATTACCAACTAATCCAGGTATGGATCGTACGGGACCCTGTCCAACACAAGAACTGGTTGACAGTTATGAGATGATCAATGGTGAGGCTCCTATCACAGGATATGCTGATGCTAACAGGTTAACTCCTATTATAAATACTGCATCTGGTTACGATAACAATAATCCTTACAATAATCGTGACCCCAGGTTTTATGCCTCAATTTACTATAATGGTGCAGTTAGGTATTTAGACCAGCCTGATGGAAAAAAGGTAGAAACTTTTGTTGGAGGTGAAGAACAAATTTCAGATATAAATCGTAAACATACCAGAACGGGGTATTACCTGCGTAAATTCAACAACTATAAATCAGGCCAAAGCAATGATGCTGATGGCGCAATCCGGTTATTCCGTCTGGCAGAATTATATCTGAACTTTGCAGAATCTGCTAACGAATCAGTTGGGCCTGATGCTGTCGTTACCGTTGGAACCTTTTCCATGAGTGCCCGCCAGGCTGTCAGTGCTACCCGAATAAAAGCTGGTATGCCTGAATTTCCTGCCGGAATGACTAAAGATGCATTTGAAAAAAAATATCGTAATGAGCGGCGTATAGAATTTGCATTTGAAGAACATCGTTTTTTTGATGTTCGTCGCTGGAAAATTCTTGAGCAGACCGATAAGTTTGTAACTGGAACGAGAATTACGAAAAATGGTACAGGACTCAGTTATAACCGCTTCAAATTCGTAGATAGAAACTGTTCATCCGAGAAATTTTTGATGTACCCGGTTGATCAAAGTGAAGTTGAAAAGATTATTGGATTCACAGGAGAAAAATGGCAAAATCCAGGCTGGCTGGATTAATAAGTTTAGCCATTCGAAAACCCATTTTAATATAAAGTTGCGGTTTAGTTAACGCACTATTATAAAGACCCGTAATAAACAGCAAAATGCTGTGTTTATGGCTAATGAAAGTTTCACTGGTATTGGTGCTTATAGGTTTATTTTGCTGTTAGCTTTTAAAGGAATAGTAAAGTAAACTTATATTATAGATAATTTATTTACAAAATGTAAAACCACAGTACGCGGCTTCACAAGAAATTTAAGTAGCATAATTAAAGGCCTGAATATGAAAAATCTAATTGCCCCGTTTTTAGTTATACTGTCCTTTTATTCAAGGGCTCAACTACAAGGAAGTAATGCTGCGGCAACGGATGTATTAGGCAGGAAATTACCTTCGTATGAAGAAGTTGGTGAACCTAAAAAGGACAGGTTTATAGGTTTATTTTATTGGACCTGGCATACACAACAAGCTAATAAACCACCTTTTAACACCACACAATTTTTAGCCAAAGACCCTAAAGCCATTGATGATTATAATAACCCTGTATGGCCTAAAACAAACAGCCCTTTTTTTTGGGACGAACCTTTGTTTGGTTATTATAGGGATACTGATGACTGGGTACTTCGTAAACATTCAGAAATGCTTGCTGATGCAGGAGTTGATGTTATCATTTTTGATTGTACCAATGGGAATATCACCTGGAAGGAGTCTTACACTAAATTGTGCCAAGTTTTTACTCAGGCCCGTAAAGATGGAGTTCGCACGCCCCAAATTGCTTTTATGCTGCCTTTCTGGCTTACAAAAGGAGGGAAAGAAATAATCAGTGAATTGTATAAAGAATTATATAAACCAGGTTTGTACAAAGACCTTTGGTTTTACTGGAAGGGCAAGCCCCTTATTATGGCAATGCCTGAGTTAGTATCAGATGTTGCCGGCCAGCGAGACAGCACTGCTTTTAACCGGGAGGTAAGAAACTTTTTTACTTTTCGTCCGGGCCAACCGGTTTACAATAAAGGACCTGAAAGGCCAGATCATTGGGGATGGTTGGAAATTTATCCCCAACATGGTTTTGTAAAAAATGCTAACGGGGAATTTGAACAGGTAACCGTAGGAGTATCACAAAATTGGTCAAAAGAAAGAGGATTGACAGCTATGAATGCACCAGGTGCTTTTGGTAGGAGTTATACAGATCGCAAAGGCCACTCTACTGAGCCAGGTGCTGTAAATAGGGGCCTTAATTTCCAGGAGCAGTGGGACCAGGCATTGAAAATAAATCCTGAACTCATTTTTATAACAGGGTGGAATGAATGGATTGCAGGTAGATATGATGTATGGCAACAACAAACAAATGCATTTCCTGACGAGTTTAACCAGGAGGGCAGCCGTGATATTGAGCCAATGAAAAACGGGCACGGTGATAATTATTATTACCAAATGATCAGCAACATACGTAGATTTAAAGGTATGCCGGCTCCGGTTAAACCATCTGCCCCTGTTTCCATGGCTATTGACGGAAATTTTGAAGAATGGAAAACAATCGTTCCCAACTACAGCTCCTATAAAGGGAATACATTGCACCGTAATAGTAAAGGGTGGGGTAGTCTCCACTATACCAACACTACGGGTCGCAATGATATTGTATCAGCCAAAGTGGCAAGAGATAAGCAATTCATTTACTTTTATGCGGAGACAGCGGCACCATTAACCACAAAAACCGATTCCGCCTGGATGCGCCTTTTTATTGATACAGACAGAAATAAAAATACAGGCTGGGAAGGGTATAACTTTGTAATTAACCGCATCAGTCCAAATAATAAGTCGATAGTTGAAAAAAGTGATTACGGATGGATGTGGCTAAAAGAAGGAGAAGCTGATTATGCTGTTAACCTGAATAAAATGGAAATCAGAGTTCCCATATCTATGCTGGGTTTGAAAAAAGACATTGATTTTGAATTTAAATGGTCTGATAATATGCAGCAGGCTAACGACGTAATGGATTTTTGGTTGAATGGAGACGCTGCTCCGGCAGGACGTTTTAATTATATATACACTCCTTAAAATTTAATATTAACTGCTTACTGGTTTCAATGAAAAATACGAGGTCCTTTTTTTCTTTATATAGTATTGTTGGTTTTTGTAGCCACTTTTGTTTCTTTTACTGATGCCCCGTAAGGAGTGATGTTTACAAAGCTTTCTGCTTTCTTATACTGTTAGTCTTGATGCTGCTTTTCTTATAGAACTTCAATAAAGCTGCCGAAGGTTTTGTTGGTGAAGTGATTGCAAGCAACAATGATGCTATGAACAAAATCCTTGTGTTCCAGAGAAAAAAAATTATAATTAAAACTAGCTCCAATTCTAAACACTTATATTCAAAATGTTGACAAAACTGTCCTTATTTGTTATAGCAAGTTCGCTTTTTTTTGCAGGGTGGTCACAAAATAGTTCCCCTGCTTCTAATGCAACACCGCTTCTGTTTTCTAGTGAAATGCATGAATTGGAAATAACTTCATTGCCGGGTAATGTTACGGAAATAAAAACAACCGGCAGGGATCCATATATCATTATGGAGCCTTTAAAGCAGCAAATCAACAAGCAGGCTTTTATACTATCGTTTGAATATTTCTCCCCTAAGGGTATTAATGAGTTCCAGGTTTATTTTGGTTCTCCCATTGTTCCAAACAGGTCAAAAGAAGCAGGCAAGATTGGCTTTTCAGAAGGGTGGGTAGGATATACAGTTGACCTGAGCAAGGATATAAAAGATTGGGGTAAAGCAGGTGATTTTCTTCGATTTGATTTTGGCAGTGACTCCGGCGTGAACATTCAAATTCGAAATATAGTTCTTCGACCAATGACACAGCGAGAAAAAGAACTAACTGCAGGTCGTGAAGAAAAAAGAAGGAAGGAAGCTGTAATGGAAAAAAACCTGAAGTCCTATTTATTGACCAGTTTTACTTCTTCTATAAGTGATGTAAGGGTGGATGACTATAAAATTAATATCAAAGGGTCGGCTTCTGTTACTTCAAATTTCTTTTTATGTGAAGTTACCCCTTACAATGACGTTACTGAAGAAACCTCTTTTGAAACGGCCCTCCCTGTTAAATCAAAAAAATTTAATTTTAGTATTAACCGTTTTATAAAGCGCAACGAATTTAATTATGACAGGTTGTTATCAAAATGGGTACTGGCTCAAAAGACAACCAATGGTTTTAAGGTACGTTCTCATGCGCATTTCCCGGATGACATCAAACCCCGATGGAGTCTTCCTTACGAAAAGGCAAAGAGCAAAAAAGGATTGGGAGGTTTTAGTACAAACCGGGGACATATTGAAGATCTTGATGAACTTAACATTACCAGTGCTACCGTTAATATTTGGTTTGCAAAGTTTATGTTTATTAAACCAGCGGCAGGGAGAATAGAACATGTATATAATGGAAAATCCTACTACTTTGAAAAGAAGCAGGTCGAAATGTTTGACTCCACTTTTACCACTACTGCAAGAAAGGGAATTATTACGGCCGCCATTCTTTTAGTAGATAAAGCTGAAGATTGCGCCGATAAAGAAATAGGGCGATTATTGCAACATCCGGATATGGACCCTGCTGGTATTTACAGTATGCCAAATATGACAAATCCTGCAAGTGTAGACTGTTATGCTGCAGCGTTGGATTTTTTTGCAGCCCGGTATAGTCGGCCTGATAAAAAATACGGACGCTTAAATCATTGGATCATGCACAACGAGGTAGATGCCGGTTGGGAGTGGACCAACATGGGTGAAAAGTCTGCGACGATATTTATGGATACTTATATAAAATCTATGCGCATGTGTTATGCTATTGCCAGGAAATACAATCCGCATAGTGAGGTATTTGTCTCCTTAACGCATTACTGGGCATGGACATCACACCCAAGATTTTATCCTTCAAAAGATCTTATGGAAATATTGCTTCAATATACCAGAAGCGAAGGTGATTTTCATTGGTCAGTTGCCCAACATCCGTATCCTGAATCGTTGTTTGAACCAAAGACATGGCTTGATAAACAGGTATCTTTTAATTTCAATTCTCCGCTTATAACTTTTAAAAACCTTGAAGTACTGAATGCCTGGATAAAGCAACCTGAAGTGTTGTATAAAGGAAAAATAAAACGAACATTATGGCTATCAGAAAACGGTACCAATTCCAAAACTTATTCTGAGCAAGACTTAAAAGAGCAGGCGGCAGGATTTGCATATACATGGAAGAAAATGGAAGCCCTGGATGGCATAGATGGTTTTCAATGGCATAATTGGTTCGATCACCGTGGTGAAGGGGGATTAAGGATTGGGCTAAGGCGTTTTCCGGATGATGAAACAGACCCTGGTGGTGCAAAGCCGGTGTGGTATGTATTCAAAGCAGCAGGTAATCCAGATGAAGACGCTGTTTTTGAACAATATAAAGAGACCATAGGTATTAAAAATTGGGATGAAGTAAGGTATAAGGGCGAAATTGGTCCGGATAAAAAAGATCAGTCGTACCTGGATTTAAAAAGTGATACATGGAAGGCTACTGATGCATTAGGGAGAAGTTTGCCAGGTTTTGCAGAGGTTGGTCCCATAAAAAAAGACAGGTATGTAGGAATGTTTTACTTTCTTACACATAATGATCCCGGTAAAGATGGACCATCAGATGTAACCAAAATCAAAGCGGCAAACCCTGAAAACCCTCAGTGGGGAAAGGGAACACATTATTGGGGAGAACCTGAATTTGGATATTACCTTTCAACAGATAAATGGGTAATTCGTCAACACGCGCAAATGTTGGTAGATGCAGGGGTTGATGTAATTATTTTTGATTGCACCAATAACCTTACTTATCCCGAAGTTACAAAAACTATTTTTGAAGTATTTAATGAAATGCGTGCAGAAGGTGAGCGTACGCCTGATATTGCCTTTTTGGCCAGCGAAAAATCTGTTTATCAGGTTTGGGACCAGATATATTCAAAAGGATTAAATGAGGATTTATGGTTTAAATGGAAGGGTAAACCTTTATTGCTGTTTGGACAATGGACAGGAATAAAACCTATGAACGAAGTATTGTTCCCTTCCGGGATTGAAAATTTTTTCAGTATCCGGAATAGCTGGGCATGGACAACTCTGCCATGGTACAAAAATGAGGGAAAAGATATGTGGCCATGGGTTGACCATTATCCGCAACATATTGGTTGGCACGAGTCAAAGAACGAAGCTGAATATGTTCCTGTTGCTGTAGCACAACATCCTCTTTCCAATATCGGGCGAAGCTTTCATGATGGCAATCAACCTCCCATTGATAAATATGACTTAACACCTGACACTGATAAAGGATTGCATTTTACTGAACAATGGAAGAGAGCATTGGAAGTTAGTCCTGAATTTGTTTTTGTAACTGGCTGGAATGAGTGGACAGCAGGCAGGCAAACCATGAAAGAAGATGTAGAAAAGGAACTAAAAGTATGGGATTTTTTTCCGGGTGCCAAATTGGGTAAAGTAGGTAAGCCTTTAAAACCTGGTGATGTCTACTTTATTGACCAGTACAACCAGGAGTACAGCCGTGATATTGAGCCTATGAAGGGTGGCCATTCAGACAATTATTATTACCAGTTAGTGGCCAATGTGCGTAGGTATAAAGGTATACGTAAGCCTGAAAAGCCTTTCTCTAAAACGATTGATATAAAAGCTGGTTTTGTTCAATGGGATGCTGCCTTAGCTTCATATTACGATCACGTTGAGGATACGAGACCGCGTAATTCATCCGGTAATTTCAGAACAGGGACTTATGTTAATAAAACTGGCCGGAATGACATCATTAAATCGCAGGTAACTAATGATCGCGATAATGTCTTTTTTTATATAGAGACTAAGCAACCTCTTTCTGCATACAAAGGCAGCAACTGGATGCTTCTTTTCATTGATACCGATAAGGATAAAACAACTGGCTGGGAAGGTTATGATTATGTAGTAAACAGCACTGTGATTAATGCTGCTGCGACAACTATTATCCAACTGAATAAAGATGGAAAGCCAGGAGAAATAGTAAGAATACCGCTAAAAGTTGAAGGAAACAAACTAATGTTAAGTGTGCCAAGAAAAGTCATTAAATCAGAAAATAAACTACAGTTGGAATTTCATATTGCTGATAATATAAATAAGATTGGTGATATCTCTGAGTTCTTTTACAACGGGGATAATGCTCCGTCAAGAAGGGCTAATTATGTGTACGATACGAGTTCAAAGTAATTTAAATTTTGTGTACAATTTTTTACAATAAAAATGTCTGTTGAAATTACGTTTTTCTACGCCTAAAACTAAAAATTTGCCTTACAATGTGTTTAGCAAATCTTCCTATTTTAAAGGTAACCATAAATGCATGATTATTCGATTATTAGGAACTGTCGAAGTCTATTTATAATTAAAAAAAAATTTTACAAAATAAACCAATCATACAACCCTTATTATAATAAATTATGTAAGAATTGAGAATAAATGGGAGAGTACAAACTGAACTGCCAGCGGAAAATTTGGCTTAAAAAAAAGAGGAATGATTGAAGCGATAAACGTTATACTTAAAACGGTTTATGTTTTAAGCGTATAGAAGCCTTAATCCTGGTCATGCCCTCTTAGGATACAAAAAGGCGAAATTATTGTATAAACAGCAAGGTTTTAGTAACACCTCCTTATAACGGTGCTATATTGCTGTTTTTTGTGCAATAAACTCCTAAAATGCCTGTAAAGGAACCTAGAAATATCAATTTATGATCCGTGTAAAAGCATTAGCGATATGTTAAGCATGACGGGGCAGGATAGTTATACAGAACTGAATAAATACTTTTAGTTAGCTATTATAATGAAAGATAGCTTAACCAAAAAATATTGTCTAAACCGTAATCTTCAAGTATACTTATCTACATTTTAAAATGCTTTCTACCTATGCCTTATTCAACGGTTTTTCCTTTGTGCTAGTGTCGTCCCCTGATACCATTGGGTTTCCCAATTATTATTCAAATAAATTGACTTGCTATGAAATATGTTTACAGAGTAGTTTGTAATAAACAAAATATAAGTCTGCTCATTTTCTCTTTACTTTTTACTACCGCGTCTTTTTGCCAGGATCAAAATATTACTGGCACCGTTACAGACTCTGCAGGTTCTGCTTTGCAGGGCGTTTCTGTTACTGCAAAAGGTACTTCTTTTATAACACAAACAGGCGCCGATGGCAAGTTTACCATTAGAGCAGCAAAGGGTAAGGTATTGATTTTTTCTATTATTGGCTTTACTCCAAAAGAAATAACGGTCGGTTCCGGTAATGTGGTAAATGTTGCGCTTTTACAAGCTTCCAGAGCACTTGATGAAGTTGTGGTTGTTGGTTACGGATCACAAAGCAAGCGCAACCTTGCCACTTCTACCGCACGGGTATCCGCATCGGAAATAAAGAATGCCGTGATCAGCACAGTAGACCAGGCATTGCAAGGGCGAGCCACTGGCGTGCAGGTAGTTCAAACATCCGGGGAGCCTGGCTCTGCTACGGTTGTCCGGATACGAGGTAATAACTCACTTAGCGGAAACAACGAGCCATTATATGTAATTGATGGCTTTCCTATGCCGCCCTATCGTGAAGCTTCTGCTAACTTTTATGGCTCTTATTCCCAGAATGGCTTGTACGGTATTAATCCCAATGATATAGAAAGTATGGAAGTATTGAAAGATGCTTCAGCTACCGCTATTTACGGCTCCCGCGGTGCTAATGGTGTAGTACTGATAACAACCAAAGCCGGCAAGCGTGGCGAAGGCAGGGTAGAGTTGGTGAATAAAACATCTTTTGGTAACGTTACCAACCCAGTAAAAATGATGACGGGTAAGCAATATGCAGAAATTGTAAATGAGACGTATACACTCAAAGGCAACCCGGAACCATTTGGAAACATTGATACCATTAATACGAGTACAGATTGGTTTAATGCTATTACGCGTCCCAGCCTGCGTGAAGACATATCTTTTAGCGTATCCGGAGGCAGCCCAAAATCTTCGTACTATGTATCCGGCAACTACCTCCTGGATAAAGGCGTTTTGCTATCATCTGATAACAAAAGAGGTAGTCTCCGGGCTAATTTAAATAATGATGTTACCAATTGGTACACTATAAAAGCGCAGTTGTCGCTGGTGAGGCAAACATCTAACAGGGCGATTACTAACTCGCATGGCTGGCCATCTGAAGGGGGTAGTTTTTTGGATGCTTTACGTGCTGCACCTACAACTGAACTAAACTATCTTGGTTTTAACGGCGCGGGCATACCCGGCTACTCCGGTGGTAACTGGTTTGCTAATCCTTATAATGAACTGACCAATAAAACTGATGTTTCTAAAAACGATTACACGGTGGTGAATGTAGAAAACGCATTTAGGTTTACAAAAAGCTTGCAACTAGTGGTAAGTCTCGGCAGCAACCAAAATCTTACCCGAAGGCAAGTCTTTTACCCGGCCAGCACAGCAGTTGGGCACGTAGTAAATGGCAACGGCAGCAACACGATGGCCAATACCTATAGCTACAACGTAAATGCCTATTTTCTTTATGATAAAACGTTTAAAGAAAGTCATAACTTGAATCTGACCTTGGGAACAGAGTACAACACGCAAACGCTGGAACTGTTAAATACCGCTACATCAGGTTATGACATACCACTATTTGGTATTAATAATATCGGCAGTGCACAAAGACAATCAACAGGCTCTTACAAAGAAGACCGTTCTATCCAGTCAGCTTTTTTCAGGGGAAACTATTCTTATAAAGGCAAATATGTACTAAATACATCTGTACGTTTAGACGGCGCTTCTCCTTTTGCTGAAAACAAAAAACATGGTTTGTTCCCGGCGGTTGCCCTGGGTTGGAACTTTAGCGAAGAGGACTTTATGAAAAATGTAACGTTCATTACCAATTCTAAGCTAAGGGCATCCTACGGCGAAACAGGCAGCCAGGCAATAAATCCTTATTCATCCCTGTCTCGATATGGCAATGCCTTTTATCAGTTGGGCATCCCCGGAACAGTGGTTACCAGTTTGTACCCTACCAGCCTTGGCAATCCTAACTTGTCCTGGGAGCGTACCAAACAGTTTAACGCCGGATTAGATTTTAGCACGATAAGCAACAGACTTACTGTAAGTTTTGATTACTACATCAAAACAACGGATGACTTGCTGCAGCCACGTACATTGCCCTCTCAGTCAGGTTTTGGCGGTATTACTGACAATTATGGCTCTATGCAAAACAAGGGCGTGGAGCTTAGCCTGCAGGCAGACATCATTCGGCAGAAAGATCTTCGCTTAAGCACTAGATTTAACATAAGCAGGAACATAAATACCTTGCTGAACCTGGGCAGTAAAACTACCTCTGATTATGTAGGTATTGGTGGAAACCTGCTTGGTGGTGTATCTGGTATCCTTACCCCCGGCCAGGAAGTAGGACAGTTCTACGGCTATCGGGTAACAGGTCTTATACAGGAAAGCGATTTTAAAGATAGTGCTCCAACATATGCATACCCTGGCAGTCTGACTGATCAGGTACCCGGGGGCTGGAAATATCAGGATAAAGATGGCAACAAAGTGATAGATGCCGATGACCGGCAGATACTGGGTAACTCTTCGCCCGATTTTACCTATGGCTGGAATACTGACCTTCTCTGGAAAAACTTTGGGATTAACCTTTTCTTCACCGGCTCACAAGGTAATGATATCCTTAACCTCACCAGCTTTTACCTCAACAACGGGTTGGTTAATTATTCCGATATTGTTTTTAACCAAACAGCAGATTGGTACAAGAATCGCTGGACACCATCTAATCCTACCAACAACCCACGGTATCCAGGTACACAAAAAAATATTGCTGTAGGTGATATTAACTCAACAATGGTAGAAGACGGAAGTTTCTTCCGCCTTAAGACAGCTACCATTTCTTATACATTGCCAAGCTTTAAGGTATTCAACAATCCGCGTTTGTTTGTAACCGGTACCAACCTGTTTACTATTACAAAGTATACCGGCTTTGATCCGGAAGTAAGCTCCTTTAGTCAATCACTGCTGCAGCAAGGAATAGATTATGGGGCTTATCCCGGCCAGCGTACTTACACGATCGGTGTCTCGTGCAATTTTTAATCACTAAAAGTTTTGGAATAGTCACTGTATAGCTAAATAAAAAAATTTTTCAGATGAAAATTTTCTCATTTTTTCTCTTCATATTGGCTTTTGTTTTTTTCATGGGATCATGCAAAAAAGAGTTGAAAGAAACTCCTTATTCTACCCTCTCGCCCGATAATGTATTTACCAGCGAAGATGGTTTGAAAAAAGCGGTTCTGGGCGTTTACCAAAGCTGGACGGCTATGGATTTTTACGGCGTTTATTTTCGCTTTGTACTGGCTGAATCTGGTCATCGTTATGCCACGCAGGGTATATATGGCGCAGCTTTTATAGATCCTTACTACAGGTTTGCTGAAAAGCCTACAGATGGTGTGGCAACCACTGTATGGAGCAGGATGTTCATGACGATCTCAAGAGCGAATGCTGTAATTGACAATGCTACCAAAGCTGTTTCTGATACTGCCGTTGCCAATAAGTATATAGCTGAAGCCAAATTCTTAAGGGCTTATGCCTATTTTAATCTGGTCCGAAATTTTGGGGGTGTGCCCCTTATAAGAAATGAGATTACTTCCCTTCAGCAAAGTGACTTGATTTATGGTGCCAATGCCACTATTGAAGATACTTACAACTTTATTCTAGAGGACATGCAATATGCTGAAGCAAACTTGCCCGATACTTGGGGCCAGGCGGATGCAGGCAGGGTAGCTGCAGGCACCGCTAAAGCCATGTTGGGCAAAGTGTATCTGACCATGGCAGGCAAGCCTTTGAGCAAACCAGATTACTTTCAGAAAGCGGTAGATAAATTACAGGAAGTGACCGGGGCTGCCAACGAAGCCAAATATGGTTTTGGCCTGGAAAATAATTTCCGTGAGGTATTCTCAATAAACAATAAGCACAACAAAGAAATTGTATTGTCCTTCTCCTATTTTCTAAGCTCCGCCAATTCCAATGCCAGCATTTACCCCTTCTTTATTTTTCCCCGCGGACTGGTTAATGGCGATGAACAAACCAACTATGGGCTGACTTACGATTTTTACAAATTATTTGAAGCAAAGGACGCCCGCCGCGACTTTACTGTGGTAGACCGTTATGTCTTTGCAGGTTCAGTAGCCTCCGATGGTGCCAACCCTGGTGACAGTATTATTTATGACCCCGTTGACAAGCATTATATCGTTAAAAATACAAACGCAATATTTGGCAATACAAGTGTAAAAAGCGGCCTTGCTTATGGCAAGTTTGACAGAGTTGCTCGTCCTGCCGGTTCTGTGCCCTGGGGCTACAGTACAGACTTGCTGGAACTGCGTTTTTCTGATGTATTGCTGTGCCTTGCTGAAGCGCTTACAGAAACCGGCAAACCCGCCGAAGCATTGCCTTTACTTAACAGGGTTCGTACCAGGTCAAACGCAACTCCAGCCGCAAGTGCAGGCGTTGAGGAAGTGCGGTCAGCCATTCGCAATGAGCGGCGGTTAGAACTTACTGGCGAGTTTACAACCGTTTACGATATTCGTCGCTGGGGCACATTGCCAGAAGAAATTGCGGCGATGTCTCCGAACCAGGTTCAGGACAACCAGATTCAGTCTTACTCTCCTAAGTTGGAGTTATATCCGATACCACAAACACAGTTAGATGCCAACCCAAATTTAAAACAGAATGCAGGCTGGTAGTAGTTTATGCAACTGTAAGAACTATGATATTACGTGTCCTGTTGGTGGTGGACAGTTTAAATTGTAACTGAAGATGTTTGCTAACAAATTATTGTTTTTGTCGTTGGTACTTTTTTCAGTAAATGCACTTGCACAGCGAGGCAATGCCGATAGCTCGAAGCGCATGCGTTATATACAAAACCAATATATAAAAGTAGGAATAGACCTGAGTCTTGGTGGTTCCATCACATATATAGCCGATATTAAAAAACAGGAAAACCTGGTTAATAATTTTGACTGGGGCAGGCAGGTGCAAATGTCTTTTTATAGCGGCCCGGTACCTTTTGAGCCAAATAACAAAAAGGCCAATAAAGCATGGACATTTATTGGCTGGAATCCAATACAGTCGGGCGACGTAGCCGGTAACAGAAGTAAAGTACTGGACTATAAAAATACAGGGAAAGAGCTATATGTAAAATGTATACCGATGCATTGGCCTCTGGATAATGTACCGGGGGAATGTACTTATGAATGCTGGATAAAACTGGATGGCAAAGCAGTAAAAGTCCGTAGCCGCATACTTAATAACCGTCCCGATACACAACAATATACAGCTCGCACCCAGGAACTGCCTGCAGTATATACAAATGCACCTTATCACCGCCTTGTAACCTATCGCGGAAGCAAACCCTATACCCGGGATACTACCAGTGTAATGCAAAATCATAACCTGCCTGGGGATAGCAGCATACAATGGGCGCAGTGGCAGGCTACCGAATGCTGGGCTGCTAATGTAGATGAAAATAACTATGGCCTGGGTGTATGGAATGAAGGTGTTCAGAGGTTTTCCGGGGGGTATTATGGCGACAATACATTTAAGGGTGGAAGCAAAGATATTGCTACCGCCTATATAGCACCCAATTCGATAGATGTGCTCGACCATAATATCGATTACGCTTATAACTATGTATTGTTTGTTGGAAGCATAGATGAAATAAGGGGATATGTATACAAAAATACACTTGCTCATTTACCGCGTTATAATTTTGCCAAAACCCGTTGTCAATGGTCTTACGATAACACAACCGATAAAGGATGGCCTTTGCAAAACAGTTTGCAGATTTATGCTAAAAAGAATGGAGCATTAATAAGTCCGCTAACATTTTGGAACGCGTCCGACGCTGCTAAAATTGTTATAAAAGGGTCGTGGCCGGTTGGTATAAAACAGGCACGTATTTACTGGCAAGCACATGCTGAAAAAGGGTTTGTAGAGCCGCAGAGCAAAGCCTTTGATGTAGTAGATGATGGTGAAATGCATTCGTATACAGTTGACCTGGCTGGGGCTGAAGGATACAAAGGACAAATCACCGGAATAAAAATATTACTAAACGATAACAGGGATGCAGGCAGTGTTGATGTAGTGACTATTGCATCTGTCAACCTTGCTAAATAGTGTGCATTTTACAACATAGCAAAAAAACTTTAATCTCGTGGGATGACAGGGTTAAAATTATATAAATTTATGAGGGATTGCGGCGAGTTCCTGCAAATTACTTGCAGTATAATTTGGAACTCAAAAGTCTTTTATTTATCTTCAAACTATACAATGAAAAACATAGTTTCTATTTGCTTTAAATGCTTACTGGTATACCATTTTTTTATTGCAAGGCAACTATTGTCGCAGCCGGTAAAATATATCGATGGGAGGCCTGCTGCAAATATGCGCCTGCCTTGTACAGACCAGGGTATAGTAATGAAGTATGGTGATGGAATAGATAGCTGCGATACATATGGTGCACGTGAAGCAGTCATCAATAAAGAAGGTGATACTTACTATCTTTTCTATGATGGGGCAGGTAAAGATGGTTGGATAGCCTGCCTTGCCGAAAGCAAAGATTTGAACCATTGGACAAAGAAGGGACCTATACTTACATTGGGTGAACAAGGCAGGGGAGATGCTAAAAGTGCTTCCTCCCCGTGGGTTATAAAAGCGCAGGGTATATGGCACATGTTTTACGTTGGTGCAGCCAATACTACACCTGCTCCTTACAGGATACCTGCTTTTCCCTACCTTACCATGAAGGCAATGGCTACATCACTTTCCGGACCGTGGAAGAAACAATATGATGTGGTGGCTTTTCCGCCCAAGGCAAATAGCTATTATACAGTTACTTCCAGCCCGGGTTTTATTGTCAGGCAGGGCAAAGAATACCTGCAGTTTTTTAGTGCAGCAACCCAGGACAGCACAGGTACAAAACGTACATTGGGCATTGCACGCACAACAGATTTGAATGCATCCTGGAATGTTGCTGATCAACCTATTTTTCCGCTGACTGAGCAAATTGAAAACTCTTCTGTTTTTTTTGATAAGCAAACAAAAACATGGTATCTTTTTACTAACCATATTGGCATTAATAGCGACAAGGCAGAATACACGGATGCCATTTGGGTGTACTGGACAAAGAATATAAATAAATGGAACTCACATGATAAAGCAGTTGTTTTAGACAGCTCAAATTGCACCTGGGGCAAAGGCGCTATCGGTATGCCAACAGTAATACAGTACGGCAACCGTCTGGCACTTCTATATGATGCCGCCGAAGGTAAAAGTATTGATCACATGAAACGCAATATTGGACTTGCCTGGATGAATTTGCCATTAAAAATAAAAGAATAAAATACTCCCAGACAATCCAGTAAAATATTACGTTTGTTCTGATTACTGACAATGCTTTGTTTAAGAATCTCAATGTTTGACACATTTTTGCAAATGAAAAGATAAAACAAGCATAATCAGCCCGTTATTCTCGAACTATTTATGCTTTCTATTCTTGTTGTGATGTATCAGTTTTTAGAGCGTCAAAACCATCTCTGATAATGGCATTAGCTAAAGAAAATTTTTTTAAAAAAGAATGTTATTTGTAAAGAATTCCTAAACAGAGTTGAATATGAGAAAATCTGCTTTATTTTTTTATGCGTTCGTGTTCCTTTTCATAAAAAGTCATTCGCAAACCAATGCCTTGTTGCAAGGCTTTAAAACTTTACCCGACTCTGTTAAGCCAGGCTGTTATTTCTACTGGATAAGCGATAATATATCGCAGAAAGGTGTGGTAAAAGACATAGAAGCAATGGCAAAAATAGGCATAGGCAGAGCTTTTATAGGTAATGTGGGTTTTGAAGAGTCTGAGATGTCATTAAAATATGGTGAGGTAAAGCTTTTTTCAGATGAATGGTGGAAGGTAACTGAGGCTGCTATCAGTGCAGGCACAAAGAACAGGGTAAATATAGGTTTATTTAACAGCCCGGGCTGGAGCCAGAGTGGTGGTCCATGGATAAAACATACCGATGCTATGCGCTACTTAGATGGCGAAGAAATACATGTAGAAGGACCTATAAAGTTTTCTCAGCAATTAAAAACAAAACCACTCTTTCAGGATGTAGCGATAATGGCTTTTCCGGAACCTGCATTTGATAATGATGTTATTGCAAAGCATTCGCCGCAGGTATCAACAAACATAGACTCATTTAATGTGCAAAAAGCTATCGACAGCGATACGCTCACGGAAGCACTCTTGCCATCATCAATCAATGATAAATCTGTAGTAAACATAGATATTAGCTGCGGCAGTGCTTTCACTGCAAGAAGCTTATTGTTATATCCCGGCAAGGAACCGATGCGGGCAAGTATAGCCTTGCAGGCTGGCGAAAACGGAAGTTTTGAAACTATTAAAACCTTTGAATATGACCGGAGCAATCCAGCATTAAATGTAGGTTTTATACCCTGGGCGCCTGTTGCCATCAGCTTTCCTGCTGTTACAGCAAAACACTACAGGCTTGTATTTACAAATATTAATGGTAATGGCAGTTTGTCAGAAATTCAGTTAACTGCGGCCGCGAAAACAGAGCGTTATGCAGAGAAGCAACTGGGTAAAATGTTTCAGACACCCCTGCCGTTGTGGAATGAATATCAATGGCCTGAGCAGGCAGTAGTGAGCGATAAGCAGGCAATGATCGATGCTTCAAAAATCGTAAATCTTACCGGAATGCTGGCTGCAGATGGCACGCTTACCTGGAATGTGCCTGAAGGCAAATGGATTATTATTCGTTATGGTATGATGCCAACCGGTATTACAAATGCCCCTGCAACACCTGAGGGCCGGGGCTACGATATTGATAAAATGAACAAGGCCGCATTGCTCAACCACTTCAATTCTTTTGTAGGAAAAATACAGCGACGAATTCCAGCGGCAGAACGTAAATCTCTTAAATACATTGTCGCTGACAGTTATGAAACAGGATCGCAAAACTGGACGGATGATTTTGTAAAGTCATTTAAGCAGCAGTATGGCTATGACCCTTTGCCATGGCTTCCTGTATTTAGTGGCAGAGTTGTAGAAAGTGCCAGTCAAAGCGATCGTTTTTTATGGGACGTACGCAGACTGGTTGCTGATAAGGTAGCCTATGATTATGTTGGTGGATTACGCCAGATAAGCAACCAGAACGGGCTAAAGCTGTGGCTGGAAAACTATGGCCACTGGGGTTATCCATCAGAATTTTTAAAGTACGGCGGCCAAAGCGACGAAATAGGTGGGGAGTTTTGGGCAGAAGGAAGCTTAGGCAGCATTGAGTGCCGGGATGCATCATCCGCTGCACATATTTACGGTAAGCAAAGTGTATCAGCCGAATCTTTTACGGCCAGCGCCCGTACGTTTGAAAGATATCCGGGCATGATCAAAAAACGCGGTGACTGGTCTTTTACGGAAGGTATCAATAACACTGTTTTTCATGTATATATACACCAGCCTTACGCAGACAAAAAACCTGGCATTAATGCATGGTTTGGCACTGAGTTCAATCGCAACAATACATGGTTCAATCAGGGTAAAGCATTTGTTGATTATATAAGGCGATGCAATTTTATGTTGCAGCAGGGCAAGCCGGTGAATGATGTAGCTTATTTTATTGGTGAAGATGCTCCTAAGATGACCGGTGTACGTGACCCTGCATTGCCGCAAGGTTACCAATTTGATTATATTAATGCAGAAGTAATAGAAACAAGGCTAAGTGTAAAGGATGGCCGCCTCGTATTGCCCGATGGTATGAGTTACAAGCTTCTGGTGCTTCCAAAGCTTGCAACCATGCGCCCCGATCTGTTGCAGAAAATTGAACAACTGGTAAGGGATGGCGCGATTGTAATGGGACCTGCACCAACGCGTTCGCCGAGCCTGCAAAACTTTGCTGCCGCAGACCGGCAGGTGCAGGAATTAGCCCGTAAGATGTGGGCTGGTGTTGATGGTAAGCAGAGGACGTTTACGCAGTATGGCAAAGGTTTGGTCATCAATGGAGTGACAATGGAAGAAGCAATGGCTATGCTAAAGCTTACGCAGGATTTTAAAAGCAATACACAGGATTCTGTTCTGTTTACTCACCGCACAACTGCTAATGGTGAAGTATATTTTGTAAGTAACCAGGAGAATAGAACAATAGAGTTTACGCCTTCTTTTCGGGTGGCCAAGGGGCAGCCTGTTTTGTGGGACCCTGTAACTGCTGAAACCCGTGTATTGCCCGAATTTACTCAAAATGATACCGCTACGCTATTGCCTTTAAAGCTTGCAGCGGGGCAGAGCTGTTTTATAGTATTTGATAAGAAGACATCGGCCGTTGCAAAGGGCAATGAAAATTTTCCACAACCTGCTATTATTCAGCAGTTATCAAAACCATGGACAGTATATTTTGATACCGCAATGCGAGGGCCTGCCAAGCCTGTTGTATTTAATACTTTAGAAGATTGGACCAGGCGCTCTGAAACGGAAATTAAAAATTATTCAGGTACTGCTATATATAAAACGACATTCAATATAAAAACATTACCAAAGAATCAAAAAATCTATATTTATCTGGGTGCAGTAAAAGTAATGGCTACTGTAAAGCTTAATGGGAAATCTCTTGGTACAGCATGGACTGCACCTTTTAGAATAAATGCAACCGGGGTTATTAAAGCAGGTGAGAACAAACTGGAAATTGAAGTGGTAAATACATGGGTAAACCGCTTGATAGGAGACAGTAAATTGCCTGAAAATGAGCGTAAGACCTGGTCAAATGTAAACCCTTATAAGCCTGACAGCGCTTATGACCCTTCCGGCCTGACAGGACCGGTAACTATTCAGTCTGTTGCTTATTAAACCAGGTTTTGCAGTGAATAAATTTGATTTATTTTGTCGGTTTTTAGGAAAAAACCACTGCAAAGCAATTTGCTTTTAATAAATGATGATTGTTAAAAAATTTTATCTTGAAATAATTACTACCCTTAAATCCATTTCAATTTCGCAGGTTATCGAAAAAGGAGCTTTTTAAAAATTTGGGTAAAAGAAGTATAAGAATCCGCCTTTCAACTTGCCGAAGACTAACAATGTCGCCTGCTATCTTCTCAGTACAAAAAATAAGGAACCAGCTTAATTTCTTACTTGTCAAATTATTTCTTATGAAGCTTTTTGTCCCAACTTCTTTTATTCTGTTATTTATCTCTATTCTTTTCAATAAAGGATACTCCCAGGAAGCCGGCATAGCCTGTATGGGAAACGGATCAATGGCGGTATATGAGCAAAAGGCCAATGTAATGCAACTTTTCGGGCCATCATACAGTGCGCCTTCTGTAATGCAAATGTTGCTTGACAGTAATATAGAGGTCGTTTCACAACGGGAAAAGGGAACAGCTATCTGGAAACATACTCTTATGCGCCAAAGCATTAAGATAGCCACCATTACTGATTTTGTTGATAATAAAAAGCCGTATTTCATACGAAGTATAAAAGCTTTTGATTCCTTCAGCTTTAACCTGGATTGCCCTGCAAACGTTTCTTTATTTAACAATAAAAATGCTTATAAAAACAATACTGCTATAACTGCTGCCATGCTGATTAAAACGCCATCCGGTACTTTTTTTTATAATACTTATCCTTTACCTAAAGAAGTATGTTACGCTTTACTTCTAAAAGGTAATGCCAGTTTATCCGGTAAACGGATTACCTGTAAAATGGGTGCCAGTAATTTGGTTATAGCAGGCGGTCCTTCTTATCCTGAATGCATGGTTAATTCCCAAAATTCTTTAGCTGAAGATATTAGCCAGCTGCAGGAACGCACCCGACAATGGTGGCTATCATTTACCCATAAGCGGAAAAACTTTGCTGCTATCATTTCGCAGAATGTGCCGTATCGGGATAAACTTTTGCAAACGATAGACGATGTTTCTATTATTATAAAAGCACAGCAAAGCAGGGAAGGAGCGGTGCTTGCCGGCTACAATTATCACTTAGGCTATGTCCGTGACCAGTATGGCGTCTCCAGGTGTTTGTTAAAGCTTGGTTATTATAAAGAGGCGAAACAGATACTAAAGTTTTACTGGAATATTTGGCAGGTTAAAAAGAGACTGCATAATGCACAAGGGATAGGCATTGACGCATTTCATATACACGAAAATGACGATGTGGAGATAACAGGCTATCTCATTATCCAGGCATTCGATTACCTCGCAAAAACCAAAGACACCGAATTTATTAAAACCATTTTTCCCATGCTGGAATGGGCTTACAAAAAGCAGGCTCACAATCTAATAAAAGATATGCTGCCCTTTAACGGTGATGAGACTTATGTAGCAGGTGGTATACTGCCACGGTCCACTTTGTTGGATGGCTCTGCAGAAGCTACTTTGCTCTTTATTACCGGCAGCGAAAAATTGATAGGCTGGATAGAAAAAAATAAATACTGGAACCTTAAAAGTATTGGTAAAGCACGTAAAATCTTAACAACTACAAAAGCCAGGTACCAGCAAAATTTCATAGAAAACGGCAAGCTGTTGACCAATAATCCAGTTCGTATGAAAGGCGAGCAGTATCCTATGTTTCGTCATGGTGTTTGTGAGGTTATGGGTGCACCCCCATGCGAATTTTTTGGCTGGACTCAAAAAACTGACAATAATCGCTATTTATGTTCTGTATGTTTTGCTACCAAAACATTACCAAAAGTCACAGATGAAAAATTTTTTCTGCAGTCGGTAAGTCTTACTCCCTATTATATAGGAGCCACTGTTTTAGAAAACAGTCAGATAAATGATTTTATAAAAGAAGTAGCGGTTACCTATAAAGCGACCGGTAATTTCCCCTCACGTCCTGACAGCACAGGCATAAGTAATATTGTTGGCTATGATTATGGTTTGTTCTTGTATTCACTTAATAAAATAAATGATCCCCTAAGAGTGGAAATTTATATAAAGATGATGAATGTGCTGGATGATACCGGTTCCTGGGTGGAGTACTATCAAAATAACAAGCCAAGCGGCACTCGTTGTCGTCCATGGGAAAGTGGTATCAACCTGGAAGCTGCAATTTCTTTTGCCGAGAACTATCCTTAGAAAATATTTTAATTGCCTGTAAAAATAAGTATAAACAACAGCCTCAGTTTCGTTGCGATTGTAATTAACCTCTTGGTTTAAGACTAATGATGAAACACATCAATAATATTAGAACATTTTACTTGGTTTAACTTTTATAGAAAATTTACTGATTACCCTTCAAGTAGATAGTCATTTACACTTGCACAATTAATTGAAAAGCAAATTTTCCCAAGATTAGGCCAATATCTTGCCCGGTAGATATTGAGGCAGATGTAAATATGGTATGAAGAATTTTTAAAATAGTTTAGAAATATAGGTAGTGCGAAACTTAAAAGAACAGAAAAACTTAATTAAGAAAATATGCTATAACGGCTTTGAATAAAGACTTCTCCTAAATATCAAAAAGTATAAAAGATATATCATTATCTACATTTAAGTAAAGGATTAGCAGAATTATATTTGCTAAGTTCATTTTACTATCAAAGCCTCGGAACCAATTATAAATTTTTAAACTGCACGCAGATATAGCGGGGAAGGTCAGGATGTTTAACAGAACTAAGTATTTAAGTTTATAAAAATTAAAAAATAATTGCTGTATGAAAGTTTCTATTTCCTCTACTACTATTTCTAAAAATTCCACTTGAGCAATGTCTTGTATTTAATTCTGTTGCTCTTTTTGCCATCTTACCTCATTTTTTACAACAATAATATAGAATAAAAAAGACAGTCAAAAAAATCAGGTCCAGCCATTTATATCCTATTTAAAGATGCACAAACCGCACCTATAAAACTTAATACACTAAAAGGTATACAAAACAACTCTTATGTTTACACAATTATTCTCTATTCGATTACACAGGCATTTATTATTTTACGTGTTTGTATGCCTGTTACCCTCTCTGACAATTTTTGCGCAGCAGGGGAAAATTTCCGGTAAGGTAATAGATGCTCAGAACAACCAACCTTTGTCGGGAGTTACTGTTGCAATAAAAGGTACTGGTAAGGGAACTTCAACCAATGTTGACGGATCATTTCAATTAACCGGAGGCACTTCAACGACACTGGTAGTTTCATATGTAGGGTACCAAACAAAGGAAATTCCCGTTAATAATTCTTCTCCCATAACTGTCCGGTTAGAAGGGGGGAGCGCCAAACTGAATGAAGTAGTTGTAGTAAGTTATGGCACTCAGAGAAAACGGGAATTAACCGGTGCTATAAGCCAGGTGAATCAGAAGGAAGTTAAAGATATGCCTGCTGCTAATATTGGTCAGAGACTGCAGGGAAAGCTTGCAGGTGTTCAAATCAACCAAAACACAGGTCAACCGGGTGCAGAAATGACTTTTCGTATCCGTGGGGCGGCGTCAATTAATGCAGGTAACAGTCCTCTGATTGTTGTTGATGGATTCCCTATTGAGAGTGGACTTAATTCCATAAGTCCGGATGCCATTGAATCAATTTCGGTCTTAAAAGATGCCGCTGCTTCAACTCTGTATGGATCCCGTGCTGCTAATGGAGTTATACTCGTGACAACCAAACAGGCCAGAGCAGGTCAAAAAAATATTGAATTTGATTCTTATGTAGGGATACAATCGGTTTCTAAAAGGGGAAGACCCGATTTAATGAATGCGCCGGAATTTGCTGCATTTAAAAAAGAATATTATGAAGATGCTGCCAGGTATGAAGGCTATACCGGAGGCGTACCAGCGCAGTATCAAAATCCATCGCAATATGGCCCTAATGACGGTACAAACTGGTTCGACGTTCTGCTGAGAAAAGCACTTACTCAGAATTATAATTTAAACCTTTCTTCAGGTACAAAGGATATTAGGTCAGTAGTAAATCTTGGCTATAATAAGCAGGACGGTGTTATGATTAATCAAACCGCCAGCAGATTTACCGCAAGAAGCAACAATATATATAATGCAACTGATAAACTGACGCTTGGTTTAAACCTGGGTGTTACCTATCAGACGAGCAATATCACACCTGGCTTGGGAAATGGGCGTAATATCATTCAGGTTGCCTATTTAACAGACCCGTCACTTAATTATAAAAATCCTGACGGTACGTATCCAATTGGTTTTGCACCTCCCGGTATGTTTTCAACTCCCAACTTTTACCAGGTGTTGATGAAAACCGTCAATCCAACTAAGGATTTGATACTGATAGGAAATGCTTATGGCGCTTATAAGATTTTTAAAGGGCTGGAATTTAAAACCAGTATGAATGTTAATATGAACAATACTATTAACAGACAATTCAGACCATCAACAATACTGGGGGGCACCACTCCCGCAGCATCGGCATCAGGTAGCTACAACACTGTCAATTATACATCGTGGTTATCAGAGAACACTTTATCTTATGCCACAAGAATTGGAGAAAAGCATAATATTGATGCTTTTGTTGGCTACACTACGCAAAAGGTTAATTATGAAACCAGCTCTATAAATGGATCTCAGTATCCTAATGATGATATTGAATGGCTTAACGTTGCGGCTACAAGAATAGGCAACGTAGGAACTAACAATGGAATTAACGCCTATTCCCGAAACGGAGTTAGTGACTATTCGCTGTTATCGTATATCGGCCGGTTGAACTATAACTATGAAGGTAAGTATTTATTTTCAACGTCTTTCCGGAGTGATGGTTCTTCAAAATTTGGCTCTAATAATAAGTATGGCAACTTCCCTTCTTTTTCTGCAGGTTGGGTTATTTCAGACGAAAACTTCATGAGAAATTTTAATAAAATCAGCTTCTTAAAGCTAAGGGGAAGTTATGGGAAAGTTGGTAATAATAATATTGGAAACTATACTTATTTGGCCGGGGTTAATCAAAATAATTATGTATTTAATAATCAGCTTGCTCCAGGAAGTTCACTTAATGGAATAGGAAACCCCAACTTAACATGGGAAACTACAACCGGTTATGATATTGGTGTAGACCTCTCACTTTTTAATAATCGTGTTTCTCTTACCTACGATTATTATTGGAAAAAAACTGATGGACTGCTTTATGCTATTGATATTCCGGTTCAGTCCGGCTTTAGCTCTATCACTTCTAATATTGGCCGTTTTGATTTTTGGGGACACGAATTTTCTGTAGATACCAGAAATCTTACAGGCAAATTTACCTGGAATACAAGTTTTAATATTTCATTCAATCGAAATATTGTGAAAAAACTCGGAACAAGTGATGCGCCAATTGGCGGTTACCAGGAATACTGGGATGATAACAGAACAGCAGTAGGCCAGCCTATAGGTATGTTTTATGGATATATAAATACGGGCGTGTATATGACTCAGCATGAATTTGAAACTCAACCTCATGATGCAACGGCTATGGTAGGAACAGCAAGATTTGCAGATATCAGCGGGCCTGACGGAAAACCTGATGGGAAAATTGATATAAATGACAGAACATGGATAGGTAATCCAAATCCTGATTTCATTTATGGATTGACTAATACATTTAACTATAAAACTTTTGATCTGAGTGTTGTTATGGCAGGGTCTGTTGGAAATGAAATCGCAGACGATGCTTTTCAATCAACCGAAAATCTTGATGGCGTTTTTAATGTAAGAAAAGCGGTGGTCGACCGTTGGCGCTCAGAAGAAGATCCGGGCGCGGGGATATATCCAAGAACAAGAGCCGGTACAACAGCAGACTTTCGCAATTTTACAACCCGGCAGGTATTCAGCGGCACTTACCTTGCGGTGAAAAATATTACTTTAGGATACACTATCCCCGTATCACGAACTAATTCTATAAAAAGTGTAAGGGCATATTTTAGTACCCAAAACCCTTTCATGTTTACTAAATATCCCGGGATGAATCCTGAAATAACCCTAAACGGACTTAATGGCTTAAGCCAGGGACGTGACTTCACTGCCTTTCCTATTGCAAGAGTGTATACGTTAGGTGTAAACGTCAATTTCTAAAAATCATACTTCAATCTTTATAAAATAATACATGAAAAATAGATTATTAATTATAGCCGTGGTAATCAGTTTATCTTCCTGTAAGAAAGATTTTCTGAACCTCGTTCCACAAACCTCTTTAAGTTCCGCTTCTTTCTTTAAAAGCCCGGCACAGTTTCAACAAGCGCTGAATGCAACTTATACACCATTGAGAGTGATAGTAAATGCTGGTTTTTATATGGACGAAATGCGTTCTGATAATACTTTTTTTACTATTTATCAAGCTAACAGGGGTTTCGAAAGGCACAGGGAAGCCTATTCTCAATTTACAGATGATGCAAACGCTACTGCTACACCAAATTCACCTGGCGACAGGTGGAGTAGTAATTATTCTGGAATTTCGATGATAAACACACTTCTGGGTCAGATTTCTACGACCACTGTCCTTTCACAGGGAGCAAAGGATTCAATCTCGGGCGAAGCTTTATTCCTCAGAGCCTTTTATTATAATGACCTGGTCACTCATTTTGGTGGAGTTCCCCTACAGGTGACACAAGTAAAATCGGCAGAAGAGTCTTTTCAACCAAGAAATACCGTTGATGAAGTATACACCCAAATAAAAGCTGACCTTGCAGCAGCTATTCCTTTACTTCCTGCAGTGACGACTTTTCCTCAGACCGGGCGGGCTTCTAAAGGGGCTGCCAAAATGTTATTAGCCGATGTTTATATGACACAACCAACTAAGGAATATGCCAAGGCTGAGACAGAACTGTTAGATGTTACAAAAATGAATTATGGTCTCCTGCCTAATTATGCTGATGTTTTTGATCCTAATAATAAAAACAGCATGGAGTCCATATTTGAAGTGCAGTATAAGGCGGATCTCGTCAGTGGGCAGCAAAGTTCTTTCACGTGGATGTTTATACCTAAATCGACAAACTCTGAGGTTATTGCCGGATACCATGACGGCGCTATGGATATATTTAGTGGGTGGAATGTACCAACTGATGAAATGGTTAGTTCGTATGAACCAAATGATTTAAGACTGCCAGCTTCAGTTGCTGTGGTTGAGGGAACTATAAGCGGGGTAGAAGATTTTACTATTACAGGTCTTAAAAGTCCCGTTGGTTATACTCCTGCAACGGGTATCACTCCTATTTATATGATAAAAAAATATTTTCACCCTCCTTATTCAATAGCCTTTAATACGCCTGATGACTTTCCGATATATCGTTATTCAGGCGCTTTGCTTTTATTAGCTGAATGTTTAGTAGATGAAAATAAAGCTGCCGAGGCCCTTCCATATTTAAACCAGGTGCGGAGAAGAGCAGGTCTTGCTGACCTGTCTGAAGCCACCGCTGATAATGTTTCTAATGAAAGGCGTCATGAACTAGCGTTTGAAAATCATCGTTGGCTTGATCTCATTCGCACAGGTAAAGCAATTGAAGTATTAACTGCAAAAGGCATGCGACTGAAAGCTAAGTACGGATGGATATTACCTACTGCCTTTAATGTAACGGCGGAAAAATTTGTTTACCCAATACCTTTCAGGGAAATACAAATAAATAAAAAATTAGTTCAGAATCCAGGGTATTAGAAAGGTACTAATGAATTGAATGTAGTTTTATACCTTTCAGTTGCTTGCCCTCTTAAACTACAAAGTACTTAAGAATCTCTTGCCTAACGTATGTATGATAATACTTACGTAATAAATAAAAAGGGTTTCATGACAATTATTTATGTAGCTAATATCTATGTAGCTAAAATTGCCACGACCTCTGAGGTCGTGGCTTGTATAAACCCGGGCATTGGCTTTGGCCAAAATTCTTTCGAATAAATTGCTTAAACTCTTTGCTTATTAAATGTTCATAATTCCTGGCCTCTTAATTATGTATCAACACCATTGATGTAAACAGATCGTGTTTAGTTTTTGGCTAAAGCCTGTTATTTATTATTTCTTTATCCACGACCTAAAGGTGGTGGCAATGGCTAATTATAATTACCCATACTACCCGTCATACCACTAAAAGGTTACTCAAAAGAGTCTCAAAAATGAGAATAAAAAAGTTAATCTTATCAGGCTGTTTGTTGATATTTTGGCTATCAGTGCAAGCCCATGTTGGGGTAGCTGAGCTGCGGGTTGAGTTTTTAAAAAGTCCTGTAGGAATAGATGCAAAACACCCCCGTTTGAGTTGGCAGCTCAATAGCAAGGAGAAGAAGGTGCTGCAGTTGGCATATGAAATTCGTGTGGGGAAAGATGCAGAAGCACTTTCCAACAAGAGCCGGCTTGCGTGGCAAACAGGAAGAGTATCTTCTAACGAATCTTTACACCTTGTTTACGCAGGCGAACCGTTGCAGTCGGGTCAAAAGTATTATTGGCAGGTACGTGTATGGGATAATAAAGGAAATGTATCAGAATGGAGCAATGTGGCATTTTGGCAAATGGGACTGCTTGCGCCGAAAGATTGGCAGGGAAAGTGGATTGGTCTCGATGTAGACTACAAAAGTCCTGATGATGACCACCGAAGGCTACCTGCGCGTATGGTTCGTCGGGAGTTTCAGATGTCTAAATCAATTACTAATGCTACAGCATTTCTTTCCGGGTTAGGATTTTCTGAACTTTACCTTAATGGCAGAAAGGTTGACGGCCGCATTATGGATCCTACGCATTCAAATTATGGGAAAAGAGTGATGTATGTAGCTTTTGATGTAACGAAATTTCTAAGGCAAGGCCGTAATGCAATAGGTGTAATGCTTGGAAATGGAAGGTTTTTTGCTCCCCGTATTCGTATACCTGTTGAAACGCCCAACTTTGGATTCCCGAAAATGTTGCTGCAAATGCAAATACAATATGCGGATGGAACTTCTGAGCTTATAGTAAGTGATGAAAAATGGAAAATTACAGACCAGGGTCCTATCCGGTCTAATAGCGAATTTGATGGGGAGGAGTATGATGCCAACATGGAGCAGGAAGGGTGGGATGCGGCAGGATTTGATGACTCTAAATGGCAACCCGTACAAAGAGTATCTGCCCCAGCGGGTAAGCTCGTGGCACAAGCGCAAGAACCGATGAGAGTTACTGAAAAATTAAAACCAGTCTCAATAAACAATGCTAAATCCGGGACATACATAGTAGACTTCGGACAAAATTTATATGGGATGTGTCAAATAAAGGTCAAAGGACCGAAGAGAACAAAAATCACCATTCGCACCGCCTTTGACATTGATTCCATGGGTAACCTAAACATGGCTCCTAACCGGAGTGCTTTATCCACAGACATCTACACGCTTAAAGGAAAGGGCGTAGAAGTATGGTCGCCGCGTTTCAGAGGGCAGGGAACGAGGTATGCTGAAATTACAGGTTGGCCTGGATCTTTAACAAAAGAGAATGTGGAATTTTTAGCGGTTCAATCAGACCTGACAAAGGTGGGTGAATTTAAATGCTCTAATAAGCTTGTAAACAAGATATACGCCAACACACTTCGAACCGTGCGTATGCAGGAGCGTGGAGTGCCGATGGATCCGGACAGGGATGAGCGTCAGGCATGGCTAAGCGTTTCAGAGAAGACTTCTGAGACCGAAGGTTATATGTATAATGTGTCTGCATTTTATAATAATTTTTTAGCAGAAACACGAAGCAGCCAGCGGGAGAACGGATTGATATCAGAGGCTGGTTCTCTTTGGGATTGGAATACCAAAGATCCCTGCTGGCCCGCAGTGATTACAACAACTCCGTGGTCATGCTATTATATGTACGGAGATAAACGTGTTCTATCCGAAAACTATTCAACGATGAAACGTTGGGTTCTGTACCTTGAAAAAAATCTCGACTCCGATTTTGTTTATCGTAAAGGAACATATTCAGACTGGGTGGACGCCTACAGCATGGATAAAAAAACTTCTGATAATGGAGGAACTTCCCGCGAACTGCTATCCACTGCCTATATGTATTATGATTTTAAAACAGTTGAAAAAACAGCTGACTTTCTTGGAAAAACTCAAGATGCTGCATATTTCAGAGAAGCAGCAAAAAAAGTAGAAGAAGCCTTTATCAAAACATTTTTTGACCCGGTAAAAGATACTTTTCTAAGTCAAACGCAGACCTCTTATATACTTCCTCTGGCTTTTGGCCTGGTTCCACCTAAACATCGTCAATCGGTTATTGACAATCTGGTAAATGATATTCTTGTAAAGTACAATGGGCATTTAACAGTCGGCTGTCCCGGACTTAAATGGTTGATGCAGACTCTCACCTCTGTCGGACATACAAATGCTGCCTATACCATTCTTACTCAGACTACACGACCGAGTTGGGGCTATATGATAAGTAAAGGCGGAACTTCCATCTGGGAGCGATGGGATCGCGACACCCGTGACCCCGGTATGAACGGACAAAGTCAAACTATTCTTGCCGGCTATCTTGGTGCCTGGATGTACCAGACCCTTGGTGGTATTAACTATGACACTACACAACCTGGGTTTAAAAATATTATCATGAAACCAGAACCTGTCGCGGATTTAAGGTGGGTTAAGGCTTCCTTTGAATCACTTTATGGTTTAATAATAAGTGACTGGAAGTGCGAAAATGGACTGCTTAGATGGAAGGTAGCAGTACCTCCAAATACAACAGCTACCGTGCATATTCCCACTAACAATGTAGCTTCAGTAAAAGAGGGAGGTAGAACAATTAGCAGCATTCCAAATATGAAATTTATAGGAATGAAAAGAGGTGCTGCTGTCTATGAAATTGGCTCAGGATCATACGAGTTTTTATCTTCATTCAATTTATAAATTGAAGTACATAAATACATAGCATATATAGCAACAGCAATAAGTTTAGGTCTTCTCAATAACGATAAATTAATTTATGAGATACCTTTCAGAGAATGCAAATCAATATAATTTAATCCACAGTTAAGAAAATGAGCTAAATATCCTAAAGCATGTATTATCTGATAAAACTTTTTTCCGCCGTTGCCGTTTTCTTAATCAGTTTTTCCTGTACTGCCCAAACGGAAAATTGGCAAGCGCAATGGATTGGTATACCCTATGCTGAAAAAGACACTAATTTATGGACTTCTTATAGGAAGGAAGTTATTATCAACACAATCCCTAAAAGTGTTTGGATTAAAATTGCCACCGATTCAAAATACTGGCTGTGGGTGAATGGCAAAATGATTGTATTTGAGGGGGAACTAAAAAGAGGCCCTAATCCTAATGATACCTATTATGATGAACTTGATATAGCTAAAGGGCTGGTTAAAGGTAAAAATACAATTGCTGTTCTAACCTGGTATTGGGGAAGGGATGGGTACGATCATAAAAACAGCGGCAAGTCTGCGTTACTGTTTGAGGCTGCTATAGGAGATAAGAAAATAACATCAGACACAACATGGAAAGCACTCCGGCACCCTGCTTTTGGTAATACCGGGTTACCAGTACCTAATTATCGCTTACCCGAATTCAACATTCATTTTGACGCCAGAAGAGATATACCTTTTTGGTATCAACCCAATTTTGATGATTATTTATGGGCGAACGTTAAAGAATATGGTATTCCCCCTGTCAATCCCTGGAATAATTTGGTTAAGCGTCCTATCCCTTTTTGGAAGAATTCCGGACTGCTTAATTTTGTTAACCAATCCCAGTTGCCGAAGCAAAGTGATGGCAAATTAATTATTGCGAAACTGCCTAAGAACATCACCATCACTCCTTACTTAGAAATAGAAGCTCCAGGCGGACTGAAAATAGATATCAGAACAGATAATTATAAAGGAGGCAGTGAGTATAATGTGCGCACCGAATACATTACTAAAGAGGGTGTACAGGAATTTGAAACTTTTGGTTACATGAACGGGCATCAAGTACAATATATGATTCCCGGGGGGGTGAAAATTATTGCATTGAAATATCGTGAAACGCGTTATAATACAGAACGAACAGGCGAATTTTTATGCGATGATTCTTTTTACAATAAACTGTGGGAAAAATCATATAATACCCTTAATGTTAATCTAAGGGATGCTATTCAGGATCCCGACAGGGAAAGAGCACAGTGGTGGGGTGATGCTGTTATATTAATGGGTGAAATTTTGTACGCGTGTGATAAGAACGGGATATCAGCAATTCAAAAGGCAATTCGTAACCTGGTTGATTGGCAAAAGCCCGATGGGGTGTTATATTCACCGGTTCCTGCAGGAAGCTGGGATAAAGAACTGCCGGTGCAAATGCTTGCCAGTATTGGAAAGTACGGGTTCTGGAATTATTACATGTATACAGGAGATACAGCTATGATCCGTTATGTTTATCCTGCTATAAAAAAATACCTGAATTTGTGGCAATTAGGCGAAGATGGGTTGGTTGTGCACAGGCCTGGCGGATGGGATTGGCTTGATTGGGGGGAAGATATTGATGCATCCCTCGTTGAAAATTCGTGGTACTACATGGCGCTTCAAGCGGCAATGCAAATGGCAAATCTGACCGAAAACAGTACAGACACAGCAGGTTATCAAGCGCAGATAAAATCAATAAAAGAAAATTTCAATAAAAAATTCTGGAATGGGGCGGCTTACAAAAGTCCGGCAAATAAAGGAGTTATTGATGACAGGGGGAATGGATTAGCAGTAGTAGCAGGTTTGGCGGACGACAAAAAATTTGAACTCATAAAAAAGGTGTTACAAAACGAGTTTCATGCAAGCCCCTATATGGAAAAATATATCATGGAATCCTTTTTCATAATGCATGATCCCAGGGGTGGATTGGAAAGGATGAAGAAAAGATATACTAACATGGTAAATAGCAAGCTTACCACACTTTGGGAGGGCTGGGGCATTGGCTCAGAAGGGTATGGAGGCGGTTCATATAATCATGGCTGGTCTGGTGGCCCATTAACGCTTCTAAGTCAATATGTAGCTGGTATTGCTCCCGAAAAACCTGGATACAAAACTTTTAGTATCATGCCTAAATTAGGGAACTTACATAAAGTTCATTGCCTTACCCCCACTGTAAAAGGAAATGTTATTGTAGATGCTAAAAGAGAAAATGATAAAAAGGTGAGCTTACGCGTGCAAATCCCACCTAATACAATCTCTGTAGTTGGCATACCTAAAATGGAAACAGGTTTATCAAAAATAGCTGTAAACGGAAAACTGCTTTTGGAGAATAAAAAAAAGGTTGCAAGTAACAAAGACGTTAAATTTAGAAGTGAAGACAAAGATTATTTCTTTTTTGATGTAAAACCTGGTAAATGGTCTTTTATATTATTTTAAATATTAAGAAATTACTAACTGCTGGAGTAATTATAAAATCATTTTTTTTAAGTATCGAAGAGGTTGCTTCAATTATAAATAACTAAACAGTTTTTTAGATTATGAGTATTAACAGAAGGCGGTTTATCAAAATGGGTTCACTAACCACTGCAGGCTTATCTTTTATAAGCTTAAAGGGCATAGCGGAAATGCAGGAAAATACAGGAGAATTTTCATCTGCTCCAAATGAGGATCTATACAAGTTATTTAAAGATCCCGATAATATTTACAGACCATTTGTAAGGTGGTGGTGGAATGGTGACCGATTGGATAAAACAGAAATACTTCGTGAGCTTGATGTGATGAAAGCTGCGGGAATTGGTGGAGTGGAAATTAATCCCATAAGATTCCCTGATAAAGCAGATCCCTTAGGTATAAATTCCCTCGAATGGTTAAGTGATGAGTGGATAGCGATGTTGGAAAATGCACTAAAAGGGGCTAAAGAAAGAGGTATTGTCTGTGATATGATCGTTGGCTCTGGTTGGCCTTTTGGTGGCGAGTTTTTAAGCCGGGAAGATCAGACCCAAATGGTTGCGTTGGGGACTAGAAATCTCGCCGGAGGAAAAACATACCGAGTTCCGAAACAAGAACTATTAGATAGTGTCAATCCTGATTTTCACTCCAAATATAATGATAAGCTAAAGGAGTTGATGGTAGTAAAACTAGTGCCTCTTAGTATAAGTGATTTAACCGGGAGTATAGATTTGACGGCCCAGGTAAAAGAAAATACAATTACCATAGAGGTTCCTGCTGGTGAGTATGTGTTGTACTATTTAGTAAAACTTACTGGATTTATGGCTGTTATCAACGGTGCACCAGGAGCTGGTGGACCTGTTTTAAACCATTACAGCAAGCCTGCAGTGGAAAGATATCTGAACAAGATGTCAGATAAGCTAACGGGACGTATAGGCCCGTTAGGTAACTATTTTCGCGCTCTTTTTACCGATAGCCTCGAATTGGAAGGCGCTAACTGGTGTGATGATATGTTCGAGCAGTTCAGCCAAAAAAAAGGATATGACCTTGCACCTTATTTTCCTTTTATACTATTTAAAGTTGGCGAAATGGGAAATGCAGAGAAGGGAGCATATGGTGCAAAACTTACTCCTGCCTTCCAGCAGACGATCAATCGCGTTCGTTATGACTTTGAAGACACACGGGTCGCCTTGTTTAAGGAAAGGTTCATTGATACTTTTGTAAATTGGTGCAAAAAAAACGGAGTAAAGTCACGAATGCAGGCTTATGGAAGAGAATGCGATCCGCTTGAAGCAAGCATGTTAATTGATATACCTGAATGTGAAACCTGGTTAAGCAGCAATGTCGGTGAGGAATTCAGTGATGAAGATTATAGACGGGGAAGGGCGTATACCATGAGCAATAAGTTTGTATCGTCCGCCTCGCATTTATCAGGCAAAAAGCTGGTCAGTTGCGAGGAAATGACTAATACGGGAATGGTGTTTAACGCCACACTTGAACTGATTAAAATAGCTGGAGATCAAAGTATTTTATCCGGGGTTACTCATTCTATATTACATGGATTTAATTATAGCCCGTTAAAAGCTCCTTTCCCCGGATGGGTGCGATATGGCACTTTTTTTAATGAACGGAATACGTGGTGGCCTTATTTCAGAAAATGGTCGGATTATAAAGCAAGACTTTATGCACTGCTTCAACATGCAGAGATGCAGGCAGATATCGCTGTTTTGCCGCCCCTCGCAGATTTATCAATGAAATTCGGCTTTCAACGTGATCCTTTTCCCTCATTTGCTTATCCTGCGTACGTGTACCAGGTTTGGGAAGCGATACATCAAAATGGCAGCGGTTGCGATTATGTTACTGAAAATATAATACAACAAGCGTCTATTAAAGACAAATGCCTAAAGTATGGAACACGCAGTTATAAAGCACTTGTGCTAATTGATGTAGAATCATTATTGCCTCAAACTGCAAAAGCAATAAAAGAATTTACTGCTGCGGGAGGAAAACTAATTTGCATTGAAAAATCTCCAACCATGTCTCCTACAAATAAAAAATTGCAGGGTAAAGATGTTGCAGAAGTTATAAATGTTTTAGATAAGAAAACAAGTAAGTCTGAAATTGTTCCTGCCCCTGAAAAAGATTTTGTGAAATGGTATCAAAATATTCAGCAGCAATTTAATATTGAGCCCTATATTACAATAAGTAATCCAGATCGGTTTGTTAGCCAGGTGTATTATAAGTATGGGCAAATGGATATTTTCTTTTTTAGTAATTACAATTCGAAAAAAGGACATGTCCTTAAAACTAAATTTACTTTAAATGATAAAAAAGCATGGATATGGAATCCTGAAACAGGTAAACGTTTCCTTTATTCATCACCAAATACAAATAATGAATTAGAGATTTCGCTTGGGCCCTGCGAATCAAAAATAATAGTGTTTGATAAAGAAGAAAACGGTGAGAAGTTTATTGCCCATAATTTTAATAAGGATGCAGCCATTATAATAGCGAAACCATGGAAGGTGACACTTAACGCTGTAAATGGCAGCACTAAAACCTTTACATTAGAAAAACTTATTGATTTTAGCAAGAGAGAGGATCTTAAAACTTTTGGCGGAACAATAATTTATGAAAATGTATTTCAGGCCTCAAAAGGAGGTGGTATAAATTACCTGCATTTGGGAGAGACACACGGAATATCTGAGGTAGAGATCAACAACCAGAAAATCGGTATTCAATGGTATGGTACCCCAGTATTTGATATTTCCCACTCCGTAAAGCAGGGCGTTAATACTATACGTATAAAGTTCATTACTACCTTAGGAAATTATATGAAATCATTAAAAAACGATGAAGTAGCCCAGGAGTGGACAAAAAATCAACCATTATTTCCAATGGGATTAATTGGACCCGTTCGGGTTTCATAATGCAATTATTCTTACCCTTAAGACTGGTGAATAAACTTTAGATTTATAATATCACATGAAAGTGAAAAAAACTTTAATTGATTTAAGGGATAAGAAAACAGCTTTATAATAGCTTTCTTTGAACTCGTGATCATTCGGGTGAGAAAGTACCCTTATTCTTTCAACACTTAAGTTCTTGTTAAACGTATCATCTTTGTATGAAAGCATGTGGAATTATTATTTTAATCCTCCAGAATCTGCTGGTTTTAAACATATCCGTTTTCTCTCAAACACCTGTAATTGTTCTTAATAAAGGCAAAAAAGTGATTACTCTTTCAGACAGCAGCAGAAGCCTGGCATTGGAGCTAAACTACTCCAGCGGTTGTGTATTGGATAAAATTACTGTAAAAGGCATTGAGGTTACAGGGAATGGAAATATGGTTTTTTCAGGAATTCGTTTTGCAGGTCAATCCTTCACATCAAAGAAAAGCAGCACTTTGCCGGTAATAACAATTGCAGGCAATACTGTCAATATCACATCAATAAAATTTGGAGATACCTCAAACGCTGTTGAAGAAGAATGGACTTTTAAAATAAATAAAAACGATATACAATGGAAAATAAACCGGCATTATTTAAACAAGGGAACCATTGATGAAAACTACTTTCCATGCTGGCAATTCAATTCAATGCAAACATGGGACGGAAGCATGCTAGACAATGGAGGCGTTGCATGGTGTCGTTTTCTTGATAAAGCCGGCACAACCTATGGCACACATGCATCTGCTTTAACTTTCTGGAACAGGGCTAACAATGCTTGCTTTAAAATTACACCTGAGAATGATCCTAAAACTTTTATGTCCGCCATATTTAGTCACCAGCAAAATAATGTGTTTTCAGTTATTCAATCTTCATCAGCGGAAGAAACAGATACGAAATATGGCTTGCGACGTTTTATCACAACAGGTCAGGATGTTTTCGCTCCGGTTAAAATAAACAAGTCAGATGTATCTGTTACTTATACCCTACAGGCTTTATCTTATGATAAGACGTATGACCGGGGAATATTAAAAGGAATAAAAGAAAAGTCAGTTAATGAAATGTTTAACACAATCGGGAGATACGGTGTAGTGGATAAAAATCTTTATGGATCTAATGGTTGGCGTACCGGATGGGCGGTATTGCAGGAACCATGGCTCGCCTTGTTTGGACTTGCTATCAACTCGCCAGATTTTATTAAAGGATTTTCGCAGACACTTGAGTATGAACGCGAACATGCTATAATGCCTGATGGCAGGGTATTACCACGCTGGCATCATGATTCATCCGATGCAATGCCAAATACTTTCCGAGAGGATGGTTTTTACGAATGCCAGTGGGGATACATGCTCGACTCTCAACCTGCCTATGCGATTGATGTTGCCGAACAATTCGATATGACCGGTGATATGGATTGGCTTCGTCAATTCAAAATCCCTTGCGAAAAGGTTCTCGATTATATCATTAAAAGAGATTCCGATGGAAATGGCCTCTTTGAAGTAATTCAAAACACGTATAAAGAACAAAAGGGAACGGATTGGATGGATGTTGTCTGGGCTTCGTATGAAGTAGCCAGCATCAATGCTTATATGTATAAAGCTTTGGTTCGGTGGTCAGATTTAGAAAAATTGCTGGGCGATGAAAACATGTCGGAGAAATATCAGCGTTTAGCATTGAAACTTAAAACTGCTTTTAATAAAAACATATCAGATGGGGGTTTCTGGAACCCTGATAAGAAATGGTACGTCTACTGGCGGGAGAAAGACGGATTGGTTTATGGCAATAATCTTGTTAGTATGGTAAACTTCCTTGCAATTGGCTATGAAATATGTGATGACCCAAGACGCAAAGATGCAATTCTGAACAATATAGAAGAACTGATGCAAAAAGAAAAACTGTTCATATGGCCATCATGTTTTTTTCCATACGAAGACAGTGTTGGTTTGAGCAGCGTGAATTATCCTTATCCTAATTATGAAAATGGTGATTTGTTTTTGGCCTGGGCTGAACTGGGAACCCGATGTTACGCTGAAAAGAATCCGGAAATTGCTTTAAGAAATATTCGAAATGTCATTAATCAATATGAAACGGATGGTTTATCGCACCAGCGCTATACAAGACTCAAGCAAACCGGAGCAGGCGATGACATCTTATCTAATAACATAATGGCTGTTGTGGGATTATACCGAAATATTTATGGCATTCAACCCAAATATAACAGGTTGTATCTCGAACCTCATTTAACAACAGAACTAAATGGTACCCAGTTGAAATATTGGTTGCGTAATCAAAACTATGTAATAGACTTGTCAAAAGAAAAATACACCATAAGTATAGATAGTTTTTCTGTTTCAAATAAGCATCCTTTTGGAGTAAATGGTAATGGAAGTAACCTTGATTACTTTAATGGAGATAATAATTACTTTTCATTGAGAATTTCAGGCAAACAGTTGTGCTCTGTCAATATTTTTCATTGGAATGAAAATCTTATGAGCTGGAAAGAAACAGGTAAACCCTCAAAGAACAATATTTATCATGAAGTACATAATCTTAAGACTAACAAAACATATCAGCTTTTCATAAATAACAAACCTTTAAAAAAATACACTTCCAGCCTCACAGGTATTATACGTTTTGATTGCCCTATAAATAAAAATATAAGGATTGAAATGGTTAGTGAATAATAACTATGAAAAAATCGGTTGTTTAAACACAATTATATAAATGAAAATTAAAATTCTCTGTCCGCTTTGGGGGCATGAACATTTGGATCAGGAGGTCTTTTTAGATAAAGTCAGAATTGCAGGTTATGATGGTTTTGATACATGGTTACCGGAAGATGCTATATTAAAGCACCAGTTGTTTGACTACCTGCAAAAGCATGAAATGTATGTCGTTACCCATCAACACCAGGCATCTGGAAATACATTTAAGGAATTTAAATCATCGTTTCTCAAAAATCTCACCATTTGCGCTGAACCAAGGCCGGTTTTAATTAATTCACATACGGGAAGAGATTATTTTTCACTTGAGCAAAATTTGGAGTTGATAAATATTGCACAGGAATTTTCAGAAAAAAGCGGGATCACGGTATCACATGAAACACATCGTGGGCGGGTGGGATATAGTCCTCAGATGACTGATCAGATTTTCAGTGCAAACAAAAATTTTTGGATCACAGCGGACTTTTCCCACTGGGTTTGTGTTACAGAAAGTTTTCTGGAAAATTTTTCTAAAATATTGTCTGAAGCTATAGAACGCACAAGACATGTGCATGCACGTGTAGGTTATGAACAAGGTCCCCAGGTTCCAGACCCAAGAGCTCCTGAATGGCAATATGCTGTAGATCATTTTCTTGCCTGGTGGGATAAAATTGTTGATGTAAATGCTGATTGCAACTGTGCCATTTTACCTTTTACAACAGAATTTGGCCCACCACCCTACTTACATACTATTCCTTACACTAATCAGCCTGTGGCTGATCAATTTGAGCTCAACTGTTACATTAAAGACATTCTTAATAGTCGATATGCCCGGTATCGTTAGCAGGAGTAATTATTTCTGAACGATATATTTTAGGAGATTTTTCGGTTTTCTTCTTAAACAGCTTAGAAAAATAAAACAACGAATCGAAGCCGGTCTGGTATGCTACTTCGCTAATACTTAAGGTAGTAGAAGTAAGCAGATGCATAGCCTTGTTTAACCGTAAATTTAAGTGATATTGATTAGGAGGCTCTCCTGTCACTTTTTTAAAAGCTTTTCTAAATGCCGAATAACCCATAGGAAGGTTTCTTGCCAGTAATTCCATATCCATAGGCTTATCAAGTGATTCCTGTAAAAGGAATTTTGCCTTGGTAATTAGTCCCTCTATGGAGTCCTCTTCCTGCTCTTTGTGCATTGATGCAGCATTCAACACTCCGAGAATTTGTAAAGTAATTCCTGCTATTACCTGGTGATAGCCTGAAGAACAAGTGCGTACAGTTTCAATTATACTATGAAAAAGGTTTAACAGATCACAATGCAGGCCCACATTTATAAAAGGCCTGGTTTCAGCAAAGAAACTCTTATGCATTAACTGGTGAGGATAAGCTCCGTTAAATCCTATCCAGTATTCTTCCCATCCCGAATTTGAATTCGGTTTATACCGATGCCATACGCCGGGATAAAGAAAAAAGCAAGTTCCTTCATTTATTGTTGTCTGGTTGGTAAAGGAAGATTCAAACATTCCCTGCCCCTTTGAAATAAAAATTAAGTAATAACCACTTAAAATACGCCCTTTATTCCATTCAAAAGAATGGTTTTTGGGATGTTCTTCGTTCTTAGGGTAATGTTGATTTGGGCCGACTTTTGAATAACCTACTGTATTTACATATAATCCCCAATTTTCTTCCTGAGCACCTATATTAAGATATTCGCAGAAGTTCTTCATAACGCTTTATTAAGCTTTGGCAAGTAAGATGAGTAGTCAAATTTATCAAAAAGTACAAAAAAAAATTCGTTTAATCATTTTTATTTTTCTTTTATCAGGGTACTTTTAAATAGATTAAATGAAATTATAAATGAAGCAAATAATATGAAATCTGAAATTCACTTTGAGTAATTATATTTTAGGATAAAAATGATTATAGTATTATAAACGGCTCTTTAAACGCCGGGGAATCCGAACATTGGAGAAACAGTTTTACAAAATGCAGATTGAACATTTGTATATAGCAGTGTTAGGCTGAATTATGTTGTTACTTGTATGTTGTTCTTCCCGTTTTCTCCAGCTTCTTAAATAAAGAATAATATTCCTGCTACTTATGAAAAAAACTACAGGCTTACTTTGTTATTTATTAATTTTTATTTTCAAGTCTTTCGCTCAGTTAAAAGAACCTTATAAACCTCTCAATAACGGAAGCTATTCAGGATTTGCGGTAAAAGAATGTCCAGATCCATTGATAAACTTATCGTTGGAATAATCCAAAAGCGACAGACTCACTGGAGATATATACGCTGAAACCAAAAAAGATAAGGGGTATTCCGAAGAGTTCATTTAAACAAAATGAAGATCAGATAACGGTTTCAGGAAAAGGGTCGCTATTATTTGACTTTGGCGTGGAGAGTTCGGGATGGGTTGAATTTGATTCCGATGACCTGGTTGACACTGTTGAAGTAAGTATAAGTGAATATAATGAACCGGCTATAGTTAATGCGGGAGCACAACACCGGATTAAAACAAAAGCGCCTGTAAAATATGGCAATACCTACCGGCTGGAATTAAATGATGGTTTGAATGAAGGTGTACGCTTTGCCTGGATTCATGTAAACACTTTTTCAAAAACCTGTCATATTAAAAATGTCAGGTTGATTTGCCAGGTACGGCCCACTAATTATACAGGAAGTTTTTTCTGCAATGATCCTGAATTAACGCGTATATGGTACACGGGTGCCTATGTCGTAAAGCTTAATTTGTTGCAGAATTACTTCGGCGCTATATTGATGGAAAGAAGTGACCGTCATTCATGGACAGGCGATGCTTATCCCGCACAGGCTGCTGCGTTGGTCGCTTTTGCTAATTATGACATGATCAAAAAAAACATTGCCTATACTTCCAGTCAGAATAATGGCATTGCGGCATATTCAGTATATTGGGTATTGAGCTTAATAGATTATTTTAATTATACCGGCGATGTCGCTTTTCTTAAAGAATACGCAGGTAATGCTGATAAAAGACTTGAGAAAGCCTACAACGAATATGATCAATCGCCGCAACTTAACTTTATGGGCTGGGATGAACGCCTCGGTGCCGGCTTTGAAAATCCACAAGCCAAAGAAGCACAAAACACTTATAAAATGCTCTGCATCAATGCCTGGAAGCAATTCTCAAAAGCAATGTCTTCAGTGAATGAAACTGGTTTAGCAACAAAATATAAGCAGTTTGCTGCATCGAAAATCAAATTAATACAGGCGGATGAAAAAGCGGTACAGCATTATGGTATTCACGCGGTATCAGAGGCAGTTAACGCTGGCTTGGGAGGAAATAAAGGTATCAATAAAATATATAAAAACCTGTTTGCAGACCGGTTGAACAGGCTTTCTTATTCGCCGTTCAATCAATATTTCATAATTCAGGCAATGGCTTCGGCCAAACACTATGATGCTGCTTTAACCACTATTAAAGATTTGTGGGGCGGACAATTAAGTTATGGCGGTACAACTTTTTTTGAAGTGTATAGGCCATCGTGGAATGCAATATTAAATCCGAATGATGCACCGCCTAATAATCAATGCGGTTATACCAGCCTGGCGCATCCCTGGAGCGCTGGTGTTACCAAATGGCTATCGGAAAATATATTAGGTATTAAGCCACTTTCGCCTGGCTTTAAAAGTTTTACCATTATTCCTTATCTCAACGGTAAATTAACACTGGTAAAAGGTACTATTCAAACAAAATCCGGACTTATCACTGCCGGATTTAATACGCAAACCGGTAACTGCGCCGTCAGTGTTCCTAAAGGAACAATCGCGCAAAAAGTAGCTTTGCCTAAAGCCGGTAAGCAGATCAGCAAAGTAACGGTTAACGGCAAATTACTTTGGGGCAGATCTTTTCGTAAGATAACGGGCATTAGTGCTGTAGAAGAGGATAGTAGTTATTTTTATCTTATAAATGTAAAGCCCGGTAATTATAAGTTGAAGGTAACTTATACTGGTCCGGAAAAATTGCCGGAAAATGCGGCAGAAAAGTTTAATTATCTCATCACTGGGATAAAACAAGACAGTCTTACCTCCGGAAACTGGAATAGTAAATATGGCAAGGAAGGATATATGCTCTTTGGTTATCCAAAAGAAGTGGTTGCAAAACAGTTTCCGGCGTATGTTGATGCGGTAACGCTTAAAAAAAATGGTGTCGTGGTGTGGGATTCAGTAAGTTCGGGTACCCGGGTTCTTGCTTCGCAGGCTATGCCAACAAGGGTAGCGGCAGCTATTATTACCAAAGATCCCGATGCAACTTATCAGACCATGACGGTAGATATTGCACTGAAAGAAAACCATCCTTATCAACTATCTATGTATTTTCTTGATTGGGATAGGCAAGACAGAAGAAGTGCTATAGAGATATTCGATCTTGAAACATTGAATATTATTGCACCTGTTGAAATGATCCGACATTATGAGCAGGGAAAGTATGTAAGCTTTTCGTTTAACAGATCAGTAAGAATAAGAATTAACCATGTGCGTGGAAAGAATGCCGCAGTAAGCGGTATATTTTTCGATAAGTAATAAATTTATCTGTTCTTCTAAAAGCGGTCTGAAATTAGTTAAAAAGGATTTTTGAGGTAAATAAGAGTATAAAAAGTATACTTATTAAGAAGCTATCACTTACCAAAGCTAAGCAGAAGCCCGAAGGGCCTTCAATTTGAATAGCTACGGGTGGAACCCGGAGTGAATATAAATTAATTATGACAACCACGAATCGGTTAAATATGAACATCCCTTCCCTACCGTTAACAAAGAAACAAGTCAGACAGTTTTCCAAATAAAGTCTATCTTCTCTCTTACAAGCGATAAACCAATGAGCACTTACAAGCAAATCTTTTATCAGATAATATTGGGCACTAAAAGCAGAAAAACAACTTTAACAGAAGCGCGTGGTGAAGATCTGTACAAATATATTTGGGGGTGATAAAGAGTCACAATTGCAGGCTTTACCGCATGGTATGGAAGGCCATATTCATATTTTCTCTGACCTTCATCCTTCCATTTTGCTGGCAGATTATATCAAGGATATAAAAGTCTCCAGCAGTGTATGGATGAAAGAAAGAGGTTTGTTTCCAAATTTTAAAGGGTGGCAGGATGGGTACGGTACCTTCACCTATTCCGCTAAAGAATAGAATATAATTATTGATTACGTTAAAAATCAAAAAGAACATCACAAGACAGAGAGCTTTTATGACGAGTACAAGCGGTTGCTGATAGAGAATGAAATTCAATTCGATGAAAAATATTTATTGTAGCGGATTTCACATTCAACCCCTCTGGGGTTGTCGGTGAACAATTCAATCATGCTTCTCCGGGTTGTACCCGGAGCTACTCGCATTGAAGCCCTCCGGGCTTAAAGCAGCTTCACAAAATGCATTGGGGCGAAGTTGTGCTAGGAATACTGGCCAATGCAATTCCACGGATGCCTCGGAACGATGATTTTATAAAACCACTGCCGGTACCAAAAATAAAATTTATACAGCTTCTGAAATAAAGACCATTTAAAGCAACAATTATAAACTCTGAATTGACATCAGTCCGTAAAAGTTATCTGCTGAACGAAGATTTTCTTTTGGAATTTTTTAAAAAAGGTAAAAGTGTGTCTTTGCTAAAACGCTCAAGGGGTAGATCAATATTTTTTGTTAACTAAGAAATATATCAAAAAATACAAAAAAAAGATATTTTATCCATTTTTATCTCTATATATAGCGAATAACTTTGAACGTAGTTCTTAAACAATAAAATAAATAATTATGAAGTGTGAACTTGTTCCTGAACAATTAGATTTTTACAACGAAAATGGATACATTATTATTGAAAATTTTCTAAGTGCCCAGGAACTGGAACACTGGAGAGCCAGCGTTACAGAAGCTGTTGAAGATAGGAAGGGACAGAAAATGCCGGGAAAATCCGTCAAAATAGGTGAAGATGATGGCATCAATAAAGAGGCTGATTATTTCAAAAACGTATTTGACCAGTTACTAAACCTTTGGCAAACAAATGATAAAGTAAAAGAGCTGATGTTTGATGAAGCCATCGGCAAAATGGCCACTGATTTATCAGGGGCGGACGGCATTAGGATATGGCATGATCAGGCGTTAATTAAACGGCCATGGGCTAACCCAACATCATGGCATCTCGATACCCCTTTTTGGTCTTTTTCGGATCGCAGAGCTTTGTCCATCTGGGTAGCTCTTGATGATGTGACTTTAGAAAACGGATGCATGTTTTTCATTCCCGGATCTCATAAGCACACTACTTTCGAGTCTCCTCAAATAGGGAAAAATTTAGGTGATATTTTTGGTTTTTATCCTCAATTCAAGAATGCTAAATCAGTACCTGCTGTTATGAAAGCAGGAAGCTGTTCTTTTCATAATGGTTTGACGATTCATGGCGCGCATGCTAATATGACGTCTGGGTTTCGCAGGGCCATGACCTGTGCATATATGCCGGATGGAAGCGTTTTTAATGGTAAACCTAATATTCTTCCTGAAAGTTATCTCAGCCAACTTAAAATAGGTGACTTGTTAAACAATAATGATCAAAATCCGCTTATTTATAAAAATCATTCCTCCTCTCCCATCGGTTTAGCGCAGGATCAGCAATTAGAAACTGAAAATTTAGTCAATGTTTAAAGTAGGGTTAACAAGAGATTTTTTAACTCCTGAAGGCGAATTGACTTACAAAAATATTGGATTGGAAATTCTTGAAAAGGCGGATGGAGTAGAATATGAATTTTTGAAACAACATCATTCACCCGTAACCCCGGAGATGTTGATGGGTTACAACGCCATCATTTCGCTGGCTCCCGCTTACAATGCAGAAAGCTTTACGGGTGTTAATGATCTGAAAGCTATATGTCGTTTTGGTGTTGGCTATGATATGGTTGATCTCAAGGCTTGCAGCGATGCCAATATAATAGTTACTATCACAAGAGGTGCTGTGAACCATTCGGTGGCTGAAGCAATCATTACCTGGATGCTGGCTCTTTCTCATCGTGTACTTGATAAAAACAGTTTGGTGCGCAATGGAAAATGGTCGGAGCGAACCAAATACATGGGTAGCGAACTGCGGGGACGCACACTTGGTATCGTTGGTATTGGCGGTATTGGAGGAAGGCTGGTGGAAATGCTTGGTACTTTTGGTATGAGTCAACCTATTGCCTATGATCCTTTTGCTGAAGAAGACAGGGCCAAAGGGTTTGGAGTTCAATTAGTTGATCTTGAATTCCTCATGGAAAATTCAGATTTTATATCTATTAATTGTCCGCTTACCGATGAAACACGAAACCTCATCAGCGACCATGAGTTGTCTTTGGTAAGAAAGGAAACTTTTATCATTAATACTGCACGCGGGGGAATTATCAATGAGGAAGCTTTGGTTAAAGTATTGTCCAATGATTTAATTGCCGGGTATGCCACCGACGTATTTGCAAACGAACCCGCTATTGAAGATAACCCTTTGTTTAAACTGGACAATGTTATTCTGGCACCCCATTGTATAGCTTGGACACATGAATTATTTCAGGAGATTGGCCGAAAGGCTTGCCAGCAGGTTGTACAGATTGCCCAGGGAAAAATTCCCGATGATGTCGTCAATACAGATATTCTAAATAACTGGCAACAAAAAAGGTAATTGTAAAATATTTTAAAGTAAATAAATTCAAAACACTCTTTATGTATAACGATAACAGCTTGCAGGAAGTGGCAGTAGCTACTTACCAGCAATACATTAACGGGGCATTTGTAGAAAATAATCCTGCACACGAATACATCGAAGTATTTAATCCTTGTACCGAAGAATTAATTGCCCTGGTACCAAGGGGCACCAGCGATGACGCTGATATGGCAGTTGAAGCGGCCAGAAAAGCACACGTGGCATGGAGTAAAAGAACTTCAGTAGACAGGGCTTCATTTCTTAAAGGAATGGCAAAGGTGATCAGAAAAAACCGGGTTTTACTTGCGGAAACATTATCTAAAGAACAAGCCAAGGTAATATCACTCGCCCAGGTTGAGATTGATGTAACGGCAGAATATTATGAGTATTATGCAGGACTGGCACGTTCGTACGAAGGGGAAATCATTCCAAGTGACCGCCCCGGAGAGCAGATCTACCTGCACAAATTTCCGATTGGCGTTGTAGTGGGAATATGCCCCTGGAATTTTCCATTTTTTGTAATGGCCAGAAAAGTAGCTCCTTCTTTATTGACAGGTAATACTGTTGTAATAAAAGTGAGTGAAGAAACGCCATTAACCTGTTTAGAGTTCGCCCGGTTAATAGAAGAAATAAACCTGCCTCATGGGGTGCTTAATATTGTCACCGGCTACGGCGGGGAAATCGGGGAAGCGCTTACTAATAATAAAGACGTAGGAATAATCAGTTTAACGGGTAGTGTACAGTCAGGACATAAAGTAATGGCTGCCGCAGCAAAAAATATTACCCGGGTTTCTCTTGAACTTGGAGGAAAGGCACCTGCCATTGTTTGCAAAGATGCTGATCTTGATTTAGCAGTAAAAGCTATTGTAGCTTCCAGGGTTATTTACAGTGGACAGGTGTGCAATTGTGCAGAAAGGGTTTATGTAGAAGAAGAAGTATTTGATGACTTTATTAAGAAATTGCTTCCTGCTATGAAGGCTGTTAAATCAGGTAATGCCCTTGAAGATAAGGGTGCTGATATGAGTTCTCAGATTAACAAGACACAATTGGATAAGATAGCCAGGATGGTGGAAAAAGCAGTTTCACAAGGTGCGCGGGTAATATTAGGGGGAAAAAATAATAGTAATTTCTTGAAAGGATTTTATTACGAACCAACTGTGTTAGTAGATGTAGACCAGCATTTTGAAATTATGCAAAAAGAAATCTTCGGGCCTGTTTTGCCGGTAATGAAGGTGAGAAATTTTAATGAAGCTCTTGACCTTGCTAACGATTGCGAATACGGACTTACTTCTTCGGTATATACCAATGATCTTAATAAGGTACTTAAGGCTACAAAAGAACTCAGGTTTGGAGAAACTTATTTCAATAGAGAAAATTTTGAAGCAATACAGGGCTTTCATGCAGGTTGGAGAAAGTCAGGCATTGGTGGGGCTGATGGAAAACACGGATTAGAGGAATACCTTCAAACTAAAACTGTATACATACAAGAGACCTAAAAGAAGAAACTTAATAAGGGACGAAACGGAATTTCTAAAAGTGCTGCCGATTTGTATTTATTATTAAAAAAGGATTGAAATTAATTATGCATAAAATTAACCGCTTCAAGGCAGCACATCAGCTTAAACACCCATTCATTAGTAAATATCTTTTTATTCTTAAATTAAATACCTTTTTTTACTTTTTTTTACTCTTCCTGGAGTTCCCTCTCTCAGCCAGGGTTGGTGGTACGATGGCAAAAACCCAGGCAAATATGTTGGTCGAGCTAACTTTTACCGCCAACCACAACTATAATGACCCTTTCAACCAGGTTACCCTTGACGTAGAATTTATTGATCCAAAGGGGAAAGAACTTCGTGTACCTGCATTTTGGGACGGAGATAACAAGTGGAAAGTACGATACTCGTCCCCTATATTGGGAGTACATCGTTTCCGTAGTATATGTTCTAAAACCAACGATAAAGGCCTTGACGGGGTTACAGGAAAAGTGGACGTTGAGGCATACAAAGGGAAAAACTTGCTCTTCAAACACGGCGCGTTACGGGTTGCCGATGATAAACGTCATTTCGCCTATGCAGACGGTACTCCTTTTTTCTGGCTTGGTGACACCTGGTGGATGGGGCTGACTAAAAGGTTAGCGTGGCCAACCGATGTAAAAGTACTTGCAGATGATCGGAGCAAAAAAGGATTCAATGTTATTCAGATTGTAGCAGGGTTATATCCTGACATGCCCGCATTTGACGAACGTGGTGAAAATGAAGCAGGGTTTCCGTGGGAACATGATTATTCCCGCATAAGACCCGAATATTTCGATGCTGCCGATCGTCGCATTATGTTTCTTGCTGACCAGGGGTTCGTGCCCGCTGTAGTTGGTGCCTGGGGATATCATCTGAACTGGCTCGGTAAAGACAAAATGAAAAAGCACTGGCGTTATATTATCGCTCGTTGGGGCGCGTTACCTGTCGTTTGGATTGCGGCTGGCGAGACTACAATGCCTTTTTATCTCTCTGAAACTAAAGACGCAGATAAAGAACGACAGAAAAAAGAGTGGACGGAAATTATGAGCTATATGCGGGAAACGGATCCTTTTCATAGGCTCATTACATGCCATCCGTCCAGGACTGCGCGTGCTTCAGTAACCGACCCTTCGGTACTTGATTTTGATATGCAGCAGAGTGGACATGGTTCCCCTGGGGCGCAACAAGCAGGCCTGGCATTAGAAGGTTGGAGCGATCAGCCAATTATGCCGGTAATCAGCGGAGAATCCCGCTATGAAGCTTTGGCCATACCTCAGCCGCTTCCTGCAGCTGCAGCGCGGCAGGCCTTTTGGGCGCATACAATCAATACAGGGTTTGCTGGCCACACTTATGGTGCAAATGGCATCTGGCAGGTAAATGGACTTCAACATCCTTATGGAGCTTCACCTGGTGGTAATAACTGGGGAATCACCCCATGGAATGACGCAATGCGACTCCCCGGCTCAACGCAACTGAGTGCTGCTAAACGGTTGATCGTATCGCTTCCACTATGGAATAGAATGGAACCAAGACCTGAATGGGTAGCCGGTGATTCAGGTAGGGCAGCGCCGCTTTGCGCCGCATCCGGTGACGAGCTTCGGTTGGTGTATATGTTAGCGCCTGGAACCGTGAAACTTCGTTCACTTATTGCTGGCGCTAAGTATACAGCGGCCTGGTTTAATCCGGTTAGCGGTGAAACACTAACTGATTTTACCCTTATAGCAGATACTACAGGAAACAGCAGCGCAATCTCCCCTGCAGAAGATCAGGATTGGGTACTGACACTCAGGCGAAAATCGTGACAATTCCTAAATAACCATATTTAAACAAAAACCTATTACCGGATGCCCAATAGATTATTGCAAGTATTTTTTTTAGGGTCGCTTATGCTCTTTATTGCTGCGTGCATGAGTGCCTCAAAAACCACGTCGCAGGTGAAACCGATTGCAACCGTTAGTTCTTACAGTGATGGTCGCCCTACAGCTAAGTACAGGCTTAATGCTAAAGATCAGGGTGTCGTTTTGAAATATGGTACCGGCCCGGACAGCAGCGATTATCTGGGCGCGAGAGATGTTTTTGTTTATGAATATAAAGGGACCTATTATATGCATTACGACGGAGCGGGGCTTAAGGGTTGGCTGGCCTGCTTAGCAACAAGCAAAGACCTGGTTAACTGGCAGGTTAAAGGCCCAGTGCTGGATTACGGCCAACCGGGCAGTGACGATTCAAGATCAGCATCTTACGGAAGTGTTTATTTTGATGGAACTAAGTGGCACATGTTCTATATGGGAACCCCTCATGTATCACCCGCTCCTAATTATATTCCTGCCTTTCCATACCTTACTAAAAAAGCTGAAAGCAATGCACCTGGCGGACCGTGGAAAAAACGTTATGATATTAATCCTATACAAACCCGGCCAGGTAGTTATTATGCAGGATCTGTAAGTCCAGGATTCATTGTTAAACAGGAAAACGAATACCTGATGCTTTTTGCTGCGTCAACTGATCTGCCAGTGATAAAACGCACTTTAAGTTATGCCCGTACAAAAAACCTTGATAGTGCCTGGGTACCCGATTCTGCCCCTTTCCTGCCTTTGGAAGAGCAGGTAGAAAACTCTGCTGTTTACTATGAGCCTGCAAATAAAACATGGTTTGTCTTCACCGATCATGTGGGTATTCGTAATAAACTCGAATATACAGACGCTATTTGGGTATACTGGACTAAAGATCTGAAGAAATGGGATCCTGAAAATAAAGCGGTGGTACTTGATTCGGCCAATTGCAAATGGAGCAAACATATAATTGGATTACCATCGGTGGTTAAAACCGGTAACCGGCTCGCAATATTTTACGACGGCAACGGTGCTGCTGAAATGCCGGGTGGCTACGACAGCCATATGCGACGCGATATTGGATTGGCATGGCTGGAATTACCGCTGCAGATACCCCGGGAAAAATAATTGAAGAAGGTTTTCTCGTCCATGCTGATCAGATTATCATACTGCATCCTTTTATAAAACAATTAAACCGAAAAAAACAGGATATTAAATGAAAGAAAGATTTATTGGTAAAGTTGTTTGGATAAGCGGTGCATCCCAGGGAATTGGTCGGGGTATTGCTGAATACTTTGCGAATGAGGGAGCGGCAGTTGCACTTGCTGATATTAAAGAAGAAGCAGGTAAAGAATTAGCAACGCTGATACGAAACAAGGGCGGGAAAGCAGAATTTCTTTTATGCGACGTAAATAATGAAGCCTCCATTAAAAAGTCACTGTCCGATACAATAGAACGCTTTGGCAATTTACATATATTAATCAATAATGCGGGGGTGAACATCGTCAAAGACTTGCATGAATATAGCAGTGAGGAATGGGACTGGCAGATGGGAATAAATCTGAAAGCTATTTTCCTCAGCTTTAAATATGCCTATCCTTATCTTAGGCAACAGCCGGATAGTTATATAGTGAACATGGGTTCAGTTAGCAGCTTTGTGGCACAGGCAAAAACACCTGGATATATTGCGTCAAAAGGCGCTGTACTTATGCTGACAAAGTCCATAGCAGTTGATTATGCTGCTGAGGGTATCCGCTGCAATGCTGTTTGTCCGGGCATAACCGATACACCAATGTTAAGAGAACACATGGGCAATGATGAGTTGTTGCAGGAGAGATTGCAACGTGTCCCGTCCCGACGCATACTTAGTCCCCTGGACATTGCTAAAACGGTCGCTTACCTTTGTTGTGATGACTCCAACGGGGTTACAGGTACAAGTATATTAATTGACGGTGGTTACCTGGCAACTGCCGAATGGAAAGGAGGGCTTTCAACATGAAAAATTTAAAGTTTGCCTGTGCCGATTTTACGTTTCCTCTTTTAGAGCATAATAAAGTGTTGCAACTGATTACGATGCTGGATTGTAAAGGGGTGGATATTGGCCTTTTTAGCGGTCGCTCACACTTAACTGCTGAAAGTGAATTTCAGCAAATCGATCACCGGGCTAAGTTACTCAAAAAACAACTGGATGACCTTGGTTTGGTTGCATCAGATGTTTACCTGCAACTTGACACTGATCTTTCTTTATATGCCATAAATCATCCTGAAAATAATCGAAGACAATTTGCACGGAACAGCTTTCTCAAACTTATTGACTATGCCGGTGAATTAGGAGCTGATCATATAACCACCTTGCCGGGAATGTATTTTACAGGTGAAGAAAAAACAGACTCGATTAAACGATGCCAGGAAGAGTTGAACTGGCGACTGGAAAAGGTTGAAGGTTCCGCGCTTTCTTTTGGTGTGGAGGCACATGTGGGTTCTCCCTTTACAAGCCCTACTGATACGAGAGCCTTACTCGATGCTGTTCCCGGCTTGACCCTGACATTAGACTATACCCATTTCATACGTAATGGCTATGGGCAGGAGGAGGTAGATCCTTTACTGGCTTATGCAAGTCATTTTCATGCCCGTGGCGCTATGAAGGACCGCTTGCAGGTATCAATGGTCGATAACTGTATTGATTATTTACAAATAGTAGAAAATCTAAAAAAGGTACGTTACAATGGCTGGATAGGCCTGGAATATATCTGGATTAACTGGGAACGCTGCAATGAAGTAGATACCTTGTCTGAAACCATTCGGTTAAGAGATACTATAAAAAGTGCTTATGAACGATTGAGAAATTGAATAACGAATTGAATATTAATCAATAATTTAAAAAGTATTTCAGGAAAAGGTAATAGTATGAAGATCCAAGCTCTAAAAGCACTAAGGCGTAAGTTGTCTAATAAAGAAGCGGTATATGGATTATGGATTACTCTTGAATCACCAAGCATCACTGAGATGGCTGTGGCTTTAGGAATGGATTGGGTAGTAATTGATGCGGAACATGGTCACCTTGATTGGGCAGACATTCTCAATCATATTCGGGCCGCAGTACGTAGTAATACAGTCGCGCTTGTGCGTATTGCCGAAGTGCAGGAAGGCCTTATTAAACGCGTATTGGATATAGGCGCCGACGGAGTTGTTGTTCCTCGTGTAGAAACTGCTGAACAATTAAAGCGTGCTATAAATTTCTCCAAATATCCCCTTGAAGGTATTCGTGGGATAGGATCTGAACGAGCTACTGGTTGGGGTCAATGTTTTATTGAGCATGTAAGTGAGGCCAATGATAATATACTGGTAGTCCCCATAATTGAGTCATTAAGTGGTGGTGATAATATTCAAGCTATGCTTGATGTTCCAGGGACAGATATTTTCTTTTTTGGCCCTGCTGATTATTGCGCATCTGCAGGTTATGCTGGAAAGTGGGATGAGCCAATTGTTAATGGGAAAATTAATAATGCAAAAGATTTAGTTATTAAAGCTGGTAAGTATTGTGGTATTGTAACTACTGGCGCCGAAGATATGGACCGCAGAAAGAATGAGGGATTTCGGATGTTGGCTTGCGGGTTAGATACAGGACTGCTGTTGAAAAGCTTAAGGCAAGCTTTGCCAGGGGCGGGTCTTGATCGCAGAATTACTCCGGACCTGTCTCCAAACTTTGTTGCAACCGACAATTTATCAACACATTTGCAGCCGGCAGGAATTCAACCAGACCGTTTTGAAAAAATCTATAAAATTGGAGAAGGCAATTATTTAAAGTTAGCTCCTGGTATTGTATGCGAGGCGCTCGTGGGGAAACATACTGACGCTGTGAATTTATTTACAGCTATCGTAACATTTGAGCCGGGAAATACTTTATTACCGACCCATTCCCACCCACATTCAGAGTCGATAACTTTGTTAAGTGGCCATGCTTATGTTGATGTTGAAGATCGACGCTATACCCTTAGTCCTTTAGACAACATTACAGTGCCCCGTGATTGTGCACACAGTGTGATGAATATTTCTGATGATCAATCAGCTATATTTCACATTGCAATGCCGACCGTTGATCCTCAGCGCGATCCTGCTCAACACTTTAATGGGTTGATGAAAGAGGTTCCAAATGATTTTAATGGTCATAAGGGACCGGAACGTATTACACGGCATAACACAGCATGGCGTTATTCTGCAGGGCCAAACACCGAATTTATTGATTACTTTAATGATACACTTATACCTGCAATAGGGATGAGCGGTGGTTATGGCTTGTTTTATGATAAAGGCCGGCTGCCCGCTCATCTGCATGACTTTGACGAGTCTATTTGCATTATTGAAGGAGAGGCAACCTGTTTTGTTGAAGGCCGGCGGTATATCATGTCTGACCTTTCTACTGCCATCCAGCCCCGTGGACGTGTTCACTATTTTATCAATAATTCACAAGAACCGATGGCGATGATCTGGGTGTATGCCGGGCCAAGGCCTGAACGAATTGAAGTAAAGTATGATTATGCCACTTTTGAATAACAAAAGAAAAGTTACTGATGGAACTCAATCATCTGCTCAATGATATTTTTTGACTGTCCGGTCTGTAAAGATATTTTGCCATAACTTTCATCTTTTGATAAAAATGTTATTCAACCATCTCTTTAAATCTATAGAAATTCTTTATTAAACCTCTTTAAATTTATCGGGAAAGAAGAATCGATCTGATTATGAGATGGTGAAGCAGCTATAACATTAATAGAATTATCAACGAATAAATTCAATTCCGTATCAAATAATTTTTTAAACAACTATGGAGCATGATAGTACATGATAGTAAAGCGTTTATATACTTTTATATTAGCATTCGATTCATTGCTCAGGCCATAAAGAAAACATAATATGCAGATTATTCTCGGAGTTATCTTTCATTTTATCG
>JAABUN010000822.1_pt1 | contig 76475 bp, 73 predicted proteins | sample 5559311 | NCBI WGS metagenome assembly JAABUN01 (sample SAMN10711877, study PRJNA513370) | rock metagenome | isolation source: Antarctica rocks | place: Antarctica: Victoria Land, Siegfried Peak sud | reverse complement strand
AGCAGAACCCGTTCGACCTGGTCTTCCACGGTGGCTCCGGCTCGACCCTGGCGGAGATTCGCGCGGCCCTGGACTACGGCGTGGTGAAGATGAACATCGACACCGACACCCAGTACGCGTTCACCCGTCCCGCCGCCGCACACATGTTCGCGAACTACGACGGGGTCCTGAAGGTCGACGGCGAGGTGGGCAACAAGAAGGCCTACGACCCGCGGGCTTGGGGCAAGGCCGCCGAGGCCGGCATGGCGAAGCGCGTCGTGGAGGCCTGCGAGGACCTGCGTTCGACGGGAACCTCGCTGATCAAGTGATCCGGTAGGGCCCTGGGTCCCGGGGCCGAGTCTGCTGGCTCAGGGCCGGCCCTCGTGTTCCGTTCCCTGAGCTTGTCGAAGGGCCTGCTGCCCAGCATGGTGGATTAGAGCATCCCGCGATGGTAAGAGCTGGCGCCGGGAAAGTGGGCGCTGACTGAAGCGCGTTTGGACCGCCGCAACGGGAGGTGCCGGAGGTCGAGCCCGGCAGCCCACCGGTGCGAGCTGGGGGTCGTCGCGGCGGCTCTCTGCGACATCTCGCCGCCCGAGCGCCCTGCCCGCCCGCAGGAGGGAGGGCAGAAGGAATACTGGACCGGTGAGCGCCGCAACCCACACGCTGGCCCCTCCCCGGTCCGGCCCCGCGATCCACGCCCTGCTGGCCGAATGGGCCCCCGACGAGGTGTCGCGGTTCGAACGCGAGTTCCACCACGCCCTCAGCGAAGCCGCCCAAAGTTTCGACACCGCCCCGCTCGACGACCTGCTCGAACGGTGGCGGCGCGTCGCGGCAGTACGGGCCAACCCCTTGACGCCACCCGAAGAAGAGCAGCTCCGCCGCGCCCGCGCCGGCGACGACACAGGCCTATGGGAGCAAGCCGAAGACGGCACCTTCCGCCGCATTGGCTGACTACACCGTCAGTTGGGCCGACATTCCCCTCGAGCAGTACTGGGCGCTACCCGAGCCAGCACGAGACCAAGTCAACGCGTGGATCCTGGAGCTGCGCCGGAACCCCACCAGAGACCTTGAAACTACAACCCCGACACCGACCACTGGACCGTCGACTACGGCGGCGGTGCCGGACTGCTCGTCTACGCCGCCGTACCCGACCGGCAGCGCATCATCATGCTCCGCCTGATTCACCTCGCTTGACCCAACAGTGGCCCATCGTCGCGCGCTGGTCACACTCTTCCTTCGGCCTAATAGTTCGGTCCGCTCGTGAAGAAGGCAGCACCCAAGATTGACCGTTCAAATTTCCGGCGCCCTCAGTTGTGTGCTGCTGATGTCGCATCTTTGTCTCTAGAGGAACCCTGGCTAGACCGTGTGAACTCGGCGGCCCGTGACCTTGGTGAGTGGTATTCGCAGGTATAGGGCTCGAACTCCAGCAGCCCACGGTTCCGGCGTCTCACCGACGTCCATCGCTCTGAGCGAGGCGCTGGGCAGCTCCTGAGCCGCGCCGGAGACGAGAACGCTCCAGCCCGACTGCAGGAACTTATCTATGTCGTCGACCTCGAACGCGACCGCCCGACCTGGGGCGAAATGCGCCACCTCGTTGTCTGAGGCTGTGCGAAAGACGAGGTGGTCGTCGGCGAGCACGTAGTTCATGGGCACGATGCGCTGCTCGTTGGCCGTGCTGTACCCCAAGCGTCCGACGCTGGCAGATACCAGCAGCCTTTTGCATTCGAGAGCTTCGAGAACTTCCACGCGACCACCGCGATAAGCGGGTGGCCACCATGCACCTGACGCTTCAATCATGACCGTTCCTCCTGGTTGCGGAGCCCAGCGTTGCGGGCTCCGGTGGAGCGTCCGTTGACTCAGGCTAGACGTCGGTCTTGCGGGACCGGCGAGAGATGACTGAAGTCGGCCATCCCTACTGCAGAAGGGCTGCGAGGAGACGGCCAGCCGAACAGGCGCCGACCCGATACATTGCTCCGTTACGGGCTGCTTCGCGATGAACCCGCTCTACAGTGATTGCTATCTGAAACCTGGCTGTCAAGGAGATGCAATGGCTTCATACCCTCAGGAACTGTCCGCTGAGGGTTGCCTGGAGCGCCTCGCCTCCCACTCCGTCGGACGCGTCGCGTTCTGCAGCACCGACGGCCCGCAGATCTATCCAGTGAACTTCGTCATGGACGAGGGGACGATCGTGTTCCGCACCGCCGCCTATGGGCCCCTGGCCGCGCACGGCCACAACGGTGAGGTGGCCTTCGAGGTCGACCAGCTGGATCGAGACCTTCGCCAAGGTTGGAGTGTCGTCGCGGTCGGCCCAGCACACATGCTTGACGGTAACGAGACCCTCGACTTCACCATCCGGCACTCACTGCAGCCGTGGGCAGGGGGTCCCCGGTCGCTGCACGTCCGCGTCACACCAAGCAAAATCACTGGCCGTCAGATCCACGGAGACCAGTGAGCACACCTTCCGACGCCGGCCTCTCCGCCGGCCTCCTCTATCAGGCGTGCCGTTTCGGCGTTGGCCTGCTCGTCGACATCGGAGACGACCACGCTGTCGCCCTCCTGCGCGAACGCTTGAGCGTAGGGGTCGGCCTTCGCCTCACTCGTATGCGCCGTTGACGATGCAGGCCGGTGCAGGCCGCCTCGTCACGATCAGATCCATCTCGGCGTCGGGAACGCCCCGTCGCAGGCGGACTGCAACTCGGGACGGCTGGCCAGATGATGCACCAGCACACCGGCGCACAAGCGATCGAGCCGAGGTCGCCGCCGGTCCAGTTGCGCAGCACCGACATGATCTCGGCGTGGGTGAGCCGGCGCCCGCGCATCCATCCGAGGTGCCCTTCACAACCGAGCAAGCGCGCGAGCGGGCGCCGGAAATCGGACCGGGCCGACGGGCACATGGGGGACTCTGCTGCTACCGCGGGCAGCCTCTACGTCTCGTCTGGCTCGGCCGGGATCTGAGCGGCCCATAGGTCCGGTCCGAAGACTTCGTAGCGGATGCACGACGCGGGGACGCCGCGCTTGAGCAGGGCTGAGCGGACGTGCCGCATGAAGGGCAGCGGGCCGCAGGTGAACACCTGGATGTCGTCCGGCAGCGGGATCTTGGACAGGTCCATGAAGCCACGCCGTGAGCGGCTGTTCTCGGGCTCCACTGTCTCGTACCAGGAGTAGGCGGTGAAGTCGTCAAGCTGGCGCCCGACGTGCAGGACGGTTTCCCGCAGGGCGTGATCTTGTGCAGTGCGGTCGGCATGGGCGACGATCACCTGGCGTTCCGGCTGGTTGCGGGCGATGTGCTCGACGATCGGCAGCACCGTGGTGATACCCGCTCCGGCGCTGGCCAGTAGCAACGGACCGTCCGTCGGTTGCACGACGAAGTCGCCGGCCGGTGCGCTGACCTGGAGGACATCGCCGGGGTTGACGTGGTCGTGGAGAAACGAGGAAACCTGGCCGTCGGGGGCGCCGTCTGCGCCGCGCACGCGGCGGACGGTGATCTGCATCCGGTTCCCGAGTCCGGTGGAGGAGACGGTGTACTGCCGTGGCTGCCGCGACCCATCGGGCAGGTCAGCGAACACCGACACGTACTGTCCGGGTGCAATCTCCGGTAGCTGGCCGTCGTTGGCGGGTTCGAGCACGAGCGAGATGACGTCGGAGGTCTCCTCGATGCGGCGGACCACCCGGTAGGGGCTGAGCGGTTCCGCCGGGTCGATGTGCGCTTGCTGGTAGAGCCGCGCCTCCTCGGCGATCAGCTGGGTGGCGAACAGCCAGTAGACCTCGTTCCAGGCGGCGCCGACTTCCGGCGTCACCGCGTCACCGAGCACCTCCCCTACGGCGCCGAGCAGGTAACGGCCGACGATCGTGTACTGCTCGGGTCGTATCCCGAGCGAGATGTGCTTGTAGGCGATGCGTTTCATGACGTGCTCGAAGGAGGGGGCTGCCGGGTCGATGAGCTGCACTGCGTAGGCCACGACCGAGGCGGCCAACGCCCGGCTCTGTTCCCCGGTGGCCTGGTTGCCCTTGTTGAACAGCCGCAGCAGATCGGGGTGGGCGGTCAGCATCGCGGGGTAGAACCTGGCGGTGATCTCGTCGGCGTGTTCGGCGACGACGGCAGCTGTGGCCTCGATCACTGCTGTGGCTTCTCCGGAGAGTAGGGAATGCCGGTCTTCTTCGACTGTGGCGGTCATGAGTGACTCCTAGGGGCCAGGGGGACGTGGTTAGGGGATCTTGGCGACGGTCAGCAGGACGACCGAGTCCTCGAGCGCTTGGAGACTGTGCATCGAGTCGGGGACGATGAGCAGGTCACCGGGTGAGCCGTTCCATGCGTTGCTGCCCGCGCTGAGGCTGACTCGGCCGGAGAGGACGTGGACTGTGGCTTCGCCGGGATTGGCGTGTTCGTCGAGCCGGCGGCCGCCGATCAGCGCGATCATGGTCTGGCGCAGCACATGTTCGTGCCCGCCGTAGACGGTCGAAGCGCTCCTTCCGCTCGATGACGCGCGCGCGAGCTCGAGCTGTTCTCGAGCCAGCGCCCCTAAAGAGGACTTCTGCATGAGGTGGAGCCTTTCGGATCGCTGATGGCACAAATTTGGCGGGTGCTGCTGGGCTTGTGGGTGTCATCTGACCCGGTCCCACCCGCGGCGGGGGGTGTGGGAGCCGAGCTGTACGTCGTCGCGGCTGCGGTAGACGATGTAGGGCCTGGTGAGGTAGCCGAGTGGCGCGCTGAATACGTGCACCAGGCGGGTGAACGGCCACAGGGCGAACAGGAACATGGCGGCGAGGCCGTGGAGCTGGAAGCTGAGCGGTGCTGCGGCCATCAGGTCGGGGTGCAGGCTGAACCGGAAGATGCCGCGGAACCAGACGGACACGCCCTCGCGGTAGTCGTAGTGGATGAACAGGTTGGCCACGACCGTGTTGGCGAGCCCGAGGACGATGACGATGGCCAGCACCAGGTACATGAACTTGTCCATCCGGGTGGTGGCGGAGAACACCGGGCCGGTGGTGCGGCGGCGGTAGATCAGGATGACCATGCCGACCAGGGTGGCGAAGCCGGCGACGGCGCCGATGGAGACGGCCATGAAGTGGTACATGCCCTCCGACACCCCGACCGCTTCGGTCCACGACTTGGGGATGCCGAGACCCATCACGTGGCCGAGGAAGACGGCCAGGATGCCGAAGTGGAAGAGCGGGCTGCCGATGCGCAGCAGTCGGCTCTCGTAGAGCTGGGAAGAGCGGGTGGTCCAGCCGAACTTGTCGTAGCGGTACCTCCAGAGGTGGCCCACCACGAAGGTGGTCAGACACAGGTAGGGAAAGACCACCCACAGAAACTGGGTCATGCGCGCACTCCTGGGAAGGTCGGCGTGGGCAGCAGCACGCTGGTGGGACCGGTCGGCGCGGACACCAGGCCGGGGCTGAACTGGGGAGCGGCGAACGGCGCTAGCCCTACCTCCTCCTCAGGGGGCCCCTCAGCCGCGAGCCGGCGGACGGCGTCGCGTTCGTCGCCGCGTAGCGGCGGCAGGGTTGCGCTGACGGCGTCGAGGACGCTGGCCCAGGGCGATGCGGCGTCGCGCAGGGACAGCCGCAGCAGCTCCAGCCCGGCGCGGTGGTCGAGCATCAGCTGTCGGCCCTGGACTTGGTCGATGGTCGCCGCATACTCGAGTACCACACACAGGTGGTCGGGCAGCTCGGAGTCGTCAAGCAGGAAGCCGGAGTCCTGGTAGGTCTGCTTGAACCTCAGCAGCGCCATCCCTCGCTTACGGGTGTCGCCGTGGGCGAAGTAGCTGAGGAACAGGTTGCAGCGGCGTCGGGTGTCGAAGGTCTCGACATAGCTGGCCTGCAGCTGACTCACGGGCGTCGACTCCAGGTGTGCGACGAACTCGCGGATCGACTCCCCGACCGTCAGCGGCAGTCGCTGCGAGGCGAACTGGATCAGGTCCAGCTGGTCGAGAAGCGCATCGTCGGGGTAGTTGAGGAGCAGGGACGCTGACTGCCAGGCGATGAGCAGCTCCTCAGGTGGTAACGCCGGTTTCGGGGCTTTGGCGCTCATCTCAGGTCCGCCCCGCCGGTCAGTCCGCCGGTGCCGCCGGGGCCGGTGGATCCATCGCCTTCGGTGTCAGGTGATGCCGGGTCGCGGACCGCGCCCGGTCCGCTGGAGCTGGGCGGGAACATCCCGGTGGGGGTGCCCTTGCCGTCCCAGTTGAGCAGGTTGACCCGTGCCGCTTTGTCGCTCGGGGCCGCGATGGTCTCCGAGGTCTGCCGGCTCTGCAGCATCTGGAAGTTCTCCACCGCGATCGGGGTCGGGGCACCGGAACCTTCGCCAAACGGTCCGGACCCACCCATACCGGGTCCACCGTCGTAGTTCAGCGAGCACTCGGTGGCCAGCTCCTCCAGCGAGTGCGCCTGCTCGGCGTGGGCCGGCGGGATGACGTAACGCTCGTCGTACTTGGCGATGGCAAGCAGGCGGTACATGTCGTACATGTCCTCCTCGGTCATGCCCACGGCGGCGGGGATGGATCCGTCCGGGTCGCGGCCCATATTGATGTCGCGCATGTAGGAGCGCATCGCGGCCAGCTTCTTGAGCACTCGGTCCACGGGCTTCACGTCGCCGGCGGTGAACAGCTCGGCGAGGTACTCGATGGGGATGCGGAGGGCGTCGATGGCGGCGAACAGGTTGGTGGTGTCCTCGGCGTCGTAGCCGGTGTCCTTGACGACATCCACCACTGGCGACAGCGGCGGGATGTACCAGACCATCGGCATGGTGCGGTACTCCGGATGCAGTGGCAGAGCCACCTTGTAGGTGTTGATCAGGGCGTGGATGGGAGACCGCTGCGCGGCCTGGATCCAGTCGCGCGCGATCCCCGCCTTCTCGGCCTCCCGGATGACGTCCGGGTCGTTCGGGTCAAGGAACACCGAGCGCTGCGCCTCGTAGAGGTCGGCGTCGTCGGGAACAGACGCTGCCGCCAGGACCTTGTCGGCGTCATAGAGCATCAGCCCGATGTAGCGCAGCCGGCCCACGCACGTCTCGGAGCAGACGGTGGGCAGGCCGACCTCGATCCGCGGGAAGCAGAACGTGCACTTCTCGGCCTTGCCGGTGCGGTGGTTGAAGTAGATCTTCTTGTACGGGCAGCCGGACACGCACATCCGCCAGCCGCGGCAGCGGTCCTGGTCGACCAGCACGATGCCGTCCTCGGAGCGCTTGTAGATCGCCCCGCTCGGGCACGACGCCGCACAGGACGGGTTGAGGCAGTGCTCACAGATCCGCGGAAGGTAGAACATGAACGTCTGCTCGAACTCGAACTTCACCTTGTCGGCGATGTTCTTCAGCATCGGGTCCAGCTTCGCGGTGGCCGTGGACCCGCCCAGGTCGTCGTCCCAGTTCGCCGACCACTCCACCTTCATGTTCTTCCCGGAGATCAGCGACTGCGGCCGGGCCACCGGCGTGTGCTCCTGGGCCGGGGCATCGGTCAGGGTGGCGTAGTCGTAGGTCCACGGCTCGTAGTACTCGTTGATCGACGGCAGCTTGGGGTTGGAGAAGATGTGCAGCAGCTTGGAGAACCGGCCGCCACCTTTGAGCTTCAGCCGGCCGCGCTTGTTGAGCGTCCACCCGCCGAGCCACTTCTCCTGGTCCTCATACGTCCTGGGGTAGCCGAGCCCGGGCCGGGTCTCGACGTTGTTGAACCACACGTACTCGGTGCCACTCCGGTTGGTCCAGGCCTGCTTGCAGGTGACCGAGCAGGTGTGGCACCCGATGCACTTGTCCAGGTTCATCACCATCGCCATCTGTGCCATGACTCTCATACTCAGTACTCCACGTTCTGCGAGCGCCGGCGGATGACCGTGACCTCGTCGCGTTGGTTCCCGGTTGGGCCGAGGTAGTTGAAGGCGAAGGTCAGCTGGGCATAGCCGCCGATCAGGTGGCTGGGCTTCACCAGCAGCCGGGTGAGCGAGTTGTGGATGCCGCCGCGCTTGCCCGAGGTCTCCGCGATCGGGACGTCGATCAGCCGGTCCTGCGCGTGGTACATGTACACCGTGCCCTCCGGCATCCGGTGCGACACGATCGCCCGCGCCACCACCACACCATTGCGGTTGACCGCCTCGATCCAGTCGTTGTCGGAAATGCCCACCTTCTCAGCGTCCTGGACGCTCATCCAGATGTTCTGGCCGCCACGGGACAGCGACAGCATGAACAGGTTGTCCTGGTACTCGGAATGGATTGACCACTTGTTGTGAGGGGTCAGGTAACGCACGGTCACCCCGGCCACTGGGTCTCCGTCCGCGCTGCCCGTTCCTCTCCTCCTGCGACCGCTTCCGTCGGTGCCGCGACCGTTGACAGCCCGTCCGTCGGAGACGTCACCGATGGTTGGCTCGTCGAACAGAGCCGCCATGTTGAGCGGTGGCCGATACACCGGTAGACCTTCACCGAGCTCAGTCATCCAGTCGTGGTCGAGGTAAAAGTGCATCCGCCCGGTCAGCGTGTGCCACGGCTTGAGCCGTTCCACGTTGATGGTGAATGGGGAGTATCGGCGCCCACCGGTCTCCGAGCCGGACCACTCCGGTGAGGTGATCACCGGCACCGGTGGGCCCTGGGTGTCGGCGAAGGTGATCTGCTTGCCCTCGTGCTCCTCGGCCAGGTCGGCGAGCTTTACCCCGGTGCGCTTCTCCAGCGTCTTGAACCCCTGGGTGGCGAGGTGGCCGTTGGTGGTGCCGGACAGGGCGAGGATCGTCTCGCAGACGTCCACGTCCCGCTTGAGCGAGGGCCGGCCGTCGGCCACCCCGCCGCGGACGGCGCCGTTCTTGTGCCGCAGGTAGTCCACCTGCTGGCTCACCTCGAAGGTGACCCCTTTGGTGGTGGCACCGAGGGACTCCATCAGCGGGCCCAGGGCGTTCATCTTCGCGGCGACGGCGCCGTAGTCACGCTCCACCTCGACCAGCTTGGGCATGGTCACGCCGGGAACCGGTTCGCACTCGCCGGCCTTCCAGTCCCGGACCACGCCGTGCGGGTTAGCCATAGCGTCGGGTGTGTCATGGGTCAGGGCCACGGCCACCACATCCCGTCGCACCCCTAGGTGCACCGCGGCCAGCTCGCTGAACTTGGCGGCGATGGTCTGCCAGGCGTCCCAGTCGGTCCGGGTCTGCCACGGTGGCGCGATGGCGGGGTTGAAGGAGTGCACGAAGGGGTGCATGTCGGTGGTGTTGAGGTCGTGCTTCTCATACCAGGTGGCCGCGGGAAGCACGACGTCGGAGAAGATCGTGGTGCTGGTCTGGCGGAAGTCCAGGGTGAGCAGCAGGTCCAGTTTTCCCTCTGGCGCCTGCTCCCGCCACTTCACGTCCTTCGGCCGGTTGGCCTCCGGCGCCTCGGTGGCGCGGAGCGAGGAGTCGGTGCCCAGCAGGTGCTTGAGGAAGTACTCGTTGCCCTTGCCCGAGGAGCCCAGCAGGTTGGCCCGCCAGATCGACAGCACCCGCGGGTAGTTCTCCGGCGCGTCCGGGTCCTCCCCGGCGAAGTCCAGCTGACCCGACTTGAGTTGGTCGACCACGTACTGCCCGGCCGGGACGCCGGCCGCCGCCGCCTCGTCGCCCAGATCCAGCGGGTTGCGGTTGAAGGTCGGGTAGGACGGCATCCAGCCCATCCGGGCGCTCTTGGCGATCACGTCGGCAGTCGTCAGGCCAGCCAGCTGACCGCGACCGGTCTTGGCCGACAGGGTGTCCGCGCCGAAGTGGTCGTAGCGGAACTGGTCGGTGTGCAGGTACCAGTAGGCGGTCTGGATCATGTTCCGCGGCGGCCGGTTCCAGTCCAACGCGTTGGCGACCTGGGTGTAGCCGGTGATGGGGCGGACCTTCTCCTGGCCGACGTAGTGCGCCCAGCCCCCACCGTTACGGCCCTGGCAGCCGGTCAGCGTCGTCAGGGTCAGGAACGCCCGGTAGATGGTGTCGGAGTGGAACCAGTGGTTGGTGCCGGCGCCCATGATGATCATCGAGCGGCCTTCGGACTCCTCGGCGTTGCGCGCGAACTCGCGCCCGATCCGCGCCGCCGCAGACCCGGGCACGCCGGTGATCTCCTCCTGCCAGGCCGGCGTGCATGGGGACGTGGCGTCGTCGTAGCCGGTGGGCCACTGCCCCGGCAGGCCGTCGCGGCCCACGCCGTACTGGGCCAGCAACAGGTCGAACACCGTGGTGACGAGATGCCCGCCAACCCGCCGCACCGGCACGCCCCGCGGCAGCGACTCCGCCGCCCCGTCGGGTGTGTCGAAGCGCGGCAGCTCCACCGCGACCGCGTCGTCGCGGCTGTCGTGCAGCGACAGCAGCGGGTCGACGTCGCCCAGCTCGAGGTTCCATTTACCGACTCCGGACTCGCCGTAGCGGTGCCCCAAGGAGCCGTTCGGTACCACCGGCTCTTTGGTGCCGGCGTCGATCAGCACCGTCCTGAAGGCGGCGTTCTCCTGGTCGGCGAAGGCCGGTAGGTCGGCGGCGGTGAGGAACTTGCCGGCCCGGTAACGCCCGTCCTCGTCCTGTTCCAGCCGGACCAGGTGCGGCAGGTCGGTGTACTTCTTGACGTAGCCGCTGAAGTACGGGGTTTGCCGGTCAACAAAGAACTCCTTGAGGATGACGTGCCCCATCGCCATGGCCAGCGCCCCGTCGGTGCCGGGCCGGGCGGGCAGCCACTCGTCGGCGAACTTGACGTTGTCGGCGTAGTCCGGCGCGACCGCAATCACCTTCTGCCCGCGGTACCGTGCCTCGGTCATCCAGTGCGCGTCCGGGGTGCGGGTCACCGGCAGGTTCGACCCCCACATGATCAGGTAGCCGGCGTTCCACCAGTCCCCGGATTCCGGGACGTCGGTCTGGTCCCCGAAGACCTGTGGGGAGGCTACCGGGAGGTCGGCGTACCAGTCGTAGAAGCTCAGCATGGAGCCGCCGATCAGGTTCACGAACCGGGCGCCGGAGGCGTGCGACACCATCGACATGGCCGGGATCGGGGAGAAGCCGGCGACCCGGTCCGGGCCCCACTTCCTGATCGTGTGCACGTGGGCGGCGGCTACCAGCTCGGTGGCCTCCTCCCAGGTGGTCCGCACCAACCCACCCTTGCCGCGCGCTGACTTGTACGCCTTGGCCCGCGCCGGGTTGTCCACGATGTGTGCCCACGCGCGGACCGGATCTCCGTCGTGCTGCGCCTTGGCCTCCCTGAACATCTGCAGCAGCACGCCGCGGACGTAGGGGTAGCGGATCCGCGTCGGGGAGTAGGTGTACCAGGAGAAGGCCGCCCCCCGGGGACAGCCGCGGGGCTCGTACTCCGGGCTGTCCGGACCGAGGGAGGGATAGTCGGTCTGCTGGGTCTCCCAGGTGATGATGCCGTCCTTGACGTACACCTTCCACGAGCAGGAGCCGGTGCAGTTCACCCCATGGGTGGAGCGCACCACCTTGTCATGGCTCCACCGGTCGCGGTAGAACGAGTCGGCTCCGCGGCCGCCGGTCTTGTGCAGCGTACGGAGGTCGTCCGAGACGTCGGCCCGGGTGAAGAACCGGCGGCTCCGCACCAGCGCGTCGCTGACCGACCCGTCGAGTCCGGGCTCTGGGGTGCGGTCGGGGTGGTCGGCCTGTTGACGTGCGTCGGTGCTCACGCGGTTCCTTCACTGATCGAGGTGCGGGGTGACGAGGCTGCGAAGGCGGCTTGGTTGGCGGTCCGCCGGACCACAGTGAGGGTCAGGAGCAGCGTCAGGGCGGCCGTGACCGACAGCAGCAGCAGACCGATCGCGTAGGACTCGGTCCGGCCGTAGACGTAACCCATGATCAGCGGCGGCACGAAACCGCCGATCCCGCCGGCCGCGCCCACCAGACCGGTCACACCACCGACCCTGGCGGGCTCGGTGACCTTGGCCACCAGGGCGAACGTGGCCCCGCTCCCGCAGCCGAGAGCGGCGGCTATAGCCAGGAACGCCGCCGTGCCGACGTGCTCCAGCAACGGCGTGGTGGACGCGACCCCAGCCCCGACCACCACGACGGCGTAACCTGCGGCCAGCACGGGGACGGCGCCGAACCGGTCCGAGAGCCAGCCGCCGACCGGGCGCATGATCACGGCCACGACGACGAAGCCGGCCATCCGGTTGGCGGCGTCGGCGGCGCCGAGGTTGTAGGCCGTCTTCAGATAAGACGGGAGGTAGACCGAGAAGGCGACATATCCGCCGAACGCGACCGCGTACAGGATGCACGCCTGCCAGCTGATCGACAGCTGAGCGTTCGCCACCAGGCGGGTCAGCAGGGTGCCAGCCGGAGCCTGTCGACCGGGCGCGTCGCGCAGCACCACCCAGGCAGCGACCGCGTAGAGGGCCAGGGCCGCCGCGGTGATCAGGAACGGCGCCCTCTCGGTCAGCGTGTAGAGCTTGACGGTGGTGAGTGCGCTGATGGCCGTCCCGCCCATGCCAGCCCCGAAGACGCCGACCGCCAGTCCTCGGCGGGCCGGCGGGAACCAGGCGTTCACGAACGGCACCCCGACCGCGAACGCGGTGCCGCCGATGCCCAGGAACAAGCCGCCGATCAGCAGGGCAGCGTAGGAGTGCAGCCCGAAGAACCCGATGAACAGCACTGGGACGATCGTCGCCGCGGACACCAGCGGGAACATCACCCGGCCGCCCAGCTTGTCGGTCAGGGCCCCCACCGGAATCCGGCCCAACGACCCCACCACAACGGGAACGGCGACCAGCAGAGCGACATTAGACTCCGACAGCGACCCCAGCGTCCCGTTCGTCCGGAACAACGGACCGAGCGGGCTCAGCAACGCCCAAGCCCAAAAGTTCACCGCGAATCCCACGGTTGCCACAACTAGCATCAGCCCCGGGCTACTGGAGCGATTTCCCTGGCTCATAGTGCAGCACCTGAACGCACAGCGTCCTCCGTTGTGAGCGAACCTACCTTCTGCAGCTGCCTGCAGAAGGTACATTAGAGGACGCTGATCCGCTTAATCATCCAGGGTCGACGGACGAGGTGGTGGGCCCTTAGCCCGCAACCGGGACGGACAGGTCGACAATGCAAAGATCAGGCTGGACGAAGGGGCGCAGCCCGACCCCCTGTGGCCCCGTAGGTACCCGCAGCCGGCGCAGCGTCTCCCGCAGCAGCCCCAGATGAACCGAGCACACGACCTGTGGAAACTCTCGGGCCAGGTCTCGGAACGGGCACGCATCCAGCTCCAGATGGCGATACGGTCCCCGGTCGACCAGCCGGGGAGCAAACCCCAGCCGCTCGAACAGCTGCCCCATCCGGCGCGTCCCGTCCTCCCAAGACAGCGCTTCTTCCACAGGCACCTGGGCTACCGCCCACTGTCGCCCCGCCTCCACAGCCGACTTCAAGCCGCTGTCCGACTCGGCGGCCAACACTCCCGCAAGCACGGCTGCTAGCTCCCTGTGGCCCTCGACGGGCTCCGACTCGACTGCTGCGGCAAACAGCTGCCGCGGCCGGCCGCGGCGGACCGCCCCTTCCTCGTGATCGGCCACCCGCCGTACCAGCTGGGCACGTTGCAGCAAGTCAAGATGGAACCGAGCCGTTGTCACGTGCAAGCCGACCGCTGCCGCCAGCTCGGCCACAGCCATCGGCGCGTTCGCAGACTGGAGCACCTCCAGCAACCGCCGACGTGACACCACCGCCAACGCGGCATGCCGAGCGTCGGTCTCCGACTCACTCATGAACAAATTTTAGAGTGCAGGGCCCTGCAAGTCAGTGTTCAGGGTGTAGGGGATGAGGAGCAGGATGGTGCCGGACACCAAAGACCCTCCGGCGAACCGCGGTCACTGCCTACGTGGTCCAGGGCGAGTAGGTGCTGCCGCTGGCAACAACGCCTTGCCAGCAAGGTTGTACGTCGCGTGCAGGACAACGGCCAGCCCACCTCCTCTGTGATCGCCGCGACCAGCAGCGGCACGAGAAGCGTCAGCGCGTCGAGCCAGGCCGGAAGCTCCTCGGCGGCTTGCTCCCCGCTCCAAGGAGCGGCCGTCTAATAACGGACGTCCTTTCGGGCGACGACGGTCAATGAGCCACGCCACTAGTTCGGCAAGCTAGTGCGGTGGTGTGGTGGAGAAACTCAGGGTGTGGTGTGGCTGTCGGGGCGCGTCGTGGCTCGTGGGCAGATTCGCCACGGCGATGGCGTAGCTGATGCCGGCCGAAGACCCATCGCAGTCTCGGCGCTGGTTCGCCCCTGTCGGTAGAGGTCCTGGTCGATGGTGGTGAGCTGCAGGGTCTCCGCATCGGGTCCGTTGTCGTACCCGGTGATGGCCAGGGCCTGCGGCACCGCGATGTGCAGCTGCCGAGCGGCAGCGAGAACGCCGGCAGCGATCTCGTCGCTCATGCAGATTGCCGTGTCGAATCTGTCCGAATGGCCGGCGAGCAGATCTCGGGTGGTCGCGGCCGCCTCGCCGCGATCGTTGTGGCTCAGGACTGCGGTGGTGGTCTCGGACCAGCTCAGCCCCGCCTCGGTCACGGCCTCCCGGTAACCCAGCAGCCGGTGGCGGGTGACAGGGAAGGGGGCGGTGTCGGGGTCGAGGCCGGGCCTCGTGCTCGGCACGCGGTCTGGGCTGAGGGGGAAGCTGACGATGAGGGGTCGGCGACTGCCGTGCAGGGCGAGTCGGGCGACCGCTTGCGCCGCCCGCCTGTCGTCGATCCCGATGCATTCCGCACCCTCGACGGCGGGGCCGCCTTGAATGGTGACGGGCTTGCCGGTGCGGATGGCGGCGGCGAGGGTGGGGTCGTCGGCGGTGGTGGTCCAGAACACGAAGCCGTCGACGGGGGCGGAGGCGATCACGGTGGGGTCCTCTCGACCTCCCGAGGTGGGCAGCATGGTCAACCCGAAACCGTGCTCGGTGCAGACGTCGGCAACGCCGGCCAGGAACTGCGCGGCTTGGGGGTCTCGGAACGCGTAGGCGAGGTGCTCGCTGAAGATCACCCCGACGGCGTTGGCCTTGCCGGTGCGCAGCGACTTGGCGGCGGCGTTGGGCTGGTAGTCGAGCTCGCGTGCGGCGGCCAGCACCCGGTCGCGGGAGGCTGCTGACACCCGCTGGGGCTGGGAGAAGGTGTACGACGCGGTCATCACTGACAGTCCGGCGCGGACCGCGACGTCGCGCAGGGTCACGTTGGGTCGCGCCGGACCGGACATGACCGCCACCCTAGTTCTGAGGTTCTCGGTCAAACTGCACGATCAGGCCTTCCAGCGGCCCGACGTGCAGTTGCCCGACACCCGTGGCAAACTGGGTTCGCTGGCGGTCGGTGGAGAGCAGTAGGCGATGGGGTCGGCTGTCGTCGGCGTTCGGGATGGACCGAGGGGCGTCGGCGAAGTTCAGCACGGTGACGCGGCTGCCGGTCGGGATCTGTTGGCGCAGGACAAGTACGTCGGGAGTAACTAGCTCGGTGCTTTGGGCGCCGCCCCCTCGTATGTCGCGGCGAAGCTCAACCAGTCTTAGGTACAGGTGCAGGGTCGAGTCGGGGTCCCCCTGCTGGGTGTGCACGTTGACCTGGTCGGCGTCCGGTCCGACGGGCAGCCACGGCCGCGCGGTGCTGAAGCCGGCGCCTTCACCGGCGGTCGTGGGTGGCCGCCACGGGATTGGTGTGCGTTGTGCGTCGCGGTGGTTGCGGTCGGTCTGCAGCTCAGCCGGGAGGGGCGTGTCTGCCAGCCCCAGCTCCTCCCCCTGATAGAGGAACACAGTGCCGGGCAGGGTGAGGAGGAGCACTGCGAGCAGTTCAGCCCGGGCCAGGCCGCGTCCGTCGTCGAGGTCGAACCGGGAGCGAGCCCGGGGCTCGTCGTGGTTGTTGAGGAACCACGCGGCGCGGGCCGGGTCGGGGACCAAGCTCCAGAACTCGCGGAGCACGCCGGCGATGTCGGCAGCGCCGAAGGTGCTGCGGGCGAACACGAAGTTGTGGGCGAGGTGCAGCTCATCCTCGGCGAGGTAGGGCACGAGCTGCCGCTGGTCGAACAGGTAGACCTCGCCGACGGCCACCCGTCCGGGGTACTCCTCGAGCACGCGACGCACCTGCTGCAAGCGCGGGTGCAGTGACGGCCAGTCCTGTTGCCGGAGCGGCTCGCCGTCGACGTTGTCGCGGAAGTCGGGGTCCTTGCCCAGGCGGTTGATGGAGTCCAGGCGGACACCGTCGATGCCGCGGTCACACCAGAAACGGAGCACCTTCTCCTGCGCCTCGGCTACCTCAGGGTTTTCCCAGTTCAGGTCCGGCTGCTCGGGAAGGTGGGAGTGCAGGTACCACTGCCCGGTGAACTCGTCGAACGTCCACGCGGGCGCCCCTTGAGGGAAACCTGCCTCCCAGTTGTTCGGTGGCCCGCCCGCGGCACTCCCGGGCGTAGGGCCGTCACGCCACACGTACCAGTCGCGGTACGGGTTCTCGCGGCTGAACCGCGACTCCTGAAACCAGGGATGGCGATCGCTGGTATGGCCGAGCACGACGTCGAAGAGAACCTTGATGCCGCGGCGGTGCGCCTCACTGACCAGGTCCTGGGCGTCCTGCAAGGTGCCGAACAGCGGGTCGATGTCGCAATGGTCGCTGATGTCGTAACCGAAGTCGGCCATCGGCGAGCGGAAGATGGGCGACAACCAGATGGCGTCGACGCCCAGCCAGCTCAGGTAGTCCAGGTGCTGGACCACGCCCTGGAGGTCCCCGACCCCATCACCAGAGGTGTCGGCGAAGCTGCGGGGGTAGATCTGATACACCACCGCGTCTCGCCACCAGTCGAGCTGCTCTGAAACAGTCGGCTCTGCTGCGACGCCAGTCATGGGAAGCACTCTACGTGTATCGTTACACAAATGCGAGCGGTTCGAGCATCTTCTGGTTGGCGACTTGGCCTGCTGGCCACGTCGGCGTTCGTCTTCGTCACCTCCGAGCTGCTGCCCGTGGGCGCGATGCCCATGCTCGTCGCGGATTTTCGTGCGAGCGAAGGACAGGTGGGTCGTCTCCTGACGGTGTACGCGGCGCTGGTCGCGGTGACCGCGGTCCCAGCGGTGCGCCTTACCCGCACCGTCGACCGTCGCCTCCTGGTCAGCGGCGCGGTCCTGATCATGGCCGTCAGCAACGGGCTCGCCGCCCTGGCTCCATCACTCGGCTGGCTGATGGCAGCCCGCCTGCTGATCGCCACCACCCACGGGCTGTTCTGGTCGATCATCGGCTCCGTCGCTGCCCGGCTCGCCCCGCCGGGGAGGGCGGGCGCCGCAACCAGTGTCGTCTTCACCGGGAACGCTCTGGCGCTCATTGGTGGGCTTCCCCTGGTCAACGCGATCTCGACGTGGGTGGGGTGGCGGCTGTCCTCGGTGGGCGTCGCCGTCGTCGCCGGACTCGTCGGAATCGCGTTGTACGCCGCGCTGCCGCCGCTGCCCGGTGCGCCGGGGCCGACCATGCGGAAGAGCCGGGACCACGGGGCCATGCGACGGGTGTTCGGGGTGGCCGCGACGACGCTGCTCAGCGTCACCGCCTACTTCGCCACGTACACCTACATCACCAGCATCCTCACCACCTCTCCGCTGACGAGCCGGAACCAGCCGCTGTTCCTCCTGCTGTACGGCGCCGCCGGTCTGGGGGGAATCCTGCTCTGCGGCCGATGGGTCGACAGCGCACCACGAGCCGTCATCACCGTGCAGGGCCTCCTCGGTGTCACCGCCTACCTCCTGCTCGGGGCCGCCCGACCCCCACTCGATCTCCTGGTTCCGGCCGCTCTGCTCGTCCTGTCCCTCGGTTACGCCGGCATGGCCGTGTCCTGGCAGGCCGCAGCGCTGCGGGCAGCACCCGCGGCACCCGACCTCGCGTCGGCGGTCTACGTCGTCGCCTTCCAGGTCGGAATCGCCGCCGGCCCGGTCATCGGGGGGCTGCTCGTCGACCGGGACGACCTGTTCTTCGTGCCGCTCGTCTCGGCCGGGGTGGCAGCGGCCGGCGTAATCGCGGCGGCAAACGCCTCGGCGTTCCGCACGCGCACCCGTGCTGCCTCTGAGCGCTCTTGACCCACGCGAGTCGACCCAAACAATGCACACGGATTACACCCAGCTGGGCCTCGCAGCGGTCATCGCCCGACACAGCAAACTTGCCTTTCCCGGTAGCCGCCCCGCTCACGGCACGCCCGGCGAGCGTCCGTCGTCGTCCCGCTGAGCCTTCCCCTAACGAGACGGTCCGCGACAGCCACCCGCAGGGGCACTCGAGCCGGTCGGATTCGAACACCGCGGACTAGCGGTCGCGAGGAAAGCGACAAGATACCGAGAATCGACAGCCCTTACGCAAGTTGTCGTCCCCCTGGTCAGAGCCACATCGCCGATGACAGGTTGGGCGGGTTCCTACAGCCATCCCGGAGTAGTTCTTCCGGGCCCGGGTGTCGGGGTAGCGGTGTGGGTCGTCTCCGAACTCGGCGAGCACCCGGGCGCCGAGGACCTTCCCGAGCCCGGGCTGGCTCAGGTAGATCTCAACGTCCGGGTGCCGGCCAAAACCCTGCTCCACCTGCCCCTCCAAGACGGCGGTCTGGCGGACCATCTCGGTGGTGACGGCGACTAGCGCAGCAACGGCGGCGGCGTAGGTGTCGACCACCCCGGGCCGGGCGGGTAGCTGTTCGGCGCGTAACCCTGCGACGATCTCTTCGGCGCGGCGGGTCAGGTTGCGTTGCCGGCCCGCCTTACGGAGTAGCACGACCACCCGGGCGGGGGTGAGCCGGCGGCCCTGATCGGGGCTCGGCGCGGCCGCTAACACGGCGAGCGTGTCGCGGTCAGCGAGGTCGTCGAACACGGCCAGCGCGCCCGGGTAGTACTCCGCAGCATCGACCGGATCGTGTTGACGTTGCGCTGCCGGGTCCAGATCATCGTCTGATGGGCCCGGGCGGCGACCTTGATGTGCTCGGCGAGCGCGGTGTCACCGGCCACCGGGCGGTGGTGGGCTCGGTCGAGCCGGACGATCTCGGCGAGCACATGGGCGTCGCCGGGATCCGACTTCGCCCCCGACGAGGTGTGCCGTTCCCGGTAGCGGGCGGCCTGGACGGGGTTGACCGCCCACACCTGGTAGCCGGCCGCGATCAGCGCCTGTACCCACGGACCCCGGTCCGTTTCGATCCCGACCAACACCTGGCCGAGTTCGTCGTCGTCGCCGAGATGATCCGCGACCAGGCTGTGCAGCGCGGTGATCCCCGCCATCCCTTCCGGCAGCCGACGCCGGACCAACACCCGGCCCTGCCCGTCTTGCAACTCGATGTCGTGATGGGCCTCAGCCCAGTCGTCACCCAGGAACAGCACCTCAACGTCTCCTCATCAGTCGGCGGTCAACAGGTGAGCGCGTGTGAGAAGACCCGGGCGACCTAATGGCTCAGTGCTCAAGGCACGACATCCCACCAGCCCTACGACCTCCTCACCAACCACCAGGGGCACGATCTAGACCTAGACCTCGAAAGGGCCTGGAGGGAGAAGTGCTCACCCGGTAGCGGCTCGGGCATCAGTCTCGCCGAAACGCGACCGCTGCACCCCCATTAGGCTGGGTGGATGTCCGTCGCCCAGGCTTCCAGGCCCGTACCGCTGAGCCGGGTGTGGTCGAAGGGCAAGGTGATTGCCGAGGATCTGACCGGTGATGACTTGGGTGACGTCCTGGAGCTGCACTCGGATGCCTCGGCGTGGTGGGTGCTGCCGCGGGGGGACGACTACGCGGCGGCGGAGTTGCGGGATGTGGCCAGGGCCCTCGAGCTGGACCACCTGGCGGTCAGCGACCTGTTGGCCGAGGACCGGCGGGCGAAGTTCGAGGCCATCGGGCAGGCCCGGCTGGTGATGACCAACGCCATCTCTCTGGACCGGGAGACGGTCACCGTGCAGGTGCATCCGGTGTCGATCATCGCCACCGACCGGGCGTTGATCTGCTTGGTCGCACCGACCGTAGACTTCCAGCCGGCCCAGCTGCTCTCGGGTAAGGAGGAGGCGCTGGCCAACGGGGGGATCGAGATCGCTCTGCAGCTGGTGATCACCGCGGTGATCAACACCTACGAGGATGCTCTGCAGTTCCTCGAGGACTCCAGCGACGACCTGGCCGACGCCCTCTTCCAGGAGCGGCCGCTGGACAGATCCGAGTCCCTGCACGCCTTCCGGCTGCGCGCCGCGCTCTCCCAGCTCCGCCGATTGACCGACCCGATGAGGGCCGTGATGACGGACCTCGCGGCGAGCGAGGTCGTCATCGGGAAAGGAAAGACGGCCAAGAACTCGACCGTGACCCGCCGGTGGGCCATGATCAGTGAGCAGCAGAACCGGGTGGCCAACGCCGCGGACGCACTGCGTGAGGCGCTGTCCTCGGTCTTCGACACCAGTCTGGCCCTGGCCGACTCGCGGATGAACCAGACCGTGAAGAAGCTGACCGGTTGGGCGGCGATTATCGCCGTACCTACCCTGGTGACCGGGTTCGTGGGCATGAATGTCACCTTCCCTCTGGACGGCACCACCACCGGGTTCTGGGTCTACTTTGCGATCTTGATCGTGAGCGTGATCGTGTTGTTCGTCATCTTCCGCCGCAAAGACTGGATATAGGTTGGCCCCGTGACTGACAACACGCACGAGAACCTGCTCGCTTTCGGTCCGGGCTCCGCTCCGACCCTGCTACCGGTCGACCCGGCCGTCGCCGAGCTGGCCGACAGCGGGAGCGAGCGGTTCATCGAGATCGTCAGCGCCCACCCCGACTCCAGCTTGTGCTGGGCCCTGCTCGCCGAGGGCTCCCTCAAGATCAACTCCCCGGAGGGCGACGTCGGGGCCTACGCGTACGCCCGGACCGGCTACCACCGGGGTCTCGACGCCTTGCGCCGGGCCGGTTGGAAGGGCGCCGGTCCGGTCCCGTGGGAGCACGCACCCAACCGCGGTTTCCTCCGCGCGCTCTGGGCGCTGAGCCTGGCCGCAGGACGGATCGGCGACACGGAGGAGGAGGAGCGGTGCAGCCAGCTGCTGCGGGACTCCTCGCCGACGGCGTACGACGAGCTCCTGCGCCAGTCCGCTGTGCAGTCCAAAGGTGCGGTGCTGGCCGACGCTGTGGGAGACACGCCGGGAGAAGTTCGGTAGAGTCGGGTCGCAAGAGTCCCTTTGGCAGACGCCTCGGGGGCTTCAGTCTTTCCTACGTCGAGTAGGGGATGAGAAGGGCGACGATCACATGCCGGGCATTGTGGTGGTGGGTGCGCAGTGGGGCGACGAAGGCAAGGGCAAGGCCACCGACCAGCTCGGGGACCGGGTCGACTACTGCGTGCGCTACTCGGGTGGCAACAACGCCGGGCACACGATCGTGGTCAACGGTGAGCGCTATGCCCTGCACCTGCTGCCTTCCGGCATCCTGAACCCCAGTTGCGTTCCGGTGATCGGCAACGGGGTGGTCGTCGACCTCGATGTGCTGTTCACCGAGATCGACGAGCTCGCGGCCCGCGGGATCGACGCCTCCCATCTGCTGGTCTCGGCCAACGCCCACGTCATCGCGCCCTACCACCAGGTGATCGACAAGGTCACCGAGCGGTTCCTGGGCAAGAACCGGATCGGGACCACCGGCCGTGGGGTCGGTCCGGCCTACTCCGACAAGGTGAACCGGATCGGGCTGCGCATCCAGGACCTGTTCGACGCCTCCATCCTGGCCCAGAAGGTGGAAGCCGCCCTGGAGCAGAAGAACCACTTGCTGGTGAAGGTCTACAACCGGCGGGCGATGGACCCGGCCCAGGTCACCGAGCATCTGCTGTCCCACGCCGAGCGGATCCAACCGCACGTCGCCGACGTCAGCCGGGTCCTGAACCACGCGCTGGACCGCGACCAGGTGGTCCTGTTCGAGGGTGCCCAGGCGCATCACCTCGACGTCGACCACGGCACCTACCCGTACGTCACGTCGTCCAACCCGATCGCGGCCGGCGCCTGCGTCGGGTCCGGCGTCGGACCGACTCGCATCAACCGCGTCGTCGGCATCGCCAAGGCCTACACCACGCGGGTGGGCGAGGGTCCGATGCCGACCGAGCTGCTGGACGAAGACGGGGAGAAGCTGCGGGAGATCGGCGCCGAGTTCGGCACCACCACCGGCCGCAAGCGGCGCTGCGGCTGGTTCGACGGGGTGGTCGTCGAGGCCTCTGCCCGCGCCAACGCCTTCACCGACATCTTCTTGACCAAGCTTGACATCCTCACCGGCTGGGAGAAGATCCCCGTCTGCGTCGGCTACCAGGTCAACGGCATCCGGCACGACACGATGCCGATGTCGCAGACCGACTTCCACCACGCGGTCCCCATCTATGAGGAGCTCGATGGCTGGACCGAGGACATCAGCAGCCGCCGCTCTTTCGACGACCTGCCGAAGAACACCCAGGCGTACGTCAACCGGATCGAGGAGCTCTGCGGCGCGCGGATCTCCGGCATCGGCGTGGGTCCGTCGCGGGAGCAGTCGATCGTGATCAACGATCTGCTCTGAACTCCCGCGTCCCACCCGTGTTACTAGGGTGTGAGACATGGGACGCAGAGCGACGGCGCAGGACGTCGCCGACCTGGCCGGAGTGTCCCGCAGCTCGGTGTCGCTGGTGCTCAACGGGCGGGCCGAGGGGAACATCTCGGCGGCGAAGCAGCAGGCCATCATCGAGGCTGCCCACCAGCTGACCTATCGACCCAACGCCTTGGCGATGAGCCTGCGTAGCCGACGTACGCACACCCTCGGCGTCCTGACCTGGCGCGGCGGCCTGGGGTTGCCCGAAGAGCTGCTGCATGCGGCCTGGGCGAGCGCGACGGCGGCGGGTTACCTGCTGATGGTGATGGACACCACGCACGACCCCGCGCACGAGCTGCGCGCCGTGACGACCCTGCTCGACCGGCAGGTCGACGGGTTCCTCGTGGTGGCCCCCGAGCTGGTCGAGTACCGTCCGCTGGAGCCGATGGCGGGCACTCCCACGGTCCTGGTGAACTGCATCGATCCCGACCGCACGGTCACCAGCATCGCGCCGGACGAGCTCGGGGCAGCATCCCAGGCGGCGGAGATCCTGATCCGGCGAGGGCACCGCCGGATCGGGCTGCTCACCGACGGGGCCGCGACCCTGCAGACCCGCGACCGGGTGGCCGGGGTTCAGGCGGCGGTGCTGGCTGCGGACCTGCCGGCTCCAACGCTGCTTCGGGCCGGTCGGGAGGTCCATTCCGGCGCGGCCCGGACCCGGGAGGTGCTGTTGGCGGCACAGCCGCCGACCGCCCTCGTCTGCACCCACGAGCGGCTTGCCCTGGGGGCAGTGCTGGCCGCTGCCGAGCTCCGGGTCGACATCCCCGCCGAGCTGTCCGTGGTCAGCCTGGACGACGGGGAGATGCTGGCGGGCGATCTGGTGCCGGCGTTGACCACCGTGCAACGACCGGACCGTGCCATGGGCGATCAGGCGGTGCGGGTGCTGGTGGCCGAGTTGGAGGGCGACACCGAGCCGGACGTGCGGCAGCTCTCCTTCGTGTGCCCGGCGAATCTGCGTGCGTCGACCGGCCCGGCCCCGGTCAGCGCCCGAGGCGAAATTCCCTGAGGTCAAAGCCACCGAGGTACGGCGACGCCGGACGCCCGCTTGGGTAGGCTCTCGCCACGTGGTGGATTCCCTGCGCGTCCTGGTCGTCGGTTCCGGTGGTCGCGAGCACGCCCTCTGCCTGGCGCTCAGCCACGACCCGGCCGTGACGGAGGTGCATGCGGCCCCGGGCAACCCTGGCACCGCCGCGATCGCCACCCTGCACCCGCTCGACCTGCTCGACGGGGCGGCCGTGGCCGCGCTGGCCACGGAGCTCGGGGTGAACCTGGTGGTCGTCGGTCCCGAGGCCCCGCTGGTCGCCGGGGTGGCCGACGCCGTACGCGAGGTCGGTATCGCTTGCTTCGGCCCGTCGGCGGCTGCGGCGCAACTCGAGGGCAGCAAGACCTTCGCCAAGGACGTGATGGCCCGAGCCGGGGTGCCCACCGCCAGGGCCCGCACCTGCAGCGCGCGCCCTGAGATAGAGACGGCGTTGGACGAGTTCGGTCCGCCGTACGTGGTCAAGGACGACGGCCTCGCCGCAGGCAAGGGCGTCGTGGTCACCGAGGACCGCGGCGCCGCGGTGCAGCACGGTCTGGCTTGCGGGCGGGTGGTCGTCGAGGAGTTCCTGGACGGACCGGAGGTCAGCCTGTTCGCCATCTCCGACGGCCGGGTGGTCCGTGCGCTGCAGCCGGCCCAGGACTTCAAGCGCGTCGGCGACGGCGACGCCGGGCCCAACACCGGCGGCATGGGGGCCTACACCCCGCTGCCCTGGGTGCCGGACGACCTCGTGGCCGAGGTGACCCGCATCGTGCTGCAGCCGACTGTCGACGAGATGGCCCGCCGCGGGACCCCGTTCGTGGGGCTGCTCTACGCCGGGTTGGCGCTGACCAGCCGCGGCGTCCGGGTGATCGAGTTCAACGCCCGCTTCGGTGACCCGGAGACCCAGCCGCTGCTCGCCCGGCTCGCCACCCCGCTGGGGGCAGTGCTGTACGCCGCGGCCACCGGCGACCTCGCCGCGCAACCCGAGCTCGAGTGGGGCAGTGGAGCGGCCGTGGCGGTCGTCCTCGCCGCCGAGGACTACCCGGCTACGCCGCGGGTCGGGGGTGTGATCACCGGCCTGGACTCCGTCGCCGCGACCGGCGCATCGGTGCTGCAGGCGGGCACGGCGTACGACGGTGAAGGCCGGGTGGTCAGCAGCGGGGGCCGGGTGCTGGCGGTGGTCGGCACCGGGGACGACCTGGCCACGGCGCGGACGCAGGCCTACGCCGGCATCGCGGGCATCGGGCTCGACGGTTCCTTCTACCGGCGCGACATCGCACTCGCGGCCTCCGAGACGAACGGAAGTTGATCATGGCGATCGGCAACGTGCTGGCCAACCGCTACGCCTCCAGCGAGATGCGCTCCGTGTGGTCGGCGGAGAGCAAGATCATCGACGAGCGCCGGCTGTGGATCGCGGTGCTGAACGCTCAGCGCGATCTCGGGGTCGACTTCGGTGGCGCCGACGCCGGTGAGGTGATCGCCGCGTACGAGGCAGTGCTCGAGCAGGTCGACCTGGCCAGCATCGCCGAGCGCGAGAAGATCACCCGGCACGACGTGAAGGCCCGGATCGAGGAGTTCAACGCGCTCGCCGGCTTCGAGCAGGTGCACAAGGGCATGACGTCGCGGGACTTGACCGAGAACGTCGAGCAGTTGCAGATCGTCTCCTCGCTCAAGATCATCCGGGACCGGATCGTCGCCACCCTGGTCCAGCTCGCCCGGCTGGCCACCGAGTACGCCGACCTGGCCATGGCGGGACGGTCGCACAACGTCGCCGCCCAGATCACCACCCTGGGGAAGCGCTTCGCCACCGCGGCCAACGAGCTGCTGGTGGCCTACGAGCGGCTCGAGCAGCTGATCGAGCGTTATCCGCTGCGCGGCATCAAGGGGCCGGTCGGCACCAGCCAGGACATGCTCGACCTGGTCGGCGGCGACCAGACCGTGCTGGCCGAGCTGGAGCGGCGGATCGTGGACCACCTCGGCTTCGCCCACGTGTTCGTCAGCACGGGTCAGGTCTATCCCCGGTCGCTGGACTACGATGTGGTCAGCGCGCTCGCGCAGGCGGCGGCGGCGCCGTCCAACGTCGCCACCTCGATCCGGCTGATGGCCGGAGCTGAGCTCGTCACCGAGGGTTTCCGGCCCGGTCAGGTCGGCTCCAGCGCGATGCCGCACAAAATGAACACCCGCTCCTGCGAGCGGGTGAACGGGCTGTCGGTGATCGTCCGCGGCTACGTCGGCATGATCGGTGAGCTGGCCGGGGACCAGTGGAACGAAGGCGACGTCTCCGACTCCGTGGTCCGCCGCGTCGCCCTGCCCGACGCCTTCTTCGCCCTCGACGGGCTGTTCGAGACCTTCCTGAGCGTGCTGGAGGATTTCGGGGTCTTCCCGGCCGTGATCGAGACTGAGCTGCAGCGTTACCTGCCGTTCCTGGCCACCACCAAGGTGCTGATGGCCGCCGTACGCCACGGGGTCGGTCGGGAGACCGCGCACGAGGTGATCAAGGAGCACGCGGTCGCGGTGGCGCTGGCGATGCGGGAGTCCGGCGGCGCGAACGACCTGCTGGACCGGTTGGCCGCCGACGAGCGCCTAGGGGTGACCAAGGCGCAGCTCGACGCCGCGATCGCCGACCCGCTCGAACTGGCCGGCACGGCGGGGGCCCAGGTGGCCACCTTGACCGGGCTGATCGCGGGAATCGCGGCCTCCCATCCGGAGGCCGCCGCCTACCGCCACGGTCTGGTGCTCTAGCCGGTGGCGCTGAATCAGCGCTAAAGTAGCGCATGGCCACCATCCAGATCCGCGATCTACCCGAACCGGCGTACGAGATCCTGCGTGACCGGGCGAAGGCCCAGGGGCAGTCCCTGCAGGCCTACATGCGCGAGGTCGTGGCCGACCTCGCGTTTACCCCGACCAAGGTGGAGGTGTTGGCCGAGCTCCGCCAGTCGCTGGTCAGAGACGGGGGGGTGGTCCTCGGTCAGGATCAGCTGCGCGAGGCCAAGGCGGACGGACGGCGGTGACCGGGTCCGACCAGCTGGTGGTCGACGCGTCTGCGGTGGCCGACGCGGTGCTCAGACCGGACGGGGTCGGCGACGTGGCGCGAAGCCTGCTCGCCGCCTCGCAGTGCCACGCGCCGCACCTCATCGACGCGGAGCTGGGCAGCATCCTGCGCCGGGTGACCCTGCACGCTGGGCTGGGGGCCGACGTGGCCGCCCTGAGGCTGACGCAGGCGCAGCAGCTCGTGGATGTCCGGCACGATCTGCTGGGTCCGCTGACGGCGACAGCCTGGCGCCTGCGGCACGACGTCACCTTCTACGACGCGCTCTACCTGGCGTTGGCGATCGCCCTCCGCCGCCCGCTGCTGACCTCTGACGCCAAGCTGGCCGCAACGGCCCGACAGCACTGCGAGGTGCTGCTGCTCGATCGTCGCGGCTGAGATATCTTGCCATCGGCAAGTTACCAGTGGTAGGTTTCCGATCGTGAACAGCAGCTACCACCACGGCGACCTCCGGCAGGCCGTCCTCTCTGCCGCCGCCGCAGTCATCGCCAGGGACGGCGTCGAGCAGCTCAGCCTCCGCTCGGTGGCGGCGGAGCTCGGGGTCAGCCACACCGCACCCCGGCACCACTTCGGCAGCCGCGAGGGGGTCTTCACCGCCCTGGCCGTCGAGGGGTACACCCTGCTCGACCAGGCCCTGGAGGCGGCCGTCGACAGGTCGTTCGCCGAGGTGGGCGCGGCGTACGTGCAGTTCTCGGTGTCCCACCCGGGCCACTTCGCCGTGATGCACCGCCCGGATCTGGTGCAACCGGATGATCCCGAGCTGGTGAGGGTGCAGCAGCGGACCTTTGCCCGCCTGACCTCCGGTGCAGGCGAGCACAGCAGCGGGTTGGCGCAGGACCAGGCCGTGGCGGCCATCGCCGCCTGGTCGCTGGTCCACGGTCTGGCCGTGCTGAGCCTCAGTGGGGCCCTGGACCAGGCGGGTCTGCGGGAACAAGCCGGGGGCGACCTGCCCTCGGTCGCCGTACGAGCGGCTGAGCGGCTGTTCGGTGAGTCGTCAAGCCCGCCCCAGGAACGGAGCTCGAGATGAACCTCTCCTCCGCCGACGCGGTCAGCGCCGGAGTTGTGCTGCTCGTCGTGGTGACCATCGCGTACGGCGGCACCTTCGTTCTCAAGGTGGTGACCAGGCAGGTGCCGGCCAACGATCTGCAGGTCTCGTTCTACCGCGCGGGGCACGCGCACGCCGGGGTGCTGGTCATCCTCGGGCTGGTGATCTTGATCTTGACCAGCACCGCCGGAGTGCCTGACTGGGCCGAGGCGTTGAGTAGCGGGGTCCTCTGGGCGGCGATCTTGATGCCCGCGGGCTTCTTCCTGTCCGTGATCGGCCGCGACCCGGCCAAACCGTCCCGGCTGATCATCCTCCTCTGGCTGGGGGCGGCTTCCCTGACCGTCGGACTGGTGGCCGCCGGGGTCGGCCTGATCATCGCGGGGACGTGAGCACCGCCGACGAGCAGCTGACGGTGGTGGTGTCGGAAGGCCTCAGAGGCGGGACTCCTGCGGGATGAAGATCCACCCTGCGAGGTAGATCAGGAACTGCGGTCCGGGCAGCAGGATGCTGGCCACAAAGATGAGGCGGACGAGGTTCGGATTGAGGCCGAAGCGGTGGGCCAGGGCCGAGCACACCCCCGCAATCATCCGATCGTTCCGGGGGCGGGTCAGTGAGGTCATGGTCGAGTCGTCCTTCCTGGACGGTGTGTTCTGGATATCCGTTCCTACTGTGCGCCCTCGAGTCCATGCGGGGAACCGTTCTGCTGGCTCGGCCGGGGTGCGGGTCAGGGGCCGCCTCGTCGGTTCCCTGAGTCGTCACCGGGTTCGTCGCCACCCGGACTGACAGGATGAGCCGCATGTACGAGAACCAGCTGGATCTGCCGCTCGTCCACGCCGGGAAGGTCCGTGAGCTGTATTCGATGGGCGAGGACCGGTTGCTGATGGTGGCGACCGACAAGATCAGCGCCTTCGACTTCGTCCTGGAGTCGGTGATCCCCGACAAGGGTGTGATCCTGACCCAGCTCTCGCAATGGTGGTTCCAGAGGCTGGCGAGCCTGGTGCCCCACCACGTGGTCTCGGCCGAGGTGCCGGAAGCCGTACGGGGGCGGGCGGTGGTCTGCGAACGTCTGAGGATGATCCCGGTGGAGTGTGTCGCCCGCGGTTATCTGACCGGGTCTGGCTGGGTGGAGTATCGGCAGTCCCGGACGGTCTGCGGGCTGCCGCTGCCGGACGGGTTGGTGGACGGGTCCCGGCTGCCGGAGCCGATCTTCACCCCAGCCACCAAGGCCGAGCTGGGGGAGCACGACGAGAACGTGGACTTCGCCACCGTCGCCGCGTCCGTGGGGGAAGACATCGCCGTCGCGATCCGGGAACTGACCCTGGCCCTCTACCATATTGCGGAGGAGACGGCCAGGGACCGCGGGATCATCCTGGCCGACACCAAGTTCGAGTTCGGTCAACGAGACGACGGGACGATCGTGCTGGCCGACGAGGTGCTGACCCCGGACTCGTCCCGGTTCTGGGAGGCGTCGTCCTGGGCTCCGGGCGGGCCGCTGGAGTCGTACGACAAGCAGTTCGTCCGCGACTGGCTGCTGCACGACTCCGGCTGGGACCGCTCGTCCGACACGCCGCCGCCCCCGCTGCCCCCCGAGATCGTGGCCGCGACCCGGACCAAGTACGTGCAGGCGTACGAGCGGCTGACCGGGACCGCCATCGCCTCAGCTGGACCGCCAGAGGCCACCGGCCGGCCCGATAGGATCGGCTCATGGCACGAGTGGTGGTCGACGTGATGCCCAAGCCCGAGATCCTGGACCCGCAGGGCAAGGCGGTGACCGGGGCGATGGCGCGGCTCGGGTTCGCCGGCGTCTCCGTACGGCAGGGCAAGCGCTTCGAGCTCGAGGTCGAGGGCGAGCTGACCAATGATCGGCTGGCGCAGGTCCACCGGGCGGCTGAGACCCTGCTGGCCAACACGGTGATCGAGACTTTTGACGTACGGGTGGAAGCTGTCAACTCAGGCCCTTCGACAGGCTCAGGGAGCGGTTCGACAGGCTCAGGGAGCGGTTCGACCGGCCCAGGAAACGACTGATGGCTCCCCGGGTCGGTGTGGTCACCTTCCCCGGCTCGCTCGACGACTTCGACGCGCTGCGGGCGGTTCGGCTCAGCGGGGCCGAGCCGGTATCGCTCTGGCACGCCAGCGACTCCTTGGAGGACGTCCAGGCGGTCATCCTGCCCGGCGGATTCTCCTACGGCGACTACCTGCGGGCCGGGGCCATCTCGGCCTTCGCCCCGGTGATGAGCGAGGTCGTACGGGCGGCCCACGCTGGGATGCCGGTGCTCGGCATCTGCAACGGCTTCCAGATCCTCTGCGAGGCCCATCTGTTGCCGGGGGCCCTGATCCGCAACGACGTCCGCACCTTCGTCTGCCGGGACCAGGACCTGCGGGTCGAGTCGACGGACACCACCTGGACCTCGGACTTCACACTGGGCCAGCAGATCACCATTGTGCTGAAGAACGGTGAGGGCGGCTTCGTGGCCGACGAGGAGACCGTGGACCGGCTGGAGGGTGAAGGTCAGGTCGTCTTCCGTTATCTGAACGGCAACCCCAACGGCTCCTTCCGCGACATCGCGGGGATCTGCAACGACCGCGGCAACGTGGTCGGCCTGATGCCCCATCCCGAGCACAACGTCGACCCACTGACCGGGCCCAGCCAGGACGGCCGCCCCGTCTTCACGAGTGTGCTGAACTTCCTCTCCGCCCGGGTCTAACTGCCGGGACGTGACCACTAGCATGCGGCGCTGGGTGCTCCTGCTGGTCCTGCTGGCCGGGCTCTTCGCGGGCCTCCGTGGGGTCAGTGCGCTGGCCGAGCCAGCCGTCGCGTCCGAAGTCCGCACCGAGCGGGTGGTGGTGGTCGGGGTGACCGGTCGCAACCAGCTCAACGCCACCGACCGGCAGGTGCTCGGAGCGCACCTGGGCGCAGCCCAGGCCGGGGCGGTCTCGATCCGAGCGCGGGCGATCCCGGACTGCGCCGCCGCCGGCTGGACCACCCTGGGGGCGGGTCGACGGGCTGGGATCGCTGGACTCTGTGATCCCCAGGTCAGCAACGGGGTTGTCCTGGACTGGGCTGGCCGGACCGCCGCCGCGGCGGCCCAACGCGGAGACGCCCGGCTAGGCACCCTAGCCGGCTCGGTCGCCGGCTGCGTGGGAGCCGTCGGGCCGGGTGCGGCACTGGCCGCAGCCGACCCGGACGGAAGGGTGCCCGGTTACCGTACGGCTGAGCAGTTCGCCGCCGACGGGCTGAGCCTGACCTGCCCGATCACCCTGGTAGACGCCGGAGCCGACTCCGAGGCCATGATCACCGGGCTGGCGGCCGAGACCGACGTCACCATGATCGTGGCCGGGGTCGGGCCCGCCCCCGGCTCGGACGACCGCAGTCTGCAGCTCATCTACCGGCTCGGCGCCACCCAGCCCGGCTGGCTCACCTCCACCAGCACCCGGCGCGAAGGCATCGTCACCCTGACGGATCTGACCCGTACGCTGATCGACTTCTCGCCGGCCCGTCCGGGTGTCGCGCCCCTGGGCGTGGACGGTGCGCCCTTCGCCGTCGACCGCTCCGCGCTGACCGTCGACGGGGTGGGCGCCAAGCTTGCGTCCGTCGCTGCACTGTCGGACGCCATCCCGATCGCCTATCTCGGTCTCGGCGCGATGGGTGCGCTCCTCGTGCTGGTCAGCGCGGCTCTGGCCAGGGCGCAGCGTCGGCTCGAGCCGCTCAAGGTGATCGTCCTCTGCGGGGCCGCCCTGCCCACGGCGATGCTGCTGACCGGCTCGGTGCCGTGGTCGCAGAGCCGTACGCCGGAGGTGGCAGTTTGCCTGACAGTCCTGGGTTGGTGGTTGCTCACCGTCGGGGCGGTGCTGCTGGTCTCCCGGCTGGCCCGGATCGAGGTACCCACCGCTGCGGCGGCGGTCGCCGTGGCCGCCTTCACCGTCGACGCCGCCCTGGGCGGGCCGATGCAGCCGGGCTCACTGCTGAACTCCCGGCCGATCTTCGGACTGCGTTGGTACGGGTTCGGCAACAACACCTTCGCCGCGTACGCCGCCAACGCTCTGCTGCTCGCCGGCTACGTCGCCCACCGACTGCGAGCCACCGACCACCGCAGGCTCGCCGTTCTCGCCGTGGCCTCGATCGGCTTCGGGGTGGTGATCTGTGAGGGCTGGCCGTCGATGGGCAGTGACTTCGGCGGGGTGATCGCCCTGACCCCGCCCGTGTTGTGGCTGGTCCTGATGCTGTCCGGGGTCCGGCTGAGCGCAGTCCGGCTGCTCGCGGTGGGCACCTCGGCTGTGGTGGCCATCGGGGGAATCTCACTGCTGGACTGGCGTCGCGGACCGGACCGCCGCAGTCACCTCGGTAACTTCGTGCAACGGGTGATCGACGGCGATGCGGTCGACGTGGTGAGCCGCAAAGCGGTGGCGTCGGCCGAGACGATCTTCAGTGTGCCGGGCCTGGTGGCCGTGCTCTTCGGAGTGGTGGTCTGGGTATTCGCCTTCCGCCGGGTCGCTCCGATGCTGACGCCGGACTTCAGCACCGTACGGCCGACCCTGCTGGCCATCATGGCCACCGGGGTGCTGGGCACGGTGCTCAACGACGCCGGAATCTACGTCTGGCTGAGCGTTTCCGTCGTGACCGCCTTCGCGGTGGTCTGGTGGTGGCTGGACCGGTCCTCGCCGGTAGCGTGGTCTCGTGGCGGACACCGTTGAGCAGGCCTCCCAGACCCCCGAGAGCACCCAGCCGTGGTCCGAGCTCGGGCTGACCGCGGATGAATACGCCCGGATCTGGGAGATCCTGGGCCGGCGGCCGACCTCGTCGGAGCTGGCCATGTACTCGGTGATGTGGTCGGAGCACTGCTCCTACAAGTCCTCCAAGGTGCACCTGCGTCGCTTCGGCGAGCTGAGCCAGCAGACCCCGATCGGGGGGTTGCTGGCGGGCATCGGCGAGAACGCGGGCGTGATCGACGTCGGCCAGGGCTACGCCGTGACCTTCAAGGTGGAGTCGCACAACCACCCCAGCTATGTGGAGCCCTACCAGGGGGCGGCGACCGGGGTCGGCGGGATCGTCCGCGACATCCTGGCCATGGGTGCCCGGCCGATCGGCATCATGGATCCGCTCCGGTTCGGTCCGCTGGACGCCCCGGACACGGCCCGGGTGCTGCCCGGGGTCGTCGCCGGGGTCGGCGGCTACGGAAACTGTCTCGGCTTGCCCAACATCGGCGGCGAGGTCGTCTTCGACCGCACCTATCTGGGCAACCCGCTGGTCAACGCCTTGTGCATCGGGGTGCTGCGGCACGAGGATCTGCACCTGGCCAAGGCGACCGGTGCGGGCAACCTGGTGATCATGTACGGCGCGGCGACCGGTGGCGACGGCATCGGCGGGGCCTCGATCCTGGCCTCGGAGACCTTCGATCCTTCGACCGGCTCAGGACACGCGCCGAAGAAGCGCCCGGCCGTTCAGGTGGGTGATCCGTTCATGGAGAAGCTCCTGATCGAGTGCACCCTGGAGCTGTTCGCGGCCAAGATCATCACCGGCATCCAGGACTTCGGGGCGGCTGGGCTCTCCTGTGCGACGTCGGAGCTGGCGGCGGCCGGGGACGGCGGGATGCACGTCGACCTGGATCTCGTGGTGCTGCGCGACCCCTCGCTGAGCCCCGAGGAGATCTTGATGAGCGAGTCCCAGGAACGGATGATGGCGGTCATCCAGCCCTCGGACCTGGCTGAGTTCGTGGCCATCTGCGCCAAGTGGGACGTCGCCGCGGCGTGCATTGGTGAGGTGACGCCGGACGATCGGCTGGTGATCGACTGGCACGGGGAGACCGTGGTCGACGTGGACCCTCGTACGGTCGCCCACGACGGACCCGTCTACGACCGCCCGTACGCCCGGCCCGACTGGCAGGACGCGGTTCAGGCCGACGGCGTCGAGCACCTGCCCCGACCGATGACCGGTGACCAGCTGGCCCAGACCCTGCTGCTGATGGTCGGCTCCCCCAACCTGTGCGACAAGTCCTGGGTCACCGACCAGTTCGACCGCTACGTCCGCGGCAACTCCGTACTGGCCCAACCCGAGGACGCCGGGATGCTCCGGATCGACGAGCGGACCAACCTCGGCGTCGCCCTGGCCACCGACGGCAACGGCCGCTTCGCGCTCCTCGACCCGTACGCCGGCGCCCAGCTCGCGCTCGCGGAGGCCTACCGCAACGTGGCCGTCAGCGGTGCCCAACCGGTGGCGATCACGGACTGCCTCAACTTCGGCTCCCCGGAGGACCCGGCCGTCATGTGGCAGTTCACCGAGGCGATCCGCGGCCTGGTGGATGGCTGCCGCACGCTGGGCACCCCGGTGACGGGGGGCAACGTCAGCTTCTACAACCAGACCGGCAGCACGCCCATCCTGCCGACCCCGGTGGTCGGGGTGCTCGGGGTGATCGACGACGTGACCCGGCGTACGCCGGTCGGGTTCGCCGCCGAAGGCGATGCGGTCTTCCTGCTGGGCGACACCCGCGACGAGCTCGCGGGCTCGGCCTGGGCCGACGTGATCCATGATCATCTCGGCGGCCTACCGCCGGTGGTGGATCTCGATCATGAGCAGCGGCTGGCCTCGGTGATGATCGAATGCAGTCGACGCGGTCTGCTCAGCAGTGCTCACGACCTCGCCGACGGCGGTCTGGCGCAGGCCCTGGCGGAGTCATGCTTGCGCCGGGGGTTCGGGGTGTCAGTGGAACTGCCTGCGGACGGCGACCCGTTCGTGATGCTGTTCTCCGAAAGTGCGGGGCGGGTGCTGATATCACTTCCGGAACGCGCTCGGAGCGACCTCGACGAGCTCTGTGGCGATCTCGACATCCCGATGACCCGGATCGGACGGGTGACGGGCGTCGCGGATGCAGAGGTTTCGGTGGCCGGGCAGTTCAGCCTGCCGCTGGCCACGATCAGCCAGACCTGGTCGGCCACACTACCCGCCGTGCTCGCTGCCTGAGCGTCGTTTGGGCAACGAAGAGCCCCAGCGCCAGGGCGGGCTGTTCAGCCAACCTGCGGCGCTGGGGCTCGGTGCAGGACTACGACTTGAACGCGTCCTTGACGTCGTTGCCGGCGTCCTTGACGTGCTCGCCGGCCTGCTTGGCGCCAGCTCCGGCCTGGTCGGCCTGGCCTTCCGCCTGGAGGTCCGGGTTGTCCGTCTTGTCGCCAACGGCCTCCTTGGCCTTACCGGCCAGCTCTTCGGTCTTGTTCTGGATCTTGTCGCCCAAACCCATAGCTACTCCGTTCCGACGGGGCGGCTGTGCCGCTCGTCTCGTTGAGAATGTCTCACCCCCACCATAGGAGCATCGGAGTCTCCTAGGCTCGGGGGTATGACAATCTTTGATCAGGTAGCGGCTCAGCTGCCGGCCGTCTTGGCCGATCTCGAGGCTCTGGTGGCGATCGAGTCCGTCGGTGCCGACCCGGCTCGCTCGGACGAGGTGCGACGCAGCGCCGAGGCGGTCGCGGCCTTGATCACCGACCTGGGCTGTCCGGACGTACGCGTCGTCTCGTCCGCCGGCGGCGCGCCTGCGGTGATAGCCCGGTTCCCCGCGCCCGCCGGCCAGCCGACCGTCTGCCTGTACGCCCATCATGATGTCCAGCCGGTGGGCGATCCCGCGGACTGGGAGACGCCGCCCTTCGCCGCCACCGAGGTCGGCGGGCGGTTGTTCGGTCGAGGGACCGCAGACGACAAGGGGGGCTTCGCCGTCCACCTGGCCGCGTTGCGCGCGTTCGACGGGCGGCCGCCGGTCGGGGTGACCCTGTTCATCGAGGGTGAGGAGGAGATCGGTTCCCCGACCCTGGCCACGTTGTTGGCCGAGCACCACGAGGCTCTCGCGGCTGACGTCTACGTCATCGCCGACTCGACCAACTGGGCGGTCGGGCAGCCGGCCTTCACCACGTCGCTCCGCGGACTGGCGGACTGTGTGGTCGAGCTGCGCACCCTCGACCACGCGGTGCACTCCGGGGCGTTCGGTGGAGTGGTGCCCGACGCACTGACCAGCCTCTGTCGGCTGCTGGCTACGTTGCACGACGCGGAGGGGAATGTCGCAGTCAAGGGCCTGGCCGCCGCCCCGGGGCAGCTGCTGGACTATCCGGAGGACCGGTTGCGCGAGGACTCCGGGCTGCTGCCCGGGGTGGAGTACATCGGCACCGGATCGTTCGTGGAGCGGTTGTGGAGCAAGCCCGCCCTGTCAGTGATCGCGTTGGACGCGACCCCGGTCGATCGGGCGTCCAACACCTTGATCCCGTGTGCACGGGCCAAGATCAGCTTGCGGCTCGCGCCGGGAGACGACGCCGAGGCCGCGAGCGCCAAGCTGATCGAGCACCTGCGTGATCATGTCCCGTGGGGGGCCCAGCTGGAGATCAGGGCCGGGGACACGGGGGAGCCTGCGGTGATCGACTTCTCCGGGCCGTACGCCGACGCGGCCCGTGCCGCCTTCGCACAGGCCTGGCCGCGGGAGCCGGTCTTCATCGGTCAGGGCGGCTCCATCCCGATGGTGGCGGACTTCGCCGCGGCCTACCCGGAGGCCACCATCCTGGTCACCGCGGTGAGTGACCCGGACTCCCGGCCGCACGGAGCCAACGAGTCCCTGCACCTCGGCGACTTCGCCGCCGCCTGTCGGGCGGAAGCGGCCATGCTGGATGCCTTCAGCCGGTTGCCTTCCGCCCCCTGAGCCTGTTGACGGGCCCGAGCTTGTCGAGGGGGCTCCCCACCGGGTGATCTGTAACCTGGACTATCTTGACGTTGTTCTGACTTTGGGAGTCTAAGTCGGAATAAAGGGGCCGTCATTCCGACGTGCGGATCTCGAGTGTGAACGGCGGTTGGATGGGAGCGAATGCTGGTTGGCCGGCCCAGACGCAGCTGACCCGGCCATGGCGGCAGAAGTACCGGGGCGGTACGGCTGATGATCGCACCCTGAGTGCAGTGCAGGTGTCGTTGCCGCCCCGCATTGCCAACCGAGACTTCTGGTGTCTACCCGCACTCGCGGTGGAGATGGAGACCGGGCTGCAACAGATCGCTGCCCTCGACGCCATTCATGGCCAGCACCTCGCTGCCTTGGGGACACTTCTGCTGCGCACCGAGTCAGTTGCCTCGTCGAAGATCGAGCGGGTTGAGGCCAGTGTCGATGACTACGCTCGCGCCCTCTACGGCGCGAAGTCGAACACGTCTGCGGTCTCCATGGCCGACGCGACTGAGGCCCTCGATGTCTTGATTCACGCGGTAGACGGTGGTCAGGAGGTGACCCTCACGTCGATGCTGACCGCGCACCAGCTGCTGATGCGAAATGACCCGGCCGAGAGGGGATACGCCGGACGGCTGCGGGACATGCAGAACTGGATTGGGGGCAGCGACCACTCGCCCCGAAATGCTTTTTACGTCCCACCGCCTCCAGAGACCGTAGACGAATACCTCGACGACCTCGTGCTCTTCGCCAACCGGACGGACCTGCCAGTGCTGGTGCAGGCGGCCAGTGCGCACGCCCAGTTCGAGTCCATCCATCCGTTCACCGACGGCAACGGGCGCATTGGACGCGCACTGGTCAACACCATCCTGCGACGCCGTGGCGCGACGAGCCGGGTTGTCGTACCCCTGGCATCTGCCCTCGTCGCCCGACGAGATCACTATTTCGAGATCCTCGGCGATTATCGGCGTGGGCACCCCGAGATGATCATTGCTGCCTTCGCTGCCGCCTCGAACGTCGCCGCCCGAGAGTCCCGGGCCACGGCCGAACGGATCGCGGCCTTCCCCGACGACGTGAGACGTGTAGTCGGGACGCTTCGGGCAGGCAGTGCCACGAGTCGACTTGTGGGGGAACTTACGGCACACCCGGTGTTCTCCGCTGAGGAGGCCGAAGTGCTCGTGGGCGGATCGACGAGCGGCGTGTACGCCGCGATCGCTCGGCTGGCCGGTGTCGGCGTGCTGCGGCCGTTGAGCGATCGAAAGCGGAACCAGGTCTGGGGTGTGGCCGCCATGCTCGACGAACTCGAAGACCTGGGCCAACGGATAGCTGCCGCGGCGCGTAGCTCCGCCTGACCTCGGTGCTCTTCGTCGAACACGACCCTTCCTGGGCGGTAGCCAGCGTCAGGCTTGATTGGCCGGAATCGCGTCACCGGGCGGCACCGGCATCGTCTCCAGGAACTGTCGGTGACCCTCGGGCAGCACCTCCCAGAACCGCTGGTAGAGCCCGAGCCGTACGTCGGCCGGCAGCTCCCCGAAGCAGCGCAGCCGGGTCAGACCGCCGTCGGGATAAACGTCGAGACGAAGGTGCGTCGCCGGGCGGCGGGTGTCGACCAGGAAGCGGTGCCGGGTGTCGACCAGCACCGGCGTCCTGGCCACCACGTCCCACCAGGCGTCCGGGTCGTCGATCGGACCCAGGCTGTCGTCAGCCACCTGCACCCGTACCGCACCGGGGGCGTTGCCGATGAAGTAGGAGGTGTCGACCTCGATCATCGTCGGCTCGCCACGGGCAGCGAGCTTGAACCTGGCCCAGTCGTTGCCCGGTCCGCGTCGCCGGGCGTTCTCCCAGCCTTCACCCATCAGCCGGGCCCGACTGGACAGGAGCAGGTTCTCCGGGGTGGAGTAGAAGGCGTCCGAGGTGCTCAGCAGCCGGCCACCGTTCTCCAGGGCCAGCAGGTCGAGCGTGGTGGTCAGGTAGCGCGGGTCGAGCACGACCTCACCGTGCACCCGGAAGCGGGCCACCCCGCCATCGGGATAGATGCTCAGCCGGATGTGGGTCCAGCGACGAGGGTCGTCGACCTCGTAGTGGTTCTCGGTGTCACCGTCGCAGGGTGACTTCTCGACCAGCGTGATCCAGGGCACCTGCGCGAGCTTGTCCGCCGTCGGATAGCCCTCGATCGAGGTGGCCTCCACCGACACGTACGGCGGGTAGTTGCCCCTGAAGAAGGCGGTGTCCACCACCACCCCGTGCACGATGCCCGGCACCCCGAGCCGGACCACGGCCCAGTCGTGGCCGGGCTCGCGCCGCCGCCGGGTCTCCCAGCCGTCGTAGACCTTTCCGGTGTGGCCGAAGTCCGCGATCGCGTGGGTGGCCGGGAGGGGCATGATCAAGTTCTGCCGCGGCGCGAACAGCTCGTCGTTCGCGCTGAGCACGCTGCCGGCCAGGTCGCGGGAGGCCAGGTTCGGATAGTCGGTGAAGGAGGGCATGATCACGAATCCGTACGGGAGAGCAGTGTGCCCTGCGGTTGGTCGTCGACCCGCCGGCCACGCAGGTAGGTAGCCCGGACGACGCCGTCGAGGGTGCGACCGTCGTACGGGGTGATCGGGTTGCGGTGCCGGAGCGCGGCAGCCTCGACGGTCCAGGTGTCATCGGGTGCGAAGACCGCCAGATCAGCGCTGTTCCCGACGGCGATCCTGCCCTTCCCGCGCAGGCCGACGAGGTTCGCCGTGCCGGTGGCCATCCAGTCGACGACGTCCGCCAGGCTGTGGCCGCGTCGCCGGGCCTCGGTCCAGACCAGCGACAGGCCGAGCTGCAGCGAGGAGATCCCGCCCCAGGCGGCTCCGAAGTCGCCCTCGTCGAGCAGCTTGAGGTCGATCGTCGACGGGGAGTGGTCGGAGACGACGACGTCGATCACCCCGTCGGACAGGGCCTGCCAGAGCTCGCCGGCGTTGGCGGCGTCGCGTACGGGCGGGCAGCACTTGAACTGGGTCTGGCCGTCCGCGATCTCCTCCGCCGCCAGGGTCAGGTAGTGCGGACAGGTCTCCACGGTGAGCCGTACGCCGTCGGCCTTCGCCGCGATGATCTCGGGCAGGGCCTCGGCGCTGGACAGGTGCACGATGTGGGTGCGGCAGCCGGTCACCCGGGCCGCCGCGATCACGGTGGAGATCGCGGCGTTCTCCGCCGCCGGCGGTCGGGACGCGAGGAACTCGGCGTAGTGCGTGGTGTGCGGCTTGGCGTGGGCCGCGATCACCGTGGGATCCTCGGCGTGCACGATCAGCAGCCCGTCGAAAGCGGAGATCTCGACCATCGCGGTCCCGAGCTGGGCGGGCGTCAGCGGCGGGAACTCCGGCACCCCGGAGTCGAGCAGGAAGCACTTGAACCCGTAGACACCGGCGTCGTGCAGCTCGGCGAGGTGCCCGAGGCTGTCCGGCACCGCCCCGGCCCAGAAGCCCACGTCGACGCGGCACTGGCCCTCGGCCGATGCCCGCTTCATGGTCAGGGCCTCGGCACTGGTCGTCGCCGGGATGGAGTTGAGTGGCATGTCGAGGATGGTGGTCACCCCGCCGGCGGCCGCGGCCCGGGTCGCGGTGGCGAAACCCTCCCACTCCGTACGCCCCGGCTCGTTGACGTGCACGTGGGTGTCGACCAGACCGGGGATCAGCACCTCGTCGGCGTCCAGGGTCAGGGTGGGCAGGCCAGCGGCGCTGGGGCCAGGGTCCCTGACGGCTTCGACGGCTTCGACGGCTTCGATCCGGCCCTCGCGGACCACCACCCGCCGGAGACCGATCCCGTCCTCGGTGATGGCGTTGCCCACGATCACCAGCTCCACGTCGCTCATCCGAGCCATTCTCTCGCGATGCGTCCGCCCACGGCGCTCAGCAGGGGCCGCGCCCGAGCCATGCTGCGCTCGAGGTCGGGTTCGAGGGCGGACAGGGGATAGGCCGCCACGATCCCGGCCTGGGCCAGCCGGATCGGGCCCAGCTCGTTGCGCCCGGCGACGGCCACCACCCGTACGCCGGCCCGGGTCGCCGCCCGCGCGACCCCGACCGGAGCCTTGCCGGCCAGTGACTGCGCGTCGAGACAACCCTCACCGGTGATCACCAGATCGGCACCCGCCAGCTTGGCCTCGAAGTCGATCAGATCGAGGACCAGGTCGATCCCCGGGCTGATGGCGGCGTCGAGCAGGGCCACCGCTCCGAAGCCGGTGCCCCCCGCCGCGCCGGCCCCGTCCCGGAAGGTCTCGTCGCGGCCCTCGCTGGAGGCCACGAACTCGGACCAGGTGGTGAGGCCCCGTTCGAGCGCAGCCACCTGCTCCGGGGAGGCGCCCTTCTGCGGTCCGAAGACCGACGCCGCGCCATCAGGGCCGAGCAGCGGCAGGTCGACGTCGCTGGCCACGATCACCTTTGCCGATCCGAGCCTGGCGCGCAGTGGCGTCAGGTCCAGGCTGACGAGGTCGACCAGCGCCGCGCCGCCTCGCGGGAGATCGCGCCCGGCCCCGTCGCGCAGGCGTGCCCCGAGCGCCTGGGCCATTCCGGCGCCGCCGTCGGTCGAGGCGCTGCCGCCGAGCCCGAGGACGATCTCGGTGGCACCGCGGTGCAGGGCGTCAGCGATGACCTGACCCAGCCCGTAGGTGGAGGCGGTCAAGGGTTCGGCTCGCCCGCCGGGCAGCAGTTCCAGCCCGACCACCCCCGCGAGCTCGATCACGGCGCGGGGGCCGAGCACGGCGTACGCGGCCGGCACCGGTCGCCCGGTCGGCCCCTCGGCCTCGACGACGACCCGGGTGTAGCCCGCGCTCACCGCGGCGCTCACCGTGCCGTCCCCCCCGTCGGCGACGGGCAGCTGGATCAGCTCCAGACCCGGGAGAGCCGAGGACATGCCGGCGGCCACGGCGGCAGCGACCTCGGCCGCAGTCAGGCAGCCCTTGAACTTGTCCGGCGCCAGCACCACACGTTGCACCATCAGCTCGTCGGTCCCCCTGAACGCGGCCGCGCCGCAGGATGCGGACGGGATGGCTCGCAGCCTAGGCCTCCGGCCACCCGGGCGCTTGGACACGCCAGGTGGAAACGCACCCTCGTCTTGTCGGGGTAACGCAAGGGTGCGAATATCAGGGCGTGACCGAGACCCCCGCTCAGACCATCGCCTATCCAGCCCCTGGGGCACGGGCGAGTCGCAACGGTCTCGACAGCATCGCGCCGCACGTGATCGTGCTCTTCGGGGCCACCGGTGATCTGTCGCGCCGCAAGCTCATCCCCGGTCTCGCGCACCTGGCGCTGTCGGCCCTGGCCCCCGACATCCAGGTCATCGGGACCTCCCTCGAGGACTACACCGAGGAGTCCTTCCGCACCTTCGCGAAGCAGGCGGTGACGGAGTTCAGCCACCACATCCTGACCGACGAGCAGCGCGACCTGTTCGTCGAGCGGCTCAGCTACGTCCCGCAGTCCGCCGGGCCGGCGGGTCTGGCCGCCGCGGTGCAGGCCGCCGAGGACAAGCTGGGCGGTCCGGTCGGCCGGCTGCATTACATGAGCGTGCCCCCCGCCGCAGCGCCCGCCGTGATCCGCACCCTGCGGGAGGCCGACCTGGTGGATCGCTCGCGGGTCATCATGGAGAAGCCGTTCGGCACCGACCTGGCCAGCGCCATCACCCTGAACGACCAGGTGCACGAGACCTTCGACGAACGACAGATCTTCCGGATCGACCACTTCCTCGGCAAAGAGGCGGCTCAGAACATCCTGGCCTTCCGCTTCGCCAACGGGCTGTTCGAGCCCATCTGGAACCGCAACTTCATCGACCACATCCAGATCGACATCCCCGAGACGCTGGGTCTGGACCGCCGGGCCGGCTTCTACGAAGCGACCGGGGCGTACAAGGACATGGTGGTCACCCACCTGTTCCAGGTGCTGGCCTTCGTGGCGATGGAACCGCCCACCGCGCTGGAGCCCCGGGCCATCAGCGAGGAGAAGAACAAGGTCTTCCGCTCCATGCTGCCGCTCAACCCGAACGAGGTCGTCCGTGGTCAGTACAGCGGCTACCGCAACGAGGAGGGGGTCGCCCGGGATTCCGACACCGAGACCTTCATCGCTCTGAGAGCGGGGATCGACAACTGGCGCTGGGCCGGCGTACCGTTTTACTGCCGGACCGGGAAGCGGTTGGCCGAAGGTCAACGGATCATCTCGATCGCCTTCAAGGAGGCGCCCAAGTCGATGTTCCCCGGGGGCTCTGGAGTCGGCGCCTCCGGTCCGGACCACCTCACCTTCGACCTGGCGGACGAGTCCAAGGTGTCGCTGTCGTTCTACGGCAAGCGACCCGGACCCGGCATGAAGCTCGACAAGCTGAGCATGCAGTTCTCCACCCAGGAGACCGACCGGGCCGGGGATGTGCTGGAGGCCTACGAGCGGCTGATCATGGACGCCATGCGGGACGACCACACCCTGTTCACCACCGCCGAGGGCATCGAGAGCCTGTGGGAACGCTCCGAGCCGCTGCTGCAGAACCCACCCCAGGTGAAGCCGTACGCCCCGGGTTCCTGGGGGCCGAACGCGATCCACCAGCTGGTCGCCCCGCACGCCTGGCGGCTGCCCTTCGAGCGGACCTGGCGGACCAAGAGACCCGAGTAGGGCCCTCGGCCCGCTACCCGTCGGAGGGGGGGCCTGCGCGGGGGTCTGTCGGTTTCGCAGGTATACCTGGGAAACGTTCACTTTGCGGGCGATATATCCCGGGTAAAGCGCGCAGTCACCGCGCAGAGTGGGGCCGATTCCGGACCGGTGGCGCTCGGAACCGACCCACTCGTACGCCGCAACTCACCCGTCACGAAGCGACGGTGGGCCGGGGGGCAGCGCCGCTCCGACCTGGTCGGGATGGTTGGTCGCATCCTCGACCTCGCCCACCAGCTCCTCGATGATGTCCTCCAGGAAGAGCACCCCGGTCGCGACCCCGTGGGCGTCGACCGAGCGGGCCAGGTGCGACCCCGTACGCCGCATCGCCGCCAGCGCATCCTCCAGGTCCGCGTCACGCAGCACCGTGCCCAGCCGCCGGATCCGCTTCGCCGGGATGGGTTGGTCGGCCGCCTCCGCGTGGGTCAGGTCCATCACGTCCTTGAGGTGCAGGTAGCCCGTCGGCGCACCGTCGGGGCTGCCCAGGATGTAGCGGGAGAACCCGTGCTGGGCCACCATCTGCTGGACCTGCATCGGGGTGGCCGAGTCCAGCAGGCCGACGATCTGCCGCCGGGGGACCTCGACGTCGCGAACCTTCTTGGCCGTGAACTCGAAGGCGGCCGTGAGGGCCCCGGTGCGGTCGTCGAGCACTCCCTCCCGCGTCGACTGCTCGACGATGCCCGCCACCTCGTCGAGGGTGAACGCGCTGGTCGCCTCGTCCTTCGGCTCCACCCGGAACCCGCGCAGGATGAGGTTGGCGAGACCGTTCAGCACGAAGATCGCCGGCTTGAAGATCCGGGCCAGCATCACCAGCGGCGGGGCGAGCAGCAGGGCGGCCCGGTCCGGGACCGAGAAGGACAGGTTCTTGGGCACCATCTCGCCCAGGACCACGTGCAGGAAGGTCACCAGCGCCAGCGCCACCACGAACGCGATCGCGTTGATCGCGCCCGACGCGAGGCCGGTCAGGCCCAGGGGGATCTCGAGCAGGTGGTGGATGGCCGGCTCGGAGACGTTCAGGATCAGCAGCGAGCAGATCGTGATGCCGAGCTGGCTCATGGCCAGCATCAAGGTCGCGTGCTCCATCGCCCACAGGGTGGTCGCCGCCGATCGGCTGCCCTGCTCCGCCTGGGGTTCGATCTGGGACCGGCGCGCCGAGATCACCGAGAACTCCGCACCCACGAAGAACGCGTTGATGCCCAGCAGGACGACGAGCCAGATCAGCCCGGGGACGAACTCAGCCATGGTCGGCCTCCGTGTCCGGGGTGTAGCGGAGCCGGTCGACCCGGCCCCCGTCGACCCGCTCGACCCGGAGCACCCCGCCGGCCAGGTCGACCTCGTCGCCGACCTCGGCGAAGCGGTCGAGCTCGTCGACCACGTAACCGCCGACGGTGTCGTAATCGTGGTCGTCGGGGACCGTGATACCGGTCCGTTCCTGCAGCTCGTCGGGCCGCAGATCGGCGTCGAAGGTGACGGACCTGCCGCGGCGGATCACCCCCAGCTGAGCCCGGTCGTGCTCGTCGCGCAGCTCACCCACCAGCTCCTCGACCAGGTCCTCCAGGGTGACCATGCCCGCGGTGCCGCCGTACTCGTCGTTCAGGATCGCGATCTGGAAGCCGTCTCGGCGCAGCAGCCCCAGCAGGGTGTCGACCCCCATCGACTCCGGCACCCGGAGGACGTCGGCCTTCAGCTCGTCCACGGTGGTGCTGCGGAGCGACTCGGGATCGAGGGCGAAAGCCTGCTTGACGTGCACCACGCCCCGGATGTCGTCGGCGTCCTCACCGATCACCGGGAACCGGGAGAACCCGGTCCGCTGGGACATGGCCAGCACGTCGTCGGCGGCGGCCGTGTGGGCGATCTTCGCCATCCGTACGCGAGGGGTCATCACGTCGGCAGCCGAGTGGTCGCTGAAGCGGAGCGTACGACTGAGCAGAGTCGCGTGATCCTGGTCCAGGATGCCCTCCAGGGCGGAGCGGCGGACCAGCGAGCTGAGCTCCTCGGCCGACCGGGCCCCGGACAGCTCCTCCTTCGGCTCCACCCCCAGCCGGCGGATGATCGCGTTGGCGGTGTTGTTGAACAGGGCGATCAGCGGTCGGAAGACAGCGGTGAACACGGTCTGGAAAGGAACGACGACCTTCGCCGTCTGCCGGGGCAGGGCGATGGCGAAGTTCTTGGGCACCAGCTCACCGATGACCATCGAGAACAAGGTGGCAAGCAGCAGAGCCACCACGGTGCCGACCACCGGCACGGCGGTCGTCGACAACCCCAGAGCGGCGAGCGGGCCGACCAGCAGGGCGCTCACGGCCGGCTCGAAGGTGAACCCCGTCAGCAGGGTGGTCAACGTGATGCCCAGCTGGGCGCCCGAGAGGTGCGTCGAGGTGATCTTCAGGGCCTTGATCGTGGACGCGAGCCGGGTCTCGCCCCGTTCCTGCCGGGCTTCCAGATCGTGCCGGTCCAGGTTGACCAGGGCGAACTCGGCGGCGACGAAGCAACCCGTGCCCACCGTCAGGATCAGGCCGACGCCGACCATCAACCACTCGAACAACACCAGCTCCACCTTCGACGTCAGGTGGCTCACGATATCCGGTGCGGAAAAGGACCCTGAATCCGCGTGGCGCAGGGGCCTCAGCCGACCCGGCGGTCCGCGAGAGCAGTGAGGCGAGCCAGATCGACCCCGGTCAGCCGGGTCACCTCCTCGGGGCTGACGGCGCCACAGTGCACCCCGCGGAGCAGGAACCCGGCCAGGGCCTGCGCGGTCGCCGGCTCGTCCATCACCCCACCCTCGGTGCCGTTGAGGTAGGTGCCGAGCCGAGCCCCGATCCGGGCCAGCCCGGTGCGGAAGAACAGGTAGGTGCTGAGGAAGCGGGTCGGGAGCTGGGCCGGGTGCAGGTCCCAGCCCTGGTAGTATCCGCGACCGAGGGAGCGTTGGACCAACCGGGCGTGCAGAGCCCAGGCCGCGTGCACGTGCTCGCGATCGCCGACCGGAACGATGTTGGTCGACCCGTCGCTGACCCGGACGCCGGTGCCGGCCGCGGCCAGCTGCATGACGGCCTTGGCGTGATCCGCCGCTGGGTGGTCCATCGCCTGGAAGCCGCCGGAGATCCCCAGGGCGGCGGTGTAGTCGTACGTCCCGAAGTGCAGGCCGGTGCAGCGGCCGGCGGCGGCGTGCAGCATCGTCGCGACCCCGGCCGCCCCGTCGGCGAGCAGGATCGCCTGCGGGGTCTCGACCTGGATCTCGAACCGTAGCACCTCCGCGTCGAGCCCGTACGCCTGCTCGAGCCGCCCGCAGACGTCCACCATCGCGCGGACCTGGTCGGCCGAGGTGACCTTGGGCAGGGTGACCACCCAGTTCGGGGGCAGCGGGCCGGCCGCGAGGACGGCGCCCAGCACCAGGTCCAGGGTGCGGAGGCCGCGTCGCCGGGTGCCCCCTTCCAGGGACTTGAACCGGATGCCCAGGAACGGGGGGGCGGTGCCCGCTGCCACCATGGCGGCGATGGCCAGCCCGGCGGCCACGGCGTGCCGGTCCTCGTCCGCGTCCGAGCGGGTGCCGTAGCCGTCCTCGAGGTCGACCCGGAGGTCCTCGATCGGCTCGCGGTCGAGCTTGGTCAGCACGGCGGGCCAGACCGTGCGTACGGCGTCGAGATCCAGCCCGGCCACCCGGGCCAGATCGTCGGCCCCGGGAGCGTGCTGGGTCAGCGATGCCGCCGCGGCCTGACCCCACTGCGCGACCAGCTCGGGGTGGCAGCGGTCGGCGGGGACGTAGACGGTGTGCACCGGCTGGCGGTCGACCCGGTCCCCGGGATAGCGGGAGATGCGAGCCGCGTCGGCCTGCGCCAGCTGGTCGTCGACGGCGGACAGGTCCTGCTCGGTGAGGGCGAGGGGGACAGACATGCCGGCGCTCAGCTCGCTCGGAACGAGGTGTCGTCGACCACACCCTTGGTGATCACGAAGCACGAGTAGGGCCTGGCGTCCGAGGTCTGCACCACCGCGTACGCGCTCTGGGCGAGGTCGTAGAACGCAGTGCGTTCCACCGGGTCCAGCGCCACGGCCCGCCCTTCGGCCTCCTGCAGGGCCTGGGCCATCATCCGGTGGGCTTCGAACTCGGCACCACCGTCGGAGTCCGGGACCATCCTGAAGGCCGCTGGCGCCACGAAGTCGTCGACCGGGAGCAGCTGCAGGATCGCGGCGGCGGCCACCGTGGTGTCGACCCCGGCCAGGGGGTGGACCCGACCGTGCCGGGCGAGGGCCGGATAGTTCCGGTCCACGATGGCGATCCGGTCACCGTGACCCATCGCGGCCAGGGTGAACAGCAGCTCCGGGGTGATCAACGGCGGCAGGGCTTTCAGCATGTCCGCATTCTGTCAGCGAAGCGTCGGCAGGGCGGGTTCGACGCCGACGCAGTCACCCGCACCCGCAGCCGCAGCCGCAGCAACCCTCGGGCCCAACATTCTGGTTTTGACTCTCCGGTGGCGCTCGGGGGCTGCGTGTCGCGGCGTTTCGCCCAGACCGGTGTCGCAAAACCAGAATTCGTCCCGGGGTCAAGCACGCTCGAGCAGGGTGCGGCTGGCCTGCTGGACCTCGTGGGTCAGCAGGTCCTCATCCAGGCTCACCAGGCGATCCTGCTCGACCACCGGCACCCCGTTGACCAGCAGCAGTTCCAGCGGGGGCTGGCTGCCGAGCACCAGGGCTGCGACGGGATCGACGACGTCGATGTGCGGGAGGGTGTCCAGTCGCCAGACGGCGACGTCGGCGAGTTTGCCCACCTCGAGCGATCCGATCTCGTCGGACCGGCCGAGCACCCGGGCGCCGCCCATGGTGGCCAGGTCGACGGCGTCCCGTACGGTCATCGCCTGCGGCCCACCCCTGGCCCGAGCGAACAGCAGGGCGTGCCGCAGCTCCTCCCACAGCCCGGCAGCCTCGTTGGACGCCGCGCCGTCGACCCCGAGACCCACCGCGATGCCGGCGTCACGCATGTCTCGGACCCGGGCGATGCCGGCCCCGAGGCGGGCGTTGGAGGACGGACAGTGCGCGGCGCTCGTTCCGGTGGCGGCCATCTTGGCGATCGAGGCGTCATCGAGGTGGACGGCGTGGGCGTACCAGACGTCCGGGCCCAGCCAACCCACGCTCTCCATGTACTCGACCGGGGTCTGATCGAAGCGCTCCCGGCAGAAGTCCTGCTCGTCGATCGTCTCGCACAGGTGGGTGTGCAGCCGTACGTCGCGCTCCCGGGCCAGCTCGGCTGACGCGCGGAGCAGGTCCGGGGTCACCGAGAACGGCGAGCAGGGAGCCAGGGCAATCCGCAGCATCGAGTCGTACGACGGGTCGTGGTGCTCGTCGATGGCCGCGGCCGAGGCGGCGAGGATCGCGTCCAGATCCTCCACCACGTGGTCCGGGGGCAGCCCGCCGGAGCTCTGGCCCAGGTCCATCGAGCCCCGCGTGGGGTGGAACCGGAGACCGACCGTACGAGCCGCGGCGATCTCGGCCCCCAGCAGGTCACCGCCGCCTTGCGGGAAGACGTAGTGGTGGTCGGTGGAGGTGGTGCAGCCGGTCTTGGCCAGCCAGGCCAGGGCACCGGTGGCGGCCGTCCGGGTGAGCTCAGCGTCCAGCTGACCCCAGACCGGGTAGAGCGTGGTCAACCACTCGAACAGGGTGCCGTCGACGGCGAGCCCGCGGGTGATCCACTGGTAGAGGTGATGGTGGGTGTTGACCAGACCCGGGGTGACCAGACAGCCGTTGGCGTCGATCCGTCGGCCGTCGAGCCTCGTTCCCTGGAGCTCGTCCGGGGCCGGGCCGTCTCCGACCGCGACGATGCGGTTGCTGTCCAACACGACGTGCCCAGAGGGGAACTCCGTCCGATCGCCATCACAGGTGAGCACGTGGGCTCGTTCGATGATGATCATGGTCGAAGTCCTCCCCAGGACGATCGTGCGGACTCAGACAGTGAGGATGGTGTGGGGGCCCAGGCGGTTGGATGGGACCCAAGGCTTGAGGGGGAATGACCCGTCTTCAGACTGACCCAACGGGTGTCTTGCTATGGATCTGTCTTCCTTCTCGAACCGCACGCACCGGTGGTCGGCGTGACCTTATAGGAGCTTGTCGAAGAGTCCCGTCACTGTCTTGTCCGACCGACCGGCGGTGCGTGTCACCCGTATCCGTTTCCGCGAAGGGATGGCTCGACCCACGATGCCAAACAACACATCCAAAGCCAACACCACCCAGCGACCCCACGTCGAGGTTGTCGAGGTGATCGGCGGAGTCGACACCCACGCCGACACCCACACCGTCGCCGCGCTCGACCAGGTCGGCCGCCTCCTCGGCCACACCACCTTCCCCGCCACCAAGCACGGCTACCACGACCTGCTCGATTGGCTCCACCAACACGGCCCGCTGACCCAGGTCGGAGTCGAAGGCACCGGATCGTACGGCGCCGGACTCAGCACCCACCTCAGCGCCGCCGGGATCGTCGACGCCGAGAACGCCGCCCGCGCGGTCCTCGCCGGCACCGCCACCGCCACACCCAAGTCCCACACCGGCATCGTCGAGGCCATCCGCAGCCTTCACGCCGCCCGCAGAGGCGCGGTCAAAGCCCGCACCGCCGCGATCAACCAGTTCAAAGCCGCCATCATCAACGCACCCACCCAGCTGCGTGAGCAGCTGAGCGCCCTCACCCACCGCCGCCAGCTCGACACCGCGACCCACTTCCGACCCGGCGACCTCACCGAACCCACCCACGCCACCAAACAAGCCCTCCGCGCCCTGGCCCGCCGGATCAGCTTCCTCGACACCGAGATCACCACCGCCAACACCGACCTGAAAACCCTCACCGACACCGCAGCACCGCACTTGGTCGCCGAGCCAGGCATCGGCCCCGACACCGCCGCCCAACTCATGATCACCATCGGCGACAACCCCAGCCGGCTCACCTCCGAGGCCTCCTTCGCCGCCCTCTGCCGCGTCAGCCCCGTCTCCGGCTCCTCCGGCAAGACCAACCGGCACCGCCTCAACCGCGGCGGCGACCGCCAAGCCAACCGGGCCCTCCACATCATCACCCTGTCCCGGATGCGCTACGACGAACGGACCCGGAACTACGTCACCCACGCCAAAACCCGAGGCAAGAACACCAAAGAAATCATGCGGCAACTCAAACGCTACCTAGCCCGCAGCATCTACAAACTCGTCATCGAAAACACCCCAGCCGAACCCGCTTGACATCCATAGGAGCATCCTTAGCGGGCTCTCTCAGGTTGACGTCCTCGGCCTCTGACCTTGACCGTGGGCGTCGTCGAGCCGTTCCGAGCGGGATAGCATGAGGCAGTGCCAGGAGCTGACGGTCTGCTGAACCACGATCTCGATCCGCACGACCGGGGGCCTCAGGACGCGTGCGGCGTCTTCGGGGTCTGGGCACCGGCGGAAGAGGTCGCCAAACTCACCTATTTCGGACTCTACGCGCTGCAGCACCGCGGCCAGGAGTCGGCGGGCATCGCGGTCAGCCGAGGGTCGCAGATCGTCGTGTTCAAGGACATGGGTCTGGTCTCGCAGGTCTTCAACGAGGCCACCCTGGAGTCCCTCGCCGGCGGCCACCTCGCGATCGGCCACTGCCGCTACTCCACCACCGGGGCCAGTGTCTGGAAGAACGCGCAGCCCACGTTCCGCTCCACCGCCACCGGCAGCTTGGCGCTGGGTCACAACGGGAACCTGACCAACACCCTGGAGCTGCAGAGCTGGCTGGGGGAGCGGGACGACTCGTCCGAGTCCTTGGTGCCGGGAGCCCTGTCCAACGAGGCCACCACCGACACGTCCTTGGTCACCGCCCTGATGGCCACCTTCCCGGGGCTGAGCACCGAGGAAGCGGCGATGGAGGTGCTGCCCCGGTTGCGCGGCGCCTTCTGCCTGGTCTTCATGGACGGTGAGACGCTATACGCCGCCCGCGACCCGCAAGGCATCCGCCCGCTGGTGCTCGGCCGGCTGGAACGGGGCTGGGTGGTGGCCAGCGAGACCGCAGCGCTGGACATCGTCGGCGCCTCCTTCATCCGGGAGATCAACCCGGGCGAGCTGATCAGTGTCGACGCCGACGGTCTGCGCAGCCGGAGCTTCGCCACCCCGGAGCCCAAGGGCTGCCTGTTCGAGTACGTCTATCTGGCCCGGCCCGACACCATGATCTCCGGTCGCCGGCTGCACTCCGTACGGGTGGAGGTGGGCCGGACCCTGGCGAAGGAGTTCCCGGCCGACGCCGATCTGGTCATCCCCGTGCCGGAGTCCGGTACCCCGGCCGCCATCGGCTACGCCGAGCAGTCGGGGATCCCGTACGGCCAGGGGCTGGTCAAGAACTCCTACGTGGGCCGGACCTTCATCCAGCCCAGCCAGACCATCCGGCAGCTGGGGATCCGGCTGAAGCTCAACCCGTTGCGGGACGTGATCGCCGGCAAGCGCCTGGTGGTGGTCGACGACTCGATCGTGCGAGGCAACACCCAGCGTGCGCTGATCCGGATGCTGCGGGAGGCGGGCGCGGCCGAGATCCACGTCCGGATCTCCTCGCCGCCGGTCAAGTGGCCCTGCTTCTACGGCATCGACTTCGCGTCCCGGGCCGAGCTGATCGCCACCGGTCTGAACTCCGACGAGATCTGCCGGTCGATCGGGGCCGACTCCCTCGGCTACGTCTCCCTGGACGGTCTGGTGGCGGCGACCGAGGTGGGCGTCGACGCCCTCTGCCGGGCCTGCTTCGACGGGGTCTATCCGATCGAGCTCCCCCTCAGCGAGCGACTGGGGAAGTCGGTGCTCGAGGATGCCACCCGGACCGACGTCGGCGGACTCGCCACCGCGGTCATCGGGGTCGGTGCAGCCGACGCCCTCAGCCGGCCATGACCGGGTCAGGGAGCGAAGGTCCCACCACCTACGCCGCGGCCGGTGTCGACATCGCAGCCGGGGACCGCGCGGTCGAGCTGATGAAGGAGTCGGTGGCCAAGACCCGCCGGCCGGAGGTGGTGGGCGGGCTCGGGGGCTTCGCGGGTCTGTTCGACGCCAGTGCCCTGGCTCGGATGGATCATCCGGTGCTGGCCACCTCGACCGACGGGGTCGGCACCAAAGTGGCCATTGCCCAGGCGATGGACCTTCACGACACCATCGGCTTCGACCTGGTCGCGATGGTGGTCGACGACCTCGTGGTGTGCGGGGCCGAGCCGCTGTTCATGACCGACTACATCGCCTGCGGCCGGGTCGTCCCGGAGCGGATCGCCACCATCGTCAAGGGCATCGCGCAGGCGTGTGCCGAAGCCGGCTGTGCCCTGCTGGGCGGTGAGACCGCCGAGCACCCCGGTCTGCTCGCACCAGACGAGTACGACCTCGCCGGCGCCGCCACCGGGGTGGTCGAGCACGACCTGATCCTGGGCGCGGACCGGGTGCGACCCGGCGACGTGGTGCTGGCCATGGAGTCCTCGGGCCTGCACGCCAACGGCTATTCGTTGGTGCGGCACGTGCTGACGCGGGCGGGCTGGGCGTACGACCGGCACGTCCCCGAGCTGGGCCGCTCCGTCGGCGAGGAGCTGCTCGCCCCGACCCGGATCTACGCCCGGCACTGCCTGGCCCTGATCGAGACGGTGACGGTGCACGCGATCAGCCACATCACCGGAGGTGGGATCGCCGCCAACCTCGCCCGGGTCATCCCCGCTGGCTGCGAGGTCAGGATCGACCGGACCAGCTGGCAGCCCGCCCCGATCTTCACCCTCCTCGCCCGCCTGGGTGCCGTGGCGCAGCTCGACGCGGAGGCGACCTGGAACCAGGGCGTGGGCATGATGGCAGTGCTGCCGGCCGACTCGGTCGATGCTGCAGTCCGGCTGCTCGCCGGTCGTGGCCTGCGGGCCTGGGTGTGCGGGTCGGTGGCGCCGGCGGGTTCGGGAACCCGGAAGTCGGTCAGCCTGTTCGGACAACACGCGGCCGTCTGAACGGGCTGCGCTTTGCAGCGTTGGGAGCATTGGGTAGCATCTGCTGCACGACGTCAATCATCCTGAGCCGCGGCCGAGCCGCTGGCAGACCAATGCGAGGGGGTCGACCCACTATGGGGCGCGGCCGTGCAAAAGCAAAGCAGACGAAGGTTGCCCGCGAACTGAAGTATCGGTCCTTCGGGACAGATTTTTCTTCGTTGGAGCAGGAGCTTCGATCGGGGTCGGATGGGCCGCAGGTCCCGCCGGCCTATGCCGACCTGGCCGACGAGGTCGTACCCGAGGACGATGACTCCTCCGGCGACGCCGGTTACGAAGACCTCCGCAAGTCGGGATAGTTCGGTGACAGCTGGCCCTGGGGGCCAATATCGTTGACCCATGAGCCAGCACCCTCCAGAAACGCCAGGGCCGCCCTTTGATCACGGCTCCGATCCCACGACCGGTCACGATCAGGGCGGCTACGGCCAGCCGGGCTACCCGCAGCCGGGCTACCCGCAGCCGGGCTATGACCCCTCCAAGCAGGCGTACGGTGCCCAGCCCGGCTACCCGCCGCCGTACGCCCAGCAGGGTCACCCGCAGCAGCCCTACCCGGGTCAGCCTGGCGTGCAGCCGCCCGTCTCGGTCAGCGACGAGAAGACCTGGGGCATCATCTCCCACATCAGCGTCCCCTTCGTCGGCTTCATCGGCCCGCTGATCGTCTACCTCGTCTACAAGGACCGCAGCCGCTTTCTCAAGGACACCTCGGCCGAAGCGCTGAACTTCTCGATCCTCTACTCGCTGGTCCTGGTGGCCAGTGTGATCCTGTCCGTCGTCGGGATCGGCGTCATCCTCTACTTCATCGCCGCCATCGGTGCCCTCGTGCTCTGCATCATGGCGACCATGGCCGCCAGCCGGCACGAGTTCTACACGTACCCGGTGAACTGGCGGTTGATCAAGTAAGACCGGGCCGTCTGGCACCCTGGGTGGGTGAGGAGCTGGAACCCCGATTTCCTGGACGGCTACGAGACCACGGAGCTGGCTCTCCCCGGCGTCGAACCGGCGTCCGGTGAGCCCGCTGACGTCGAGTTCGTCGCCACCTTGGTGCGGCGCGTGCCCGAGGGCGCCGGTTCATGCCGGGCGGTGCTCTACCTGCACGGCTGGAACGACTACTTCTTCCAGACCCACCTTGCCGACTTCCTCAGTGCGCTCGGGTTCGACTTCTACGCCCTCGACCTGAGGCGCTACGGACGAAGCCTCCGGCGCGGCCACCACCGCGGTTTCATCACCGACCTGGACGAGTACGCGGTGGAGCTGGACGCGGCGGCCGAGGTGATCCTGACCGACCACGACGAGTTCGTGCTGATGGGACACTCCACCGGCGGGCTGGTCGGCGCACTGTGGGCGTCTCGGCGCCCTGAGGGGCTGAGTGCCGTCATCCTCAACTCGCCGTGGCTCGACCTGCAGGGTTCCGCCCTGGTCCGCACCCTCGGCGCCCCGGTGATCGAGGCGTTGGGCAGCCGAAACCCAACGTCGGTCGTCCGGCTGCCCGATCTCGGGTTCTACGCCCGTACGCTGCACAGCACCCTCGGCGGGGAGTGGGACTACGACCTGGAGCTCAAGCTCACCCCGTCGCCCCCGGTCCGGGTGGGTTGGCTGCGCGCGGTGCTGATCGGTCATCAGCGGGTGGCCGCCGGTCTCGGGATCGAGGTGCCCATCCTGGTCCTGGCCTCAACGGCGACCGACTTCTCCCGGCGCTGGCACGAAGGGCTCCGTACGGTCGACACCGTGCTGGACGTGGAGCAGATCGCGGCCCGGGCCGTCCGGCTGGGTCGCCACGTCACCGTGGTGCGGATCGACGAGGGAATGCACGACCTGGTGCTGTCCGCGCCCCGGGTGCGGCAGCGGACCTTTGCGGAGATCACTCGGTTCGTGGAGGCCTACGCCAAGTCGCCGACCAAGATCGCGAAGTCGGTGTCGGAACCCACCTCGACACTGGTTAGATGAGGCTGTGACTGATATGCCGCATGTCGTTGTCGTCGGTGCCGGGTTCGCCGGCATGTCGGCCGTGTCCCACCTCTCCAAGGAGGGCTTCCGGGTCACCCTGGTCGACCGGCACCCGTACAACACCTTCCAACCCCTGCTTTACCAGGTGGCCACGGGCGGTCTGAACGCGGGTGACGTCACCTATTCGTTGCGGCACTTCGCGTCGCGCTTCGACGGTGTCAGGTTCCGCCGCGCATCGGTGGTCGGCATCGACCACGAGGCGCAGGATGTCCTCTGCGAGGACGGCGTGCGGATCGGCTACGACTACCTGGTGATCGGGAACGGGATCACCACCAACCACTTCGGCATCCCAGGTGCGGCCGAGTACACCATGTCGATGTACACCCGGGCCGAGGCCCTGAGAGTCCGCGACACCATCTACGGCAGCATGGAGATCATCGCCGGGACCTCGGACGGCAACACCGGCGGCTTCACCGTCGTCCTGGTGGGCGGCGGGGCCACCGGGGTGGAGATGGCCGGGCAGCTCGCGGAGCTGAAGACCGAGGTGCTGCCCAAGACCTATCCGGAGCTGGACCCGACCCAGGTGCACGTGGTGCTGGTCGAGATGGGTGAGTTCCTGCTGGCGCCCTTCGACGACTCGCTGCGTCAGTACGCGCTGAGGGAGCTCATCAAGCGCGGGGTGGACGTACGGCTGAAGACCGCCATCTCCGAGGTGCACGCCGACCACGTGGACTTCAAGGACGGCTCGTCCATGCCGGTGGACCTGGTCATCTGGGCCGCCGGGGTCTCCGGCAGCCCGATGCTGCGGGACTGGGGCATTCCGATCGGGCGCGGCGGCCGGATCGAGGTGAACCCTGACACCAGGATCGTCGGGTTCGAGAAGGTCTTTGCGATCGGTGACTCCAGCATCATCGTCGAGAACCCGCTGCCGCAGCTGGCTCAGCCGGCGATCCAGAGTGGCAAGCACGCCGCCAAACAGATCGCCCGGATCCACCGTGGTCTGGAGACCGAGGCGTTCAGCTACTTCAACAAGGGCACGATGGCCACCATCGGTCGTGGCGACGCGGTCCTGCAGACTCCGGTGGGGTTCAATCTCACGGGCGTCCTCGCCTGGATCGCCTGGATCGCCCTGCACATCGTCTACCTGCTCGGTGGGCGTAACCGGGTGCAGACCCTGGTGAACCTGGGTGCTCGCTACCTCGGCCCGCGTCGCTCCAACGCCATCGTCGGCGACGTGATGGAGACCCCGAAGCTCCGGGCCATCAAGAAGTCTGAGGTCGGTCGCCAAGGGTGACGTCCTCGTCGGCGTTACCGGCGGATTAGGGCTGCCGACGCAGCCTGACGCGGACCGCAAGACCGGCGCACAGGATGACGGCGGCGGCGCCGAGGACGGTCGCCCAGGTGAGTCTTTCGTGCAGCAGGAGCGCCGCCCAGCAGATGCTGAGGACCGGCTGCACCAGCTGGATCTGACTCACCTGCGCCATCGGGCCGAGGGCCAGGCCGCGGTACCAGGCGAAGAATCCGAGGAACGCGCTGACCACGGCGAGGTAGGCGAAGGCGGCCCACTCCCCGAGCGAAGCGGTGGGCGGCTCGTGGAGCGCCGACGCAGCGGTGAGGGCGAGCGTGAGGGGTGATGCCAGGACGAGCGCCCACGACACGGTCTGCCAGGCTCCCAGCTCCCGCGCGAGCAGTCCGCCTTCTGCGTATCCGACGGCCGCGGTGACGACGGCCCCGAACAGCAGCAGGTCCGCCCAGGTCAGGTGTCCGAAGCCGGGGCCCTGGAGGGAGGCGAACGCAAGCGCGGCGACCGCTCCGATCGATGCCATCATCCAGAAGACGCGGGGCGGTCGTTCCCGTCCCCGGATCGCCACCAGCACTGCGGTTGTCGCAGGCAGCAGGGCGATGACCACCGCTCCGTGGCCGGCAGGAACCTCGGTCAGTGCGTACGACGTCAGCAGCGGGAAGCCGATGACGACACCGCCGGCGACGATCGCGAGCCGTGCCCATTGGATGCCGCGCGGCCGGCGCTGGCGGAGCAGCGCCAGTGCGGTTGCCGCAAGCGCCGCGGCGACGACGGCCCGGGCCGAACCGGTGAACAGGGGCGAGAGCCCTTCGACCGCGACCCGGGTGAAGGGCACGGAGAAGGAGAATGCGATCACTCCGACGAGCCCCCAGCCGTACCCGGAGGCAGTTCTCGGTAGCACTGGCGGGGTCTGAGCGGTAGCGCTACTGTGGACTGACATGAGTCACAGTAGCAGTGATCGCATCGTGCGGGCGTTGACGGCGTGGATCACCACCGCGCAGCCGGGGGCGAGGCTGCCGACGACGCGTGAGCTGATGGCGGAGCACTCGGCAGGTCCGGCCACCGTGCAGAACGCACTGCGCGCGCTCGCGGCCAAGGGACTGACCGAGAGTCGGGTCGGTGTCGGCACGTTCGTGCGCGCCACACCAAGCGTCCGCCCCACGGACTACGGCTGGCAGACCGCAGCGCTCGGGTCTGCGCCAGCTCGCACGCCGGACCTGCCCACAGCGTTGCGTACGGCACCGAACGACGTCATCGCCCTGCACGCCGCTTACCCGGATCGTGCGTTGCTCCCCGAGGCGATGGTGAAGTCGGCGCTGATGCGCGCGGCACGGTCCGACACCGCCCTCTCACGCCCGCCGACGAGCGGGCTGCCCGAGCTGCAATCGTGGCTCGCCCGGGAGCTGGGCGTGTTCGCGCCCGCCGGGGTGATGCCCCCCACCGCGAGCGACGTGATCGTGCTCCCGGGCAGTCAGAGCGGGCTGAGCTCGATCTTCCGCGCGCTCATCCCCACGGGGCAGCCCCTCCTGATGGAGTCGCCGACCTACTGGGGTGCCATCCTCGCCGCAGCGCGAGTCGGCGTCCGCGTCGTCCCCGTCCCTACCGGCCCCGACGGTCCGCACCCCGCCGATCTCGCGCGTGCCTTCGCCGACAGCGGGGCGCGAGCCTTTTATGCCCAACCGACGTACGCGAACCCCACCGGCGTGCAATGGAGTCCCGACCGCGCCCGGCAGGTGCTGGAGGTCGTCAGGGAACACGGCGCGTTCCTCATCGAAGACGACTGGGCCCGCGACTTCGGCATCACCACGACTCCCGCACCGATCGCCGCCCATGACGACGACGGGCGTGTCGTCTACCTCCGCTCGTTCACCAAGAGTGTGTCGCCCTCCCTGCGGGTCGCGGCCGTGATCGCCCGCGGCCCCGCCCGGGAACGGATCCTCACCGACCGAGCAGTGGACTCGATGTACGTCAGCGGAGTCCTCCAAGCCGCGGTCCTCGATGTCGTCAACCACCCCTCCTGGAACACGCACCTTCGGCACCTGCGTGCAGCACTGCGAAGTCGCCGCGACCTGCTCGTCGGAAGTCTCGAGAAGCATGCCCCCACCGTGATCGTCGAGCACCTCCCGCCCGGCGGACTGAATCTCTGGGCCCGTCTTCCCGACGGCACCGACGTCGGGCACCTCGCGCGCGCCTGCGAGAGCGCAGGGCTGATGATCGCCCCCGGCGACGAGTGGTTTCCCGCCGAACCCGCCGGGCCCTACATCAGGCTCAACTACTCCGGACCCAACCCCAGCGCGTTCGGAGCGGGAGCAAAGATCCTCGGTGCGACTCTCGCGATCGGCTGACGGTGCTGAGACACCGGGGTGGTTCGGAGTCGAGGCTCGAGCTCACCTGACGAGGCGACCCCGGACGAGCGAGACTCCCGAGTGCTCACCTGGAGCGGGGTCGTTGGGTGGTTCGACCGAGACGTCGAGGACTGGCGACTGCCTGAGGTCCATGCCCGCCGGGATCGTGAACGACCCCGTGTCGCCCTTCAGGAATCCCATCGAGATCATCCGCTCGGCACGCTCGTCACTCAGCCAGACCTCCAGGCGACCGCCGGTGGCCTCCGGCACGCTGACCTGCACCGAGAGCACCCGGTCGCCGTGGGCGTCGTCCTTGACGACGGCCTCGCCCTCGGCGCCCGGCCAGCCGGGCAGGGCGTTGAGATGCACGGGACCGGCCGCCTGCACGACCCCGGGCCGGAACGACTGGGCGATTCCGAAGCCACCGCCCAGGCCGGCGACCAGGGCCACTGCGGCCACGAGGGCGTACAGCGGTCGGCGTCTCTTGACCGGCGCACCCGTGGTCCCGGGGGAGGACGCGCCAACCGGCGGCGGACCGGCCTGGATCTCGCGCTGGATGTTCTCCCACACGGCGGGGCGTGGTGTGGCCAGCACGTCGTCGGGGTCGGAATGGCGGGCCGCGTCAACCACTCGGGACAACTCCTCAAGCTCGGCAGAGCACACCCGGCACTGGGTGAGGTGGGCGTGTTCTTCGGCCGTCGCGACCGGCTCCCCGAGAGCTAGGAGGGTCAGGACCTCAGGAGTCGTATGCATCGGTCAGAACCTCCATCCGACGCTTGAGCTTGATCAGACTGCGGCGGATGTGGCTCTTCACGGTGCCCGGCGGGAGCTGGAGCCGCTCCGCGATCTGGGCGTGGGTCAGATCTTCGTAGAAGGCCATCCGGAGCACCCGCTGCGGAACCTCGTCCAGCTTCGAGATCTCATCGGCGATGATCAGACGTTCGGCGATGTCGAACGGCTGCGACGGCGGATCCAGGTTGACCGCCACCTCGGTCTGGATCTTGCGCTGCTTCGTCCGCGCCTGGAGGGCGTCGACTACCTTGTTGCGGGTGATCCCCATCAACCACGCCGGCAGCCCGGCCCGTTCCGGTTTGTAGTTGTGCCGTCCGGTCCAGGCGGCGACGAACACCTTCTGCGTGACGTCCTCCGCCTCGGTGACCTCCCCGAGGGAACGCAGCGCAACGGTGTACACCAGAGCCGAATATCGTCGGTAGATGTCTTCCAGCGCAGTCTCGTCGCCAGCCTGGAAGGCCCGGGCCAGGTCGTCACGTTCGCCATCGGAAAGAACAGGCACGAACGCTGGTTCCCTCCGTGGTGCGAGCATAGTCACGCGTGTCGTGGCCGAGCGTGGGCCACTTTACCGACCGATCTGGGCTGGTCTAGCCTCCGCCTACATACTGGTGGGCAGTCGGGGAGGGACGAGACCGCGGAGTAGGAGGCGGCATTCCGGTAATCCATGGACTGCCTCCTCGCTTGACAGGTCCGACAACTGACGGGCCCGACAACGCCGGACCTGTCAAGTTGTTCACGTCTGCCCCGGGATCTGGATGCACGCGGATCAACCGGGGCCTAGTGGTGGCCAGGGCCGGGTTCGAACCGGCGACCTTTCACTTTTCAGGCGAACGCTGCTACCAGCTGAGCTACCTGGCCAAGACAACAGTGGCTCGTCGGAGACACTGACCGAACACAAAAGCGGTGTCCTCCCCGCAGGGATGGAGCACCGCTCCCGCGACCCCGACGGGACTCGAACCCGCGACCTCCGCCGTGACAGGGCGGCGCGCTAACCAACTGCGCTACGGGGCCTTGATCAGACCCTGGCGCCCTTGTCGGGCGCCCGCGAAACTATAGCGCAGGAACGGGACTAAATGAAACGCAATGCGCGGGGTGCTCAGTCCCGACGACCGGCCGCACCGGGTTGGGACGGCCCGCCACGCAGAGGAGATCGCCATGTCTGACCCATCGCAGGCCCGGCCCGGCGTCGTGCTGATCACCGGAGCCACCGGCACCCTCGGCGTCCCGACGGTCGAGGCACTGCGCCGAGCCGGGCACGACGTACGCCCCCTCAGCCGCCGGCCGGGCCCGGGTCGAGCCGTCGGGGACCTGCGTACGGGGGCGGGACTTCCGGCCGCGCTCGACGGGGTGGACGCCGTGATCCACCTCGCCACCACCGCAACGAAGGATCTGACCCTCACCGGCTCGCTCCTGGATGAGGCCAGTCGGGCCGGGGTCGGGCACCTGGTCTACGTGTCGATCGTCGGGGTCGACCGGATTCCGTTGCCCTACTACCGCACCAAGCTGGCGACCGAGCAGCTGGTGACCGGGGCCGGGGTGCCGTACACCATCCTGCGGGCGACGCAGTTCCACGATCTGGTCGCCGGGCTCTTCGCCGCCCAGCGCTTCTCCCCGGTGGTCCTCGCACCCGGCTTCACGATCCAGCCCATCGAGGTCCGCGAAGTCGCGGACCGGCTCGTCGAGCTGGTCACCAACGGGGCGGCGGGTGGTCGGGTCGGCGACATCGGGGGGCCGGAGCAGCGGACGGGGGTCGACCTCGCCCGGGCCTGGCAGCGCGCAACCGGCTCCCGCCGGCTTGTCAGGTCCGTACGGCTCCCGGGCCGGATCTTCGCCGCGTACGCCGAGGGCCGTCATCTCGTTCCGGGGGAGCCGTACGGCCACGCCACCTTCGAGGACCATCTCGCGCGTGCTCAGGTGGCCGGGCCGCTCGACGGCTGAGCCGCCGCGTTGGCGGCGATCTCCGGAACCGCGGGTGAGGCCATCAATCGCGGGCGTCGAGCCACCGGTCCACGATGATCGTGGGTGTAGAGGCGCCCCGGCCGTCGATCAGCGCCGTAGCTCAAGCAGCCGTGCGGAGGGCGTTGCCAGCGGCGCCGGCGACGAGGACGGCGGTGAGGGCGGTGGCGAGGCCCAGGCGGTCTCCGAGGAGACGGATGGGGGGTGGCCCCGCCGAGAAAGCGCCGTGTCCGAAGGTAGAGACAGTGGAGCAGCTGATGCGGCAGTTGAAGATGCCGTATGCCCGAGCACTCGCCCCGGAACTGGTCGCAACGGCGAAAGCACAACGCTGGGACCCCGTCGAGGTCATCAAAGCCCTGTTCGTCGAAGAGGTCGCCGGCCGGGGCCGGTCGATGCTCGCCACCCGCCGCAAAGCCGCCGGGTTCCCCACCGGCAAAACATTCGACGCCTGGGACCCCGCGGCATCCTCCATCCCCACCCCCACCCAACAAGCCCTCCAAACGCTGGAATGGGTCCACCGCCGCGAGAACCTCGTCGTCTGCGGACCATCCGGCACCGGGAAGGCGTTCTTCCTCGAAGCCCTCGGCCAAGCCGTCGTCGAGACCGGACGCCGGGTCGCCTGGTTCACCCTCGAACACCTCGGCGTCCTCGTCCGCGCCCACCGCACCGACGACACCGTCACCAAAGCCGTCACCCGGATCCTCCGCGCCGACCTTGTGGTCATTGATGACATCGGGCTACTCCCGGTGTCCCACGACGCCGCCGAAGGGCTCTACCGGATCGTCGACGCAGCATATGAGAAACGCTCCATCGCGCTGTCGTCCGACCTGCACCCCTCCGGGTTCGACGAGCTGATGCCGAAAACGCTGGCCACCGCCACCGTCGACCAGCTGTTCCACCACGCCCACGTCTGCCAAACCTGGCCGACCGCCGGTGGTTCCACTTCCCCGAGGGCACCGATGCCACCTGGCGCAGCTACTAGAAAGGCGCCCTGCCCACCGCTGAGCATCGGACAGGACCCGTGGTGCGCACCGTCTACGAATGTCTCCAGGCCGTGCTGTGGAATGGCACCATCGGGCTGACCCCCCTCACCCACGAACTACCGCAAGGACTCACTACCGTCGCCTTGACCGACATGCTGCCGAGCCGCCTCGTGGTCGCGTGGCCCGACCCCAATGCCAACCCGCTCACCCGCTCGTTCATCCGCGTCGCAGCAGCGATCTACCGCACAAGCACTTAATCGGCCTCTCCGCGACCAGGGCAACATCGCCACCGACTCTGTCTGCGGCGCCGGCCTGCGACGAACCTTCTTCTAAAGAACGGGAACGGCGTGTGCGGTTACAAGCCGTCAGCGATTGTCGACGAGTTCGCTGCTGGCCCGCCAGATCTGTTGCTGCAGTGTTGGGTCGTAGGAGATTGGGGGTGATCGGTGTTCGGCCTGCTTGACGAAGTACCTACCGGTGACCGTCGCCAGTTCCGGTGCGGTGGCCAGATGCAGCGCGGCCTGCGCGCCCTGCTCAGGGGTGAGCAGGAACCGGCGGACCAGGCCGAGGAATGGTTTGGCTACTGCTGGGGAGATGGCGGCGACGATGCCGGTGTCCACGATCCCAGGATGGACAGCGTTCACGGTCACCCCGCTGCCGTGGAGCTTGTCGGCGAGGACGTAGCCGCACATCACTGTGGCCAGTTTGGCCTGGCCGTAGGCGACCATCGGTCGGAACGGCCGGTCGCTTTGCAAGTTGGCAAGGTCGAGGGGGGCTGGTCGAGGTGTGCGGCTGATCTTGATCTGACGGGTGTCGGAGATCGTCTCCGAGACGATGTTGACGACCCGCGACGGCGCCCCGACCCGCAGCGGCTCCAGTAACAGGTTGGTCAGCAGAAAGCCGGCGAGATGGTCCACAGCCAGATGCATCTCGATGCCGTCGCCGCTGACCAGACGCTCGCGGTAGTGCGCGCCGGCGTTGTTGACCAGCACGTGCAGCTTCTCGTGTCGGGACCGAAACTCCGCTGCCAGAGCGTGGATATCGGACTGGCGGGACAGGTCGGCCACCAGCACCTCCACGTCGGCGCCGGTGCGGGCAGCGATGTCGCTGCGCACACTCAGTCCGGTCGCGGCGCTGCGGCACACCACCGTTACCGCCGCGCCGCGGCGGGTCAGCTCGGCGGCGATCACCCGGCCCATCCCGCCGTTCGCACCGGTGAGCAGGCATACCTTGCCGGTCATCAGGTCGAGCGCCGGCGCTGAGCCGCTCATGCGGCGATCCGCGGGGTTTGGCGCAGATACGCCGGGGCGGCGGCCTCGGTGAGCAGGAAACCGGCAAGGTCGGCGCGGGAGATCTTCGACGTGAGCCGGATCTTCAGGTCTATGCCCGTCCGGTAACGCCCAATGGCGGGGCCACCGGTCAGCATCGGCGGCCGGACGATCGTCCACTCCACGTCGGAAGCTTTGACCAGCGCCTCCATCGACTCCTTGTCGCGCATCTTGTTACCCACCGAGGCCCACACCACCAGCGAGTACGGCGACCGGTCACGGCTTTCGGCGGCGCCATGGGCGCTGACCACAACCAGCCGACGGACCCCGGTCCGGTCCATCGCGGCCAGGATCGACCGCACCCCATCGGTGCAGACGCTGACCGGACCCTTCGCGTTGCTCCCCAACGCACTGATCACCACGTCCTGCCCGCGGACCGCGGCGTCCATCTGCTCCGGCTGGTCGAAGTCGGCCAACACCACCCGCAGCCGCTCCGACTCCTCGAACACGCTACGGCGGCGCACTACCGCCGTCACCCGATGCCCGGCCCCAACCGCCTGCTCGACCGTCTCCCGCCCCGTGCCTCCGGTTGCTCCGAACACGACGACCTTCACGCCTCTACCCCTCAACCTCTTCGTCGATACAACTGTCTCGTACTTGTTCCATCATCCGCCCCTGACTCTCTGAGTCAAGTTGTCTCATATGCTAGGGACGTGGCTACCGTGCTGGACCCCCGGGCGATCCGCAGCCGCGACGCGATACTGACCGCCGCCCGCGCTCTCCTCCTCCAAGAAGGCCCCTCAGCGGTCACCCATCAGCGGGTGGCCCACGAGGCAGGGGTTGGCCGCGCCACCGTCTACCGGCACTGGCCACGTCCCGAACAACTGCTCCTCGACGTCATGACCGGAGCCGACCTACCCTTCTTCAGCGACCCGACGCCCCCCATCCGGGCCTGGCTACGCCGCGAACTACGCAACCTCGCCGACCAACTCGCCCTACCCGAGGTCGCAGCCGTCGCCCTCACCCTCATGCACCGCGCCATCTGGGACACCGCCATCGCGAACGAACGCAACCGGTTCGTCGCCACCATCAACCGCAGATTCACCCACGCACTCACCCTCGCCACCAAGACCGCCGAGTTCCAACCTCTGCCCGGCCCCCCAGGAGCCGAGGCCGCACTCATCATCGGACCCATCGTCTACCGCACCGCACTCGAAGGCGCCCCGGTCCCCGACCACCTCCTCGAACAACTGCTCGACAGCATCGGCACCTGGCACCAGCAATAACCCGCAAACAGCCCCTACCCGACACGGACAGAAACGACGCCCTGGCACGACCGACCCCAGGTTCTCCTCGGCGATCCTGCCGGTGTGGCGCGGAAGCCTCGCGGGGGAGTGGGCGTGTCGGCCTGTCTTTCATCCCACCCGTGAGTCCATGGCGGAACGGCTATCACCGAGTCGTTCAACGGCCGGCTCCGCGGGCGTGTGCTTGAACATCAAACCTGTTCTGGTCCCTGACCCATGCCCGGGTCACCATCAGCGACTGGAAGACCGAGTACAACCAGCACCGACCGCCCTCGGCTACCGGGCCCCGACTCGATACGCTGAGGCCTGCACCCATCAATGACCGACTCTCACTACGCCTGGACCACTTTGGGGCCCCGTCAGAAGCTGCTTACTCAAGACCGGCGGTGTTCAGTACACGACTACACCTTCAATCTTGAGAAGCCCGTGAACCCCGTCATCGCCATCACCTCGCGCGGCAAACAGCTCATAGAAGCCGCCGCACCCCAGCACGTGGCCGACGTCCGCTCCGCGGTCATCGATCAACTCACCGCCCCGGAGCTGGCGACACTGACCGCTATCGCCGACAAGGTACGCGAACGACTGAAAGAGCTGCGGCGCCTAGACGAACCTTCAGTCGGCGCCCTCCAAGACAACTGTTGAGGACCCCAGCGCTCCGTATCGCCACTCCCTTGGATTGTCACTTCCCCTGGCCCACTTCTTGCAGCCTCAGGACGAGGACTCCCGCTGCTGGTCAACGGCCGACCCAGAGCAGGCCGACGAGCCTGACGCCTCGATGAGCACGTAGCGAAGCGGGACCGGCAGTGCCGGCTCCGTCGCACTTGTGTTGAGTCAGTCCGGGCGGCGGGCTGGCCGCACGGTGACGGTCTGGGTCACGCGGACGCACAGCCGGTCGTTGTCGTCGCTGATGTTGACCTCCACCACCACATTGGAGCGGCTCACGTGCAAAGCCACGGCGTGGGCGTGAGCGTCGGTGGTCACCGGTTGCAGGAATTGGGTGGCGCTGGTGGTGGTGGCCGGCGCCCCGCCGGCGGCGCTGTTGAGGACGGCACAGACCGCGGCCGTCACGTCAGCCAAGCCCATCAACGCTCCGCCGTGCAGGCCACCGCTCACCGTCGACAACGAGGCATCGAAGTCGAGCCGGGCCCACAGGTCGGGGCCGGTCAAGTCGAAGAACTCCACCCCCAACGTGCGGGCGTAGGGGGCGGCGGCGTAGACGTCTTCAGCAGTGATGGTCACCCACGCAGTCTTCCCCTGTGCAGAGATGACTGTGACACAACGGGTCCGTTCCGGTCGTGGACGAACCCAGACTCTGCCGGATGACTCAGGCAAGCCGTACTGACAGCAGGACGGGCACGCCTCCTGAGGAGGAGCGACCGAGCCACCGCTCTGGATCGACGGTAAACTACCCGTCTGTGCCCGCAAGCGCTCGGCCTGGTCTGTGCCCAAGATGTGCCCAAATCGGCGCGGGTACATAGCCCGACACTGCATTTCTGGGCGTCTGCCCTGGTGAATGGCCAGTTAGACTGGTATCCCCAACGGGATTCGAACCCGCGCTGCCGCCTTGAAAGGGCGGTGTCCTAGGCCGCTAGACGATGGGGACCAGACAGCACGCAAACTATAGCGGCTGGTCGACGCGGAAAGCGGCTCAACTGACGGCCGGGTACACGGTGATGTGTACGTGGTTCTTGTGGTTGGCCGAGTCGTTGCCGCGGCTGGCCATGTAGCGCCAGCCCTCACTGTCCCGGGCGATGTTCCAGATCTGCTGGTCCCAGATGACGTAGTTGATGCCTAGCGACGCGGCGTTCGCCCGCGCCCAGGCGGCGACCTCGCCGCCAAGCTGCCGGCCGGCCTCCGAGGTGTAGTCGGGGATCATCAGGTCCAGCGCCCGGCCGGACGGGTGGTCGGGGATGGTGTCAGGACGGACCCCGTAAACGGTTGTGATCTGCGGGAACATCGCCAGGGCCGCCCGGTAGGTCTTGACGGCGTTCGGGGTGAGGCCGTTCTCCACGGTCGCCGAGCCCGGGGTCGAGCTGGAGGGGGCGGAGGTCGACAGGTATTTCGCGGCAACCCAGCGGACGGCGTTGTCGTACACGATCTGCATCTGGGCGTTCTCCACCACGCCGGTGATGCTCAGCTGGGTGCCGCGGCTCACCTCGCCGACCTTGGTGGAGCTGTTCGCGCTGCTGGACCGGAGGTCCAGTGTGGCGGTGGCGTAGCGGGTGCCGGTCACCTCGGGCAGGGTGGGCGGTGCGGGCAGGTTCGTGGCCGGATTGGCCAGATACCTCGCGGTAACCCAGCGAATGGCGTTGTTGTAGACGATCTGGGCTCGCCCGTTGGCGGTGGCGCCGGTGACCCCGAGGCTGGTGCCCTTCTGCACCTCGGCGACGGTCCTGGCGTCGGTGCCGCTGGTGGTGCGGACGGCCAGATCAGCGGTGGCCACCCGGGTGCCGATGACGGCCGGCAGGCCACTGGCCGAGTCGGTCAGGTATTGCGTGCTCACCCAGCCGGTCGAGCTGGCGTTGACCACCTCGCTGAACCCGCGAGCGGTCTTGCCGGTCAGGGTCACCTGGACGCCTTCCTTCAGCACCGTGATCACCTCGTACGAGAGGCCGGCGCCCTTGCGCAGGTTGACGTTGGTCGTGGTGATCCGCGTCGCGCCGGCGCTCACCGCACCTGCGGTCGGCAGGTCCGAGCCCGTGACCAGGTACGCGGTGAAAACGTACGCGGCGTCGACCCCGGGATATCTGATCTCGGTCCAGCCGCCGGTCTCGCTCAGCGCCTCCACGGTCTGGCCCCGGTAGAGGCCGCCGACGATCTGGCTCGCGGTGTCCGGAGCAGAGCGGACGTTCACGCTCTGTGACGCAGTGACCTGGCTCGCGGCCATCGCCGGCAGGGCTGGGGCTGCGGCAAAGAACAGCCCGATCGACACGGCGGTTGCGGCGCAGGCTCGGTTCAGTCTGGTAGGCACGGTGGTCCTCATCGTGGCACGAAGGCCGGGGCAGGTCACGAGGAGTTCACTTCCGTCACAGCAGACTCATCCGTAACGGCAAACCCCACACTGCTCAGGACTCTAGGTGTGTCCCAACCGTTACCGCAACCCCCGAGTCGGGTTTTCGTCACGATAGCAACACGACACGCTAAGAACATTCGCGAAATTTCACGGTTGTCATTCCGCTCGGCCTGTGCAGCGGTCATCCCAGCAAGGATCGCCTAGGCTCAGCCCGTGGACCGCCATCGAGTCGCCGGGATCTGGTTCGGCGCGACCCTGGCGGTCGGTGCTTTCGCCCTGATCGCCCAGCTGGTCCTGGTGCTCACCGGCGCCTCCGTGCTGATCGAGGACGACCCGCCGACCAGGGCCGAGAGCCTGTGGCGTTTCGCCAGCTATTTCACGGTGCAGGCCAACGTGGCGGTGTTCCTGTCGGTGCTGCCCCTGGTGCGCAACCCGCAGCACGACGGGGGAGGTTGGCGCGTCCTACGGCTGAGCGCCCTGGTCGGCATCGTCATCACGGGGATCGTGCACTGGTTCTTGCTCCGGCCCCTGTTGAGCTTGATCGGGTGGTCGTACGCGACCGACAAGCTGCTCCACGTCGTGGTCCCGCTGATGGCGGTGGTGGGCTGGCTGGCGTTCGGGCCTCGGCCGAGGATCACCGGACGGGTCTTGGGCCTCGCTCTCATCTGGCCCGTCGCCTGGCTGCTGTCCATCCTGGTGGTGGGCGCGGTCACCGATTGGTATCCCTACCCGTTCCTTGATGTCGGAACCCTGGGTGCCGGCCCGGTGGCGGCATCCGCTGCGGCGATCGCCGTAGGCTTCTTCGCCGTCTCCGGGTTGGCCTGGCTGGCCGACCGCAGGCTGTCGGCGGGGCAAGAACAAGGCCCGGCGTGAGCGTCGAGCTCGGCCCGGCGGAGTTCGAGGCGCTGGTGACCCAAGCGCTCGACCGCGTGCCGGTGGAGCTGCTCGAGCTGATCGACAACTGCGTCATCCTGGTCGAGGACCACCCGCCCCCCGGCGAGCCTCGGCTTCTCGGCCTCTACGAGGGCATCCCGTTGACCGAGCGCGGCGACACCTACTCCGGGGCACTGCCCGACCGGATCCTGATCTTCCGGCTGCCGATCCTGGCGATCTGCGACACCTTCGAGGACGTGGTCGACGAGGTGCAGATCACCGTGGTGCACGAGATCGCCCATCATTTCGGTATCGGCGACGAGCGCCTCCACCAGCTCGGCTACGCCTGACGATCAGACAGCTCGGGCTACGCCCGACGATCAGATGATGGCCACGTAGACCAGAGCGGTCGTGGCGGTCAGGCTCAGCAGTACCGCCAGGAGCAGGGGAGCTAGCCCCCCGCCGATCGGACGGGACGCGTGCAGAGCTAGGGAGTTGCGCCGGAACTGCAGGATCGACATCCACCACAAGGCGGCCGCACCGAGCATCGCCAGCAGACCGGCCGTCACGGCGAGGGTGATCGAGACCGTCGCGACCAGCCGAGAGATCAGCAGGCTGCAGGCCAGCCCCGACAGCACGGTGCGCTGCCACGCCAGACCGGTCCGTTCGTTCTGCAGCCCGGGATCCCAGGGACCGGGCATCAGGTGAATCCGACCACGACGATGGCGGCGACCGCGCTGACCACCACTGCGACGGTCAGCACCAGCAGCAACGGGGACGAGGGCAGCGGCTGGTTCAACCTGAGGGCCCGTTCGTTACGGATCCAACGGCTCATCGACCCGACGCCGCACGCCAGGCCGCAGAGGATCAACAGAATGGCGGCGATTCGGACCTCGAGCCCCAGGGCCGAACCGAACTGGGCCACCGCCGCGATAGCCACCCCGGCGGCCAGGAACCCCAGCCCCGTACGGATCCAGGCCAGGAAGGTGCGCTCGTTGGCGAAGGTGAAGCGTGGATCCGGTTCTGTCCCGACGGAATAGACCTGGCGGGGCCAGCGGCGGTCGGGGTCCTCCGTCACCGGCGGCTGGCTCACATCTGCGATGGTAGTGCCGGTCGATGCCGCGCACGCCACTTCCACCAACGCTCAAGACGCAGCGGTTGACCGAGGATCACCGAGATCAGCACGATCACCGCACCCAGGATCTGCCCGTGGTTCAGGCGCTGGTCCAGCACCACCCAGCCGAGCACGGCCGCCATCAGCGGGTTGAGCAGGCTGAGGAAGGTGACCGAGCTGGCCGCCAGCCGTTGCAGACCCCAGAACCAGAGCGCGTACGCAAAGATGCCGCTGATCAGCACCAGGTAGACCAACCCGCCGATGTTGCGACCGGTGAGCTGGGTCGGAAGTCCTTCGAAGACCAGGGTGATGGGCAGCAGGGTCAGACCGCCGAACAGGAAGGTCCATCCGGTGACCGCCACCGGACCCATCCCCTCGGGGTGGCCCCAGCGCTTGGTCAGCACGGTCGCGGTGCCCATCATCATCACAGCGATCACCATCGCTCCGATCCCGAGCCCGTCCAACCGGGCACTGGACCGCAGCACCAGCAGGGCCACGCCGATCATGCCCAGGATTCCGGCGACTACCTGGATGGCGCGCACCCTGCTGCCCAACAAGGGCACGGAGATGATCACCACCAAGATCGGGGTGAGGGAGTTGATCACGGCCGCCACCCCGCCCGGCAACCGGTAGGCGGCCAGGAACAGCAGCGGAAACAGGCCCGAGGAGTAGAGGACCGACAGAAGGAGGAACCTCCCCACCCAGCGGCCGCGGGGAGGCCGGCTGCCGATGATCAACACGAGTCCGGTCGGCAGCGAGCGCATCAGGGCGGCGAGCAGTGGCCGACCGGGTGGCAGGAACTGGCTGGTCAGCAGATAGGTGGTGCCGAAGACGAGGGGGGTGAGGGCGGCCAGGTAGGCGAAGCGGTTGCTGGGTTCGTCGGAGCCGGCCGGCACGCTGCCGGCTGCTGCCAGGGGGGCGGTGCTCACTCAGCCCACCTGATCGGTGGAGCTCATCAGAAAGCTTTCCCGGCTGGTGCTGACCCAGCGGTCGAGGTGACCCAGATACTCCGGTGGGAGGTAACCGGACTGGCGCTCGGAGCGGTCGACGACCGTAGCGCCGCACCGGTCGGCGACCTGTTGCCGGTCTCCCTCCCCGGTGACGAGCACCGCCAGCAGGGCGATGGTGCCACGGATGGCGTTCACCTCCAAGGTGGCACGAACGCTGGGTTCGATGGCCGGCGCGACGATCACCAGCGGGGTCTTGGTCACGATCAGCTTCTCCAGGGTGGGCAGCAGCTCTCGAATGCTGGCGATCTCATCGCGGCAGACCAGGACGCGTGGAGAGTCCAGGACCGCCCAGCCGGCCTCGGGATCCGTGACGAAATCCTTGGAGGCGTAGCCGCTCGCGATCTGAGTCGACGAGACCAGCTGGGCGGTGATGGTGTCGCGCTCCGATCGGGGGAGCGGGCTCCGGTGGTCGGGGCCGCGGCGGGCCTGGAGATCTGAGAGGTAGCGCGGCGCGGGCGCATCGGCGGCCAGTCTGGGGATCGGCCGGTCCGGCGGGGCCAGCATCTCGGTGGCTCGGCGCCGGTTGCGGGACCGGTCGTACAGTGCGCCGAAGACGATCGCGCCGAGACCGACGACGACCAGGAGCACCAGCCCGATGATCCACGGGTCCATCTCCTCAGCGTGCCACATAGCATCGAGGTCGATGGATGCGTGGGCGGCCTGGCCGGCCGGGGTGGGGAGTGACGGTGCAGCGATTCGAGTCGTGGCTTTCTGGAGCGGGAGAAGATCTCCCCGCCGATCATCATTCGCACGGTGGATGTGGAGCAGGCCGTTGCCGACTGGCGAGCAGCTCGTTGGCCCGGATGCCCTGACAAACTGGCCCGCGTGCCGATGAGCTCCACAGAAGGTAAGGACTGGACCAGAGCTCGCGTGCTGGCGCTGGCGCAGGACGGTCCGGTCAGTGTGCTGACATCGGGCCGGGCGTGGGGACGTACGCGAGGTTGCTCGCGGGTCCGGCCGTGTCCTGGCTGACCGGGATCGAGATCTGGGAGCCGTACGTCACGACCTATCGGCTGCGGGAGCACTATGACGAGATCATCGTCGGGGACGCGCGACTGGTGGACTGGCCGCATGCCGACGTGGTGATCATGGGCGACGTGGCCGAGCACATGAGCATCCCGGAGGCGCAGATCCTGTGGGATAAGGCGCTGGCCAATGCTCAGCGGGCCACCTATTTGTCGACTCCGATCGTGCACTACCCGCAGGGGCAGCCCGAGGGCAACCCGCACGAGAACCACGTGGTCGACGACTGGGACCACGAGAAGGTGCTGGCGGCCTTCGCCGGGATCGGCGACTGCTGGCGGGGCTCCGAGGTTGGGGTCTACGAACGGCGGGTCGACCGGTAGATCTGCTTGAGCTCGTGGGCCAGGTCGACCTGGGCCAGATCGACCTGGGTCTGCCGGGCGGGGTCGACGACGTCGCGCCGCCCGAACAGCCGGGCGGACAGCTCGGCGGGTTCGTGACCGGTCGCGGTGGACCATCGGGTGCTGCGGCGCAGCGCTCTGGTCGCCGTGACGGTGGCGGCGGGTGAGATCAGTCGGCCGGTCGTCCGCGCCAGGCTGGCAAGGTCGGTGAGCTGGGTGAGCCGCGCCGGCCCGTCGAGATCCACGACCGCCCGGGCCCGGTCCAGTACGGCGGCCGGCACGGGCCCCGGCTGGATCCGCGGATCCCCGAGCCGTTGGGCGGTACTGACCGCGTCGCGCCCGGTCAACCAGATGCCGCAGTCCGTGCCGGAGGCGAAGGCCGAGCGGGCGGTGGCCAGCACCGCGGCGGGGTCGTCGGTGCCCAGCCGGACGACGATGGCCGGATAGGGCAGCCACTGGCCGCCGCCACGAGCCTCCGGGTCAGGGATGAGTCGGGTGACGGCCAGAGTCTCGGCGTTCTTGGCCCCGGGAGAGGCGTCGGCCCGCCCCGCCCAGTCCGGCCCGTCGTGCCAGGCCACCGCCTCCGGGACGTGGCCGAACACCGCCCCAGCGACCCAGGCCCGGTGGGCGAGCTCCCAGTCCTCCCCGCCGTAGCTGGTGAACTCCTCACTGAACCCACCGAGCTCGGTGAACAGGTCCCGGTGTAGACCGAGGACGGCGGAGATGATGTGCCGGTAGGACCGCTCGTCGGCGTGCAGCAGGTCCGCCGAGTCCCGGTAGGCCTCGACCAGCCAGTCCGGCTCCTCGAGCTCCACCGGTCCGGGGGTCTCGCCAGTCAGCCAGGCCGTGAGCCGGTCGGTCGACCAGCCGGTCAGGTCGGCGTGCCGCCGGCGACCCACGGTGAGGGCGTCGGGGGCCAGAGCGGGGAGCCGGGACAGCCGGCGTACGTAGTCGGGCTCGGGGATGGTGTCGCCGTCCAGGTACAGCAGCACCTCACCGTCGGCGGCCGCGGCGCCCAGGTTCCGGGCGGCGGCAGCGCGGAAGCCGCGGTCCGGTTGGCGTACGAGGTGGGCGTGGAGGCCGTCGGCGGCGCTCAGATCCGGGGGGTTCGTGGAGCCGTCGTCGGCGACCACGACCTGCAGCCGGGTCCGCGGGTGGGTCTGCAGCCTCAGCGCGGTCAGCACCTGGTCGAGCTGAGCCTGCGCCTCGTAGTAGGGGATGACCACGCTCACCGCCGGTGGCTCGGCCGGCTCCAGGTCGTCGAGCAGGTCCCAGCGGTTACCCGGTACGGTCCAGTGACCCGGCCCGACCGGGAGTGCGGCGTCGGGCACGCAGGCCTGGAAGTGTTCGTCGTACGCCGCGGCCACCTCGGCCAGGCTCAGTCCGGGTCGGATTCCAGGGCTCAGCCAGGTGGTGACCGGCTGGGCCAGCGCGTGCTCGATCGCCCGGTGCAGGTCGCCTGGTGCGTCCGGGTCGTAGATGGTCAGGGTGCCGGGCCACTGCGCGGCGATCTCCCGGCTGTACGGGGTGTCGGGGACCAGGGGTCGCCGGCCGTGGCCCAGCCAGGTGGCGATCGAGGCGGAGGCGGCGACGCGACGGTTCGGAGCCACCGGCACCCCGGCGGCGGCGAGGCGGTGGCTGAGCTCCGCGTCGGGCAGGAAGCCGGTGAGGTGCAAGCGGTGCCCGGCGTCGGCCGCCTGCCGGGCGAGCACGTCGGGGAGGTCCTCGTGACCGGCCGACGCGGCGCCGAGGGCCAGCAGGTCCACCCCGTCCGGCAGCTCGGCGATGGTGTGCTCATAGCCGCGGTCGGGGAAGACGAAGCCGAGCACGACCACGTCCCGGCCGGGCTCGGCGGGCCTCGGGGCCGGTCGCCCCGAGACGGGCAGCGGGATCAGCCGTACGCTGCGGGCCCGCTCGGTCAGCTCCCCGAGCAGACGGAGCTCGAGTCGGCTCTGGACCACCAGCCCGCGGGCCGTGGAGACCACCTGCTGGTAGGCGGCGCGGCGGCGGATCTGCAACGCGGAGTCCCCGGCGGGCAGGTCGTGCAGGGTGACGGAGAGGGCGACCCCGGCGGCCAGCAGCGGCGCGGTGAGGTGTTCGTACGCCATCGCCGCCGCCTCGCACCGGTCGGCGAACTGCCGGTCGGTGAAGGGGATGTGCACCACCTGGAAGCCCCGCAGATCGTCGAGCTGGACCTCGTCGGGTCGCTCTGCCCGGACGAACGGGTGACCGGCGGCTGAGGCCACCGACTCGGCGTGCCGGACCACTCCGTGCTTCGTGGGCCCGACGATCAGATGGACGACGGCTGGGGGTCGGATCACCGAGACGAGGTCCGGGCGGGCGTGCTGACCCGGCGGTAGATGGCGGCGTGGGCACGGCGTACGGCGGTCAGCTCGGCCAGCCGGGCCGACCGTGCGGCCGGCGCCGGGGCCGGGCGGGAGAGGGCGATGGCCACTGCGTCGGCCAGGCTGTCGGCGTCCAGGCCCCCGGTCTCGTTGTTGCCGTAGCTGACCACGTCGGCCCACTGGTCGGCGTAGTAACCACAGTCCGGAGCCACGATCCGGGTGCCCAGGTCGCGGGCCAGCTCGAGCCAGCCGGAGTGGGTCCCCCAGCGATAGGGGAGCACGCTGACGTGGGCGCGGCGGAGGTAACGGTCCAGGCCCAGGTCGTCGAAGCGCGGGTGCACGACCAGCTCGACGTCGCCGGACGCGGCCAGATCGGCGAGCCCGCTCAGGCGAGGGTCGTCGACGACCTCGGGGTGCAGGTCGACCCGCAACCGGCCGCCGGCCCGGGTGGCGCCCCTGGCCGCGGCGGCGACGATGGCCACCGGGTCGATGAGGTTGCGGCGCAGCGACTTGAGGTGCAGCACGGCGAGACCGGGTTGGACCGGCACTGATGCCGTGGGCCTGGGGTCGCTCAGACTCGGATGGACCAGCACGGTTGCGGCGACCCCGAAGCGCTCGGCGATCTCGGCGGCGGCCCCGGGGGTGAGGGTGATCACCGCGGCGGCCGCCGGCAGCAGCTCGGCGAGCAGCTGGTCGTGCTGCTCGCGGGTGCCGTGGTGCGGGTTGCGCAGGTCGTGGGCGGTGAGGACCAGGGGCAGGTCGACCGCCTTCAGCTCGGCGAGCCAAGCGCGTACGGCGGGTACGTCCAGGTGGTCGAAGCTGAAGTGCAGGTGCACGACGTCGATCTCGCCGGCGAGGGCGGTCACGGCCCCCGGGGTGAAGACGGGGTCTGGCTCCCAACCCTGGACCCGCTCCGGGTGCACGGGCCGGACGGTGCTGGGGGTGACGGCGGCCACGTACGGGTGGTGGGCCGGGACGGTGAGCAGTCGGAGGGTGCGGTTGGGCGAGCGGTCGGCCGACGGTTCGTGAACCCGCGCAGAGATCGTGATCGCTCGTCCTTTGCTCGGCGCACCGGGGTGCGGGTCGGTCCGAACGCGGCGGCGTGCGGCGGTGGCCAAATCAAACCACCTGGGGGGCCTTTCTCCCAACGAAGCGATGGCGGATGCGCGGGGGGTTAGAGCTCGAGCAGCTCGAGACGTCGGGCGAACCGGGTCCGGGTGTCGGTGATGATGTCGGGATAGGCGGCGTAGAAGTCGAGCTGGGCGGTGATCACCTCCCGCTGCGGGAGCTCGGAGCCGTTGACGATCCAGTTGTCGTGGCGGACGTCGGCCGACCAGCCCAGGGTCTCGACCACCGGGGCCTCGATCGGGGCGCGGCGGGCGCCGAGGAACTCCCGGGTGGGGATGTCGATGTCGCCCTCGATGCCGAGGACGGTGAGAACTCGACGGGCTGTCTCGGCCAGGACCGCGTTGGTCGGGTGGGAGAGGGTGAACATGGCCGGGCCGGCGAGCAGATCGCTGACCTGGACGTCGAGATCGGCCTCCCGCCGGTGCAGCTCGGCCACGGACGCCTCCGCGTTGCTGCGGACCATCTCCGGGGTCGGCAGGGGCCACCGCTCCAGGGCGTCGTCGACGCTGAGCCCGCGCTCGGCCGCGACGATCGTGCGCAGGTCGTGGTAGTCGGTCAGCGGCGCGTCGACGCGGGTGCCGTCGCCGCGGTGCGCGTTGACCTGGTAGGGAAAGGCCGAGGTGTCGTACGTGACCGGGAAGGTGACCACCTGGGCGTCGTCGCCGAGCAGGGCCGCGAGCTGGTTGGACCCGCAGCCGGGGATCCGGTATTCGTCCTTGATCGGCTGGGTGACCAGCAGCGCAGCGTTGGCCATCAGCCGGTGCACCTCGGCCAGGCCCGCCTGGTCGACCTCGAACACCGGCGGCACCGGGTGGACCTGCCACCCGTGGGCCAGCAGCGGTTCGGTGAGCATGGCGGCCAGCGGGGTGGACTGGCAGTTGCCCCACACGA